>Ga0209048_10000090_pt1 | contig 87686 bp, 64 predicted proteins | sample FrelakmetCRP12CR_FD_187146 | JGI IMG/M metagenome (GOLD analysis project Ga0209048, IMG submission 187146) | Freshwater lake sediment microbial communities from the University of Notre Dame, USA, for methane emissions studies - CRP12 CR (SPAdes)... | ecosystem: Environmental > Aquatic >...
GGAGCAGACGCTGGGCGCGCCGCTCGCGTCGCAGCAGGACTGGCAGTCGTTGGTGCAGATCGGGATGATCGGCGGATCTTGCGGCGTTACATTGTCCTGTGCCCCCGCCGGCCCCGCCAGCCCGACCCATAGGATTACCACGGCCATGAAGCTCCGCTTGTTCATCGGGTGTTGTTCCTTCGCGCGGGCGGTATCCGGTGGTTGATTCGAGGCCATTCAAAAGCTATCGCAGACGTTTCAGGGCCGACACAGCAGCCGTACGCAGCCGCACGTCGTCACTGCGGGCATATCCTTCGAGCACTGCCCGGTCCGCTGGTTCACCGAGCGTCCCCACTGCCGCGACGGCAGACATCCGCAAGGGTACGCTGCGGGCCGATTGCGCCAATGTTCGCGCCACCGGCAGAATGCGCCGTTCGCCCAGCCGGGCACAGATCTGCAAAGCCGTGATCCGGGTCAATTCCCCGGTTTGCCCGTCCGCCGCCAGTTCGTAGGCCCGCGCCGCCAGCCGGTCGCGTTCGATGCCGGCCTGGCCGACGTTGGTGCACAACGCCAGCAGAGCCGTGCCGCCAATGCCCCCCACGCGCTCACCCGTCGCAGCCCACAACACATCCCGCGCCGCCTGCTGATCCGCCGCCACGGCGACGCGCGCGAAACAGCCGCCCAAATGCTGAATGCAATAATCCCGCCATACGGCGTCATGCCCAGGGTCCGCATACATCGCCATTAGTTTTCGTGTTAAGTCAGGTGGTAACTTCTGCTGCCGGCGCAGGATATCGGCCGCTTCGTTCTTCAAGGCGTTCAGCTTGTTCAACGGCAGCCGATCCATGCCAGCCTTCCGGTCCATCAGCACATACAGCGACTGGACTTCACCGGGCGTCAGGCTTTGGCCCAGCGACCGCATGGCCTTCATCCGCGCTCCATAGCTGTCGGACGAATCGTCCATGGCCACAGCCAAGGATGGCGGATTGCCGGCGGCGGAGGTCTGCGCCGCGCCGGCAGCCGATAGACAGACGATCGGCAGGCCCGTTATTATGGCTTGAGCTATGAAGCGCAGATTCATTGCCGGCAACTGTTCATTTCATTTTTCGCTGCTGCGCTCCATGATTTCCAACCCCCAGTACTCATTATTTGCTCTCGCCGATCCAGTGCGTGCCCTGATACAGGCTGGTGGTGTGGCAGATGGAACTCGTCACGTTCGGTCCCTTGATGAAGTAGCTGGTGTATTGGCCCAGGGCGTTGAAGTCGGCCGCGGTCACGGTGCGGTCGAGTGTGCCGTCATCGAAGGTCACGCCGCCTGCAAAAATGTGCAGTTCCATGTTCAGGTCCGGCGGAACCGAGCTCAGGGTCTGCGTGACGGCGACCAGCGAGGAACCGTCGGGGAACACCTGGATCACGTTCCAGATCAGGCCCGATTCCGCGCCAATCGTATCCACGCGGGCGTTGGCCAGTACGGGGCCGTTGGTTCCCAACCGCGCCAGGAGATAGACCGGCTCGCTGACTGTGCTGAACAGGTTGAAGTTTACGCCGCCGTCAGCCGCGTTCGTGGTCACCGTGAGTCGGCTGTCCCATTCCAGCACCGCCTCCGGCGGAATGCCGGGGCACTCCCAAGACCGGCTTTGGCCGTTGAGACATACCGGGTTGCCGTTGAAGGCGGCGGCCATCACCTGGATCGTCACGCTGACATTGGTGGCAGCGCCTTCCCCAGCGTACGCCACGGCCACGGTGAAGTTTCCGCTCTGTTCAAAGCGGAACGGCAGGTCTTCTCCCACCGCCACCGTTGCGTTGGTGAGCACGTCATCGGCGCCATTGCGCACTTCGATGGTGAAGTTGCCGTTGGTCACGTCCGGCAGGGCAGCGGCCAGCCGCAAAGCGTCATTCTGCCGGATGGCAATGCCATTGGTATAGGCCGCATCGAACAGGTTGCACGCCTGCCAGAGCACATTGGTCGCGAACGTGGCTTGACTGTCCGCGTCGGTCACCATGACCGGCGTGGCGTTGCTGGGCGATAGCGGGACATCGGCATACCAGCCCATGCCCACGCCATGCGACACCGCCACCACCTGGCCGGTCGGGTTCTCCGGATCATTGGCGGACCAGACGCTCACCAGCTCCAGGAAACGGCTCCGCCCCTCCAGGCAGACGGGCGAGGTCAGGCTGACGGCCGGGAAGGAGGTCATGGCGCTGCTGTTGGCCCGGCGATGATCCAGCCAGTCGGGCACGCCATTGCCGTTGGCATCGGGACCGCCAAAAGCTTTTACGCGCAACGCCCGCACTTCAAGGGATGTGCCAACCTCGATGTTATGCCAGACGAGCCGCAGGGTATGCGCGCCCGCGGACAGCTCCGGCAGGAAGAAGGTCGCCCGTCCGCTGGTGCCTTGGGGCGCCAGGAGGATCTGCCGGCCGGCACAAATCCCGTCGGCCCACAGCTCCAGATCGAACCTATCCGCCACGGTGAGCGTGTTATGCTGGGCGCCTTCGACTTCGACGCCATAGACGCCGGTGGCGGGCAATTCGATCGTGTACTCCAGCCAGCCTTGAACGTCGCAGGCGAAGATGGCCGTACCGCTGGTTGCCCAGGTGCCGACGCGGTTGGTGGTGGCCGCACTGCCGTTGAGCACGCAGACGTCAGTGACCACGCCGTTGAAATCCGCCGCCAAGGGGTCCGAGCCCGCCTGATAGACTTCCACGCCATCGAGCACGCCATCGCCGTCCGTATCGGCCATGAAGGGGTTGGTGCCGAACAGCATTTCGGCGGCATCCGACAGGCCGTCGTTGTCCGTGTCCGCGTTCAGCGGATTGGTGTGGTACAGGAAGACTTCATCGTAATCCGACAATCCATCGCCATCGGTGTCGCCCAGGCCGAGCAGATAGGGGCCCACCCAGTCCGGAATTCCATCGCCGTTGCTGTCCGGGAAGTTGACGAAGGTATATAGCCGGACTTTCTCGATGGCCAGCAGATTGTTGGCCTTGGTGGAGAGCACGCCGAAGCGATGGACGCCGGGGACCAGCCAGGCCGTGTTGGCATAGGCCATGGCATTGCTGCCGGGCGCTGCTACCGCGCGCCACACCGCGCCCGAGATCGTCAGCCCGTCCACCGTCAATTGTCCCTGGTAGGAGTCGGCCACGTACGTGTTGAAATTGCGCAACTTCAGTCCGATCCGATAAACGCCCGCCGTGGTCACGGTGAAGTCGTAATAAACGCGGGCCGCGGCGGAATTGCTCGACACCAGCGTGCGGCCGTTCTCCGTCCAGACCGCGGTGATGTGGTAGGTTTCCTGGGCAGACGACTCCACGCCGTCTTTCTCGGCCACCAGCGCCAGCCCCGGCAGGCCGTTGGTGCCATTGTCGGCTTGCAGCGGATTGGTGTTGAAGATGTTGACTTCCTCGCCATCCGACAGGCCGTCGCCATCCGAATCCGGATTCATCGGATCCGTGCCGTAGACCAGCATTTCCAGGTCGTCCGTCAACCCGTCCAGATCGGTGTCCGTTACGTGGTCGGCGCCGATGACGCTTTCTTCGTAATCGGTTACGCCGTTGCCGTTCGCGTCGGCCATGATGTTGGTCGGCGGCGGCTGGAACCAGCCGGCGCGGAGGGGACCTTCAAACCGGCCGCCGGGGAACGATGCGGCCACGGACAGGTTATCCGCGCCCAGACCCTGCTTCTGCAGCGCCTCCATATAATAGGTCTGGCCCGCTTCCAGGTGGATGGGTGCTGATTTTTGCTCGCTGCCCTGGAACCAATTCCGCGGATCGGTCGCGCCCGATACCCGCGCGATGCGCTGGCGATGAGCGGGCTGCGCGTCCGTGCTCAGCCACAGCTCGCTGTTATCGTCGGAGGCGATGAAGAACACGTAGTTGCCGGTGCGCGGCGGGCTGAACCAGCCGAACAGCCGCTGGCCGTAATTGTCGGTGCTGATCGAGGGGGCCTCGACGAAGTCGGTCAACGACGTGATCACGTCCGGCCGGGTGGGATAGGCCGCCTGGCCGGTCAGATTGGAAACGGCGTTCCCCGGGATATTGGTCCACACCTGCCGGGTGACAAAGGAATTGGGCTGGGTTGGATCGGTCCCGAAAATCATGATTTCATCGTAATCGGCAAGACCATCGCCATCGCTGTCAGCCAGCGTCGGGTCCGTGCCGTTGACGATTTCTTCATAATCGGTGAGGCCATCGCCATCGGCGTCCAGCGTGACGTTCGTGAGGGTGATGGTCTGGATGCCGGTGCGGATCGTGCCGAATTGGTCCACGGCCTGCCAGGTACGCTGCAGGTTGCCCGGCGCGAAAGCCACCATAGGCTGTCCGCTGGCGGCACGCTGGCCGATCAGCGCGATGTCTGTAGCGTCGAGTTCCCGACACCAGCAGCCGACGTCGTCCAGATAGCCGTTGAAGTAATTTTCACCGGTCGGCAGGCCGCCCAACCGCACCGTGATATTACTGCCAGCCATTCCGCCCGGATTTGCCGCCGTGCCCTGCAACACGCCGTCCACGTAGAGCTTCAAGTCGTTCGTGCCGCGGATGCCCACGACATGGTGCCAGGCGCCGTCATTGACGGGTTGCGCGCTTTGCAGGGTGACGCCAGCGACGCCGAAGGCCGCGTTGCCGCCGAGAAGGCTGAGGCCGAAAGCGTCTGTCGTGCCATCCACCGAACCGCCCACCAGACCGCTGCCCTGGGACCACTGCGACCCCGCGCCACCGGCACTGACGGTTTTCAGCCAGCAAGAGATCGTGCAAACGTTGGTGCCCGCCTGTGCGGCGAGGTCAATGCAACCATCGGCCCCATTGAAGAAGAAGGCGTTCCCCACTTTGCCTCGGTAACCACTGGCCGCATTGACAACGTCGCCCAGAGGGGCCGCGCCGACCGCGTTGGCAACTTGGATCACGCCCGGCCGTTCATCCAGCCGGTAGTAGGCAGTCAAACCGCGCCACAGGGCGGGGCTATTGCTGTCCGTATAGGTGACCACCGGTGCGGGGTCGAAATCATCCTGCGCCACGGCCGTGCCGAGCACGGCCGGACTGAGGTCGCTGCCCACCGCCACGGTGACATTGGTGGGGACGGTCAGCCGCAGCCACGCGGGCGGGTGCGAGGCTGGGTTCGTGGGGTCGGTGCCGGCCAGGTATTCGATGACGTTGGGCACGCCATCCTGATCCGCATCGCCCAAGGCGGTTTGGCCGAGGTTGCCGAAGAAGGCCAGTTCCCAGTCGTCCGGCAGGCCGTTGCCGTTGCCGTCGAAGTTGGGCGGCATATTGGTGGTGACGGCCAACTGGTCGAGGTAACCGGCCTTCCCCTGAACGCCGAACGTCGTGAACGCCGTCTGGGCCGACGCAAACCCGAGGTTGTCCCCCGCCAGGACGCCATTGAGGCAGATCAGCCACGTTTGATGGCGATAGTCGAGATGGAGGCTGACCCGCACCCAGGCATCGGCATCCAGCGGCTGATTGGTCAGGGCCACCCACTTGGAACCGGTGGCGAGGCCGTTATACACGTTCAGACGGCCCGTGTTGTCGAAGTAGAAGGCGGCGCCAGCGGATGGAATCATCTCCGGAGCGACCGCCGGCGTGGCCTTGGTCCAGAAATCCAGCCAGACGGCATTGGTTTCGGTCGGCATGAAGTACTGCCGCACCGTCACGGTGTTCGTACCGGTGGCGTTGAGCGCCAGCGCCTGCCGGCCTTGATAAACCACGCCGGTCTGGACCAGGGCGGCGCCGGGCACATCGCTGAGCCAGTTGTTCTGGCCGTTGAGGTCGCCCACGGCGACGGTGTTGGTTTCGAACAGCTCCACGAACGGCAGGCGCGCAAAACCATTGGAAACGGTGGGGTCCGTGCCCATCGCGACTTCCTGGCCATCGGACACTCCATCGTGATCGGTATCGGGATCGTTCGGGTTCGTGCCCAGCATGTACTCCTGGAGATTGGTCAGCCCATCGTGATCGGGGTCATCATTCGGCCCCTGACCCAGCCCGCCGAAATATTGCCACTCCCACGCATCGGGCAGGGTATCGCCATCCAATGAAATATCCGGCGGGATGTTGGTCGTGATGGCAACCCGGTCCAGCAGGGCATTCCGCCCCTGCAGGGTGAAGGCGGTGAACCGGTCGGCGGGGATGGCAAAACCCAGGCCCGCGGCGAGTTGACTGCTGTTCACCGCCACCAGCCACGTATTGGCCGCGTAATCCAGCTTCAGCGTGAGCCGGACCCAACTGCCGACCGTGAAAGGCGTGGCATTCGTCAGGACCTGCCAGCGGTTGGATTCGGCCGCGTGGCCATCATAGACCACCAGCCGGCCGCCGGTATTGAAGTAGAAGACCGCGCTGGCATTGAAAGGCTCGACGGGGGCGGAGTCGGCCGGCAGCACCTGGGTCCAAAAGTCCAGCCAGACGCTGTTGGTCGGCGCGGCAACAAAGAGGTGCTGCAGCAGCGCCGTGTTGGTGCCGGCCGCCATCTGCAGGGCCTGGGCACCTTCATACACGCTGTTGGTCTGAACAAGCACGGCACCGGCGGGGCTGGCGACCCAGTTGTTCTGGCCATGAATGTCGCCCAGTGTCACGGTATTGGTTTCAAAGCGCTCCAAAAACGGCAGGCGGGTGTAAGCGTCGAAGGTCAGCGGATCGCGGCCGAATTGCAATTCCAGCCAGTCGCTGAGGCCGTCCGCATCGGTGTCCGGATCGGCCAGCACCAGGGCCAGCCCGTTTGTGGCATGGGTAATGTGCAGCGGGTTCGCGGCACAGGCGCCCTGCGCCTCCCAGAAATCGTTCGAGCCGTTCTCATTCGCGTCCCGATAGGCCCGGAGCCAGAAAGTCCCCGGCGCCATGACGTTCGTGATGACAAAGGCGCCCGTTTCATCCGCCACGCCGCTGGCCCCGGTCCAGCCGTTGGATTGGCCGGCTGCCACCACATGGATCGGACCGCCCTGCACGCCTGCGTAGGTCACGACACCGGCGACCGCCACGGGATGGGGCGGACAGGAATTCGGATCGTTCGGGTCGGTGCCTGCGGTCACCTCCGCCCCATCACTTACGCCATCGCCATCGGTGTCGGGATTAAGCGGGTCGGTCCCCATTTGCTGTTCCTGCAGGTTGGTGAGCCCATCGCTGTCGGGATCACCGCCGGGCCCCTGGTTGAGGTTTCCGAAGTGCGCGAACTCCCAATCGTCCCGCAGGCCGTCGCCGTCGCTGTCCACCAGCACCGGCGTGTAGCGGTGTACGGTCGTGCCATCGCCCAAGTCCCCGTATTCGTTGTTGCCCCAGGACCAGACGGTGCCGTCCGCCTTCAGAGCCAGGTTGTGCCGCTCGCCCGCCGCCACGGCCACCACGTTGCTCAGGAAACCCACGTTATTGGAGCCACGGACCTGGACCGGAGTTCTGCGCTCCGTGGTCGTGTTGTCGCCCAGACGCCCGAAACTGTTGTCGCCCCAGGCCCACACCGTACCGTCGTCCTTGATCGCCAGGCTGTGGAACCGGCCGGCGGCCACCACTACGACGTTGGACAGGAATCCGCTGTCGCCAGGGCCATGCACTTGGACCGGCGTCGTCCGGGTCGTGGTGGTGTTATCGCCCAGTTTACCATTCGAGTTGTCGCCCCAAGCCCACACCGTGCCGTCCGCCTTGACCGCCAGCCCATGGGTCCACCCCGCGGCCACGGCTTCCACTTGCGCCAGCAAGCCAGTTGCGCTATGCACTCTGACCGGCGTTTTTCGGGCCGTCGTTGTTCCGTCGCCCACTTGGCCCTGGGCGTTGGCGCCCCACGCCCAAACATCGCCGTTGGTTTGCACGGCGAAATTAAAGTTCCGGCCCGCGGCAACCGCCATGACGTTGGTCAGGACGCCCACATCGTTGGAACCGTGCACCTGAATGGGCGTTTTGCGCGTGGTTTGGGTGTTGTCGCCGAGTTCACCCGAGCCGTTGTCGCCCCACGCCCAGACGGTGCCGTCGAGTTTGAGGGCGAGACTGTGCGCTTCGCCCGCGGCCACAACATAAACGGCGGTGAGAAAATTGACATCGTTGGAGCCATGCACTTGGATGGGCGTTGTCCGGGCCGTGGTCGTGTTGTCGCCCAGCCGGCCGCTGCCATTCTGGCCCCAGGCCCAGACCGTGCCGTCGGATTTTACCGCCAGGCCATGCGCCAAGCCGGCCGCGGTGGCAACGATATTGGACAGGCAGCCGACGTTTCCCTCGCCATGCACGCGGTTTGCCACGGAGGTTGAGCCCGCAGAAGTCCCCACGCCAAGTTGCCCCTGCCCATTGTTGCCCCATGTCCACACGGAGCCGTCGGCGCGGGACAAGATGCTGAAGTCGCTGCCAGCCGACAGGCTGTCCGCATCGGCCTCGGTTTGCCCGGGGGGCGGTTCCTGCGCGCGCAAAAGCAGCAAGGCGATGGGGAAAATCGCCAGCAAGGCAATGAGCAGGCCGACGGCCACCCGGCCGTTTCTGCTCCGGAGTTTAAATGATATTTTCATGATGCCTCCACCCAACCTGGCCACCCAAACACAAGGCTTCCACAGGGCACCTATCGGTTATTTGACGAAAAACACGGGGCCGCCATGGTCGGGCGGAACCAGCGTCACGCGTTTTCCGGTCGTATCGAGCCGGCAGGTGTAACCCTCCAAACCTGTGACCGTCCAATTGCTCAGATCCGTGGCCCCCTGGCAGTTGCCCGCGCTGTAGTCGAACAGCACCAGCGTCCGGGTGGGATCCGGGCCGCTCACCTTGGTTACCGCAACGGTCAGGTGGGCCGGAAGGGTCAAGGTGCCCATGACGTGGGCGACATTGTTCGTGGTCTCGCTGACCAGACATGGCCATGTCGCGTTTTCCGCGAGGGTCAGGCTGCCCACCGTCAAACCGAGGCTGTTGGTGGAGGTGCCCAGTTGCAGGTTACCGCCGGCATTGACGACCACGGAGCCGTTGACGGCACCCGTGCCGGACAGGGTCGCATTGCTGCAAATGATCACCCCGCCGGCACCCGTCAACACGCCGTTCAATTGCAACGTGCCCGCGCTGATGGTGGTCACTCCGGCGTAGGTGTTTGTTCCGGAGAGGATCAAGGTGCCAGCGCCAGCCTTGGTCAACGCGCCGCTGCCGCTGATGGCCGAGGCGAATTGCACGCCCTGCGTGATGGTATTCGAGCGATTGAAGATCAGGGTGGCGTTGTTGATGATCGCACTGTTGGGCGAAAGCGACCCCGAGGTGCCACCGTTGCCGACCTGCAAGGTGCCGGCAGCGATCGTCGTGCTGCCGGTGTAGGTATTACCGCCGGTCAGCGTCAGCGTGCCGGTCCCGATCTTGACAATCGAGCCGGCGCCGCTGAGTACGCCGCCGTAGGTCGTGTCCTGGTTGTTGTTGCCGATCGCCAGCACAAGGGCGTTGTTATTAAATTTTTGCGCCACGGCCATGTTTTGGGAACCCTTCAGGCCGCCGAGGATGTAGGAGGCGTTGTTGAGAAATCGGGCCTGCGCTCCAGCCGCGGAGAGATCCAGCGTGCTGTTGAACAGCGCGCAGGTGCTCACCAGATCCACGGCGCTGTTCACGGCCAGGATGGTGTCGCCGGTAAAGGTGTTGGTGGACGTGGTATTATTGCCGTTGAAGGAACCGATGCGGAATTCCCCCACCGTATTGCTGACGGTCAAGTTGCCCGTTCCGCTGATCACACCACCGATGTTCACGAACGAAACGCCCTCGATGAAAGTGCCGCCGCCGGCGCCGAGCGTGATCCCCTGTTTGGTGGTGAAATACGCCGATTTATTGGCCTCCAGGTTTTTGACGGTCCCGCCGTCGAGGGTCAGGAAGTCCGATTGGAAGCTGGCCGGGTCCGGACCCAGCGCCCCGTTCTTGAACTCGATCATGCCGCCTTTGACGATGGTCTTCCCGTAGTTGTTCGCGGCATTGGCCAGTTGCAGCGTGCCGGGGCCGTCCTTCGTCAGGCCGCTGCTGCCGGTGATTTTTGTGCTGATGGTCACGCCCTTGCCTGCACCCAGGGCATTGACGGTGATCGTCGGGGTGGTGCCCGCGAGCGTCAGGGTGTTGCTCGCCACGCCGTTGTTATCCAAAATCCAGCCGGCGGCCGTCGCCGTGGCGGTGTCGCCAAAGATGAGGTTGCCGATCGTGCGGGCCGTATCGACGCGCACGGTCCGATCGGCGGTGATGTCCACTGCGCTGAAATCGGCCGTATTGCCCGCGCCATCGGCGATGGCGCCGCCGGTCCAGTTGCTGGCCGTGCCCCAGAGGCCCGTGCCATCCACCGTCCACGTTCCGCTCTGAGCCGACGCGACAGCCGGCCAAATCAGCAGAGCCAGCGGCAGCATGAAAAACGCCCCTACCCGTTGAATCTTCGCGAGCATGATCGCCTCCTTTTTCTTAAAACTATTGCACTTGAATAGACCGACACCGCACGTAACCATCGTGGCCTGGAACGTCGGAAAAACTGATACGGCGGGACGTGCGCCTCGTATCGAAGCCAGTTGCCGCCTGCGAACGCACAGGTTTCATTTCCCCCATAAAACAAAACCTCTCCTTATTCTCAGAAGTCAGTTTGATGCTCCCTGCTCCGAATGTCAATCACTTTGATTGTGAATATTACCAGCCAAAATCCAAAGGGTTTTAGCGTTTCCAGCCAATTACGTTGTCCGCTCAACAGCTTTCCATCCATTCGAAGGGCCGGCCCGCCCAACACCATCCCGCTGGCCGGTTTGCACGGTCGGAGCTGCCCGTTTCTTGCCCCCCCCGACGCCCGAAAGCCGATAGAATCAGCGGCCAAACCATGGCGTGTACAGCGAAGCCTTTATATACCCGCGAGATCTCGTTCCGATGAGGTGCATGCGTAAAAAGGCGGATGGTGCAGGAAGATTTGTTGGCGTATATCGAGCAATCGCGTGAGGAGGCTGAACGCGTTGGCGCGGTGGTGCGGGATTTCCGGGTCTTCAACTTCGACCACATCCCGGAGCGGCCCGTCATCCGGCCGGAAGTCAAACGCATCGTGGATTGCCTGGTCCGCTACGGGCAAAGCGGTATCCCGCGGCATCTGGTGATTGTCGGACCCCGCGGCTGCGGGAAGACGCTCACCTTCCGCTATCTGGCGAAGGCGTTCGCCAGCAAGCTGCGGATTCCGTTCTTCGGCGTCAACTGCCGGGTGCACAACTCCAGCTTCAAGGCGCTGGCCGCCCTGCTCAAAACCAAGCCCCGGGGCTACGCCTACGCGGAACTGTGTGAGCGCTTCGAGCGGGAAATCCCCAGCCCCGCGGTGATCGTGCTCGACGAGAGCGACATGCTGGGCGAAAAGGATCTCCGCCGCGACATCCTGTATTTTCTGAGCCGGTCCCCCAAAGGATATTCGGTGGTGCTGCTCAGCAACAACCACCGGTACCTGAAGCAACTGGATGAATCCACCCGCTCCTCGTTGCAGCCGGAGGTCATCTCGTTCCGCTCCTATTCGGCCCTCGAAATTCTGGACATTCTAAAAGATCGCGCGGAAACGGGCCTGAAGACCGTGCAAGCCGGCTTGCTCGAAGAAATCGCAGCCATGACCGTCAAGAACACCAACGGGGATGTCCGCGTGGCGATCAAGGCGCTGCTCTACTGCGCCACCCAGGAAGCGCCGACCGCGGTGGAATGCTTCGCCAAGGCACGCGAAGACGTGATCAAGGATGTCCTGGGCAACGCCAACGACAAAGCCCTGCTGATCCTGAAATCGGCACTGGAGGAGCCCACCAAATTCGTCAAAGCGGTTTACCAGCATTACATCGGCCTGAGCCGGCAATTCCGGGACGAGCCCTACGGATATACCCAGTTCTACTCCGCGCTGGGCTATCTCGGCTCGCTGGGGCTCATTCTGCTGATTGCGGCCAAGGTGGACCGGACTTTTACCAACCGGATCGAACCGCTGGTGTCGCGGGAAGAAGTGGAAGCGGTGCTGGCCCAGCGTTTTCAGTAATGCAGAGAGAGTGCGGCGTACACGTGGCGGGATGGTTTTAAAGCATCGGGACAGAATCGTTATCAGTGGATGGTTTCTTCTTCTTCTTTTCTTTATAAACTTTTTGTTGTTTGTTGTCAGTGATAACAGCCGCGTAAGAGGTCGCGGCCACAAGTTATGCCCGACGTGAACGGCGCACTCTCTCTCCTCAGCCCTGCTGTAGACCGGAAATCAGGTCCCGCAGGATGCGTTCTCCCGCCGCGGTGAGCCGCAGCACTTTGGTGCGGCCGCGCGGGGTCACCTGTTCCTCCTCCACGATCAGCCCGCGGTCCATCAGGCTGTGTTTTACCTTGTCGCCCTGCCGCCCGGAGAGTCCCAGCCGGGTGTAGCGCGCCACCACGCCGGAAGCCGGCACCAGCGCGACATCCTTCAAGAAGGCCATTTCGGACTCCGTGAGCTTGGGCGCCGGCGGCGCCGGTGCAGCCCCAGCCGGCGGTTCGGCTGACCGAATAAAGGGCTGCGCCGCCTGGCGGACCAGGACATCGCCAATGGTGCCCTTGACAATCGGCACCCGGGGCGCATGCAGCAGGAACGCTTCGGTGACGCCGGGCCGGTGGACCCGGACCACGGACGTGCCGAGCGGCAACTGGCCGAGTGCGTCCATTTGATCCATATCGAGCAGCATTACGGATTGCAGCGTGGCCGCGTCGGTCTTCTCTTTCACGCCGGAGGCCACAAAGGTGTGAATGTTCGCCAGGGCCGACTTCGAAATCGCCGACGGCATCTGGGCAATGAGCACAAGCCCGAGCCCGTACTCGCGGCTCTGGGCAAACAGGATGTCCACCAGATCCCGCGCCGCCGACGATTCGCGGGTGCGCGGTGCCAGGTTCTGGGCCTCTTCCAGGATCAGCACATGCTGCAGGCGTTCCCGCGCCTGGCGGGCCTGATAAAACTGATACAGCCACAGCATGATGGCCTCGGAAAAAAACACCTTGTCGGCCTGCGTCAGGGCGTCCATTTCAAAGACCACGGCCCGGCCGACGAGGTCCTTCAGGCTGGCATTGCTCTGCGCGTTGACCACGGTGTCCATGGGGCCAAAACACAGGGAGTGGACGGTTCGGAGGGCGGATGACAGCCAAAGGCTCTCACGACCGCTTTTGACGGGGTAGTGACGGACTTTGCGCAGCAGGTCGCGGAAGGTCGGGTAGCGCTGGGGCGCGCCCTGGTAGACGCCGAACTCCTCGTAGAGCTCCGCCAGGCAGACCTGGAGCAGGTAGATGACCCCCTCGCCAAGAAAGAACGATTGCGCCAGGACCGCGACGATGAGCTTGATGTACGTCTGGGGATCCACGCCCTCGACGGGGATCAGCGGGTTAAAGGACACCGGGGCCACGGAATCGCGGCCGACGGTGAACACCAGCAGGTCCTTGAAATCCGGCAAAGAACGGAGCTCGCGCCAGGTCCGTTTGAAGTCGCAAATCCACAGCGGAATGCCCTGCCGGTGCAGCCCCGTCGCCAGCAGATGCGCGTTATTGGTCTTGCCGCTACCGGTTTGTCCGAAATAGGCGACATGCCCCATGAGTTCGGGGAAGCGGATTTTGAAGGGGTGCAGTTCCTTCCGGTTGTAGAACACCGCGCCAATCGGGATGTCGCCGGCGCTGTCCGCGGGGGTCGGCGGCAGGAAAACCGGGGTCGTGTCCTGGACATCCATGTTCAGCCGCGTGTTGGCCAACAGCCGGACCTGCTCCTCCAGCTCCTTGCGGCCGTCCTCGTCCATCACGGCGTAGGCCTGCCAGAGCTGACTGGCGCGTTCCAGGCCGATTACCGCCTCCAGCGCCCTGCACTTAATCTGAAAGGCCAGAGAATCCTTGTCTTTGGTACTGGTCATCGTGAAGCGGAGCCGGACTGAACAGGCTCGAGCGCAGACTGGTGCCCGCATAGTGCCGTGCGGCAGCCACCAGTTTCTCCCGGATTTCGGTGGTATCCTGCCAAAGCCGTTCGTCTGTTTCCCGGAGTTCCCGCTCCAGGTCGAGTTTTGTTTTTTCCAGCCCTTGCCGGCGCTTATCGCCCTCCGGTGTGTATGGCAGCGAGGCCCCGTAGATTTCGCCGGAAAGCTCCGTCAGACGGCCCAGGATCGCCGATCGGTTACGGTCCCGAATGGTGACACGCTCCGCCAGCAATTGCCGCAGGACGTCCGTGGAATAGGCCTCAAAGGTCAACTGCTGGCTGGTCAGCGTGCCGAGCAGATCTGTCCCGCCAACCCCCGGGCCGGGCTGCGCATACGACTCTGGCCGGCGGGTGTAATCGTCGCGCCGGTAGGCGGGCGTGTGCAGCACGGCATAGCTCGCGCTGAAGGGGCGGTATTCTGTGACCCGCCAGCCTTGATCCGTCGTAAATGTGTAGTTCACCATGTTGTCATTTTTGAGTGATACCAGAATGACACACCGGGACTATTTAAGCTTTTCGGTCAGGGCCTGCCGGGCTGTCCTGGCGCTAGATCAAATAACGTCGGCCGCAATCCTTGCACTTTCGGTCCTTGCGTATGCCCGCTTTCCGGTAACGCTTGCCCTTGGAAACACTGTGGGTAGAACCGCATTTCGGACATTTGGATGGTCTTCCTTTTCCCATTTCAATCACCTCGGTGAAAGGAATCCCCGGGGGTTAATAAATCTGCCGCTTTCGGCGGGATCAAACGGCCGGCGCTTTCGGCCGGCATGAAATTACCGGATCAAGGACGGCAACATCCGCGTGCTGGAAAACAGGTATTCTTTCCGTCGATTACAGCATACCGCGCGGATCGGGGCTGCTGCCGACAGCCGTGAGCGGTAGAGCTTATAAGAAGGAGACCCGCCGGGCATAGGCCCTGATTTCGCTCAGCAGCCGCGCGTCCTCCGGATCCAAACGCAAATGCTTCTGCTGGACGAGTTCCTGCACCATGTGGGCATGCCCGGCCAGCAGGGATTGCTCGATGGCCATATGTTCCTTGGCCTGGAGAAATCCGAAAAAGGAAATTTCGCAATCCGGGCGGAATTCCTCTTCCTTCAATTTCAGAAATTCGGCCTTGGCGCGGACACCGTCGAAGTGCTGGCGCAGTTCGGCGATGAGTTCGTGTACATCATTTTTTCGCATCCCGGGACATGGCTTCCGGAGCTTATATAGTTTGCGGTCCCGGATTATTCATCGAGTCCGTTCAGGTAATCGTCCGGGCCAGCGTGGTACGGCGGCGAATCGCGCTGGTATGAGACGGCCTCGTAGATGGCGTCTGTGGTGTCGGCCAGCTCGACGACCCGTTCGGACATGGCCCGCACGGTGGCGCCGAGGTCGCCGAGCTTGCGCTGCAGACCGTCCAGCAGCCGTTCCAATTTCCCGGTGTTCGAATGGTTGTTTGGTGTTGTCATTGCAGCAGGACAACGGCAGCAGACTTTAAAAAGCTTTCGGTCCGGAAGTTCCTACGGCCAGCGGCAAAATATCTCACCGCGGCCCGCGCGCGGGTGGATGCCGGCCGTCGGACGCCGCCAGGTATTCGTAAGCTTTTTGCAGCGCCAGGATGGCCTGGGGGATTTCGCGCCGCGTGATCGCGGCGGTGCTGCGCCAGCGGCCCTGCGCGTCCTTGTAGCGGATTTCCAGCACGAGCTTGGGGAGCGCCAGCGGCAGGCCATCCTTGACCACGAGATTCCTGAATATCGAGACCCGGCAGGGGCCGACCATGATGATTTTTTCGGGTGGGTTGTTCCGCATGTTCCAGAGCTAATCCTTGTACCCATAGGTCATAGATACCTACCTACAGGTAAGGGTGAGCGCGCGTACGCGCGCATCCATACCCCCATAACGCATCGGCAGTATTTAAGTGTTGTCCTTGGGGAGTCGGCACACGCCGTCCGGGCACCGATAGGTTTATTAAGGTGCTTCACCTTCTCCTGGTAACAAAAACCTATGAACAGGAATTTCCTGTTCGCTGAAATCGTGAAACAGGTTTTCACGTGGCGCTGACACGGATGAAGCCGCATCCGGGGCGTCGATCGTTCTCAAGCACGGCAGGCAACGCGGGAGTCGGGACTCTCCGCTGCCGCACACGGAAAGGAGGCGTTTCCGCCCATATTCCGGCGACGGGGAAGGACGGTTCATGGGTTTTCGGAAACCGACAGTACAGCAAAACAATCGAAAAGGAGTTGGCGATATGAATAAGTTCACAGGCAGCGGCACCTTGCCGCGCAATGCCGTGATCGTCGGAGCGGAGAAGAAGGTGCTGCGCTTCACCCTGGCCACCCACCTGGGCCAGAACAAGAAAACCAAGCGCGAGCTGTGGGCGTATGTGCCCTGCGTGGTGTTCAACCCCGCGGCTGGCACGACGCGGCTGCTGACCGAGAACAGCCACGGGCTGCTGATCGAGCTGGAGGGACGCGTGAACACCTCCAAGTTCGAGTCCAAAGGGGTCACCAAGTACAGCACCGAGGTCGTAGTGGACCAAGGCTCGCTGCGGGTCCTCACGGCCCAGGCGGACGCTGAGCCGGCCCCCGCGGAAGGTCAGGGTACATGAACTACCAGGCGGCAATGATCCAGTTGCCGTTGGTCAAGGAAACGAAAAGGGAACCGGTCCGGAGTCCCGGGGACGTGGCACGTTTGTGCTCCGATCTCCGGGACCTGGCCCAGGAATCCTTCCACGTGCTGGCGCTCAACACCAAGCATATCCTGATCAACCGGTACCTGGTATCGGTCGGCATAGCGGACGCCTCCCTGGTGCATTCCCGGGAGGTGTTCCGCCAGGCCATCATCGAGAACGCCACCGCCATCATCGTCACGCACAACCACCCCTCCGGGGACAGTACGCCCTCGGCGGAAGATGTGCGGATCACCAAGGCGCTCATCAGCGCGGGGGCGATTCTGGATATCAAAGTGGCCGATCACGTCATCATCGGCCGGCCCACCGAAACCACGCCGGGTTTCCTGAGCATGCGGGAAACCGGGTTGTGCGACTTCGGCTGACCGGTCCGGTAAACCACAAACGAGAAAGGGACCTATATGTATTCGCCCAAAGTAACTGAAGAACTGATCCCGATCCTGTATCGACTGGCCAAGGATCGGAAGATGCCCATGACCCGTCTGGTGGATGGCATCATCCGCCAGGCGCTCGCCACCAACAGCCTGCCGGTGGGCAAGCTGGATTCCCGTCAGACGGAGTCCAGCCTACCCCAGGCAGAAGCGCAGCAAGCCGTGGCCTGAATCAAGCCCTGAAACAAGCCGGAAACAAACGATTCGGGCCTATTCCAACCGAAACAAGCACGGGAAGGGCGGTTCTCTCACGACGAGGGGGCCGCCCTTTCTTTTTCAAGAAAGGAGCAGCGGCATGTTCAATCAAGCCCTGGCTCTGGAGCTGCAACCGACCGAGTCCGTCCTGGACGGCTGGCTGCACGCTTTCGGGGTCTATTATCCGCGACGCAATGCCGTGGAACATCAGCATTCGCCCTGGAGCCGGGCGGTGATCCTGGCCAAGCGAAAAAACGAAAGCATTATTGACCGGTTCGGCGCTATTATCGCCGCCCATCTGGAGCCCCTGCTCCAGACCGGGCAGGTTTACCTCATCACGCCAGTGCCGGGCGAACCCGAGTCCGAGCGGTTCCTGTTTAACGGGTTCGACAAGACGCCGACCGAGCTGCTGGCCGATGGTATCCAATCCCGGTTGTCCGATGGGGCCCGGGTGCGGGTGGCGGCTCTGCTGGTACAGGTCCGGCACAAGAGCAAGCGGCAGCATCAATGCCTGAACCTGGCCGAGCGGATGGCCAATGTGCGGGATCTGTATGCGTTGAAGCCGGGTGTGGTGCTCGCTGGCGAGGGCGTCATCCTGGTGGATGATGTGATCACGTCTGGCGCCACCATGGCAGCCTGCGCCCAGGTTCTGCGGCAGGCCGGCGTCAAGGAGATCATGGGCGTGGCCCTGGCGCAGACGGTCCGGCTCAAACCGCCTGAACTCCAAGCAGCATCCCTGGCAGGGAGTTGTGCATGAAAACGCTGACGGAGATCGGACGGGAAGTCTACGGCCACGATGGCCGGGCCATCAACCGGCACAGCGAGCGCAAGTACCGGGACGGGGACGGCAACCTCTACATCCTCTCCAGGACGCTGGATGGTTGTCCGCCGTTTTTTGAGGCGTACGGCCCCTACCGGGAGGATCACCAGGGGACGCTGCCCCAACTGCGGGTCGGCGGCCAGGAATACTGGGGTGACGGCTGGACCTGGCGGACTGCGATTAACGCCTTTTGCCGGGGACTGAACGCCACCATCCGCCGCCCGTAACAACAACCGGAAGCACACGAGCCGCCGCCTTAGCCAGGGCTGGTGGCTCTTTTTTCAAGAAAGGGAGTAACCATGAGTCCACAGGCAGGTGAAGTGTTGTTGAACGTGATTCAGCCCATGCTGATCGCGACCGTGTCGCAGGCCGTGAAAGCCGTCGGCAGCGAGGATGCCGTCGAATTGGTGCAGGACGGCATGGTCATGGCCGCGCAGGCGTTGGAAAAGTTGGAACAGCAGGGCCGGGCGCTGCTGCCGCAGAGCGTGGTGTACTACACCGTGCAGCGCCTCAAAACCGGCCGCCGTTCCCAGTTCGCCGGACGCATGGACGCCATGTGCCCGGCGGCGGCGCTCGATAAAAAAGTCGAACTCGCTGACCTGGACGCCCGGGCGCCTGGTGACGACGAGTTGACGTACAGCGACCTGCTGTCGTCGTGCGATGACGATGCCGCGATCCTGGCAGCCAGGGACATTGACTGGTCGGACATCGAACAAGTGATGAGCACGCGGGAGCGCGAGGTGCTGCGCAGTTTGATGTTGGGCCGGCGGACCGGTGAGCTGGCGCGGGAGTTCGGGATCAGCGCGGCGGCCGTGTGCCAGTGCAAGCGACGGATTGGCGGCAGGCTGCTTGCAGAATGGGGCGCGGAAACGCTCCAGGAAGTCGGACGAGCGGCACGTTGGAAGTCGGGGTTGCGTGCCCGGCGTCATCAATGCCGTGCGTGAAAGAAGGCCGTCGGGTTCTTAAACGAGCCCGACGGCTTTTCTTTTGGAAACAAAGGCGTCTGCCCGGCCGGCTTGTTCGCCGCGGCCCCCATGGCCAGGCGGCGCCGTCAGCCGAACAGGAAAAGCAAAGGAGAACCAACATGGAGAGCATATGGAAATTGGAGTTGGAGATACCGGGAGTCCAAGCGGCACAGATCAACGAAACCCAGCGCGTATGTATGGTCGAATGGGCCTTTGGCGAAGAGGATTTCGAGATTGGACCGACCGCTGGGGATGGATCGCAGACGATCTGGGCCACGGGCACCGGCACGCTCTACGCAAATGAGTCCGAGGAGGAGTTGGAGGCGCGGCTGATTGCGGCCATTCACCGCGTCAACGGCGGGTTGTGTTGCGTGAAGATAACGCCCACCTGCCTGCGCCGGATCGAACCGGAATTTGCGGTGTTGGCGGAAGCCGATCTGGCGATGGATTAACAATAACAGGGCGGGGCGATTCGCGCCAGACGGGTCGCCCTGCCTCAGCAGCAGAAAGGAATCATGAAAGCAACAGACACAATATTCGGAGAGGTCATTTCCACGTACACCCGCGCACAGGCCGTAGACGATGGCGTGCTCGTGGATGTGACGTCCGCAGCAGACGAGGCCGGCTTCAAATGGCCGACCGCGATGACGCGGACGGTGTATGAGCGGTACGTGGCCGTGCCGCCCACGTTGGTCGGCTGCCAGGATGTTCAAGGTCGGCTCATGGACATCATACACATGTTCTGGGTGGCGGTGCGGACAGGGCGCATTGAGGGCGACGTCGGCGAGTTCGGGCTGCTGGTGCGCTTCCCCGCTGGCGCCACGTGGCAGAGCAATGAAAAGCGGCATGCCGAGGGAGAAGGGCTGCGGTTGGTCACATTAAAGGCTGTTTCCGGACCGGGCGACGATCATAAACCTTGCATCACCATCATGATGCCTGACGAAGACTGATTTCTCGCTCTTTTCCCTGCCCGAGTCTTTCCGGCTCGGGCTTTTTTCACAACCTAGCGGTAGCCCGGCCAAATGCTGGTAGTCGTGACGACAGGTTTATAAGCGGGTGATGCTTTCATACCGGATGATGATCAGAGGAACAGCCCGGAAAGACAGCTCGCCTTCCGGCGAACACGGGTGGACAGCAGCGGAACAGGAAGTCGGCGCATTGCTGACAGAATTACTGCTGGATGGCTGCCTGGTGCTGAATGATGTGCCGTTCCCCTACGGCAATCTGGACCATATCGTCATCCGCGGGGACCAGACCATATTTCTGGTTGAAACGAAAGCCCACCGGGGCCAAGTGCGTTGGGATGGCCGGCAACTGCTCATCAATGGCCGGCCCTTTGCACGCAATCCCATCTGCCAACTGAACCGCAGTATTCGCTGGATCAGGAAAATGGCCACGCAGCTCTTTGGCGTGAACCCCTGGATCGTGGCCGTTCTGGTGCTGCCGAATGCCGACATTCAAATCCACCGTGCCGTGAAGAGGATAAACGTGCTCCGGGCCGTGGATCTGCTCGGTTTCATCAGGGCTTACCGGCGATGACGCTCAAGCTGGTTAGGGTGAACAAACAGCCCACTGGACGCATCCCAAAATCGGAATAGCCCCGAACAAATTTCCCGCTTTGTACCAGGGTTTATTTCACCTTAATTGACTTTGTTCCACATCGGCCATCTTTGTTTTCGCTTTGTTCAATCTGAAAAACAGGGATTTCAAGGCCGAACTTCAGCCAAAATGGCGATAGCCGGCGGGAAAAAGGACTGGCCGGAGAATAGCCGGTTGGGTACTGTTGCGCAGGAGGAATCTCTCCGTATTTTGGCAGCCGATATGGAATGCACCCTCTTATGCGCAAAACCATCGTCAGGGGGCTGGTCGGCCTTTTGCTCTGCTGGGGCGGCACGAGCCAGGCAACGCCCACGGCCGACGCACGGGCAGTGCATGCCCATGGCGTTGTCCAGGGCAGCACCGCGGTCAGTCCCGACGGAGGACCCCGCAGTCCGTCCATACCCAACCATGTCATCCTAGCCCAAGCGGTGGTCGCTGCAACGATTGTCCTCGGCGCGGTGGCCTTGGTCTTCCTCATCGGTTACTCGGGAACGCCCACCATCCCGCCGACCAACGAAACCACCGCCAGACTGTATGGCTTCAGCATTTTCTGGATTACGTTAAGCGCGCTGGCATTGCTTAACGCTTATCTTGTTCTCGATTTAATCGGGCATACCGGTGCGTCGCCCGCCCGCGTGGCCGCAGGGGCGTTTCTCTTGCTGCCGGCCTTGTCCAACCTGGGCGCATATGGCTTGGCGCATCGGCGTCTCCTGGCCCGTCTGCGCAGCGAGGCGTCGCCGGATCGGGACGAACCCGCGGACTCCACGCCGGCGCTGATCCAGCAGTTGCGGCGGGAGATGGCCATACGCCGGCCGGTCAACGTGTTGACGATGCGCCAGGCAAACAGATCGCCGTATGTCTTCAGTTCCTTATGGGGCCCGGCCTGGCTCGTCCTGCCGGCCAATTTCGATGCCATGACCCGGCAGGGCCTGGTGATCATGGGGGCCATCTTACTGACCATCGTGGTTTTTTCCGTAGCGACAGATATCCTGGCAGGCATCGGCCGGCCGGATCTGCCCCTGTTCCCCGCCTTGAGATTATCCGGCCCGTTCAGCCAGCTGGCCATACTGCTGGCCGGCACCCTGCTGTTGGCCTGCATGAACCTGAAGTGGTCCGTCCTCGCCAATGACGTGCATCGGTTCCTCTTAATGTTGTTCCCGGAACTGCTGTCGGCGTTTGTGCCGTGGGTGGTCATCCTGGTGTTCTTTCGGAGCCTGCCCATGCAGACCAGGTTTTTTCTGATGCTGTTTCAAGCCCTGCTCGCGGGTGTACTCATGAACTCGGTCTTCATGAACCGGATGTCACGTGAAGCGTATGTGCGGGCCGAATGGCTGGAATATGATCGCCTGCTGTGGTGGCGCCGTCTGTACACACGGTCACCCTATGATGCCGTGGAGACCCACCGCACAATTGGGCTGCATCTGCGGAAGGGCTTCTTCAACTACGCCCTCCCCGGTTTGTTGCTGGCCGCCGTCTTGTACCCCTGGCTGTGCCACCAGGATAGTTGGTTCCTCGCGCATCAAGGAGAAGTGGCCGCCAAGGTGTCCGAGTGGAGCAACCTGCGCCCTTCCGGCTGGGCTGCTTTCCGTGACTATTTCTGGCCGTATCTGATGCTCTCCGCGGCACAAAATAATTTACCTGTGTCCGCCGGCATACTCCTGCTGGCCATTTGTCTGTCCTTCCCATGCTTGTTTATCGTCTTAGGCTTTTCGATGGTCATCAACTCGAATACCCGCTGGACCATCATTGAACGCGTTCCGCTCCTCGATCGGATTTCAAAATTAACCGGTGATCAACTGGTCGGGGACGCCCCTGCCTGACGATGCCAAGGCCATCATGGACTACTTGAGACGGGTTGGGCCGGCGTCTCCCGCCGAAATTCGTGGGTACACCGAGCTCTCGCGCACCACGGTTACACGCCGCCTGAATGACCTTCAGCGCTTGGGGTTCATCAGCAAAGCCGGCAGGACAACTGCCGTGCGCTACACGGTGGTGAATGGCCGAAACGCAACGCTTGCGATTCGTGGTGGGGCAAGTGGGCGAAGTTGCGATGCAATTGAACGGGCCTCGGGGCCGGCATCAATCGTATCGGGGGAACATCAATTGGCGCAAGTTGGGGGTTAAAAATGTGCGGCCTTCTGAAGCTTCGCGAATTCCTGAATTTGTTCGGCCACCGTTCCGAGCGACAACAGGCGACGGAGCTTGCGCTCGGAGAACGGCCGGAGTTCCTCCGGGGTGTTAAGGCGCCGGAACCGGTCGAGTATTTCCTTGGGAAGATGGCGGAGGTTCATGATCTGGGTGACACGGGCACGCGTAAACCCATGGCTGCGAGCGATTTTAGCCATGGTCAAGGATTTGTCGTTGGCCAGCATTTGCATCCATTCCAGGGCACGGTGTACCGCGTGCTGGCAGGGCTCGGGGGCGGCCGACTTTCGGACGGGAAGCGCGGCCATAGTGGTGAGGCAATCGTGGGGATAGACGATGGGGGATACGAAAAAGGGCTTGGCCCGGCCGCACATGAGGGGCATCGCCATGATGGTCTTGATCTCGAACCAAGTTTGCCTTAGGGTCTCGTCCGCGGAGCCATTTTTCCCCAATAACACGACCTCCATAAAACACGCATAAATAAAGGCTGAAATGCACATCCGGCCCGGCACGGCACGTCCAAAACGCTCCTCGTCTGCCACATCCCGAAATCGGCCCTCATGGCCCTTGAGCAGATTTTCAACCGCATTCTATCTGCGGCGACATGGAGCTACATCCAGCTACGGTCAACAACAGGACGGCAGCGATGACGCACATGGCTTTGTTTTTGCTGGGAGTGAAGGATTTTGACTATTTAGTGCGCCGATGCAGGCTGATCGTCCGCGAACTTCCAGTCCGGCTTCATGTCGCGCGCAAGCTGCGCCAGCGAACGGTGCACATCGTTTTCCAACAACAGCCAGTCCACGCGGCCCGCTTGATCGAGCGCGTCGAAATCCAGCTTCTCCAGCCGGGTTTGCCACCCCGCTTGTAGTTTTTCGAGGCGGTCCAAGCGGACGGCCAGACGGCGGCCGGGGGGAACAACGCCAGCCAGGCAAGCCTCTTGACCAGAGGCTTCATTGCTGCGGCTCCTGCGCATAGCTCAAGAACACGACGCCGTCGGCCGGGATCCCGAAGCGCTGCCGGCCGGAGACCGGCAGCCTGTTCCGGGTCCAGAGATCCTTCAGGGCATACTTCTGGTCGGGATCCAAGCCCAACTCCTGCAGGCCTTTCTCAACCGTGGCCGCTTGGGCGCTATCCCGGTTGAAAATGCCGATCCAGCCGTTCTTTTCGTTGCCGTTCTCGGGGGTTTTCCAAACGTCGAGCTGCCCCTCGCGATGCACCAACCGGCCGATGACACCGTTCTGGTCACAGCGGAGGATGTCGGGATGGGTGAAGAGGCTCATGGAATAATCATCCATGCTGTACAGCACTCCGCCCAGCATCAAAGGCGCGGCGGCCAACGCCCGCTGAACCATGAACGTCCTCTTCTGGTCCTTGGTGAACTTGCACTCCCAGCCACCATCCTCGTTCACGACGTTGAGCCTGCCGAAACAGACCATGTCCATGTCCAGGAAACTTCCCACGGCAGGACCGGCATAGTTCTGCATCGCCTCCCAGCGCTTGAAGGCCGTCTCCAGGCTGCCCTTGTTGTCCCAAATGTCACTGGTGATGCGCACCATGTTCGCTTGCTGGTACGCGTCGCTGTGCGCCACGTTGATGTCATCGCCGGGAGAAAGGCTGAGCACGATCTTGCGGCCACACTTCCCGATCGCCTTGGCCACAGCATCCACCTCATTTGGATTTGGCACGATGTCGTCGAACTTGATGAAATCAACGCCCATGTCGGCGTACTTCTTGACCAGCCCGTCGTAGTATTCTTGGGCGCCCGGCTTGGTCATGTCCACGCCATAGTTCCACCAGGGCGCCGCGGCCCACGGGCACGCGGACTTCATGTTGACAATATCCTGCATGCAATACTTGGTTCCCTTGACCGGAAGATTTTCCGCCACCGCCCGGCGGTTGATCCCCCGGAGCAGCCAGATGCCAAACTTCACCCCCCGTTGGTGGGCATAATCAATCGTGTACTTCAATCCGTGCGGAAAAAAGTGCGGGTGCGCATCGGGCCGGCCATACTCATCCAGGGCGATGGTGAGGCCCTCGCCCTGCCCCGACAGAAACCATCCGTTATCCACCGTAACCGTATCGTAGCCATACGACAGGAGTTTCGCGCTGAGAAAATCGATGTTCTTCAGCAACTCCTCTTCCGTCACGGCAATGCTGTAGCCCGTGTAACTGTTCCAGCCCATGGGTGGAGTAGCGTGACCAGCGTCTTTCCGCACGGCCGTGGCCGGAATGTTCGCCGGAGGCGCACTCGCCTGCTCCGCGCCGGAACAGGCGGCGCTCGCCAGCAAAACAGCCAGGATGGCCGGAACGGCTGTCGCCCCGGGCCACGCGCCGGCGGTCGTCGGCATGCGCGTACGTTGTCGTTGCATAGGTGTTCTCCCCTTTTTGAGGTGCCTGTACTAATCCACCAGATCCCTTTCAATCTGTTCCAGCGATTGGCCCTTGGTTTGGGTGCGCTCACGGATGCTTTTGCTCAGGACCGATCCTGACCACCATCACCGCATGAGGCTCCACTTGGGCCTCAAAATGGCCCGTGAATGCGCCCAGGTCACGGCCCTTCCACAAATCCCGAACCACCTGCGCGCCGCGCAACCCAAGGTCCGACCACTGTACCCTGCTCTTGCGGGAGGCTTGGGCGTCGCGGTTCAGCAGGCCGACCGCCCAGGAACCGTCGGCCAGCGGGCGGGCCCAGACTTCGAGGTCACCATCCTTGACGATCCGGTCAGCCTGTTTGCCGAGCGGGTCCTGGTTGAGTGCGATCAACTCAGCATGGCTGGCGGTCCCCCCATTCACACACGCTGAAAACAATTGAGCGGCCGGATTTGCGCAGCGCTTCGGCCATGGCCGTGTAGCGTTTGCTTGCCGTCGCCGGGTCTGACGGCGCGCCGCAGTAATCGTATTTGAGATAATCCACTCCCCAGCGGGCGAAGGTGCGGGCATCTTGTTCTTCATGCCCGTAGCTGCCCATGGCGCCGGCACAGGTTTGCTCGGCCGCATCGGAATAGATGCCCAGTTTCAATCCGCGGGCGTGGGTATAATCCGCGAGGGCCTGGATGCCGCTGGGAAAGCGTTTCTGGTCCGCGAGGATCGTGCCATCCGGGGCGCGTTGGTAGGCCCAACAATCGTCAATGCTGAGATACTGGTAACCGGCATCCCGCAAACCGGACGTGACCATGGCGTCGGCCAGGGCCTTCATTTTGTCTTCGTTGATATCGCAGCCGAACAGGTTCCAGCTCATCCAGCCCAGCGGCGGCGTCAAGGCCAGCTTTTCACCGCACACGATGCGGAAGGCTTTTTCGGCTTTACCAGACTCGTTTTCCACCCGCAAGGTGACCGTGTGCTCCCCGGGCCGCTCGATAAAATCAGTGATGAACCCGTTGGCCGGATCTACTTTAAGCCCCGGCGGCAGTCCTGCCGTAAAGAATTTCATCGGCCGCACGCCGGTGGCCGCAATCGCATGCAGAAAGGGCGTCTCTGGCCAAACACCGCAAACCCCGGCCCCGTTGATCCGCGGAGCCCAACCCGCCTCGCGCGCCTGCTCCGGCGCGGCTTGTTCAATGTGCGCGGCGCCCTCAAAGGCATAGACGCCCTGGCCCGCAAGAGTGCTGAAATTCCACTCCGTCCACAGCGCCGCAGACAGTACGGCCACGGTTAACGAAACAGGCCGATGAGTCCGCAAAATGCTGGCGATCATGCTCAAGATGCGCACTTGGGTCGTCCTCCGTTTCAGAATTTCACGGTCGCGGTTCTGCCGGATTTAAGTTTATGATCTTTCACATTATTTCCGTACGCCACCCTGTACTTGGTCCCGGCTAGACTCTTTACGGTGGCAGTAATGAGCTTACGGTCTTTCAGAAGGTTGCAGGGGTGCCGGGTAGTGATGATCGGGCCTCGTTGCCGCCACATCCGGCGGCTCGTATCTCCGGCGGCAGTGGCGGTGTCGCGCCGGGCTGGGTGCAGACGTAGTCCGCCACGCGGTGGGCGGATTCTATGATCTTGGCCGGCGCGTGCCCGGCCAACAACCCGAACGCGAGCGCGGCGGTGTAACTGTCGCCCGCTCCCACCGTATCGGCAATGGCCAGTCGGGAGCCGGGACGGCTGACGAGTTCGTCGCCAACCAAAAGAACACTGCCATTGGCGCCTTTGGTCAGCGCCACCGCCCTTAGATCGAAGCGCGCGGCGAGCTGGCGCAACTGGCTTGATGCGTCCCCGTCCAGCCCGAAGAACTTCGTCACGACCGGCAGTTCATCGTCGTTGAGCTTGAGCACATTGGCCAGTTCCAGCGATTCTGCGATGAGTTCCCGCGAGTAGAATTGCTGGCGGAGGTTGATGTCGAAGATGCGCAGAGCTGTAGGCAAAACGGCGGCCACGAGGGCTTGAATGGCGGCACGACTGAGGGGGTTGCGCTGCGCCAGCGAGCCGAAGCAAATCGCGTCGGCTCGGGAAGTTTCAGGCACCATGTCGGTGCCGGCCCCGATGAAATCCCAGGCAACGTTTTCATGAATGGTGAACGTCGGCTGGCCGTGCGCATCGAGAGCCACACTCACGGTACCCGTGGGTGCGGAAGGATCGGTGGTAATGCCGTCGGTGCGCAGCCCCAGGCCGCCGAGGCGGTCGAGGATTTCCCGGCCCAGCGCGTCGTTGCCCACGCGTGAAACGACCAGCGCCTCGGCGCCAAGCGCATGAGCGTGATAAGCGAAATTGGCGGGCGCGCCGCCCAGCTGCCGGCCGGCGGGCAGCAGGTCCCAGAGCAGTTCACCTACGCCAATGACCAACGGCCGGCCTTTGGGCGCTCTTTTCATGTTCATGGTTTCTCCATCACCACACAATCCAAGCCAAAGTAGTACTGCGCGCCCTTGGCCGCAGGATTCGCCTCGGCGACTTCGACCCGGAGCTTGAACTTCCCGTCGCGCGGGGCGAACACACCCAACGGGAAAGCCGGAGCGGGCTGCACGGAATCCGCGTAACCGTCGAACGTCGCGGCCACATGCTGGCCGTTGACGCGCAAGCGCAGCGTGGCGTAGTCGGGCGCTTGCGTGGCGTAAAGCACCAGCTTGCGCGGCGCGGCGTCAGGGGCAGGCCATTCGATTTCCACGGAATCGCCGACGGCGGTTGTCTTGCCCAACAAGTGCCGACCGTTGCTCCAGCGCTCACCGCCGAAAGGGTCCATGTTCTGCTCGCCCACAAAATAATCGCCGGACTTCGCCAGCACCACCATCGTCTCGCACTCGATGGCACCGGACTTGCGCAGCGAAGCGAGGGCGGCGATTGTTTCGGCCAGAGTCGGAACGGGCGCTGCCGCCTCGCGCGGCTGGGACTGAACATTCGCCGATGTTCCGGGAAACGCATACCAGTAGGTTGTGGCCGCATAGGTGAGCGTCGTTGGCTTCCATGAGATCAATTCGATGTCGAACTGGAGCGAACGGCGGAACGGGATGCCGTCCAAATTGCGCGTGCGGGTGGAGGTGTTGTGCCCTTGCGTCATCGGTTGATCGATCCGAGGTTCACCGCAGAACGGCGTGTTATGAACCGGCTTGGGCGCGTAGGAATAGCCGTAATAATCTTCCGTGCCGGTGCCTATATGCGAAGGGAACGCTTCGCCATCCACCCAGATCTTTTCGTCGCCTTCACCATACCAAGTGGCGATGGGATTGAAGAGCGCGAGGGTGTCGCCCACATAAACGCCGCGGCCGGCGAGGGTGACGAAGTTCCAATCGCGGTGGGGCGGGGTCTTGAGACCCGCCTCATGGTGCCAGGCGGCGTGGAAGTGCATGGAGCGGTCATCCCATGACCAGGGGCCGACCATCGCGCGAAGCGAGACCCCGACCGGTTGCTCGGCGAGGTTGATCAGCGTGACGGACGCACGTTTCTGGTAGGGCATCACCCAGCGGCAAATCATCGTGCCGTCCGTGTCCACCGTGCGATACCAATTCTCGGTCCGGGTTAGCCCGACCCCGCTGCCGAAGAAATCGCTCACCGGACACCAGACCGTGGATGCGCCATCGCAGCTCATTTGCAGGACCAGTGAGCGCAGCGTGCGTTCCGGAGAGGACAGGCGCACCGCTGGCACGCGCAGTTCCAACCGGCGCACCGCCGCAGGTCCGGCTGGCAGTTTCAGCGAATGTTCGCGACCCGCCGCCAGTTGTTTTTCAAACGTGACCGCTTTTCCTGGAATTTCATCCGGCGGCGCCAGCAAAGCCTTGTTCACCCGCTCGATCGCGGGCCGGGCCGCCTCCAGCGCGGCCCGCGTGAACGTCTGAACCACGGTGCCCGGCAAGTAGGTGCGATAATTGATCTGGTAGTAACGCGCGCCATCGCTGGCTTCCTCCCAGGTGATCTTACCGTGCTGCGCATAAGGGATGGGGAGGTAGAAGTTGTTGCCGCCGTTTCCATCCGGCCGGTAGTCCGGATGCGGCTGGACCAGCGGCGGGCCGATCTTGAGGTCGCCGCTGAGCAGGTCGTAGGCGGGAAAGGCCAGCGCCGGCTCTGCCGCGCCATCGAGGTAGAAACGCAGCGTGCCCTGCTTGTTGCCGCCGGTGGTCAGCCAGAAACGGACAATGCAGCCCGGCCCGTCCGCGTCCAGCATCACCTTCTCTGTGCGGCCTTGATTCTTCTCGCTGCGGATGAACTGGTTCTGGTCGTTGTTCGCGAACCAGCCGGGTTTGTCCGGCGCCACCGTCGCGCGGTCGTAACTGCTGGCCTGCCGGCAGGTGAACTCCGGTTGTGGCCACCGGGCCACGGCGTTGAAGTCCACTATTTCCTTCAGGAGCGATGTGAGCGTCACGTCGGCGCGGGCAGACGCCGACATGAGCAAGATCACGGTACAGCCCGCAGCGAGATGTCTTAGCTTTGAACGCACAGTGTTTCCTCTATTCGATGCCGAGCCGTTGCTGCATTTGTTCCAGCGGCACGCCCTTCGTCTCGGGCACCATGGTCTTCACCCAGATGAGTTGCAGGACCATCATGCCGCAGAAGAACAGGAAGACATAGCCCGGCGCGAAGGAGGCGACCATCTTCGGGAAGAACGTGGTCAGCAGCGCCGCAAAGATCCAGTGAGTGAAGCTGCCCAACGCCTGGCCTTCGGCGCGATGCCGGTTGGGGAAGATCTCGGAAATGAGCACCCAGATCACCGTGCCCTGACCGATGGCGTGCGCCGCGATGAAGGCGAAGATGCAGGCCGGTACGACAGCGTAATGCTGCGTGAAAAACGCCCACGCCGTCAGCCCGAGCGAAAGAATGTAGCCGAACGAGCCGATGTAAAGCAGCGTCCGCCGACCCAGCCGGTCAATGAGCCACAGGCCCACGAACGTGAAGATCAGGTTGGTTACGCCGATGCCGACGGATTGCAGCAGGGCGGCCTCCTTGCCCAGGCCGGTCATTTCGAAGATGCGCGGCGCGAAGTAGAGCACCGCGTTGATACCGGAAAGTTGGTTGAAGAAAGCGACCAGGAACGCGAGCAGGATCGGCACGCGCAAACGCCACGTCCAAAACCGGGAAGCCGTGACCGTCTCGGAACGGGAGGCCGCCAGGATTTCATCCGCGTGCGCTTCCAGCCGGGCTTGCGGGAAATCGGGTTCAATCAGTTGCAACACCTGGAGGCCCGCCGCGCGGTCGCCCTTGCGGCTGATCAGCCACCGCGGGCTTTCGGGCAGGCCAAAGCACATCAGGGCGTAAATGACGGAAGGGACGGCGGCGATACCGAGCATCCAGCGCCAGGCGTCTGCGCCCCCGATTTTCGCAATCACCGCATTGGAAGCGAAGGAGACGAGGATGCCGAAGACAATGTTGAACTGGAACATGCCCGCCAGGCGCCCGCGATAGGCCGGCGGGGCGATTTCGGAGATGTACAGCGGGGCCGCAACCGTCGAGATGCCGATGCCCAGCCCGCCGATGAAACGGGCGGCGATAAACATGCCCACCCCGCTGGCCAAGCCGCAGCCAACGGCCGACAGGATGTAGAGAACGCCGATAAACATAAGCGTCTTCTTGCGGCCAAACCGGTCGGTGGGCCAGCCGCCGAGCAGCGAGCCCAGCACCGTGCCATATAGCGCTGACCCCATCGCCAACCCGTGGAGGCCCGGACTCAAGTCCCAGAGCGATTGAATCGTCTGTTCCGCGCCCGAGATGACGACGGTGTCAAACCCGAACAGAAACCCGGCGAGCGCCGATATGATGGACCAAAAAACGATGCGCAGTTTCATATTTTCCCTCCTGGATTTGGCTGATATCCGTTTTCTTTCATTATTTCAATCGGTAGCAATGGATAAAGTTAGGGGATAATAACTGGAATCATTCCTCGATCAAGGTAATGTCCTCCAGCGGTTTCTTGTATTTCTTCCGCGCGATATACGACCTGACCTCGTCCACCATCTGTTGTGTGATCGTGTAATGATATTTGGCGTAATCATCCACCGTGATCTGACCCACCCAGAAAAACCCCCACTTAGCAAAAAAGTCCGTCAGGTCGAGCTGGGTCACATCGCAGCAGGTCTTCACGAACTCAAATTGGTTGCGGATCGCATCGTCCCCAACGCCCGCGTCCGGGCGGCGGCGCAGTTCCTCCATCACGTCGGCATAAAAATCGGGCCGGCCGTTTCGTGAAAAATACAGATGCAGCTGCCAAAAAGGCACCAAGCGGTCAAATACATCCGCCACCGCCAGGAATGACCTGGGGGGCTGCGCCGCGATAATGTTCTTGCGCGCCGAGGCATAATTCTTCTGGGCCTTGAGGCGGCTCGCATTGCCCATCCGGCCGCCGGTATAGAGCGAGAAGAGGTTATTACTCACCTCCGTCAGGCCGCCCCAGGTCATTTGGCGCATTTGTAGCGCGTGCCCCACCTCGTGGCAAAAACCCCAGCACGGGTCACCGGCAATCACGGCGCTCGGATCGGCCACCATGCGCATGGTGTCCTTGTTGCCGAGGTAAGCCACACCATCGCCATCGCGGAACATGTAGAAGTTGAAGTTCACGCGGGCCAGAATGCGGTTCTTGGGCACCTTCTGGTACTTCACCAACCCCAGCAACGTGTAATGATGATTGAGCATCGCATCGTAGTTGTTGATCAGCTCCACGCCCTTGCCCCGGGTGTACACGTTAAACCACTCCACTGGGTAGGCGACCTGGATATGCTTGCCGCGGGCATCCAGGATGGGGCTTACCGCATGATCCAGCAGGCGGTTCCAATCCTCGTCGGTATGCTGCGTGACATCGAAAAAACCGTTCACCTGACCCGTCGGGAAGTGCACGGTCACCCTGGGCGCCTGTTCGGCATGGTCGTCAAAATAGCGCACATAGACGTTGCCGGCCTTCTTCACCTGAAGCACATTCACGCCCTCTTTGAGTCCCAGCTCCTGCTTGTGCAAGCCCCAGCCGGCAGGATCTTTTGCGGGATCCATGCCGGCGGGCGGTTGGCGCATCCAGTCCGGAATCAACAGCGCCAGTTCCTTGCCGCCGGTCGGCCCCACCAGCACCACGTTTTCACCCGCCGCCAGATAGATGCCCGTGATGTTTTCGTACCGGCTGAAACCATCGCCCAGCTTCAGGGTGCGGTCCAGTTCGCGGGGCGAGGGGTACGCCGCGTAGCTGGACGCACGGTATGTCTTGTCATACGTGGCGTCCAGCAACCCGGCCGCCACCGTCTTCAGCAGCGCGCTCTTGAAGCCGACCAGATCTTGCGGCTTCACGCGCGTTTTCAACCGGCTGCAACTGGCATCGGTAAAGAACTGCACGTCGGCCTTGAGCGCCTCGATGTCGTTCGGGGCGCCACAAGCCATCAGCGACCATGACAATAATGAAACAGATAGAATAATTTTCTTCATAATTAGCCGTAGCGTATCAAACTGCCATAGCCGAAGTAAAATTGGTCCAGCCTGTAAACGTATCTCCCTTCTCCGCATCCGGCTCGTGAGCCGCGATACTCCGCACGGCGCCTTTCTCGAAGTATCCGATCACCGTGGCGCCAACACGTCGTTGTTCCCCATCTCGGGCACGGGCACGTCTTCCATCCAAAGGCCGGCCTCGGCCTTCCTCTTTACCAGCGCTCTCATCGTGTTCATCCATTTCTCACTGAGATCATTTTCACCGCTTCTGCCGGTGCTTGGCCGGCAAGCGCAGTCAGCGCCTGCCTGAGGCATCCAGAACCTTGGCCAGGCTCTTGCCGCCGTCCGTCGAACGATACAGGCCGTCCGTGTACACGAACCACCATTTTTCGCCGACACGATATTCGCCCGTCACAGAAATCAGGCCACCGTTGGGGATGGTGCCCTGGAGGTTGGTCCAGTCCCAGTTAAACGCCCACGATTGGCTGACCGAGATTCGCCCGGGATTGACCGGATCCAGCGCCTGCGTGATGCAGCGGCCGTTCTTGGTGCCGGGCAGACACGCGCCGCAAACGGCGGTGAAAGGCCGCAGCCACTCGAGGTGCTTCGCCTCGGGAAAAGTGAACATGTCCCCACCGACATTGTGCTGCAGCCCGTAGGACGTCGCGTACCGCATCGCATCCGGCGTCTGGCACATCCGGTCGAACGCCATATTGTAGAAGCCCACGTCCTCGCGCGCGTGACAAACTGTCAGCGACTTGATGTTGTCATGGGAGACATAGCTCTTCGCCGTGGCCCCGGTGGTCGTGATGGCGGGCTGGCCGCGGCCGAGCAGCGGCATCCACTTGTCCGGGCAGGTGGTCACGCACAGATGGCTCATCCCGCGCCCCGCCACCGGATTGACATAATCCCAGGGCCAAACCACGACGGATGTGATGCGCTCGCCAACCACACCGAGGGAGGCCCACGTGACGCCGCCGTCCGTGCTCTTGAAACAGCCCTTCGACTCGGTCCCGACATAGAGCGTCTCGGGGTCTTTCAGGTCGAACGCGACCACCTCGCCGCAGAGCGCGGAAGGCCCGCGGCCGTCGAAATCCCCCTCGAAATTGAGCTGGCTCCAGGTCTGACCGCCATCCGTGGTCTTCCAGAGCCCGCCCTGCCACTGGCCGTTGGCGACACGCCCGGCGGCGCGCAGCATGATCGCAGGATTCGCCGGGTGAATGGCCACACTGCGGACGGCATTCGCCGCGCCCGTGAGGTTGCCGTTGATGGCGCTCCAGGTTTGGCCGCCGTCCGTGGTCCGCATCAGTCCTTCTGAGGTCGACCGCACGATCACGATGTTCGCGTCTGACCGCGCCAGCACCACGCCGGTTAGCCGGTCGCCCGCCGTGTTCTTCGCGGCGACCGGCGGCGGAGGCGTGGATTCGGGCAGCAACCCCGGTTGGATGCTCAGCGCGGAGACTTTGGCGTTGTAATACGCATGGGCATCCTGCTGGATCGCGCTAATGAAGAGTCCGACATCCATATTCTGCGGCGCCCGCTTGACATGGTATCCGCCGAGTTCCCACTGCCTGCCGTCGGCCGAGGTCCAGGCCGTCCAGATGTGCCCCTGCCGGACGATGCGCACCCACGGATGGTTTTGCGGGAACGGATACGAGTTGACGCGGCTGCCGCCGAGGTCGTCGTTATCCGGGGAGGACTTCTTGCCGTCCTTCGCGGTTTGCACCAGGTAGAAGCTCTGGCCCCAGCCCCAGTTGATCCGGCGGCTGTCCTCGAATGCCGCAATCCCGACCCAAGCGCGCCAGTTGACGGACTCGCTGTTGTAGCTTTCAATGCGACACGTGGCGGTGAAGTCGCCGGTCATGCGCCTGACGACCGCGTGCATGCCGTTGCCGAAGAAAGTGAAGGCTCCGGGGCCCGTCGGCCACAGTCCCGCCAGCGCACTCTGCTCTCCGATATTCCGCACCGTCCATTCCGGCGCATACGGCTGGCCGGTCACAACGAGTGCGCCGGAGTTGATGTCGACCGAACGGTGGCCATCGTAGATGACACGGCACCAGAAGGCGTTGGTCCCCTGGGGAAGCGGCCCCTCATACTGGACGGCCGCCCCGTTGCTTTCCGCAATCTGGAAATTGCCGAGATAAATGGCCGACTTGTTCACCGTGTGCCCGCGCCGGTCCATGGTCAGTGTCACGCGGCCGGTCCCGTCGCCGAACGGGACCGACGTGATGTCGGGCTGGGGATAGGCGCTGTCGTCCGCCACGCGCAGCGCCGCGATCGGAATCGTCTGCCGGGGCAGGCGCGGGCCCTCCCAGTCGAGGTTGAAGTTCCGGCCCAGCAGACGGCCGTACAGGTACGTGACCTTGAAGGCATGGTCGCCCTTGGCCAGGCGGCAGAACCCGGCCTGTTCCGTCGTGCCGACCTGCTCGTCGCGAACGATCATATCCTGCCCGTCCAGCTGGATGCGGTAGGCGCCGTCGATTTGCCCATAGAAAATGTAGATCCCGTCTTCGGGCACGCGCAGCAGCCCGTTGAACACCAGCGCATAGCCCGCCTCGAACGACTCGCGCACGCTGAGGTCGAAGCCGCGCACCAGCCCTTGCCGGACCAGCGTGCTGTCCTTGAGTTCCTCCAGCGTCTGCCAGAATTCGCTGCCGCGATTGCGATGGGAAGGACCGCCGCTCTGCTTAGAGTTGCCGTCATCCTTCTTTGGCGACTGGTACAACTCATAGGAAAGCCCGGGGATGGTCTTCGCGGGCGCCGGCGGCGCCGCCAGGAGCTTCGTCGCGGTCGCCGTGGTGGTCACGGCCGGGGCGGGCTGGTCGAAAATATCCGACACGGTCAGCCGAACCGTCGGGGTCTTGACCGCGGCATCCACGATGGCCCGTCGTGCGCTCGGCCGACGCTCCTCCGCGATGGCCTTGGGCGCACCTGAGCACGCGGGATTGTCAAAAACCTCGATCTTGTAGGCGAAGGCCGGCGAGGAGGTCTCGGGTATCTCCCACGAGACCGCCACCTGTCTGCCCATGGATTCCGCCTTCACGTTCCTGACCTCTGGCTTGTCCAATGCCGGCCGGTCCGGCTGCTTCATGCGCACCAGGTTGTCTGTGTCGCCCGGGACTGGGGAGCCTTTCAGGCGCTGCGGCAGCAGCTCGGGTCTGGCAGCGTACTCGATGCCGATATACTCATGGTCGCCCTCGGGGATGACGTTCAACACCACATACAGCGTCTTGTCGATGGTGATCACGTCCGACTTCCGCCAGGCGCCGTCCTTGCGGAAATACCCGAACCGGCGGTCCAGCGGACGGACAACCTTCACATCGGAAAGCGTCTCGATAAACCCGCTGTTCGCGGTGAAGGATTCGGCCCGGACCGGCAGCCGCGCGATGCCGATGAGATGCCATCGGTGGTTATCGACATCCTTAATCCACCGTCCGATGAACGAATAATTCGCTTTCGGGTCGGTGGGCTGCCACACCCGTCCCAGCATCGTATACCACCGCTTGCACTGGATGAAATCCCAAGCCTCCGAATGCAGTGACGCATTGCATCCTTCGCCGCCATAGGCGTTCTTGAAACAGAGGTTCGGTGCCACGTCCACAAACCGCACGGGGTTGCCCTCCTGGTCGCCGCCCCAGAACGACCACACCGAGCCAGGCCGGTATGCGTCCTGGACTTTCTCGTCCGGGTTGGGCGTGCCTCCGGGACCGTCCGGAACCCCGCCGAGGAATCCCGCATAGAAGCTGAGCGATCCCTGCGGCTTGATGCCGATGTTCCAGTTCGCGTAATAGGTGCCGGACGGCCACCAGGGCCAGCGCAGGTCCATCATCACGATGTCCGCCCCATCCTCGACCCCCTCGCCGTACCACGTCGCCCACACGGCGGTGTTGGACATCCCGAGGACGAGTGCGACTAACACCAGGGTTGATCTTCGAAAACGTGGCTGGCGGTCGAAATGACTCGCGGGTATGTGCATGCCGATCTTCCTCATCATCACGGATGTCCTTGCTTCAGGGTTCCATGCGCTTTCATATCGGACTCCGTTGCTCGCCAGGCTGTCGCCGCCGGAGCCGGCCACCGCACGCCCAGGCCGGCGGTTCAGCAGCGGCAGCAGTCTGCCACAGACAGCAGAGTAGAAAACCGGCAACGACTTGTTTCAGCGCCGTGATTGGGTTCATTTCTTCCACGCCGACTTCATTTCGTGCACCATGAGTGACGTGACGGTTAACGAATTCCAACAGCTCATGGGGTTGTTCCTGTTGCCGATTCTGTCCCTATGCTCACTGGCCAAATCGACTTCATCTGCCACACATCGATGTTGCCTTTGCCGTCGGTGAAGGCTTCGATGCCGATGTCCTCGATAGGAGGATACATCACGCGGACCATGGTCTGCTTGCCTCCATTGGCGAAGATCTCCATGATCGGCTTGTCGAGGAAAACCCGCAGCGCTATGGTTTTATCGGCCCCTTCCGGAGCGATCTCGACCGGGGTGCCGAACACGTCGAGCACCCCTTTTTCGTAGGTGATGGCCAGCCGGCGCCTGCCATCTTTGGACCGGCGGACGCGCAACCCGTGTCGCCCTTTGTCCGATTGCTTGAAGACGGCGGCGATCTCGATGGTGTCGCCTTTGATCGGAAGAACAAGGGTACCGGTGAAGCCGGCTTCGGTCACGTGCTCTCCACGAAGCGAATTCAGTTCGGGGATCGGCGTCTGCACGGGGTGCCCGTCCTCCCCGAGGGTCAACACGCGCGGCAGAGCGAAGCAGTTGTTCCAGCCCTGCTCCTTCGTCGGGTGGATCCAAGCATAGACGATGCACCGTCCCCGGTCATCGGTCGAGAAACTGATGGCCTTGTACTCCGCAGACCGGTCGAGTCGGCCCTCTTTCTCCTTGGTGAACCTCGCGGTCGCGGAATCGAACGTGCCGACAAAGTACTGCGGCGGGGCGTCCCGAGTCATGATGTACATCCACTTTGTCCCGAACGGGATCATCTGCGGGCAATCCCACGCGTAGCCGGTCATCTTGCCACGATAGCGCCACTCGGTCAGCGTCTGGTTCTTTGTCTCATAGATCGGCGCGACGTTGCCGCCGACGCTGTCGGTGCCGGTAATGCCGAGCAGCATGAAAGTGCGCCCGTCGGCTTTGAAAAACGAGGGATCCCGGAGGTAGTTGCCCCAGCCGTAGCCCTCGATATTGTTCGGCAGGGTCGGACGTGTGACGGGGTCGTCGGTGGTCTTGCCCCACTTGATGAAGGCCTTGTCCAGCGGTTTAAGCATCACCTGACCGTTGAACTTCGCGGGTACAGAGAAATCTGGTCCCGTTCCGGTAACGGAGGTGTACCACAACTGCCATTTTCCGTCGCCGTCTTGCACGGCGCTCCCGGAGAAGCAGTGATGCTCGCCCTTGTCGGTACTGGGCCAGATGGCCACGGGCAGGCGCTCCCAAATCACGTTATCCCGGCTGCGCGCGTGACCCCAGTGCATGTGGCCCCACCGGTTGCCATAAGGATTGAGCTGGTAAAAAACGTGGTACCAGCCGTCCGCGAAGAACGCGCCGTTGGGATCGTTCATCCAGCGGGACTCGGGCAGGAAATGAAAGACGGGCCGATTGGAGTCAGCCTCAGCGACGGGGATCTCCTGCTCCATCCCCTCCCGCGCCTTCCGGACTGCGGCCGCATCGTGATTCAGCGTTTCCCCTGCCGCCGGCTGCCAGGCGGTGCCGAGCGTCAGCACGGTTAGGGGGATCAGTATCTCTCGCATTGAGGCTCCACCTCGTCGCAGACTTTCTTTCATTTTGCTATGGGGCAAGTGGCAACGCCAATCATCCGGTCGGCGTCCAGTCGATGAGGTTCATGGTTTGTCTGCTTCTCTCATTTGACGCGCGCAAGTTCCGCCGGGTTGACGTTCCAGCCCTCGATCTGCACCGATACCTCGTCGCCGGAGACGCTCTTCGCGCTGAATTCGAGCGTCACTTGCTTCGCTTCGCCGCGGAGCAGGGAGAAGTAGTTGTCCGAATACAGGATGGGCGAGACCAGCAGGCCGGAGGCAACGTCCACCACCTTGAGCCGGGTCGCCAGCGCCACGCACTGGTCCCCGTTGCGGACGTCGACCGTGAGCTTCCGGACATCGTTCTCCCGCTTCTGGTTGACCAACCCGGTCACGCCAATCCGGGGCATGTTGTTGAGACTTTCATACTCCCTCGACGCACGGCTCTGCCAGTAGAAGTTGTCCGACAGCACCCGGCCGTCGCGGTTCTTGAGTTCAAGTTTGATGAAGTAGCACTTCGACAAGTCGTCCTTCGAATGGGTCTTCTCGGAATCCGCCTCGACGAGGTCAAAGCACTTCGTGGCGGTGTTGGCTGGGCAGTTCACGTTGGCGGAGCGCTTGGCGTACTCCCGGCCTTCCATCTGGTAGATGCGGGCTTCGGCGGTCAGTCCGTCGAGCGCCTGCAAGGTATTGTTGATCACCTTCACCTCACCGGACAGAATGCTCCACTGGATGTGGACCGGCTCGCAGGCCTTCTTGCAGCCGAAGTAGCCTCCGGTGGGTTCGAGGTAGTAGTCGTAGATGCCGAAGGTCAGGCAGGGCCAGACCGGGTTGCTCATCCAGATTTTCACGCCGGTGCAATCGTTCCACAATTTGTCGTTCCACGCTTCGAAGATCGCCTTGGCCCATTCCAGGCTGATCAGTTGCGCCTTGCGGCAGAAGTCCTCGACGCTGTGGTACGCGCCGAGGCGGGCGATCGCCCGCTCGGTGTCGCCACACCAGCCGGCGTTACCGCCGGCGTTAACCCATTCGTGGGCGCCCCAGCCGGCCTGGGTGATCGGCCACAGGTCGCGGCGCGGCATCATGCGTCGAATGCTCTCGACGACCGGCAAGGCCTTGAGGCCGATCTCGGATTTGAAGCCCTTGGCCGAGCCAAAGAAGTACTGCGGTCCGCAGTAGGTGTAGGGACCGTTGCCGTCCATGGGGGGCTGCAGAATCGAGTTGGGAATAAACCATCGCGTCCCGTCCAGTTTCTCGACCGCCTCCTTCATGCCGGGTTCCATGGAACCATGGGGGCCGTGCTCGTTGGCCCCGCACCAGAGCGCCACGCTGGCATGGTTGCGGAACCGCCGCACCCGGTCGCGCGCGTTCTCCACCACGATGTCGGGATGGATCACCGCGTGTTCGTGGTTGGCCCCGAAGTCGTCCCAGATCATCAGGCCGTATTCGTCGCAGAGATCGTAGAAGTCCGGCTTGGTAATGGCGCCGAGGGTGCTGCGGAGCATGGTGAAGTTCATGTCCTTCTCCAGCCGCAGCCGCGCCCGGAAACCCTCGCGGTCCAGGCGCAGCATGCCTTCATCCATGCACCAGTTGGCCCCCTTGCACATGATCTTCTGCCCGTTGCAGAAAATGGTTAATGGTTTGTTGGTGTTGTAACTCCACTGGCGGATCCCCACCCGGGCGGTCTTCACGTCGGACACCTTGCCGCCAGCGGTTTCGAAGCGGATGGAGAAGTCGTACAGATTCTGCTCGCCATACCCGTTGGGCCACCAGAGCTTCGGATTGCGGATGGAAAGCGACGGCTGCTCGGACTTATCAATGGCGACGGACACCGTCTGTTTCACGCCAATCGTCACCTGCTTGTCGAAGGCGGCTTCGCCAATTTTGCCGCGCAGCGTGCCCCTGATCTCCCGGTCCGAACTGTTGCGCAGCTCGGTCTTGACGGTCAGATCGGCCCGCGAGGTGTCCGGCAGCGGCAGGGCGGTGACAACATACGGATCGAGGATGTCCACGTCGCCGCTCGTGTTGAGGAATACCTTCTGCCAGATCCCCATGTTGCGGTCGCGCATGCAGGGCATCCAGTCCCAGCCGGCGGCAACAAGAAACGTCGGGGCGTTGCCGATGGCCGATTCGGCGGTCCAGACCTTGTCGAGCCGCTTGTCGAAGGGTTCCCGCACAACGGGTATCCGGCCGATGAACACGGCAATGGTGTTCGTGCTGCCCACAATAATTTTGTCAGTGATGTCAAAGCGGCCGCGGATGAATGCGCCCACCATCTTCCCCACCTCGGTGCCGTTGACGAAGACATTGGCGAGGTAGTTGATGCCGTCGAAATTCAGCCAGACCCGCTTGCCGCGGTAGCTCTCCGGAACCACAAGCTCGTTCCGGTACCACCAGTTTGTCCGGCAGAACCAGTCGGAGATCTGGGAGTTCTGGTCGGCGTACCACGGATCAGGAATCGCGCCGATGCTCAGATAGGTCGCCAGGATCGTCCCCGGCACGGTCGCCGGCAGCCACTGGCGGTCGTCGTAGCCGCTGGTCGAAATCCTAGCTGCGTCATCCGCTACGTACTTCTGGCTGATCAGCTTCCAGCCACCGCACAAATCCCACGTTCCGTCTTTCGCCGGCGGCGGAACAGGTGCCGGCTTGATGACCGGTCCGCCTGTTCCATAGACCTCGAACTCCTTCAGCCCGATGCCTTCCGGAAGGCCGTCGTTCTGCTCGGGAACCCACAGTTTCACGTAGCGCGCCTTGACTGGAGTCAGCTTGATTTCGTTGACGCCGCCCGTGCAGTTTTCCGTGCCGTAAACGCTCTGCCAGTCCTCGACAAAACCCGTCTCCACCGATGGGCCGGTATTGGTCGAAACCCAGATGTTGTACTTCGGGGGATACAGGTCCTCCCACCGAAGTACGACCTTGCTGATCGTACATTCGGCGCCCAGATCCACATAAATCCACGGCTGCTCGTCCCCTTTGCGATGCCCCCCCAGGCTCCGCCACCGCGTGTCGAGGTGCCTATCGGTGGCCATGTGGCCGGTGTTGATGTAGTCCGCCGCGCTTGACGCGTAGGCCGCGCGGTTCAGCGCCAGGTTGCGAACGCCGTCTTCACCCCGGACAGCGCTGGCGCCAGCCAGCGGCAGGCAGAGCGTCACCAGCATTGCGTATGCGTGTCGTGTCATATTTTCTCCTGTGGTTTGTCTTCCTGTCAATTCTTGATCGGGCATTTGAAAACAGAAGCGCGCGTCGGCCGCAGGACCGGCGCGGGATGCTTCACAAACGGTCCGATGGCCCAGCCGTCCATGTCCGGTGGGACGCCGACTGCCGTCGAATTGCGCCCGGGTGACACGGCCTTCGGCCCGAAACTAATCGAGTAAAGCTTAGCGCTCCTGATCTCACAACGGAGCCGTATATCCCCGCCTCCGGGTTGCCCACTCCACAGCAGTGCGCTGTCCGTCACGGTCTTGATGACAGATTCAGCAGCGACGATCTGTTTGCCGTTTTGATCGAGTAGTGACACCTTGACCGAGCCGCCTGCAGCTACATCGGCGGTAATGCGGATCGGCCGCCCGTCAGGACGAATTGCGCGGATCGTCACCACCGCCGGCTTGTCGCGATCAAGCGGCTCAAAGCCGGCCCAGCCATCGGGCCGCAACGTAGCGAGGCCAAGGAAGCCGTCGCGCCAGCCCGTGTGCTTGCCGTTGGATGCGCCGTAGTAGATACGGATCTCGTTGTCGAGCACTACCGGGCTGGCCGCGGCATAGACGCAGCCCCAGTCGTAATCGCCCTCCTTGGGGGAATTGGCGATCAGTGGCGTACCCGGTTGGATGCGATGCCATGTGATGGAGTCCGGGCTCCAAGCCAGTTCGACATGCACGCGGTCCTCGCGCGTACGAAAAACCGCCACCATGCCAAGGTAGATATCGGCATAGCGAAACACCGGCATGGCGTAAGCTTGGTCCGCCGCGTTGCCGCGCAGCACCTCGACGGCTCTGGTCCACTGCTTCAAGTCGGCACTCTCGGTGCGACCAATCATCCGCTGACCATTGTCCCGCAGGCGCACAAAGCCAACATAACACCCGAGTTCGGGCGCCCACAGCAGGTGGTTGTGCGTATCGCCATTGGACCCGACGCCGGCGCACGGCACGGGATCGCTCCAGTGCAAGCCGTCGGCGGAAAAGCGCAGGGCGTCGCGGGCGTGAAACATCTTGTAGCGTCGCTGGGGATCGGGGTCGTGCGGGTCTTTGAAGACGCCGGCCCCGTGCGGACCGCGCACGACCAGGTTGTTCGCCTTGCGCCCTTCGAAGTCGACGAGGTTCAGCGCGGGCTTTTCCCATTTCAGCCCGTCGCGCGACACCGCATAACAGACACCCATCTCCCGGTTGCGCGGCGGCCGATACGGCGTCCCGCGCCGCTGCTCGATGGACAGGCCCTTCGACGAATGATCCACGATAAAGGGGCTGTACCAGCACTTGTAGAGCCCGTCGGCGGCATTGTAGAAGACGTTGGCATAAAGGTTGTCGAAGCGTTTCTCCCACGGCTTGTCCTCACCGCACAGCGGGTTGGCAGGGTGCTTCATTACCGTGCCAAGGGTCAGCTTGACGTTGTCCGTGCTTTCGATGATGCGTGAATCCAGCAGGAGGAATCTCGTGCGCTCAGTCTGTGCCGTCCCGGCAGCATGGGTTGTTCCCGGCGCGACCGCCAGCCAGGGCGGCACCTCGCCGTTGCCGGTCTTCTCGCCGCCGAGCACCCAGCTCAGGTTGAACCGCGCCACCGTCCCACCGCCTTTCGCACCGCCTTCGAAAAGCAGATAGATCCACCCCTCGCTCGGGGTGCCGGGCCGGCCCGCGTCGAGCGAGGAGTAGGCGAACGGCCCCGCGTCAACCAATCGCTTCATGGGCCACGTCTTGCCGCCATCGAAGCTCGCCCAAATCGTACCGTGGTGGCGGCCGGTGGGACTTTCGATATTACTGAAGATGAGGATGTCGCGCCCCTCAACCGGCAACCGCACCAGCCCGCCCATCAGCCCGTAGTCGCGACACTGATCGCCGTCCGGCAGAATGCGACAGCTCGTGCCATCCTTCCACGTCGCGCCACCGTCGTCGCTCCACGCGATCCAGCGGCAACGGAGATCACCCTTGGGATCCCAGTGCCTGCGAGCATTGTAGTAGATTCGCCCGTCGGACAGTTCGGCCACCGTGGCCTCACCCGTCCCGTTGGCCGGGAACGGGTCGCTGGTCCGCCACGTCATACCGCCGTCGTCACTGTAGATGGCGTCGGTGTAGTGTTTCGGGTAGGAGGACGGATCGTTGCTGCCGGCGTACCAGCGCGTGGGCCGCAGGAGGCGGCCCTTGTGCTCACCGTGGCGCAGCATGATTCCGTGCTCGTTCATGTGCATCGTCGGGACGTTGCCGTCCTTGTTAGGGTGGATCACCGTTTCCTGTGCCCGCCACGTCTTGCCGTGGTCAGTGGAACGATAGACCGTCAACGACGCCTGCGGGGTATGCTTGGTTTCCACAAAGGCGAGGATGTCGCCGCGGTTCTCGTCGACAATCACACCACCACCCATGAACCCTTTGCCAACAAGGATCTCGGGACCCCAGGTCTTGCCGCCATCTTCGCTCCGGCGTACCTTCACGCCGTTCCAGAAAGCCAGCACCGTGCCGTCGGTGGCGACCACGACGTTGGGGAACCGATCGCCCTTGAAAACCTGCTGCGTTTCGATTTGCGACTCGCGCAAAAACGGTTCGAGCTGGCCCTCTCCCGGCAGTCCGGCTGCGGTTGTGCCGGGCGTCGCGGCTTGCGCGAATGAAATGCCGCATCTCATGTACCAACTAAAGGTCATTAGAGCCACGCGACCACGCCAGACTATTGACCGCCATATCCTTGCTTGCGTGCTCATGTTGTTCGCATTACCAATTGCAATCCGACCTCAAGTTGTTGTCGCCCTCATTGCAAGTGCTCCCTCGTTCGCTTCCTTTCATTTAGTCACGGCGCAGGTGGCCACACCGGTGTAGGTATCGGCAGCGCCGTAATAGAGGAACCATTTGCCCTTGAACGGCACCAGCGCGTTACAGACCGTGGTGTAGCCGGTCATACCCTTGATCTCCCACTCGTATTCCGGCCACAGGAACGGATCCTTTTGCTCTTTCAGGATGCCGTTATTGGGCAACTGTTTTGTTGTCAGATCGGCGCGATCATGCAGTTGCTGCCATAACGTCCAGCCGCCGAGCGGTCCCGCCCCCGTCTGCGCCATCAGCAGGATGCTGTCGTCGCGCAGCAGGGCGATCGCCCCGGCCTCGGCGCCCCGCGGCCAACCGGCCTTGCCGGCCCAATGCCAGTTGATGAGGTCCTCACTCCACGCCAACGCGCAGCCGTGGGTGTAGAACATCCAGTATTTGCCATCGACCCTGGCCGCAATCAACTTGTCTCCCACGCGGTGGGAAACCACCACGCCGCTCCGCGACCCGTTGACCTTGTCGGGATTGTGCTTCAGGAAAGCCGGCCCATGCTTGGTCCAGTGCACCAAGTCGCGGGACGTCGCGATCGACATGGTATCCTGAAAGGGGTCCGCATGCCGGCTGGTATGGGTCGTGTAGTTCATATAATACACGCCATCCTCACCTTCGATGACGTGGAGATCCTCGCAGCCGCCGGCCCATTCGTATTTCTTGAATTCATCGTTGTCCGGATAGAGGACCGGTTCCGGACGACGGGTGAAATGGATGCCGTCGTCACTGGTGGCCAACCCGATGCGGCACACCCGGCCCCAGCCGCACGCCGGATTGGGGCCGTCAGCGCGGTAGAACAGGTAGACCTTGCCGCCCTTCACCACGGCGGCCGGGTTGTAAGTGTTCATCTCCTCCCACCGCGTCTCCTTGCCCATGATCGGACATTTGAAAACGGAGTTTGTGTCCGGTCTCAAAACCGGCTCGGGGTGTTTGACGAAAGGACCCATTTCCCAACCTGCCAGCTTGGCCTGGGTGGCTTTGGCCCTGGCGACAGCAGCCGGCCGGGCCGCCGCGTCGTCGGCTCTGGCCAGAATGGCCGGGAACATGATCGTCGTGATGGCGGCGATCATGCCGGCTTTCAGGAAACAGCGGCGGTTGTGCGAATCATGCGACATGACTAGTTTCCCCGTTTGGTCTTGGTTTCGGCATATTTTACACGGCGTTTCTCTAGCCGTTGCGCTTCATGGTGAATGCGATTTTCCATTCCACGGTCTTGGTGACGGCCGGAACGATGCGGACCGTCACCGTCTCAGCCTGATCGGCCGTTTCAACCTTCTCGCCGGCAACCTCAGCGGACTTGAACTTGCAACCGGCCGGCAGGTGCACCGTGAGCACGTAGGGGTCGCCGACGACCACGGCGCTCTTGCCGGAAAGGGTTTTGCTGCCGGCGTCCCAGCTTTCGTCGAGCAGATCGACGCCGCCCTGCGATAGATGGCGCGTGGTCGAGATGACCCACGGGTGGGGCCGCGCCTCGCGGACGGCAAACACCTGCATCCCGTTGTGCTCATCCATTGCCGGTACGGTGAAAGAGCCCTTCGCCTTCCCGATGAACTTCTGCGTCCAGAACTCGAAGACCACGTAGTCGCGGTCCGCGTCAAGGCCGAGGTCCGTGAACTTCACTTCCTGCGGCGGCAGTCCCTTGAGATCAAACTTCCACTCCTTCTCCCTTTTCTGCGCCCACTGGATGCGCGCCAGCACCGCCCAGTGCTCGAAGGGACGCGCGATCTCCTGCAGCCACCAGGTGGCCGACCCATGGCCGGGATCGTAGAGCTGCCCGGGCACGGTCGGCAGCACAGGCGCGCTGCGCTTCATGCCCTCGATGTTCAGATCGTCCTTATACACCTCGACCTTGTCGCTGACCATGAGCACGCTGCCGGCGATGCTGCAAACGGCGGGCCGGACGATGGTCCGAACCGGCACCGGCGCATTCAGGCCGAAGACCGGCATCATGGCATTCTCGTCCATGAGCCAGGTCCCCAAGATATCGCAGTGGTCGGGATCGTTGCGCCACACCACGCCTTCATAGGAACTGAACTGCGCCAGGGTCTCCGGTTGAAACCCATCGCCGGCGAGCCGGCAACCGTCGGCCAGCCCGATCACGTTGAGCCCAGGGCCCACCCCCCAGCAATTGAGGATATAGACGTCCGGCCCCAACTCCTCGCGGGCGACGCGGTCCCAGTCGCGCAACGATTCGCCGGGCGTTGCGTTGATCCGCTTGAAGTGATCGGCGCACTTTTCGTTCATGTAGCAGGACAGCAGATCGCCTGCGCCATCTATCTTCACATAACCCCACCCCTGTTTCCTGAGTTCGCGGTAGATCGGCCGGGCCATGCCTTCCACGGCTTCCTTGTTCTTGGTGTCGAGGATGTAGAACCCGCCGTCCATGAAGAGCGATCCGTCCGGCTTGTGGACAAACCAGTCCGGGTGCGCCTTGCCGATATCGAACACGTTGGGATCGCTGGGCCGATGAACGCGATGCACCCAGATGCCGCCCTGCATGCCGGCCGACTTGATCTTCTTGAGCGCGTAGTCCGCGCCGCCCGGGAACTTATCGTTCCAGGTCAGCCAGTTTGTTGGACAACTGCCATTGCCAATCTGGTAGGAGTCGTCGATCTGAACATACTTGTAGCCGAAGTCGGAGAGCTTCTTCTCGGCGAACACGTCCACGATCCCGTCCAGATCTTTCTGGCTGAAGCCGCCCCTGTAGGCCCACCAGGTGCAATACCCTGTAACGGTGTTCTTCCACACCTTGTAAGTCCAAGGCTCGAAGTACGCTAGTTTCTTGTAGTTGTGGTAGAATCGAGGGTGAAACGTCAGCTCGATGCTGTTGCCCGTGCTTTGGAAGACAAAGGTCCGCGCTCGTTTCTCGTCGGCCTTCGGCGTGATCCGTGTGGCGCCGTCGGCCGGGCCGATCAGCACCCAGTCCCAGCGGCGGTCATAAACGGCGTTGTTGCGCAGGTTATGACTTAGCCCGACACTGTTGCGGACCATCGGGAAGCGCTTCTGTGCCTCGCCGGCGGTCTCGGCTGAAAACGCCTCCCCGCTGCCGGCGGCGGTGCCGCTCAAGACCAGCTTCACGCCTTCCTGTGGTGTGGCCAGCGTGAACTTCAGCCGCTGCTCGACCTTCTTCTTGTCGCCGACGGCTTCCGGTTGTTCCAGTTTGACCGCGACGCCGGACGCCGGACGGCCCAGCGTATCTTCAGCGCGGACCGTGGCGTCGAGGATCACGGTGCCGTGGTAACGCAGGCGCAGTCGGCCCGTTGAGGCCTTCCACTCAACCGTGGCCGGCGCGTTAGGCGGGGGCGCGACCGTTTCCGCCGCAGCGGCCCAAGGAGCCGTGGCCAACGCGGCTAGGATCGTCACCACCGGCCAACGCCGCTGCAAGGTTCGCGTCGTCATTTTCATGCCTTTCCTTTTGTTTCGTTTTGATCGTCAGGTGACTGTGGCAGAAAAACCGGAGAAGTCATCCACAGATTTCAGGATTACGCCGATTTTAATCGGCGAAATCTGCGGAATCTGTGGACCCCTTTCTGATGGTTCTGCCGTAAATGATTCTGTCAATTCTGTCCCGCGGCCCTCAACGCGACACTGTCACAACAGAATCATTTAGCATCTTTTGCGGATAATCCATCCGGGCTTTCTTCTATATGCATGATTTTTCGACAGGATTTACATGATGGACATGGTTATGAGCAACATAGCATCCTGTTTCATCCTATTCATCCAGTCAAAACGGGTTCCAAGCTTTGCAGCAAAACAGCCCCCACCCCCGGCTTTAATAACGAGGCCGGGAACTTGCGCCCCCGGCCTCGCTGGGCTTTTTCCCCTCCTGCGGAGAACTTGTCCTGCTTAGCGCAGGACCTCAGGCTGACCGCTACGGAAGCTGCGCTTCGACGCGGTAGAAGCGCTGGGTCGCGCCCGGCGCGGTCGTGTCCAGCAGCGTCATCAGCCCCGTGCCGTTGTTGGTGCAGATCTGCCAGTCCAGCGCCGTCCACACGCCCGACAGCAGGTCGTCGGTGTACTCGATCCGATACTTGAGACCACCCATGGCGTTGGCGATCTTCAGGCGGGCGTCGCCCGTGACCGGATCCATGCCGAAGCCGGCGCTGCCGGCCTGGAACTCAGGTTGCGGCGCCGCCGCCGGCAGCGGCCGGGCGCTGACCGGCTCCGAGTTTGTGCTGTTCGAGCTGTTGGTGGCTGCCACGCTGTACCAGTACAGGTAGCCGTTGACCGCGGTGGTGTCGGCGTAGTTCGTCGTGCCCAGCCACGCGATCTCGCTATAGCCGCCGATTTCGCTCAGCGACCGCTGCACAATGTAACCCGTGGCGTTGGTCACCGCCGTCCAGCTCAGGTCCACCTGGCTGACCAGCCCCGTGGCCGTCACCACCGGCGCATTGCTGAGCTCGGCGGGCGGGAAGGGCACGGTGAGGATGCCCGACATGCCGTAGATCGGCATCGTGTGCCACTGATAATTATTTGGATCGCCAGGACCAAGCTGGCTCTGCCAAGACGGTGGGGCGTTGTTCACGAAGTTAACAGCGGTGGTAGTTGGATCCCCGGTGAAGATGTAGCCACCGGTCGGGTAACCCAACGACCAGTCGCCGGACGCCCCACCGCCATCGGTCATGCCCGTCCAAACCGTGTACCCACCGCTCTCCATGTGCGTCGGTGCCCCGCCGAGTTCGGTCACGTTGATCGGGTTGTCAAGCGAGTTGTTGCCCCACAATTGGGTGTTGCCGCTCGCGACGCGCAAACCAGCCAAATTGTATAGCGGCACGCCGGCACCGCTACCGGTGCCGGTATTGCTCGTCGCTGTGACCGTCGAATTGTCAGCATTTCGGAATGATACAATAGCCTTCCAGGTGGTGCCAAGCGCGTACAACGCCGCTACGTTGGTCGCCGCTGTGGTAGCGAAATCATTGTAACCAGCGATGCTGGTAGGGCCACCGGCGGCCGCCTTACCGTAAATCTCGGTGCTGGTCACAAACACCAATCGGTACTGGTCGCCCGGATTCAGACCAGACGGCACGGTAATCGGACCTGCGTGCACCGTCACCTGATAGGTCTTGCTGTTTCCAGCCTGTGCCGTGACGGTGTATGTCTGCGGGGTGGTGAAGTTCCGCGTCGTTCCGGACGGGGGCGCGCCCGTGGCGTTGGCGGAGATGGTGTAAGTGGGATTGAGATTCGTGATCGTTGTCCCATACGGCACAGTCAGGGTGATGTTGGTCACGTCGGCAAACACGCCGGTATAGCTGCCCCAGACGAAGCTGGTCATGTCGCAGTTCGTGCTGGGGCCGGCTTCGAAGGTGAGGACGCCCGACATGGCGTAGAACGGAAGCAAGAGCGGGTCTGGTGGACCGTATTTTTGCAGTCCAAGGTTATCAGTCCATCCGTTGCCGCCCCCACCATGGCCAGTCTTTGTTGATTCACCGTAGTATCGATAGCCGCCCCCGGCATCGCCGAGATAGTGCTCACCAGGTCTGACTCCGTTCGCCGGAGTCCCCGTCCAGACTGCCGTGTCGAGGAGGTTGCCGGATTCGGTGTAGGCAATGGGACTGGCAATCGAACCATCCCACAAATCGGCATTGCCGGTAGCCACCTGAGTGCCGTCCAGGGTGTAGATGGGGCAACTGAGATCACTGCCACGAGTGAGAGTGTTTGCATCCGCGTCAACCGTGGCGGTTGACCCGATGCACGTCCAGGTGGTGCCAAGAGAATTGAGCGCGGGCACCGTCGCTGCCACATTGGCCACAAAAGTATTGTAAAAGGAAATATTTGTCGGATATGAACTCCCGCCAGTGCTCGTCACAAACACCAGGCGGTACTGGTCGCCCGGATTCAAACCCGGCGGTACCGTGACCGGCGGCCCCAAATAGGTGATCTGACCATTGCCCCCGGGCTGGAGGCCCGTTACATCCCACCTTCCATCAAGCGGAATGGTCAGGCTGGCATAATTGCCCGACAGGGTGCTGCCGCCGCTGAGGTCGAAAAGCGTATAGGTGTCGTTCGAGGCAAGTGTACCGGTCAGAACGCTGACCGCCAGTTTGGCGCCGGTGAGATCAATCGTGGCCGGGGTGACATCGAGCACAAATTTGTCCGAGGTCTTGGCCGTCGCATTGAGCTCAAACTGATTGATCAGCGCATTGCGGTAGAGCCAAGGGCCCTGTATGTCCGTCGGGTCGTTGGCCACGGTGAAGTCCGCGGGGCCGTTGAGAAAATCAACGTTGAGCAGGGTGCCGCCCGAGTCGCTCATCTCCACCGTCCTGACCTCCCAACTCGGCGGAGGCGTTGGACTGTAACCCCAGTCCCAAGCCCCACGGAAGATAATGGCGATTTTGTCGCCTGCATTGAAAGAGCCAAGGGTGGCAACGCTCTCAATTGCAGTCCCAGCATCGTGACCGGCGGAGGTGCCGGTAAAGCAGGGCTGATTGCCTAAGAGCCCACAGCCCGAAGCATCACCGTTGTAGCTGTTGGTGCTAAAGGCGTTCCCATCCAAATAGACGGGCGTAGCCCCATTGACGCTCACATAGACCGCACCCCCGTCACAACCATCCTCAAAACTATAGCGGTGCTTGAACTTCAAGGTCACCGTCCCGGTGTTTGCCACCGTCAAGGTCGGGCTGGTGAGGTCGGAAAGATTCTCCGCTTGGTTCGCATCCTGCACCCCCGCCGCAGCCCAATACCCGCCCGCGATGGGCAGCGTCGCCACGCCGGCGACGTTAGTCAGAGTGGAGTCGCCAATGGTGCCTTGCCCGCCGACATAGAATATGACGATGCTGGTATCCACGCTCACGTTGTCAATCCCCGTGCGGGTAGCGTCACCCGCAATCCGCCCACGGAACACAACCCACAATTCATGGCCGTTAACGCCGCTGGTGGCCGTGTAGGTGAAGCCTAGGTTGGTCCACGAGCCACAGGGAGGAACTCCACCCGTCACCTCGTCGATGCCTGCCAGAGCAGTGTTGTCGGTGCCATCCATGAGGAAGAAATCATATTGCGCCGTGTCGCAAGAAGAGTTTTTAGTGAAGTCTGCGCTGACCGTATACTTGGTCCCTGCCACTATGGCGCCCAAATCCTGCTTGCCGCCATTGTATGCGCCACTATAGCCCTGAATGCTCACCCCCCAAGTGGAACCGTTAGCAGGGAACCAGTTGTACCCGCCGTCTTTACAAGAATCATAGCCTGATCCGAGCCGGGCGGATATGATCCCGTGCTCTCCATAGGGGCTGCCTACGTCTTGGAATAACTTAGGTTCAGTGCCGTCCAGCTCTACCCAATTGTTAGGCCCCTTTCCATCATCCATCGTGCTGACCAAGCCGTTGTAAAAACCGCAATCTCGACCGACCGGGTCCTCGAACCCGCCGTTTTGGACCAACTGGCTCGCCCGGGCGGACTGGGTACAGAGCAGGGCCGCGGCGGTGAACAGAAAGGTTAAGCATCGGATCATTTTCATTTCTCTCCTCTCCTTCTCATTGCTGATGATTGAGGTTTTCATATGTGACTTTTACCACCTAGCTGTCGGCCGTGGCGCTGGAGCCCACGGTCAGAACGAGCGCGGCGAACAGCACGTATATGGCTTTCCTCTTTTTCTCGGTCTGGGCGGATTCGACCCTTTCGTCTTCTGTCGTGTCTGCTGCTTCGCGCACTGCATGGTGCTGGCGCGAATCTAGCCCCATGATGCCAAGTTTGTCTACCCCCCCCGTTCGGGGGGGTATCGGAATCCATTGGTCGCCAGGCGGAGCGCCGTCAGACCGGCCATTGTCGGGTGCCCGGCTCAACCCGCCCCCGGGTGCCCGAAAACCTTCATGGCCGCCTCCGTGCGGGAGCGGACGTGGAGCTTCTCGTAGATGATTTTCAGGTAGCTGCGGACGGTTTCCAGCGTGAGGCCGAGCTGGTCGGCAATTTCCTTGTTGATGTAACCCTTGGCCACAAGCACGAGCACTTCTTCTTCGCGGGGCGCGAGCTGCGGCGCCTTCGGGCTGGCCCGGCGGGCGAAGGATTGCACCACCTGTCGGGCGATGTAGCTGGTCATGGGCGCGCCGCCTTGCTGCACGTCGGTAATCGCCTTGAGAATCTCGCCGGGCGGGGTGCGCTTGAGCAGGTAGCCGCTGGCGCCCATTTCCAACGCCTGGAAAATCCGCTCGCTGTCGTCATACATCGTCAGCATCACCACCTGCAGTGCGGGCAGCAGTTGTTTGAGCCGGTAGGTGCATTCCACGCCGGACATCTGCGGCAGGTTGATGTCCATCAGCACCACGTCGGCCGGCTGGCCCGGCAGCTCGCGCAGGGCCTGCTCGCCGGAACCATAGGCGCCCACGCAACGAAATCCGTGCGCGTCGTTGATCAACGCGACGAGCTGCGCGCGCAGGCGCTTCTCGTCTTCCACGATGGCCACGGTGATGGGCACGCAGGCTACTCCTTCGGCGGCAGCGGCACGACAAGCTTGACGCGCGTGCCCTGGCCCAGCGCTGCCGCCAGTTCAACGCGTCCGCCCACACTGGTCATTCGTGTGCGCATATTCAGCAAACCGTCCCCACCCTCCGCCACGGTCTGCGGATCGAAGCCGCAGCCATTGTCTTCGATGCTGATGACGAGCGTGGCCTCCGCCAGGTTCAACCGCAGCCACAGCTCGGTCGCGCCGGAGTGGCGGGCCACATTGTTGCACGCCTCCTTGACGGCGAGTAACAGGTGATGGCGCAGTTCTGAGGACAGGTGCTTGGGCGGCAGTTGCACTGGCACATCCAGCCGGCAACGAATGGGGGTCGGGCGGAAGAAGTTCTCCGCAAACTGCACCAGGTAATTGGCCACGTGATGCAGGGTGTCGTTACGCGGGTTCACCGCCCACACGATGCCGTCGGCCATCTGCACGGTTTCGCTCACGATCCCGGCAATCTTGTGCAGCGCCTGCGCCAGGTGTTCCCGGTCATCCGCGCGGCCGTGATCCTGATTGGCCAGCAGCGAGATTTCCGTCAGCCGCACGCCCAAGTCGTCGTGCAAATCCTGTGCGATGCGCGACCGCTCCTGGTCCAGGACGCGCGCCCGTTCCAGCCGCTGAATCCGCGCCCGCACCCGCCGGCGCTCCACCAGCCAGAACGGACTACCGACGGCCCCCAGCAAGCCCATCACCGCCAAGCCGATAAACCATCCCCGCTGCCAGAGATGCGGCGCCACGAAATCGTCGAACGAGGTGGCGATCGCCAGATCGCTGAACACCCAGCCTTCGCCGCCGCCGCGATGGCAGAGATGCAGTTCATCGAATGAGGCATTCGCCTTGAATCGGGTGACCTGGCCGGGCAGTTGGTTGAATTCGGTGTTGCCCGGGGTGAGTTCCGGTTGGAACCAGACCGTCACCTGGTCGTCGCTGCCGGGGATGTATTGCACCTTGAACAGGATGGTGCGCACCACACCCCGGCGCGGGTACTCGACCAATCCACCCGCGGCCCCCCGGTACGCGGTATTCAAATCGTATTCCCCGGCCCCCAAGGAGACCACATACGGCGTGTAGCGCAGGCCGCGTCCCGACGCATTGAATGCGCTGTAGGCATGGGCGGTCCAGCCGTTGCCCACCCCGAGCCGCTCCGTGCCGCGTTCATACAGCACCAACCCGGCCCGCAAGGGTGTGCTTTTCTTCACCTCGACGTCCGCCAACGGATCCACGGTGAACTTGAAGTACAGCGTGCTGCCGGACGTGTTGTCCTGGGGCTTGACCGCCCCATGCAGCAGATCCTCTCCGGCGCCGTTGTCATGGGCCAGCCAAGGCCCGGGATCCCGCCACAACACCGCCCCATGCGCGTGCAGCGCCAAACCCAGCAGCCCGCCGAGCAACCAGGCCCGCGCGCGGCCGGCGTCCCCCAGTGGCCGACATGTGCGAAACTTGTTCACGAGGTGCCGAGCCTCATGTCAGCTATACATGGCGACACAAGCCCCTCCGCCTGCGGAGCGGAACGCGTGAGCGTTCCGGCCCTACGGCGCCACGGCTGCGCAAGGCAGGCCGGAATCGTTACCGCTTTCGCTCCGAGTATGAATCGAACTTGTGACGCCATGAGTATAGCACTCCGCCCGCCCGGCATATGCAATAGTTTTCCATGGTTATCGCGACTGGAATTCTCCTGCTACGCATTCCACCAGCCGGTTCATGGCCTCTTCCTGTTGCTCAATGGATTCCACCAGCCGGAACTGCGTCCGGCAGCGGTCCAGATTGTGGCCGTCGCGCTGCACCTTGAAATAGGTGTCCCCTGCGATGAAATCGGAGCCACCATGGACAGACCCGCCAGCCACCACGGCACCGAACGCCCCGAAGCGAAGAATTCCGATATGTTCTTGCTCCCGCGCTTGCCGAAAAAGAGCGCGGGCACAAAGCAGATCAAGAGCGACAACGCGATGATGAGCCAGTCGATGCCGTCGCAGCCCACTAACGTCACCTCTTCGGGCACACGCAGTTGCAGGTCGCACAGGCCCCGATAGATGCCCAGCCGTGCTTCGCGATTCCTCCTCGATAAAGCTTTGGAGCACAAGCCCACCGGCGCTGAAGTGATGCTTGACTGGATACCATCATGGTAATAGATTGGTATCAAGAAAGCGCACGGAGAAACAGTCATGGCTGCCTTGCTGATCAAGAGTATTCCGCTGGGGATTCATCAACGCTTGCGACTCCAAGCCGAAAGGCATCACCGGTCCATGAATCGAGAAGTCATCACGATTCTGGAGAAGGAACTGGGCGGCGGCGCGCCGGCGGGGGTTGGTCGTCCCGTGGTGCCCAGCAAACCGCTGTCGGCCGCTTGGGTTCGTGAAACCACCCGCGCGCTGAGGGATAACCGCTGATGATTGTCGCGGACAACACGCTCCTGTGCCACTTCTTTCTCCGCAGCGATCTGGAAGAAATGGCTCGACAAGTGCGCGCGCAAGACGGCGATTGGATCGTTCCCTCCCTATGGCGGTCGGAGTTCGCCAATGCCATCGTCAAAGCCTATTGGGCCTGTCCTGATCCTTTGGAACTCTACCATCAAGCCTGGGATTCCGCGTGCGCGGTCCTGACGCCTTGTGAGCAACCCGTGGATTTCCATGCGGTGGTTCGCCTGGGTGCAAAGCACCACATCTCGGCCTACGATGCGCAATACGTGTACCTGGCGCAAAAGTTCGGTATTCCATTGGTCACCGAGGACGTCAAACTACAACGGAAATTTCCGGCCAGTGCGATCTCCATGGCGGCGTTTCTCAAGGCCGGACCAGGTACTGCGGTGATACGGGAACGCCGGGCAACGTATCGCGTGACCCGTCGAGGGCGATGATTCCAAAGGACATGTCCAGCGACCTACAGCAACCCGGTGTGCTCCGGGAGTTTCTCGGTCCGCTGCGGGTCGAGGAGCGGCCGGACGGCCGGACGTGGCGGCTGCTGGAGGAACTGCGCTACCGGACGCGGCGCGGCGAACTCGTGACCGTGCCCGCGGGCTTCATCACCGATTTCGCGAGCATCCCGCGCATCTTCTGGCCCCTCGTGCCGCCGCTGGGCCGCTACAACCGCGCCACCGTGCTGCACGACTGGCTCTATCGGCAGGCCCAGATGCCCACCGTCCAGGGCGGCTGGCGGGCCGTGGACCGGGTGGAGGCGGACCGGCTGCTGCGGGAGGCGATGGCCGAAGGCGGCGTGCCGTGGCTGACGCGCTGGCTGATCTATCTGGGCGTGCGCCTCGGCGGCTGGATCGTGTGGCGCGCGCACCATGCCACCGGACCCGCGCCAACCCGGCGGTTCGCGCTGTTGCGCCATGACGGCCACGGGCCGACGCATTTCGACCTGCTGCTCGAACAGGGCGCGGCACTGACAACCTGGCAGTTCGACGCGTCGCCGGCCGACCTCGTGCCCGGCCAGGAACTCCGCGGCGTTCACCTGCCGGACCATCGGCGGCTTTATCTCGATTACGAAGGCCCGATCAGCAACGGCCGCGGCCAAGTCACACGCGTGGACAGCGGCGTCGGCGAGTTGCGCGAACCGCAGCCGGATTTCCTCGAACTCGCGCTGCGCGGCCAACGGCTGCGGGGCCGTTACCTCTTGGAACGCGACGCGGCGGGGGATGGCTGGAAGCTGTCATTGGCATCCGCTGTTGACGCGGGGGCGGTTGTGGCTTAGTGTTCCGTCAGCACCGGGGTGTCCTCCGATCAGGAGGACTGAGATCATACCCGCTGAACCTGATCCGGGTCATGCCGGCGAAGGGATGTGGCACGAGCGCCCGGGCAGCCGGGCGCTTTTTTGTTGGAGCACCATGGAACTGCTGGTCAACGGCGAAACGCTGGAGCGGCCGGAAGGCGAAACGCCGGCCGGGCTGCTGGTCGCGCTGGGCGCCGACGCCGGCCGGGTGGCCGTGCTGGTAAACGACGAAGTCGTGCCTCAGGCCCGACGCGCGGCGGCGGCACTGCACGCCGGCGACCGGGTGGAAGTCCTGACCTTCGCGGGCGGCGGATGAAAGCAGTCCGGCGCAGCCGCAACCAAAGAAAGAGGATTTGCCGCGAAAGAACCTAGCGCAGCATAGCCGCAACCAAACCAGATCAAAACCGCCAAGCTGAAAGTCCTGCCCTGGCAGGAGCGCCAAGATCGCCAAGGACGGAAGAAGCGAAAGAAGATGAACGGAGTTTTATCCACAGATTTCACAAATTACGCAGATTTGCAGCATGTATGGAAGGGCATGCGTTGTCAGAACCGACTTCACCCCCTCCTGAACGAAGGAAGTGCTTTCAGCTTGGCGGCCTTGGCGACTTGGCGGTTATAAATCTTCGCAGAAAAACAAGCTTTGGAACATTTATGGACATGAAGAGCGATGCGCTGCTATTGGGTGCGTACACGTTCGACTCGCGCCTGTTGCTGGGCACGGGCAAGTTTTCGGACACTGAAACGATGGTGCAAGCCATCGCGGCGTCGGGTGCGCAGTTCGTCACCGTCGCCCTGCGGCGTTTCAATCGCGAACGGCCGTCGGACGATCTGTTCGGTCCGCTGTCACGGCTGCCGGGCGTGACGCTGATGCCCAACACCTCCGGCGCGCGCGACGCAAACGAAGCGGTCCGCGCCGCGCGGCTGGCGCGCGAGCTCAGCGGCAGCCCGTTCATCAAGGTGGAGATTCATCCCAATCCACAGCACCTGCTGCCGGACGCGGTCGAAACCCTGGCGGCCGCCAAGATCCTGGCCGCCGAGGGTTTTCTCGTCATGCCGTATATCCCCGCCGACCCGGTGCTGGCCAAACGTCTGGAGGACGTGGGCTGCGTCTCCGTCATGCCCCTCGGCGCGCCCATCGGCAGCGGCCAGGGCCTGGACACGGCCGCAATGCTGCGGCTGATCGTCGCCCACAGCCGCGTGCCGGTGATCGTGGACGCCGGGTTGCGCGCGCCGTCCGAGGCCGCCGCCGCGCTGGAAATGGGCTGCGCCGCCGTGCTGGTCAACAGCGCGATCGCAGCGGCGGATCAGCCTGTCGCCATGGCCGCCGCCTTCGCGCAGGCGGTCCAGGCCGGCCGCGCCGCCTATCGCGCGGGTCTCATGCCGCGCCGCGCCGCCGCCAGTGCCACCAGTCCGCTGACGGAGTTTCTGTCGGCCCAGGGGTAAGCGGAGCATTTAATGTAATGCAGGCTTTGGCGCTGTTAAAGATCGGGGTGGTTGCGCATATGGTCATTAGTCATTGGCCAGTGGTCATTTGTCATTCAGAAACCGGCGATGAACTTTGAGATTTCCAGCGATATTTTTCCCGATCATTCTGAATTCTGTATTCTGGCTTCTGGCTTCTGTCTTCTCGCATGAATGCTTTCCCAGAGTGGCTGGACGTGGCGCCGTGGCTGGAGCGGGTGCGCGCCAGCGGGCCAGCGGACGTCGAGGCCGCGCTGGCGGCCGAGCGGCCGGGCCTGCGCGAGCTGGCCGCGTTGCTGTCGCCCGCCGCCGCGCCGTACACCGAGCGCATGGCGCAGCGGGCGCAGACCCTGACGCGCCGGCATTTCGGCCGCACGATCGCGCTCTACGCGCCGCTCTACTTGTCCAACCATTGCGCCAGCGGCTGCGCCTACTGCGGCTTCGCCGCCGACCGGCAGCAGCCGCGCCGCAAGCTTTCCTTCGACGAAGTCGAAGCCGAGTTGGCCGCGCTGAAGCGCATGGGCCTGGAGGAAATCCTGCTGCTCACCGGCGAGCGCACGGCCGAGGCGGATTTCGGATACGTACGTGAATGCGTACTCATCGCCGCCGCGCACTTCGCCCTGGTGACCGTCGAAGTCTTCCCCATGACCGTGGACGAATACCGGCAACTGGCCGACGCCGGCGCCACGGGCCTCACGCTCTACCAGGAGACCTACGACGCGGAACGCTACGCGCAAGTCCACCGCTGGGGTCCGAAAAAGGATTTTCTCAACCGGCTGGAGGCGCCGGCGCGCGCGCTGGAAGCCGGCCTGCGCCTGGCGGGCCTCGGTGTCCTGCTGGGGCTGGCTGACCCGGTCGCCGACGCGCTCCGCCTCTACCGGCACGCCGTGGAACTGGAAAAGCGCTACTGGCGCGCCGGTTATTCCCTGTCGTTCCCGCGTCTGCGGCCCGAGGCGGGCGGATACCAAGCCGCGTATACGGTGGACGATGCCTTTCTGGCGCGGCTGATCTACGCCTTGCGCCTGTGTCTCCCGGAGGCGCACCTCACGCTGTCCACGCGCGAAGCGCCGCGCTTCCGCGACGGCATGGCCGGCGTGGGTGTCTCCCGGATGAGCGTCGCCAGCCGCACCACCGTCGGCGGCTACGACCAAGCGCCGGCAGCAATTCGTAATACAGCTTCGCCTGGAGCGGAACCGGCTTGCCCTGCAAGGCTTCAGCGAAGCAGGGTAACGGTTCCGGGTGCTTCCGGAATGTTTACACGTTCCGCTCCGGGGAAGAAGCGGTCCGATTCATCCAGCATGCGAATGGTTGAGGCGCTGGTTGACGAGACCGGCCAGTTCGAGGTCCATGACCGGCGCGGTGTGGATGAATTCTGCGCCGCCCTGCGCGCCCGGGGGCTGGAGCCGGTGTTCAAGAATTGGGACGCGGTGTATCGGGTGGTTGGTCAGTAGTCAGTGGCTTGCCTTCCGTCTTGTCCGCCGTAGTTTGTACGAAGGCGGAAGCCCTGAGCGCAGCTAGGGGCGAAGGAAGGTCAGTTGTCAGCAGACAGAAGTCAGGAGACGGAATTCAGAAGTTTAACTACGAAAAACGCGAAATGCGCAAAAGAAGCGACATCCGTCAGTAGTCAATGGTCTCAGATCTTCATCGGCTTGATCATCTTATTTTTCGCGTCTTTCGCGTGTTTCGTAGTGATCTTTTTTGCCATACTTCATCAAAAGTTGGATGTGGTATGAATTTTTCGCCGGAGGAACAGCAGCGGTACGCGCGGCAACTGGCGCTGCCGGAGATCGGCGCAGCCGGCCAGGCCCGGCTGCGCGCGGGCCGCGTGCTGGTGATCGGCGCGGGCGGACTGGGCTCGCCGGCGGCGCTGTACCTCGCCGCCGCGGGCGTCGGCACGCTGGGCCTGATGGACGGCGACGTGGTGGACCTCTCCAATCTGCAGCGGCAAACCCTGCACGCCACGGCTGACATCGGCCGCCGCAAGGTGGACTCCGCCGCCGCGAAACTGCACGCGCTGAATCCATCGACGGAGTTGCGCCTGTTCCCCGAGCGCTGCACTGCCGACAACGCCGCCGCGCGGCTGGCGGACTTCGATTTCGTGGTGGATGCCACCGACAACTTCGCCGCCAAGTTTCTCATCGCCGACGCCTGCCACGCCGCCGGTCGGCCGTATGCGCACGCCGGCATCCTGCGGTTCCAAGGCCAGATCATGACGGTGCTGCCTGGGAAGACCGCCTGCTACCGCTGCGTCTTTGAGCAGCCGCCGCCGGAAACCGGCGCGTCACCGCAGGGTCCGCTGGGCGTGGTGCCCGGTGTGCTGGGCACCCTCCAGGCGGCGGAAGCCATCAAATTCCTGCTCGGCCTCGGCCAGTTGCTGACCGACCGCCTGCTGACCTTTGACGTGCTGACACTGCGGTTCCGGGAGGTGCCGGTCAAACGCCAGCCGCATTGCCGCTTGTGCGGAGATCCGGACCATGCACGCCCTTAAAAGAATCGCCGTGCTGTTCCTGCTGCTGCTGGTCGCGCCCCTGGCGCTCATCGGCTGGTTCGTCACTCAACCCAGCCTGGCCAAGAACAAGCTCTCCACCGTGGTGGTGGACCCGATCCAGTTGCGCGGCCACGTCACCACGCTGGCCACGACATTTTATCCCCGCTCTTTTTTGCAACGGAACAATCTCCGCCGGACAGCCGATTACATCCGGGACCAATTTCGGCGCAGCGGCGCACAGCTCACCAACCAGCTTTATGACGTTCAAGGGCGGATCTGCGAGAACGTCATCGCGGTCTTTCCCGCGCCCCGCGCCGGTACCATTGTGGTCGGCGCGCATTACGACGCCTGCGCCGACACACCCGGGGCGGACGATAACGCCAGCGGCGTCGCGGGGTTGATCGCCCTGGCGCAACTGCTGGGTAAAACGCGGTTGAACCATACGGTCGAACTGGTCGCGTACTGCACCGAGGAGCCTCCGTTCTTCGGGACGCCTGATATGGGCAGCGCCCGGCATGCCCGGCTGCTGCGGGGAACGCGATGCCCCGTGGTGGCGGTGATCGTGCTGGAAATGATCGGTTATTTCCGGAACGAGCCGCGCAGCCAAACCTATCCAGCCGTTCTGTTCCGGATCTTCTATCCGTCCACCGGCAACTTCATCGCCGTGATTGGCAACACCCGGCAGCGCGCCCTCCTCCGCGCGGTCAAGCGGGCCATGCACGGAGCGACGGAGCTCCCGGTTTACTCGGCGTCCGTGCCGGCCTTCATCCCGGGCGTTGATTTCTCCGATCATCGGAGCTACTGGGCGGAAGGATTTCCGGCGGTGATGATCACGGATACTTCGTTTCTCCGCAACCCCCGGTATCATCAACTGGGCGATCTGCCGGACCAACTCGACTACACCAACATGGCCCGGACTGTCGTCGGCGTGTACGAGGCCGTCAAACAGCTCGATCAGTAGCGCCCTCCGCAATGCTATCCATATTCTTTGGTTGCGGCTCTGCCGCGCTGTGGGGTTTGCCATGCGGCTGGCGGCGGAAGCCGCCAAGACGCGCCCGCCGAGAATCTGCGAAACTGTGAACAATAGAATTAGCAACTTGGAAAGCGGACGCGACGGAGCGCGTCCCTCCATTTTCTGAACAAACGCGCCGGTTTTCTTGATGAAAGGCCATTTTCCTTCGGAGGATCGTGGCCAAGTTATTATCACACATGTTCTGAGTTCTGGTCTGCGCCGCAGCGGGACACTACGTCGGCCAAGAGCGGCTCGGCTGGAAGCCTCGCCCTACCCCATACATGCCAGCCGCGGATTTTATTTTGTATCACCCGGCGGCCGCTGCGCGCAGCATTTCCGCGGCGGTGGCCGCCACGCATTCCGGCGTGATGCCGATCATGCAATCCAACGCGCGGCCCTGGCAGGTGTCCGCGAAGCAGGGCCGGCAGGCGAGATCCTCGGCGGTCAGCACGCGGTGGCGCGGACCATACGGGCCGGTGCGCCGCGGATCCGTCGGGCCGAACAGCGCCAGCACCGGCCGGCCCAGCGCCGCCGCCAGGTGCATCGGGCCGGAATCCACGGAGAGCACCAGGTCCATCGCCTGCAGCAGGCTGCCGAGTTCCACCAGCGAGGTTTGGCCGCACCGATCCACCGCCGCTGCGCCCAGCGCCGCCGCGATGGCGGCGCAGGCGGGCTGGTCCTCCGGCGCGCCCGCCAGGAAGAACGTGGCGCCGGTCTCGGCCCGCAGCGCCCGGGCGGCCGCGATGAAATGCGGCACGGGCCAGTTTTTCGTCGGCCAGCGCGAGCACGGGATCAGCGCGATCCGCGGATGGCCGGCCGCCAGTTCCTTTCGGGGGACATGGACGGGGAACACCGGAGCCGGCACCGGCAGCTCTAGATAGCGGACGACGTCCAAGACCTCCTCGACTGCGTGACGCTCCTTGTCCCGCGGCCCAGCCACGGCATCGTAGAGCAAGCGCGCGCCTTCGCGGTGGAAGCTGGGCCCCACCCGGCGGCCGCCGCGCGCCAGACGGGCGACCAAGGCGCTCTTCAGCAGGCCCTGGAAGTCGAGCACCAGATCGTACCGCTCCCGGCGCAGCTCGCGCAGCCACGCCGGGCCGCCGGCCAGCCAGCCCCGGCGCGGAAAGACGATCACGCGTTGCACATCGTCAAAGCAGCGGACCAGGTCGGCGTAGGCGGGCTGGGTCACCCAGTCCACCGTGCCGCCCAAACCCGCCCGTACCGCGCGCACCGCCGGCAGCGCGTGGAACAGGTCGCCCAGCGAGCTTAATTTGATGACGAGAACTTGCATGGTGTCCGCCCTAAAACCGCTTCGGTAACGATTCCGGCCGGAACGCTCACGCGTTCCGCTCCGCATGCGGAGGAACTTGTGTCGTCACGTATAGCACACGGAGGTGTCCGCGCTACCTCGCGGACTCCTCCATGACGGCCGGCGCCGGGCCGGACTTTATCCACGCGCGTTCTCTTTCAGCAACCGGAGCATGATGGCCTTGTGGACGTGCAGCCGGTTTTCCGCCTCGTCAAAGACCACGGACTGCGGACTGTCCAGCACCTCGGCGGTCTGCTCGTAGCCCCGCAAGGCGGGCAGACAGTTCATGAAGAGCGCATCCGGCTCGGCGCACTTCATCAGCGCGGCGTTGACCTGGTAGGGTTGGAAGCGGCGGACGCGCTCTCGCAGCTTCGCCGGGGCGATGTGATAGCTCATCCACGAATCGGTATAGACCACGTCCGCGCCCCGCGCCGCCTCGGCGACGCGATGGGTGATCAGCACCTGCGCGCCACTTTGCCGGGCAAAAGCGGCCGCCGCGCGCACCACCTCCGGCCGCGGGCTGTAGGCGCGGCCCGCCGGGCAGCCGACCCGGATGTTGATCCCCATCTTGGCGCACCCCAGCAGCAGCGAGTGGGTGACGTTGTTGTTGCCGTCCCCGAGGTAGGCCAGCTGCAGGCCGGCTAGCCGGCCTTTTTTCTCGCGGATGGTCATGAGGTCCGCGAGCACCTGGGTCGGGTGCGAATAATTGGTCAGGGCGTTGATCACCGGCACGGTGGCATACCGGGCCAGCTCCACGAGCTGGGCATGATCGCAGAGGCGCGCCATGACGAGGTCCACGTAGCGGCTGATCACGCGGGCGGTGTCGGCGACGTTTTCCTTGCCCGTGCCGAGCGGCGAGGTGCCCATGTCGTAGTAAATCGCGTGCCCGCCCATCTGGGTGGCGCCGGTTTCGAACGAAATGCGCGTGCGCAGGCTGGGCTTTTCAAAGATCATCAGCAGCGTCCGGCCGGCCATGGACCGGGCGTAGCGCTGCGGACGCTGCTTCACCGCGTCCGCCAGCGCCAGCACCTCGGCGATGAGCTCCGCCGGCCAATCCTGCAGGCTGATCAAATGCAGCATCGTTCCATACCTCCCGTCCCTCAACTGATCAGATCGTCGTGATACCGGTCCGCCTCGCCGTCGCGCTCGGCGATCACCAGCAGCAGCGCGGCGCGGATCCACATGCCGTTGCGCACCTGCCGCCAGTACATGGCGCGCGGATCGGCGTCAATTTCCGCGGCGATCTCGGCGCGGCGCGGCAGCGGGTGCAGGATGGCGGCGTCCGGCTTCATCAGGGCCAGGTGTTCGGCGCGCAGCTGGAAACGGCTGGTGTCGATCCGCCCGCTCTCGCCGGCCTGGTCCCATTCGTCCTGGATGCGCGTCATATAGACCGCGTCGGCCGCCGGCAGGGTCTGCGCGAAATCCGACGTCAGCTCATAGTGCACGCCGGCATGGTCCAGCGCCGCGAGGATGTCCTGGCCGATCTGCAGTTCGGGCGGCGCCACAAAGACCTGCTGCACGTCGCGGTATTGCGTCAGCAGCCACGCCAGCGAACGGACCGTGCGGCCGCGCGCGAGGTCGCCGACGAAGACCACCCGCTTGCCGTCAATGCCGCCGCGCTGCTCGAAGCTGCGCTGCAGGGTGTAGATGTCCAGCAGCGCCTGGGTCGGGTGCTGGTCCTTGCCCGAGCCGGCGTTGATCACCGGCACGGGCCGGTCGGTATTGCTCAGCAGCCAGGCGATGCGCTCGGCGAAGCCGCCGACGGGGTGGCGCATGATAATCATGTCCACGTAGCTGCTGAAGGTGCGGACGCTGTCCTCCGGCGACTCGCCCTTGATCTCGCTCGAGGTGGCCGTGTCGCGCACCTCGGCCAGGTGCAGGCCGACCAACTGGCCGGCGTTATAGAACGAAAGGAAGGTGCGCGTCGAAGGCTGGGCGAAGTACAGCATGGCGCGTTTCTCGCGCAGCAGATCCTGCAGGAACAGCAGCCCGCCGCGGGTCTTGGCGATCTGCCGGATCTTCGTCGCCAGTTCGCACAGTCGCTCCAGCATCGGCCGGTCGAACTGCTGGGCAATCAGCGCGTGATACAGCCGCCGGCCGCGCCCGAACAGCGGCGCTTTCTGGCTGCCGGTGAGTTTTTGAAAATCGTCCCACGGCACCCCCTTCAACGGATTATCGCGGTAGAGCATGACCCAGAATACTCCTTATCTGCCGGTGTTCGTGACCACGTGCGAGGCAGCTTATACACGCCTTGCTCCGATTTCGAGCCAAAAAAGGCGGATCATCCGGGACCTCCGTCGCACGGGGGTACTGTTGGGGCGGCGCTGGTGCTGCGAAGTCAGCGACTCTGCTGCGCCTTGTCTAGCGGCTCTCTGCTATGCGTAGCGCTTCGCAGAGCATATTCGCAGAGCGGGGAGGCCACCCCATCATCCTTTCCGCACACGTGTGCGCCCGTCGCTGGCACCGGCCCTACGGCGGTTTTACGACCTCACAATAGACTATCCGGCCGGATAGTCTATTGTGAGGGTAGCCGCCACCATTACAGGTGCTGGACGATCGCGTGGACCAGCTCTTGATGGGCTTGATAGACCTGCGGTCCCAGGTACCCGTCGGGCCACAAAGCCGCCGGCAAGAGCGGGTCGGCGTCCATGACGGTCAAGTAGGCGGATTGTTGCTCGCGCAACAGGGCAAGCAACTGGTCGGTCGTCCAGGTACCACCCGCCAGCTTCTGACGGGCGGCGATTAATGTTTCCAACAACCACGCCTGCGTTCTATACAACTGTTGAAAATCCCAAGCGGCAGCGGCTAGCGTCTTGCCCGTTTGTCCCAGCACGGTGTGCGCCTCAAATAGAAAGGCATAAGCACTCAGGTCCGCTACGCGGGTCAAGTCATCGAAGTCGGGCCGGACATCCCGCGCGGAGAGCCATACGCTGCCCTGTAAATTTCCCATGCGCAACCGTTTAAGGTGGACCCGGAGTATCTGGCGGTACGTGCATTGGCTTTCCGGAATATCATACACCAGCACATACCAGCGCCCCAACCACGGCCGGCGCCAAAAACGATCCGGATGCAGAGCTGCTGACACCTGTTGCAGGCCCTCGGGCTCCAACCGGAGATGCGGAGCATCTCTGGCCCGAGCGGACGACACCACCAAGCCCTGCCGGCGCAGGCGCTGGGCGGCCATGTAATAGGTGCTGGACTTGAAACCGCGATATAGCGGGTAATAACGCCCCCGCGCGGCGGTGGCCCGACCGAGCAGAAACAACAGATCCAACAGCTCGTCGGTCACACGCCGCGCCAGCACCCGTGGGCAATACTGCGGATGATGGAACCAAGTCGCCTTCATTCATGACCCTCACATTTCACTATCCGGCCGGATAGTAGAATGTGAGGGTCGGAAAGGGCAAGAATTTTTTGGCGACAGGATTGTTGGGCGACATTGGGCGTAGGGAGTGACGACATTCCGTTCCATCCGCATGGAACAACGCGGGGTATTCACCGGGAAGGTCATCAGCCCAGGTCGCTCCCCGAGGACAACGGTGCGCCGGTGTCCGCGCCCAAGGCCGGCTACTGCACGGTGAAAGCGCCGAAGGCCCCGGTGGCCGGCGACCACTGTTGGTGCACGCGCAGGATGAAGCGGTCAAGATAGGAGCGCTGAATCCGCGCCAGCAGGTCGCGGAGTTGCTCCTCGGGACCCTCGGCGACCAGTTCGACATCGCCGTCCGGCAGGTTGCTGACATACCCGGTGACGCCCGCCGCCGCGGCGCAGGCGACCGCTGTGTAGCGAAAGCCGACGCCCTGCACGCGACCCTCGAAGCGGGCGGTGAGCCGCCGCTGGCCCGGCGCATTCTGGTTAAGCATGTCCATGGCCTGCCTCCCGGCACCGATCATTCAGCTTACACCGGTACAGGGTTTGAAACGAGGGGAAACGGCCGGGCCGCGCAGCCTGCCATTCGACTCGACAAAGATGCGGCGGCGCGGCACCATGCCACCGTAGCTCATGCCCCCGCGCTGGCAACAACTGCTCTGGGGACGGCGGCCGCTCCGCACCGCCGTGCGCGCGGGTTTGTTGGCCGCGGGTTGCTGGCTGTTGCTGCGCTGCGTGTGCCTGCCGATGCGCGTGGAGGGCATCAGCATGCAGCCCACGATCCGCGATGGGTCCTGGCATTTGGCCAACCTGCTGCAATACCGCTGGCGCGAACCCCGGCGCGGCGAGCTCGTGGTCATCCGGCTGGCCGGCCGCCGCGTGTTTTACCTCAAGCGGGTACTGGCCCTGCCGGGCGAACGGATCGCCTTCGTCCAGGGGCAACTGCGGATCGCTGGCCGGGATCTGGATGAACCGTACCTGCGCGAGCATGGCGACTGGACCCTGCCGGAGGTCGCGCTGGCCCCGGACGAATATTTTGTGGCGGGCGATCACCGCGCCCTGCCGCTGGCGCAGCACAAGGCGGGCACCGTCGCCCGCGCCGACATCGTGGGAGGCTTGTTGCGCTGATGACGACCCGGCTTTCCACCCCCGTACTCGTCGGCGTCGTCTTGCTCGGCCTGATCGGAGCCGCAGTCGTGCTGGCAACGGTGGATTTCGACGCCTGGGCCATCCGCCGGCAGAGCGTCCGCCTGATAGCGACGCTCAACAAGCCGGCCGGCGAAAAAAATCCCCTGGCCATCGCGCTGCGGGTGCGGCGCATCCGGGACTTCTTTGCGCAGCAGCCAGTGCTGCAGCCCGGCGACCCGCTGCCCGCCATCCAGACCCGCGAAGAATTGACCGCCGTGGCCGGCCAAGCGCTCCTGGCCGCCGAATCCATTCGCGTCCGGGTGCTGGACCGGGAGCTCACGTGGACGAAGCCGCGGACGGAAGCGCTGATGCGCCTGGCGGTGGAGGTGGTGGTGCAAGAGGGCAGTGAAACCAGCCAATTGCTCCGGGTCTACGAGGTGGCCTGGATCCGGGAGGAAAGCCGCTGGGTGATCGCCCGCGCGCACAGCACCGACAGCATCCGCCGGCCGGCGGCGTCAGAATAACAACGCCACGGCGATCATGAGATCATCCGGCGTGCGAATACGAAAATTCGGCCGCTTGGGATCAACGAGCCGGACGTCCTGCCCGATCAGCGCGAGGGCCTCGGTGCTGTCCTGGACCGTCTTGCGCTGCTTGGCGGCCGCCGCGTACGCTTTCCGCAGCACATCAAGGCGGAACGTCTGCGGCGTCTGCAGCGTCCAGAGCGGTTCCGCGGTCAAGTCGCCCCGGATCATGCCGCGCTTGTCAATCTTCTTGATCGGATCCTGGATGGGGGAACCCACGGCGGCCGCGCCTTCCTTGCGGGCCAATTTGATGGTTTCGGAAATGGACGCGGCCGTCACGCACGGGCGCGACGCGCTGTGGATCGTCACCAGATTGACGTCTTCGCCCAGCATCTTCAAGGCCGCCTGCACCGTCGTGAGGTGCTGGCTGGTACCGCCCACGATGTGGCGCACCTTGGCCAGGCCGAACATCTGTGCGATGCCCCGCACGCGATCAGATCGTTCCTTATCGGCGGCCACCACCACGCCCGCAATGTCCGGGCATTGCTCAAAAGCCTGCAGGGCATATGTCAGCACCGGCTTGCCTCCCAAATCCAGGAAAGGCACATCCACCCCCGCAGCCATTTGCTCGGTTTTCCCGCAGGCCATCAGAATGCCCCATGTCACATAATTCATAAACACCCACCCGCCGTCGAAAGGCCGACAGCCTAAAACATAAAGTCCTCAACCAAAACAGGTAAAGAATACACGCCCCCGTGGGAACATGTCAAGCTCTAATCTTCACAACCGCCTCAGTCCCCTTTTATAGCCGGAATTGGTTGTCAGACAGCGCCGAATCTGCTATTTTATCCTTGTCCATGGAACTCGTTCAACGACAGTTTCATCTGCATGTGAACCGGCCGGTGCATCTGGCGCGGCGGGATGCTTATTATGAGCGCGCCGGGGAATTGCTGAATCTGCCGCTGCAGGGGGTGGACATGCACAGCCGGCTGCGGAAAACGGAGCAGGTGCTCGCGCTGCTGAAGACCGCCATGGCGCATGCCCGCTTCGCCTGCCGTGCGCCCCAGGCCACGGCGCCCGAAAAGGATTTTCTCCGCTTTTTACAATTGATGGCCCATCAGGTGGAATCGCTGCTGGCCATGATGCGTCAGCAGGGGCATTTTGCCGAAGATGAGTGTTTTCTGGGCCAGTTCTTAAAAACCCAGCCGGAGCAACTGCAATTGCTGCCGGGGCATTACCAGCGGCGCGCCGAAGACATCCTGGAGGGTGTCTGCCACCTGCTGCAACTGGCCCATGCGCCGTATTACGCCCTGCATCAGAGCAATTTCCAAGGCTTGCCCGGCGAGGGGCAGACCCGCTATCGCCAGGCGTACGCGAGTTTTCGCGAAGACCTGGCGCGGTACGAACACGACGCCGTCACGCCCGGCCGAATTTCCGGTTGAGTTCGTCAAAGCTCATGAAGATGATCGTCGGCCGGCCATGGGGGCAGGTGTAGGGCATTTCCGTGCCGGCGAGTGCGACCACGAGCTTTTCGATTTCCTCCAGCCGCAGCGTATCCCGCGCCTTGACGGCCGCTTTGCACGCCGCCTGCGCCACGCTATCCTCCGCCCAGCGCTCCGTACCGCCGCGCACGCCGCCCTGCTGCAGGGTTGCCGCCACGGCCGCCAGCACCGAGCGCGCGGAGACATTGCCGAGGCAGGCCGGGAGGGCATCCACGATGAACGCCGTGCCGCCGAACTCCGCGAGTCCGAAGCCCATCTGCCGCAGCTTGTCGCGGTGTGCGCCGATCGCCTCCATCTCGCGCGGTAGCAATTCCACGCTTTCCGGCGCCAACAGGCCCTGGCTGCGCACCTGGTGTGCCAGCACCTGCCGCATGAATTGCTCGTACAGCACGCGTTCATGCGCGGCGTGCGGATCCATCAGCACCAGGCCATCCTCGGTTTCCAACACCACGTACAGCCCGCCCACCTGCCCCAGCACTCGGCACCAAGACCAGGGTGCGGCGGCGCCCGCGGGGGCCGCGCTGGGCGCGGCGCGGCCCGCGTCGTCGCCAGGCGGGTGGCCGGCGGGCGGCGCCAGCCCGGGGGGCTGCACTCCGCCTGCGACGGCGGGCGCAACCATCGGCAGGCGCGGATAAGAGAATGCCCGGTGGTCGGGCAGATCCGGGATCAGTAACCGCTGCCCTGCAAATGCAGGGGTGGGCGGCGCCGCAGCGCCCGCCGGGGAGAGGCCCGCGTCGTCGCCGGCAGCCGGCGCCTGCAACGCAGCGCGCAGGGCGGCGATCAGGGCATCGCGGACCGCGGCGGGATGCCGGAAGCGTACTTCCTTCTTGGTCGGGTGCACGTTCACGTCCACCAGCGCCGGATCCAGCGTCAGGAACAAAAATACCGCCGGATAGCGTCCCGCCGGCAGCAGGGTGCGGTAGGCTTCGTGCAGCGCATGGCTGAGCACCGGCGCGCCCGCGGGCCGGCCGTTGATGAACAGATACTGGCCGGACCGGTCCTGACGCGCCGCCGCGGGCAACCCCGCGCCACCGGACACCGTCACCTCCGCGGCCTGGAAGCTCACCGGGCGCAGCATCCGCGCCAGATCCGCCCCCAGCAACTCGCGCAAGCGCTCCGCCAGGGACGCGCCCGCCGCCAGCCGGTACACCTCGCGGCCATCCACCACCAGCCGGAAACCCACCCCCGGATGCGCCAGCGCGTACATCACCAGCACCTGCCGGACATGCGCCAGCTCCGTCGCGTCCGACCGCAGGAATTTCCGGCGCGCCGGCACATTGAAAAACAGCCGTCGCACCTGGATGCTGGTGCCCGCCGGACAGCCCGTCTCCTTGACGTCCACCAGCTTGCCGCCGACGAGGGCCAGCTCCGTGCCGGCCAGTTCTGCCGCCGGCCGCGAAGCCAGGGTAAAGTGCGAGACGGCGGCGATCGCCGCCAGGGCCTCGCCGCGGAAGCCCAACGTCTGGATGCGCTCCATGTCCGCGACGTCGCGGATCTTGCTGGTGGCATGGCGCTCGACGCTCAACAGCGCGTCATCCCGGCCCATGCCGCAGCCGTTGTCGGTCACCGCGATCAGCTGCCGGCCGCCATCAACAACCTCCACGTTGATCTGCGTCGCGCCGGCATCCACCGCGTTCTCGATCAATTCCTTGACCACCGACGCCGGGCGATCCACCACCTCGCCCGCGGCGATCTGGTTGATCACCTGGTCGCTCAGCACCTGGATCGGACGCGGCTCGGCCATGCGCCCACCATAGCACAACCGCCCGGCCGCCGCGCAAGTTTTCCCAAGGCGGATCAGCCGAGGAGGCTCCGCACCACGGCCAACAACTGGGTGGAGGGATACGGCTTGGGGATGAATCTGTAGCCGTTCCGGTCAATCTCGGGCCAGCGGGTTTTGTCATCGGTGTACCCGCTGGTGAGCAGGACCTTCAGGCCGGGCTGGCGCGCGTGGCATTGCCCGGCCAGGACCAGTCCGCTCTGATCGGGCAGGATGATGTCGCAAAACAGCAGCGCGACGCTGTCCGACGCCCGCTCGAATAGTTGCTGGGCCTCCGCGGCATTCATGGCGGTGCACACTTCGTAGCCGTGCTGCCGGAGCACCCGCGCGGCGAAATGGACGATGGCGGGTTCATCCTCGACCAGCAGGATTTTCCTGGGCCGGCGCGCATCGGCGGCGGCCATAACGGGCGCCGGGTCGGACTCCGCCGGCGGCAGGGCGGAGAAAGCCGGCAGGTAGGTTTTGAAGGTGGTGCCCTGTCCCACCTCGCTGTACACGTTGATCCAGCCGTCATGCTGCTTGATCACGCCGTAGGCCATGGCCAATTCCATGCCCGTACCTTTGCCGAGGCCTTTGGTGCTGAAAAAGGGCTCGAAAATATGCTGCTGGACCTCGTGGCTCATGCCCCGTCCCGTGTCGGAAACCGCCAGGCGCACGAACTGGCCCTGGCGACCATCGCTGATGATGGACGCGTCGGCCGGCTGCAGGACGAAATTAGCCGTGGAGATGGTGAATTGTCCGTCCTGGGACATGGCGTCACGCGCATTGACCGCCATGGTTTTGATGACCTGCTCCAACTGGACAGGATCGGCTTTGATGCGGCTGAGGCGCGGCTCCAACTGCAGGTACAGCGCGATCTGGGGGCCCAGCAGGTTGCGCAGCGGTTCCCGCAGCTGCTCCAGCAGTTCGTTGAGATCCAGGATGCACGGGGCCATCATTTGTTTTTGGCCATAGGCCAGAAGCTGGCTGGTGAGCAGCGCCGCGCGCGAGGCCGCCTTCTTAATTTCCTGCAGATCGGAGCGCCGCGGATCGGCCGCGTCCAACCCGTCGATCAGTATATCGCTGTAGCCGAGGATGGTTTGCAGAACGTTGTTAAAGTCGTGGGCAATGCCGCCGGCCAGCCGGCCGATACTTTCCATCTTTTCCGCCGTCAGCAAATCCCTCTCCATCTGCTGGCGCGCGGTGATGTCGCGCACAAAGGCGAAATCGTACTCGTGTCCTTCGAACAGGAGAAAGTTGGCATTGATTTCGACGGGGAAGATGCGGCCGGCGGCAGCGCGATGCTGGCTCTCGAACAGCAAGCAGCCGGCCTCGCGGAGCCGCTGCCAATGCTCGGCCCACAGCTCCCGGGAAAACAGCGGATCGATGTCGTACACATGCCGGGCGAGGAGCTGGGACCGGGAAAAACCGAGCAGGCGGCAGGCCGCCTCGTTGACGTAGCTGAACCGGCCGTCGGGCTCGATCCAAAAGACGGCATCCGCGGCATACTCCACGGCGAACTGGGTGAGCCGCAGTTGGCGGGTGCGCTGCTCCAGCAGTTCCTCCGTGCGCATGACCGCCCGCTCGCGGCGGACCTGCTGGCAGAGAAGCGCCAGACGGGCCGGATCGAACGGCTTGCGGACATAACCATTCGCGCCGGCGCCCAGGATGCGTATGGCCACGCGCGGGTCGGAATCGCCGGTCACCACCACCACGGCGGTATGGCCGCCCGCCGCGGAAAATTCCGCAATCAGATCCTCGCCCGCGACATCCGGCAAATGATAATCCACGACGGCCAGATCCGGCGCGTCTCGAAGGAAGCAGGCGCGGGCCTCGGCGCCGTTCGCCGCGCCCGCGCAGGTGTACCCCCGCGCCGTGAAGATGCGCCGGAGCAATTTGAGCGTTTCCGGATCATCCTCCACGAGCAGCGCGCGCTGGGGCTGCAAGGGGTTCTGTCCCTGCAGCAAAGCGGCCGCCACCTCGCGGACCAAGCGGGGGTCGCCGGGCCAGGACAGAAACGCATTGGCGCCGAGATCCAGCGTGATGGCCTCGATGTCGGCGCCCGAAAACGTCGCCGACGTGACCAGCAGCGGAACGCGGTTGAGCTGGGGGAACTCCGGCGAGCGCAGCAGGCGGCACAATTGCCAGCCATCAATCTTCGGCAACTGCAGGTCGGTCACGATCAGATGCACCGGATCGTCCTTCATCAAATGATCCAGCGCCTGGGCGGCATCGGCAAAGTCGAGCACCTGCAGGTCCAGGCCGGACAGCAGTTCCACCAGGCCGCGTCGTTCCGCGGCTGCGCTATGGATGATGACGGCCACCTTTTTCATTCCCTGCCCCCTGGACGTGAAACTCCGCGCTAGAATTTAATAGATGAGGCAGAATAACATGAAAGGCAACCATTTATTTTCCCCACCATGTTCCCCGCGCGGTCTTTTTCCAGCGACGCAAAACCCTTGACCTCCCTCCGCCAGCCGCTACATTGCTGGCGCCATGCAGCAGCCCCACCACAGAAGATCGGACGCGCCCGCCGCCGGCTGGCTGCCGGCCCTGGCGTGGGCCGGACTGCTGGCCGCCGCTTCATCCGCCGGCGCGGCGGTGGTGACGGTGTTGGATGCCTGCACCTATGCCTCCGCCCCGGCGGCCGCCGCGGCCTGGCTGCCCCAGGAGCGCACCCCGCCGGTCGGCGTGCCGGCGGGCGGCGGCGTGGAATTCCCCTGCCCGTTCACGGCGGCGGCGGATCGGTTCTATTGGGATCACCCGGTGCAGGTCAACCTGGAAGCCTGCACCAGCCTAGAAGTGGAACTGTTTTGCGACCAGCCGGCCGCCATCCAATCGCTGGGCCTCTACCTGAAAAGCGGGCGCGGCTGGTATATCGCCCCGGTCCATATCCCCGCGTCCGGCCGGCACCGGCTCGTGGTGCTGAAAGACGACTTCCGGGCCGAGGGTCAGCCGCGCGGCTGGGCGCACATCGAAGCTGTGCGCCTTTCGCCCTGGCGGGGCGCCGGTCAAGCGGCGCGGCTGATTTGCTTCCGCCTGGCGGCGCGTGCCGACGCCCTGTTCGTGGTGCAGGGCACAGCCTCGGTGGCCGGCACCGGCGAACAGGGCATTGCTCGCAAGACCGCCCGGCAGGTCAGTGCCTGGCTGCGTCTCAACGGCGTCGCCCACGGATTCGTTACCGACGAAGCGGTCAGCGCCGGGGTCCTGAAGACCGCGCGGGTCGCGGTGCTGCCCTACAACCCGGCGCCGCCCGCCCGGGAACTGAAGGCGCTGGGCGCCTTTCTGAAAAGAGGCGGCCAGCTGATCGTTTGCTACGGCAACAGTCCGGAGCTGGCACAAATGATGCACCTGAAGCTGGGGCCCTACCTGCGCGCCGAAGCGCCCGGGCGCTGGAGTTCCTGGGTCTTCCCGGAACCCGCCGCCTGGCATGTGCCGGCGCGGGTGCTGCAGGAGTCCGAAAACCTGCTCTCCGTCTACCCGGCGGACGACACCGCCCGCGTCATCGCCTGGTGGGAAAACCGGTTCGGCACGCGCCAGAACCAGCCGGCCTGGGTGGCCTCGCCGCAGGGCCTCTGGATGTCCCACGTCCTGCTGAGCGATGATGCCACCCGCAAGCAGGACATGCTGCTGGGCCTGCTCGGCCACTACGATCCTGACCTCTGGCCGCAGGCGGCGCACCAGACGTTGTACCGCGCCGGCTGCATTGCCTCGGCGCCCGATTTCCGCTCGGCCCGCGAACTCGTGATCCTTCCGGCCGCGGTCCGCGTGCCGGAGCTGCTCGAACGCGCGGACCGGTTGCACGCCGATCTGCTCAAGCTTTTCGAGGCCGGCCGCTATGCCGACATGGTCAACCTCCGTCACGAGCTCGATCAGGCGCTGACCGAGGCCTATGCCGTCGGCCAGCAGCCCCGGGCCGGCGAATTTCGCGGCGTCTGGGAACACGACGGCCTGGGCTGGTATCCCGGCGACTGGGACCGCACCTGCCGGGAACTCGCCGCGGCCGGCATCAACACGATCGTCCCCAATATGCTCTGGGCCGGCCTCGCCCATTATCCCAGCGACGTGCTGCCGCGCTCCACCACGTTTCTCCATTACGGCGACCAACTCGCCGCCGCACTCAAGGCCGCGCGCCAGAACGGCCTGCAATGCCACGCCTGGTTCGTCTGCTGGAACCTGAGCACGGCGCCCGAGGACTTTGTGGCACGGATGAAAAAAACCGGCCGGCTGCAATTGACGTCCGAGGGCCACACCATCCCGTGGCTCAGCCCGTCGCATCCCGACAATGTTGCGCTGGCGCTCGCCGCCCTCGAGGAAGTCGCCCGCCGCTATCCGGTGGACGGCCTGCACCTGGACTACATCCGCTATTCCAACGGCAACGTGGATTACTCGCCCGCCGCCCGGCGCGCCTTCGAGCAACGCCTCGGTCATGCCGCCGCCGGCTGGCCCCAGTCCGCCCGCCCGGGCGGCGCTCTGGCCGCCGATTTCCAGCGCTTCCGCGCGGAGCAGATCACCGCCTTCGTGCGCGCCGCCCGCGAGCGGCTCAACCGCGTGCGGCCCGGGATCAAACTCTCGGCCGCCGTCTTTGCCGGCTATCCCGAGTGCGTCGCCGGCGTGGGCCAGGACTGGGCGGCGTGGCTGAAGAACGGCAGCGTGGATTTTGTCTGCCCCATGAACTACACCGCCGAGCTGCCGCTCTTCGCCGGACGCACCGCCGTCCACCTGCAGTTGGCCGGCGCAGCCGGCCGCGTCTATCCCGGCCTCGGCGTCACCGCCGATGAAAGTCAGTTGCGGCCCGACCAAGCCATCGAACAAATCGTCGCCTTGCGGCAGCTCGGCGCCGCCGGCTTCATGCTCTTCGATTGCAGCCGTCCGCTCCACGACGAGATCCTGCCCTGCCTCCGTCTCGGCGTGACGCGGAAGGAATGAGATCAGAAAGAACGGCCACGACGGAGCGTGGCCCTCCGAAAAATCAGGAGCCAGCCCGTATAATTTCTGGAGGGACGTCCCGATCTCGCGGAAGCATCGGGATCGCGTTACGATTCTCTGGAGGGGAGCGCGGGCTTCCTGCCTGCGCCGGCCGCGGCAGGCAGGCCAGCCCGCCGCGCCCGGCATCCTGCCGGGTGCTACTACCGTGGTTCGCCTTTAGGATAGAAATCAAACCCTCATTCCGGAGAGCTTGAGCATTGCGCGGCCAAGCTGTGCGATGGGTGTTGTTTTTCCCTTCGCCCACCTTCACCGTTTTCAGGCTGCGTCCGCACTGACTGAAAATGCTATGCGAGGTGTTGCTGGGTTTCTTTCATTCTCCAGATTCTGGCCTTGAAAGTCCGCCCCTGCACTTCCTCGAACTCATCTGCGATAACCTGGAATTTCTCCAGCCACTGACCAAGCGTGGTTTCCACATAATGAAGTGTGTGGTCCAGTTCATTTGTCAATTTTGCTCCATTTCACGCACGCAGGTTGAGGCGCGCAAGCGCCGATAGCCAGCAGATCGAGGCTGTATCCTATTTTTTATCTCATTTCAAACCATCAACAGATACGTAGCGATATAGATGATCAGCAAGACCACTGGCACAACGACCCGTTTGTGATGCTGACCGAACAAGGAAATGATCCACGACATGACCCCGAGCCCAGCAAGAATGAGACTGAAGATTCCGTATTGGTCGCTGATCCGGGCATGCTGTATGGAACTTGCCTTTGCGCCACTGAAATCAGCGTCAGTCCCTGCGCGGGCGTGTTCCGCTGTTGCCTCGGCCATGATGGTAGCGCCCAAACCTGCGTGGTATTGCATGAGCGCCACAGCTACGATGCCAAACATCATCAGAACGCAGGCCGTGATGTACACAAGTTTCATCATTTTCTCTGGCACAACGTACACCTTGAATCTCGACAAATGTAGCGATGTAAATTCGATGGCGTAGTCAAATCTCTTATTCTCTCCGGAGAGTCATCTCTCCAACGGCATGAGGCCCACTAACAGATTGGGGGCCACTCGGTAATCCCCGCTTCGATCCTTTGCGTTACTGATCTTTCTTTCGCGTATTTAGCGTGTTTCGTAGTTACCCGCTTCACCCCGTCATCAGCCTCGGGCCTGAGGCTTCCCTTCAACCCCCGCATGCTGCGCGATGAAGGCACGGACCGCGTCCGTGTCGGCGGGGAGCACGGTGCAGCGCGTCGGCAGGTCGGCGAGCTGGTCGAGCAGCGGATGGTGGGCCGCGTCCCGGCCGGTCGCCTGCCGGATGGCGGCGCTGAATTTCGCCGGGTGCGCCGTGGCCAGGCAGATGGTCGGCGCCCCCGGGTCGAGGTGCTGCTCGGCCACGTGGACGCCCACCGCGGTGTGCGGATCGAGCAGATAGTCGTGCCGCTCGAAATAGCGGCGGATGGTCGCCAGGGTGTCCGCCGTGGCGCCAACCCCGGCGGCGAACAGCTCGTCCACCCGGCCGTGTTCGTCGAGCGGCACGGACAGCCGGCCGTGCGCGTCAAAGCCCTTCATCAGCTTGCGCAACTGCGCGGCGTCGGACCCGACCCGGTAAAAAAGATAGCGTTCAAAATTGCTGGCGACCTGGATGTCCATCGAAGGCGAGAGGGTCGGCACGACCTTGCCGCGGCGGTAGTCGCCGGTGCGGAAGAAGCGGGCGAGGATGTCGTTCTCGTTGGTGGCCAGGATCAGGCGCCGGATCGGCAGCCCCATCCGGGCGGCGTACCAGCCGGCGAGGACGTCGCCGAAGTTGCCCGTCGGCACGGCAAATTGCACGGCCCGGGCGCCGGTGGCGCGCTGGACGCGGAAAGCCGCGTAGAAATAGTACACGATCTGGCTGAGCACCCGCGCCCAGTTGACGGAGTTCACCGCGCCCAGCGCGTGGCGGTCCTTGAACGGCAGGTCCGCGAACAGCGCCTTCAGGATCCGCTGGCAGTCGTCGAAGCTGCCGTCGAGCGCGAGGTTGTGGACGTTGGCGTCGAGCACGGTGGTCATCTGCCGTTCCTGCGTCGGGCTGACACGGCCGTGCGGGTGCATGACGAAAATCCGGAGGTGCGGCCGGCCGCGCAGGCCGGCAATCGCGGCGCTGCCGGTGTCGCCGCTGGTCGCGGCGAGGATGTTCAGGCGGCCGCCGGACTGGGCCAGCAGATAACTGAACAGGTGGCCCAGCCATTGGAGCGCGACGTCCTTGAAGGCCAGCGTCGGGCCGTGAAACAGCTCCAGGACGTGCACGGGGCCGACCGGCTTGACCGGCGTCACCTCGGGATCGCGGAACGCGGCGCAGACGCGCGTGATCTGCTCGGTCAACTCCGTCTCCGGCAGGTCACTGTAAAGGCGGATGATTTCCACCGCCAGTTCGCCGTACGACAGTTGTGCCCAGCGGTCCAACTGATCGCGCACGTCGGGGATGGTCGCGGGGATCAGCAGCCCGCCGTCGCGGGCCAGGCCGGCCAGCACCGCCTCGCGGAAGCCCGTCGCCGGTACGCCGCCGCGCGTGCTAAGGTAGCGCATCGAATCCAGCATGGCCCGAGCCTAGCGGTTTCCCGCCGGGGCGGCAAGGGCATCGGCGCAGCTTGGAATGAACGATTGGCTGACTTCGAGAAGAGGCTGTTGGAAACCCTTCTCTTAAGAAGGGTTGGAAATCCTCCTTTGGGAGGATGGATCGGGCCGCGCGGATCACGCGTGATCGGTGTCACCCGATGCACGGTGTTTCTCTGTTCCTCCCCCCCCCGACAGTCCGACGGCCCAATCCGCAACACTCATCTCGATGTCAGCCAACGGCTCTTTCCAGGTTCAGCGCCCGCTTCAGGGCCAGGCGAGGCCGGCGCAGGCGGGACAGTCGGGCTGGCGTTCGACCGCCAGCGTGGAGAAGATCATGTGCTCGGCGTCGAAAATCAGCCATTTGCCGTTCAGCGCCGGACCCAGCCCGGCCAGGAACTTGAGGGCTTCCGCGGCCTGCAGGCAGCCCGCGAGGCCGGGCGCGACGCCCGCGACCGGGAACAGCTCCCGGGGCGGCGGCGCGGGGAACAGGCACCGGAGGCACGGCGTCCGGGGCGGATCCAGAAAGGTGACCTGGCCGGAGAGCCCCCAGACGGCGGCGTGGATCAGCGGGATGCCGCACCGGATGCTGTAGTCGTTGAGCACGTAGCGGGTGTCGAAGTTGTCGAGGCAGTCCAGGATCAGGTCCACCGGGCCGATCAGGCGCTCGACGTTGTCCGCGGTGATCCGTTCGGCGTCGGAGATGACGGTGACGGCGGGGTTCAGGCGCCGCAGCGCGACGGCCGCGGTCTCCGCCTTCGGCCGGCCCAGGTCGGCATCGGTGTAGAGAATCTGCCGGTTGAGGTTGGAGAGCTCGGGGCAGTCGCAATCGCCCAGGCGGATGGTCCCGACGCCGGCGGCGGCCAGGTACAGCGCCGCCGGGCTGCCGAGCCCGCCGGCCCCGGCGATGAACACCCGGGCGTTCTTGATCCGCTCCTGCCCCGGCTCGCCCCAGCCGCCGATCATCATCTGCCGCGCGTAGCGTGTGCGGTCGTAATCCGTCAACGGGGCCATATGCACCTGGATTCGGAAGTTAAAACCACTACGAAACACGCGAAATGCGCGAAATATGAGGAAACTCGATCACTTGGAATAATCATCAGTTGAACAGGCCGGCTACCCGCCGGCGATCGCCGCGACGATGACGATCTCTTCGCCGCCGCGCAGCGGAGTGCTGACGCCCTGCACGGTCCGGATATCCTGGCCGTTGACAAACAGGGCGATAAACTTCCGCAGATTACCGTGCTCGTCGCAGAGCCGGACGTGGACTCCGGGATACTGGCGCTCCAGGTCGGCGAGCAGGTCGCGGATGCTGGCGCCGGTCGCGTGGACCACGGCGCGCCCCATGGTGAATTGACGCAGGGAAGCCGGCACCGTTATGTTCATGGGCCTGATCCGCCTTTCAACCAGTCCGCCAGCATCGCGCGCGTGCGCCGCGTGCGCTCGGCGATGAAGCCGGACGGCTGGTACTCCGGCACAAACCACAGCTCCAGGCCGGGGACGATCACCTTCACACTGTTCACGCCATGGCGCTCCGCCGGACTGGTATCGGCCACGAGCATACGCGGGATGCCGGCGGAAAGCAAACGGCCGATGACATGTTCCAGCTCCGCCGGAATGGACGCGAAGTGGGGTTCCTCCGACCGGACCCCCGGGCCGGGGGGCGGTGTGTCGAAGAGCGTGGCCTGGGCGGCCTGGTAGGCGAGGCGCGCCTCGCGCAGCGGCTGGAAGGAGCGGTAGTCGTCGCGGATGCCCGTGAAATAGGCGATGTGCTGCATGTAGGCCTCGTGGAGTGCTGCAGCCGCAGCAGACGACAGATCGGCCCGCACGGCGGTGCTGCCGTGGCCTTCGATGCCGCGGCTGGTGTCGAACAACCGGCAGCGCACGCAGGGCAGCCCGAACATGTTGGGCAGCAGGAACAGGGCGATCCGGCAGCCCTTCGCCGCCAGCCGCCCGATCAGCTCCCGGTTGCGGGCGTCGGACAGGGCAGCCGGATCCAGGCGCAACCGGGGGAGCTGTTCGCGGCAGAACGGATCGCACAGATAAAGCTGGTTGGTGTCGCGCTCCACCAGCTCGTACAGGCCGTAGAGGATCGCCTCGGGCAGCGTGTTGCCGGCGGCATTGCCGTCCGTGCCGGAAAACATGGACATGACGGCGAAGCGCGGGATCAGGCAGGCCTTCCCGGACGGCAGCTCCGTGGCCGTCACGTATCCATGATCCTCCACGACCTGCTTCTTGATCATCGGGTCCACGGCCAGGTTGTAGTACTGCGGGATGGCGTCGAGCGGCTCCGGCGTCCGGTTGAGTTGGTTGTGCGGATACGCGGCGAGCCGGAAGTTGTGGGTGGGGATCCGTTCGACCAGTTCCATGTAGGCGGCGGCCAGCGCCTCCGCGAAAACCTCGCCGTTGCCGGTGGACGAGGAGAGCGGGTAGCCCAGGAAATAGAACGGCACGAAAAAGATGTTGAGGATGAAACTGCCGGCGGGCGGATCGTAGCCGGTGGTGTCCGCCACGACCACGTCCAGGTCGCGGAAGAACTCCGCGGCCAGCCGGCAGGTTTCCTCCGCCGGCCGCGCCCGGCGGTCCCGGCGCGAGTTCCCGTCCTCGCCGCCCGGCCCGGCCGCGTCCCGCCAGGTAGCCGGCAGGGTGAGATCCGCATCGCCGCGGTACTTGGCATAGAGGCGCTCGAGGTAGCGGGCGCGGGCTTCGCGGAATGTTTTCCGGACATGATCCGCCGCGCGCCCGGCGATGATCTGCCGGAAGCCGGTCAACAGTTGGAGCGCATCCGCCCGCTTGATGCGGAAGCGGTCCCCACCCTGCCGGGCGTAGTAGTCGGCGAGCCGGTCCAGGGCCGGGGCGGTGAGGGTGCCGGTTTCCCCCAGGCGGCGGAAGAAGAAGTCGAACGAGAGCAGCGGAAAGCCGATTCCGTCGGCCATCCCGCGGCAGCGCTCCGCCTCCGCCGCGCTAAGGAGGTTGTCCGCCGTCGCGCAGGCCAGGAAATAAATGATCTCGACCAGCGGCGTGGTCAACGCCGCATCGTCTTCCGTGTAGGTCTGCGCCACGATGTGGTAAGGCTTGATCGGCTGGCGCCGGAGGTAGTCGTACACGTAGCCGACCCCCGTCATGCCATAGCGATCGAGCTCGACGGCCCGGAGCGCGCCGATGCTGGCGGCCCCGAACACGTTGAGCCCCTGCTCCAGCGCCAGCATGACTTCGAAGGTGGTGCAGGGAAACTTGGCGTAGAAATAGCCGTCCACGATCAGGATGTTCCGGAAGCCCGCCAGGATGGCCATCAGCAGGTCCCCCTGCTCCGCCGGCGCGGCATAAACAATGCGCGGGTCGGTGGGATATTCCGCCCGCGGCAGGCTGCCGCCGACGAACGCGACGGTGTCCTCCGTCTGCGCCTGCGCCACGGCCGCGAAGCCGGGGTGCTGGGCCACGTCGGTGTACGCATAGCAGGCGGCCCGGCACCGGCAGGCGGTGCACGCCGGCAGGTAAGCGTGGTGCTGCGCGGCCACCTTGCCGATGGCGGCGCGCTGGGCGCCGATGAGGCTCCGCAGATCGTTCAGGGCATACCGGAACAGCGTCTGGAAACCGGCCGGTGGCGCCAGGCAGAAGGGGAAGCCGGCGAGGCTGACGCCCGGCAGCCGCGCGCGCCGGTCCGCGAGGAACAGCGCCAGCTCGGAACGCAACGCGGCCGCGGACTCCGGCGTGAGCGCCGGAAAGCCGTAGATGAACACGAGCTGTTCGAGCGCCCCGTCTTCCACCAGTGCGCACAGCGGGCCGGCGCCGCCGGCCTCGAAGCCGCCGGCATATACGTGCAGGTGGCAGCCGATGTTGTAGGCCGTGGCGAAACGGATCAGCGCCTCGCGGTGGGCAGCCAGCTCCGCGTGGATTTTTTCCCAGGCGGCCCGACCCGACCCGGCGGCGATCTGCTGCACGAGGGTGACGTGCCGGAGCGGGAGCGGGCGCCCTGGATGGCGTTGCAGGAACCCCTCGATCGCCTGGCGAAGCCGCTGGTGGCGGAAGAGGCCGCCGTCGTCCACGGTCGGCCGGTTGTTGAGGATGCCGAAGCCAGCCAGGGTTTCGACGAACGCGCCGATGTCGGCATGGTACGGTGGATCGCTGTGTTTGAACACCGCCCACCGCGGCGCCTCGTCGCCGAAAAACAGTTGGAGCCGCTCGTCCGTCATATCATATTCATGGCCTTTCTCACCGGCATCGGAATGAAATGTAGCAGCACGCATCCGGCCAAGGCCAGTGGAAAGCAATCCCTCGCGAGCCACGGATTTGCGGTCGGGCGTTACAGTGGGTCAACCGATTTCCCGCCCAAAACGCTTGTTCCCCCTCCGAAACTGATGCACCATTCGCCCCATGAACCAAGTGCAACGCCGGAGAAACGCAGCGCATGGCAAAACGTGTCCCGCAGAAGGGCCCTGCGCCCTCCACCCGCCGCCCAGGGCAAAAATAATGTTGAAGACCTTACCCCCGACAGGCGTATTATGTCCAAGAAGGCACCGTCGTTGACGGCTGGGCCGGGTGGTGCCGCCCGCCCAGGGAAAACAGGAGGACCGTAGATGAAGACCAAACTGGCTTTGTTGCTGGCCGGTGCGCTCGCCGCGAGCGCCGCCGCCCAGGAGATCGGCTACATCGAAACCTTCAGCCTCGCCACCAACCGCGAGGACGCCTTGAAGGAACTCGTCCCCGGCACGGACGAGTTTTTTTATTTCCACGCCCTGCAGGCCCAGAACACCGGCCAGCCGGAGCGCTTCAAGGATGTCATCGAACGCTGGACCCGCGCCCGGAACGGGACGGTGGTGGAGGGCGCGCGCGAGCTGCTGAACCGGCAGGCGTTGCTCGACTACGAGAAGGACCCGAAGAAGACCCTCGACTACCTCCGCCGGGAGCTGGATCTGCACTTTGATCACGCGCGCAAAACCGGCGAACACCGCAGCCAGGCGCCCACGGCGCTCGATAACGAGCGCATCAGCATCGCGACGCTGCTCCGGCGCGCCCTGGCCGAGGAGCCGGGGAGCCTCGAACGGATCGAAGTGGCCGGGCTCGAGCTCGCGGCCGGCCAGCCGATCAACCCCGACCAGCGCCGCAATCTGCTCGCCCGCCTCCAGCGCCCCGATTATCCCGGACTGGTGGACCTGATCATCGCGGACCTGGACTACCGCGACAGCCGCGGCTTCGGCCATCACGAAATCCACCGCCGCCTGACACTCGCGCAGTTGGACGAGCTGCTGTCGAAAAAACAGGATCTGCGGAACCAGGTGGCGTTCGTCAACGCCTACCTGTCCAAGCTGGCGCCGGAGAACGAGGTGAACCTGGACACCGAGCCCGCGGCGCGCACCGCCTACTTCGACCGGGTCTGGGCGTTCGTGAAAACGCTCGATCCCGTCCACAACTCGCTCAAGGCCAATGTGCTCTACAACCGCCTGCGCCACGATCAGCGCCTGGGCCTGTACGACCACGACCGTTTTCTCGACTACTTGAAATTGCCGCGCAACGTGTATTACCTGCGCGACGAGATCCGTCAGCAACTGCCGCGTGCCGAATTTATGGCACAGTTGAACCAGGATTTCAGCCTGCTCGCGCTGCCGCCGATCGCCAATGAAGAACCGCTGGTGCGCAGCCTGCTGCTGCATTACCTCGAAGACGCGGCGAACTACGACGCGTACAAGCCCTGGGTGCGCGACGACTTCCTCAAGCGCATTTTCGCCGAGGCGAAAATCGTGGGCGGCCTCGGCGATCCGCAGCAGTGGGCCGCCCTGCTCGCGCCGGACGAGTACCGGCGCCTGAAGGAGCGGGTGGACATTGACTTCGCGCCGGACAATCCCGAACTGCTGGCCAGCGACGCTCCGGTGAAACTGTTTGCCTTCGTCAAGAACGTGCCCGTGCTGCTGGTGAAGGTCTACGAGATCAACACCTTCAACTACTACCGCGAAACCGGGCAGCCGCTGAACCTGGCCATCAATCTCGACGGCCTGGTGGCCTCCGCGACGCGCCGCGTCGAATACAAGGAGCCGCCCGAGCGCCGCCTGGCCCGTACCTTCGACTTTCCGGAGCTCAAGCAGCGCGGCGCCTATGTGGTCGAGCTGATCGGCAACGGCAAAAGCAGCCGCGCCCTGGTACAGAAGGGCCGGCTCGGCGTGCTGCAGGAGGTCACCGCCGCCGGCCATGCGTTCACCGTGCTGGACGACGCCAACCGCCGGCTGACCGACGCGCGCGGCTGGCTGGGCGGCCGGGAATTCGCGCCCGGCAAGGACGGCCGCCTCCTGGTGCCCTTCACCGCCGCGCCCAAGACGGAAAACATCGTCATCCTGCAGGGCGGCTTTGCCGCGCTGGTGCGCTTCCAGCATCTCGCCGAGACCTACGACCTGCGCGCCGGCCTCTACGTGGACCGCGAGGCGCTGATCCGCCGGGAGAAGGCGCAAATCGCCGTGCGGCCGGTGCTGCGCGTGAACGGGCGCCCCACCAGCCTCAAGCTGCTGGAAGAGACGCGCCTCCTGATCCAGTCGGTGGATCTCCAGGGCATCGCCACCGAAAAGGAGATCGCCGACCTCACCCTGCGCGAGGACGCGGAAACCATCCGCGACATTGTGGTGCCGGAAAACACGGTCAGCCTGCAGGTGACGCTGAAAGCCAAAATTCAAAATGTCAGCCAGAACAAGAAACAGGACCTGGCCTCCGGCGCCACCTTCGCCCTGAACGGCATCGAGCGCAGCCCGGCGGTGCAGGACCTGCACGTCACGCGCACAGCCGCCGGCTACTTCGTCGAATTGCGGGGCAAAAACGGCGAGCCGCGGCCGGGCGAGCAACTGGCCTGTTACTTCAAGCACCGCTGGTTCCGCGACGAGGTGGACGCGGAGCTGCAGACCGACGCGCAGGGGCGCGTGACGCTCGGCGCGCTGGCCGGCATCGAACGTTTCCGCATCCGCGAGCCGGCCGGGGCCGAGCACACCTGGTATCCGGCGCGCGGGGCCTGCGCCTATCCCGGCGCCCTGCAGGGCCGCGCCGGCGAGACGCTGCGCGTGCCCCTCGTGTGGGACAGCGCCGACCCGCTCGCGGACGTCTCGCTGCTCGAGGTGCGCCGCGGCCAGTTCGTGAAGGACTGGCACGCCGCCCTCGCCGCCGCCGGCGGTTTCCTGGAGCTGCGCGGCCTGCCGGCCGGCGACTACGCGCTCTACCTCAAGCCCGACGCCCGCGAGATCGCCGTCCGCGTGACGCAGGGCGAGGATCGCGACGGCTTCACGTTCTCGCCCCGCCGCGCGCTGGAGCGCCCGCGCCTGGCGCCATTGCAGGTGACCGCCATCGAGGCCGGCGCGGAGGCCGTCGAAATCCGCCTGGCGAACGTGACGCCCTTCGCCCGGGTGCATGTGTTTGCCACGCGCTACCTGCCCGCCTACGACGTATTCGGCAAGCTGGGCTTTACCGGCGCCCCGGGCCTGTTGCAGCAGCCGTGGCTGCCGGCGCGGACGTTCTACGAATCCGGCCGCGACATCGGCGACGAATACCGCTACATCATTGACCGCCAACTGGCCAAAAAGTTCCCCGGCAACATGCTCGACCGGCCCGGCCTGCTGCTGAACCCGTGGGCGCTGCGCGACACGGAAGCCCAGGCGGAAGTACTCGAAACGGGCGGCGCCTATGCCGGCCGCGCGGAGGGCCTCGCCCGGGCCGCGAGCGCCGAAGCGGCCGCGGGGGCCGCCGGGGGCGAGCCGCCCGAGGGCTACGCCGCGCTCGATTTCCTGAAGCAGCCGTCCGTCACGCTGCTGAACCTCGTGCCCGACAAGGCAGGCGTGGTCCGCATTCCGCTGGCCGGGCTGAAAGGCAAGCCGCACCTGCGCGTGCTGGCCGTGGACCCGACCACCACCATCCTGAAAAACGCCCACCTGGCCGAGGCACCGCTCGAGACCCGCGAACTGCGTCTGAGCGCGGGGCTGGAGCCGGCGAAGACCTACGCCGAGCAACGCCTAATTACGCCCATCCCGGCGAAGGGCGGGCTGGAGATCGCCGACGCGACCACCGCCCGCTTCGAGGCCTACGACACGGTGGCCAAGGCCTACCGCCTGCTGGCCACGCTGGGCAACAATCCCACCTTCGAGGAATTCTCGTTTGTCGCCAACTGGCCCGGCTTGGACGCGAAGGAGCAGCGCCGGCTGTATGCCAAGTATGCCTGCCATGAGCTGAGCTTCTTCCTGTATCACAAGGACCCCGCCTTCTTCCAAGCGGTCATCGAGCCGTACCTCAAGAACAAGAAGGATAAGACCTTCATGGACCACTGGCTGATCGGCGCTGACCTGAAGGATTATCTCGAACCGTGGCGCTTCGGCCGGCTGAACGCCGTGGAGCGCATCCTGCTGGCCCAGCGGCTGAAAGCGCAGACGGCCTCGGTCGCGCGCGACGCGAAGGAGCGCGCCGACCTCATCCCGCCGAACATCGAGGACTTCAACCGCCGCTTCGACACCGCCCTCCTGACCGGCGCCCTGGAGACCGAAGGCGGCGTCCGCGCGGCGCTCGACGCCGTGCGGAAGAAGACAACGGAAAAAGGGCGTGCCCATCTGGCCAGACTGCACGGCGCCAACGGCGGGGGCGGTAGTGGGGCCGCGCCGATGGAGGAAGCGGAAGCGGTTGCTATGGACGCATTGGCTGCGGACCGGGCGCCGATGGCGGTGGCCATGGCAGTGCCCGCGCCCGCCGCGCCGCCCCCGGTCATGATGAAGAGCATGGCCGGAGGCAGCGTCCTGCGGCAACGCGCCGTGAAGCGTGACGGCGGCGCCGACAAGGATGGCGTTATGGCGGTGACGGATGAGAAAGCGGCAGAGCAGGTTTTCTTCGCCGGCGAAGAACTGCAGAAGCGCGAGGATGCGCGCCGCTTCTTCCAGAAGCTGGATCAGACCAAAGAGTGGGCCGAGAACAATTACTACCACCTGCCCATCGAGCAGCAACTGGCCGGGCTGATCACCGTGAACGAGTTCTGGGCCGACTATGCGGCCCACGCCGGCCCGGCGCCTTTCCTCTCGAAGGCCTTTCCACAGGCAACGCGCAATTTCACGGAGCTGATGCTCGCGCTGGCCGTGCTCGATCTGCCGTTCAAAGCCGGAGCGCAGGAGGAAAAGCTCGACGGCCTGCGCTACGCCATGAAGGCCGGCTCGCCGCTCCTCATGTTCCATCGCGAGATCCGCGAGGCGGCCCGGGCGGAGG
>Ga0209048_10000091_pt1 | contig 86894 bp, 79 predicted proteins | sample FrelakmetCRP12CR_FD_187146 | JGI IMG/M metagenome (GOLD analysis project Ga0209048, IMG submission 187146) | Freshwater lake sediment microbial communities from the University of Notre Dame, USA, for methane emissions studies - CRP12 CR (SPAdes)... | ecosystem: Environmental > Aquatic >...
GACACCACCGCCTCGAGTCCGGGCTCGTAGATCGGGATCTGGCCGCGCTGCAGGGCGGCGATCTTCTCGGCGTCCTTGTCCACGCAGACGACGTTCATGCCGAAGTCGGCGAGGCATGCCCCCGTGACGAGGCCCACGTACCCCGTTCCAACCATGCAGATGTTCATGCGTATCCTGTCTCCTGTGGACTGTTGACCGGCGGCTGTCGACCGGCGACGGATTCCCGATACCACTTCACCGCTCTCTCGAGGCCGACCTCGAGCGGGACTCGCGCGCGAAAGCCGAGCAGCCTCTCCGCTTTCTCGACCGCCGCGAAGGTCACCGGCACGTCACCCGGCTGCATCGGCTGCCGGTCGAGGCGGGCCCGGCGGCCGGTGGCCCGCTCGACCGCCGCGACGAGCTCGGCGAGCGTGACCGGGTGCGCGCCGCCGAGGTTGACGATCTCGAACGGGATCGCGCTCTCGAGCGCCGCCTCGACGCCGTCGGCGATGTCGTCGATGTACGTGTAATCCCGGCGCGACGCCCCGTCGCCGTAGTAGGGGATCGGCGCGCCCTCCTCGAGGCAGCGGATGAACCGGGCGATGGCCATCTCGGGGCGTTGGCGCGGGCCGTAGACCGTGAAGAACCGCAGGCACATGGCGGACAGGCCGTGGAGATGGTGGGCGTTGAAGACCTGGAGCTCGCCCGCCCGCTTGGTCGTCGCATACGGAGAGATCGGCCGGTCGATCGGGTCCTCCTCGGAGAAGGGCAGTTTTGCGTTGATCCCGTAGACCGAGGACGACGAGGCGAAGACGAACCGCGGCTTTCCGTGCGCGACCGCGGCCTCGAGCAGGTGCCACGTCGCGACACAGTTGACCTCCTCGTACAGGACGGGCTGTGTGAGCGACGGCCGCACGCCGGCGCGGGCCGCGAGATGGAGGACGGCGTCGAAGCCCTCCTCGGCAAAGAGGCGGAAAACGAGGGCGCGGTCGCGGATGTCGCCCTCGACGAGCCGGTAGCGCGGGTCGGCGCGGTGGAGCGCGACGTTTCCGCGCTTCACGCGCGGGTCGTAGTAATCGTTGAAGTCGTCGAGCACGACGACCCGGTCGCCCTTGCCGAGCCGGCGGTCCGCGAGGTGCGAGCCGATGAAGCCCGCCCCGCCCGTGATGAGGAGCTTCACTGCCGGGGAGCGGCGGCCGGCGCGGGAGTGGGGGTCTGCGCGCGGACGTAGTCGTTGTATTCCTTCTGGATGCCCGACTTCTGGCGGTCCTTGATCAGCCAGCGCAGGATTGCCGACTCGTTCACCCCGACCGCGAGGCGGTTGGCCGAATCGAAGAGGGACGGGTCGTTGATGAGCTTTCCCGCCGTGCCCTGCCCGTCGTCGAGTTTCCTCGAAATCGAATCGAGGTGTTCCGACAGGTTCCGGAGGTTTCCTGTGAACGCCTTCCCGAACTCCCGATCGTGCAGCAGGATCGGGATCGCTCCGCTGCCCTTCTCGAGGTTCTCCGTGATGCGCACGAGGCCGGCGGCGGTGAGCGAGAGGTTGTCCACGAGGGCGTAGATCTTCTTCTTCCCCTCCGGGTCCGAGAGCAGGGCCGGGATCGCGCCGTTGCCGGTGCGCACGCCCTCGTCGATCTTCTGGAGCAGCGACTGCACGGAGTGGATCGCGCCGGCGAGCGAGTCGCTCGTCGTACGGCCGTACTTTTCGTCGATCAAGAGGCGCCCCACGAGTCCCTGCCCGCGATCGACCTTCGCGAGGATCGCGTTGAGGGAGTGGAGCGTCGCGTTGAGATTGGCGCCGAGGCGCACACTCTCCTCGCTATTGGACGTGATGGCGCCGAGAAAGCCTTCGCCCTTCTCCGTGCGTCCCAAAATGTTCTTCAGAGACTTGGCGATCCCGGAGAGATCGGCCATCAGGTCGCCGCTGCCCTCGAGGAACTTCTCCAGCCCGGCGCCGGCCGCGGGAGGAATCTCGCTTCCGATCGGGACCTCGGCCTCGTCGGGCTTGCCGCCTTCGAGCTCGATGTACTTGTCGCCGAGGAGTCCCCGCGTCTTGATCGAGGCCCGCGTGCCCTTGCGGATCATGGGCGCCCAGCGCCGCACCACGTCGTAGACGACGCGCACCGTGCGGTCGGCGGGATCGCCCGAGAGCTTCACCTCGATGACGCTGCCGACGACGACGCCGTTCAACGACACGTTGTTGCCAGAGATCAGTCCCGAAGCGGACTCGAAGTGCGTCTCGTAGGGGAACTTGCTGCGGAAGAGGTTGGCCCGCTGGCCGATCATGAAGATGCCGACCATCGTCGCGAAGAGCGCGATGAGGACGACGAGCCCCACGCGAAAGCGGCGCCTGACCTGTTGTTCTCCTGCCACGTCACACTCCCTGTGTTATCGCTTGAAAGGCGCCCGTCCCGCAGGGGAAACCCATCGCGCGGAAATAATCCTTGAGGACCGGGTGGCCGTTCGATGCCGCTTCGTCGAACGTCCCGACGAACTGGAAGCGCCCCTGGTGCAGGAAGACGACGCGGTCCGAGACGGTCCGCGCGGTCACGATGTCGTGCGTGACCACGACCGAGGTCGACTTCTGGCGCACGTTCACGTCCACGATGAGCTGGGCGATCTTCTCCGAGGAGACGGGGTCGAGCCCCGTCGTCGGCTCGTCGTAGAGGATGATCTCGGGCTCGAGGGCGATCGAGCGGGCAAGCGCCACGCGCTTGCGCATGCCGCCCGAGAGCTCGGAGGGCATCTTGCGCTGGATGCCCGGCAGGCCCACCATCGTCAGCTTCTCGGCGACGATCGCGGCGATCTCCTCGGGCGTCCTGGACGTGTGCTCGCGGACGGGGAAGGCGATGTTGTCCTCGACGTTCATCGAATCGAACAGGGCGCCCCCCTGGAAGAGCATCGCGAGGCGGCGCCGCACGGGGGAGAGCTCCTCCTCCGAGAGCGCAACGATCGATTCGCCGAAGACTTTCACGTCGCCGCTGTCGGGCCGCGTGAGCCCGTTGATGTGGCGCAACGTCACGCTCTTGCCCGTGCCCGAGGGTCCGAGCACGCAGAGCACTTCGCCGCGCTGGATCTTGAGGTTGACGCCGGCGAGGATGTCGCGGCCGGAGTAACTCTTCCAGAGCTCCTTGAACTCGACGATCGTCTCGCCGCGCGGGGGGTGCTGCCTCGGCGCGGCTGTGGAGGGGGTGCTCATCAGATGGCGAGAAACAGTTTCGTGAGGAAGAAGTCGGAAATCAGGATGCTGATCGACGCGAGCACGACCGTGCGCGTCGTGGCCCGCCCGACCGCCGCCGCGCCGCCCTCGACCTGGAGGCCGTTGTAGCAGCCGATCGCCGCGATCTCGAGGCCGAAAAACACCGTCTTGCCGAGGCCGCTGAAGATGTCCGAGATCGAGAGCTGCTGCCAGATGCTCGTGATGTAGTCCTGCGCCGTCATGCGGATCTCGAGCACCGCGATCCCCATTCCGCCGAGGATGCCGAGCACGTCGGCGATGGCCGTCAGGACCGGCATCATCAGGAGAACGGCCAGCACGCGCGGCACGACCAGCCGCCGGATCGGGGAGACGGCCATCGCCCGCAGGGCGTCGACCTGCTCGGTGACGGTCATCGAGCCGATCTCGGCCGTGATGCCGGAGCCCACCCGGCCGGCGACCATGAGCGCCGTGAGAATCGGACCGAGCTCGCGCACGAGAGAGAGCGAGACGATGCGTCCGACGAAGTTCTTCCCGCCGAAGGCCTCGAGCGAATAGGCCGTCTGCAGGGCGAGCACGCCGCCGGTGACGAACGCGGTGATGCCCGTGATCGCCACGGACTTGACGCCGAGCTCGTCCATCTGGTTCACGAGCTCGGCGGAGTAGAAGGGCCGGCTGACGCAGGCCGCGAAGAACTGCCCGATCATCTCGAAGAGGCCGCCGATGTAGTCGACCGTCTGCGATCCCTTGCGGCCGAAACGGTCGACGAACCGCAACCAACCGAGGTTGCGATAGAAGATCGCCGTTGCGGACGGTTCGGGTTGCGCCATGGGGGACGGCGCATTCTACGCCCTCCCTCCGGGCCCTGTAAACGCTGGAAGCGCCGGGACTTGCGCCTCTGCTACTCTCTGCCCCGAGTGCGATTCCTTCGATCGCTGGGTGTGTGGATCGTCATCAGCGCCTCGACGATCTTCTTTGGCCTGCCGGCGATCCCGCTCGCCCTGGTTCCTCCGCGCGGGGAATGGTTCCTGAAGCTCGCGCGCGCCTGGGCCCGCCTGATCCTGGCCGTCTCGGGCGTCCGGGTCCGCGTGCGGCACGCCGAGCGGCTGGCGAAGGGCACGAGCTTCGTCATCGCCGCAAACCATTCCAGCTTCTACGACATCCTGGTGCTCCTCGCGGTCCTCCCCATGTCGGTGCGCTTCCTGGCCAAGCGCAACCTCTTCCGCCTGCCGTTCCTGGGCTGGTCGATGGCCGCGGCGGGATTCATCCCGGTCGACCGCGAGACCCGTTCGCGCAGCTTCGCGCTCGTGGACGCGGCGCTCGCCCGGCTCCAGGGCGGGCGCTCGCTCGTCGTCTTCCCCGAGGAAACGCGCACGCGAACCGGCGAGCTTCAGCCGTTCAAGGCGGGAGCGGCGCTGCTCGCACTCCGGTCGGGCCTTCCGCTGCTGCCCCTGGGGATCGCAGGGACGTTCCGGATCCAGCAGCGCGGGGGCTTCACGATCACGCCGTCGCGCGTGACCCTCGCGGTTGGCGAACCGATCGGGGTCGCGGACCGCTCCCCGAAGGACCGCGCTTGGCTGACCGACGACCTGCGCCAGCGGGTGGCCGGCCTCTGCGGGGAAGCGGCAGCCGACATAGAATCGCCGGCGGAGGTCCCATGAGCGCCACGGTGGAGTTGACGGAAGAGAAAGTGATGGAGGTCCTGAGGACCGTGCGGTTCCCGGGCCTCTCGCGCGACATCGTGTCGTTCGGCTTCGTCAAGGACCTGGGGGTCGGCGGCGGCAACGTCTCGATGCGGCTCGAAATCATGACCGAGTCCGCCGCCGCCGCCGAAGAGATCCGGCGGGACGCGACCGAGAAGCTGCGCAGCCTCCCCGGGGTCACGGCCGTGACGATCCGCCTCGATGTGAAGGCGCCGGCTCCGGCCGCTCCCCGGCCTGCCGGCGGCGCCCCCGCGACGCCGATCCTGAAGGACGTGCGCTTCACGATCGCCGTCGCCTCGGGCAAGGGCGGCGTGGGCAAGTCCACGGTCGCCGCCAACCTCGCCCTTGCGCTCGAGCGCGTCGGCCACCGGGTCGGCCTCATGGACTCCGACATCTACGGCCCCTCGCAGCAGATGATGATGGGCATCGACGAGAAACCGTACGTCAACGAGGCGAACCAGATCGTCCCGATCGAGCGTCACGGCGTGAGGGTCATGTCGCTCGGCTTTCTCATGGACGTGGACCAGCCGGTCATCTGGCGCGGCCCCATGGTGATGAAGGCCGTCGAGCAGTTCCTGCAGGACGTGGCCTGGGGCGCGCTCGACTTCCTGGTGATCGACCTGCCGCCGGGGACCGGGGACGCGCAGCTGACGCTGACGCAGAAGGTCCACCTCTCCGGAGCCGTCATCGTCACGACGCCGCAGGACGTCTCGCTCATCGACGCGCGCAAGGGCCTGGCGATGTTCCAGAAGGTCAACGTGCCGGTGCTCGGGATCGTCGAGAACATGTCCTACTACCTGTGCCCCAAGTGCGGGCACCGTGAGGAAATTTTCAAGCACGGCGGGGGCAGGCGCACGGCCGAGGAGCTCCACGTGCCGTTTCTCGGCGAGATCCCCCTCGATCCGAAGGTCGCCGCCGGTGGCGACGCCGGCCTGCCCATCGTGGCGGGGGAGCCGAAGTCCGCGGTCTCCGAGGCGTACCTGCGGATCGCCGACACGATCGTCAAGCGCCTGGAGGCGGGGGCCTAGCAGGGCGAATGCGCATGGCCGCAACGATCGAGCTCGCGAAGACCGATATCACCCGGATGCACGTGGACGCGATCGTCAACGCGGCCAACGAGGCGCTTCAGCTCGGCTCCGGCGTCGCCGGGGCGATCCGGCTGCATGGCGGACCGACCATCCAGGAAGAGTGCGACCGGATCGGAACGTGCGCCGTCGGGCAGGCCGTCGTGACGAGGGCGGGAAAGCTTCCCGCGAAGTGGATCATCCACGCGGTCGGGCCGGTCTGGAAGGGGGGCACTTTCGGAGAGGAGATGCTGCTCGCGTCGGCGGTGCTCCAGGCACTGCAGCGCGGAGAGGACATCGGCGCGACCTCGCTGGCCCTGCCGGCGATCTCGACCGGCGTCTTCGGCTTTCCGCTCGAAATGGCCGCGCAGATCACGGTCGCCGCGGTGCGATCCTTCGCGCCGCGGTCCGAGTACGTTCAGAAGATCGTGCTCTGCCAGATGGACGACGACGTTCACGCGGCCTTCGAGAAGGCGCTCGCCGACGAGAAGGCGTAGCCCGTTCCGACGCGTCCCGTGCCCGCCCTCGTTGGACTGATCGCCCTCGCGGTCCTCGGAGTTGCGCCGTCGCCGTCGGACATCCCGAGCCTGCAGGCGGCGAAGAACGTCGGCCTCGCCTCCCTCGAGGAGGGCAACCTCGCGGAGGCTTCGAAGCGCTTCGAGACGGTGCGCCGCCTCGCGCCGGCCGAGCCCCTGGGGTGGGCCGATGGCGCGGTCGCCGCCATGCGCGGCAAGGACCTCGCCGGCGCCGAGAAGCTCCTTGCCGAGGCGATGCGTCTTGCGCCCGGCGACGCGCGCCTGATGGCGCTCGAGGGGCAGCGGCGCGAGCTCGCCCAGGACCGGGCCGGAGCCATTGCGGAGTACGAGAAGGCGGCGGCCGCCTCGCCCGGGGACGTCGCGTCGCGCTGGAGCGCGGCGCGCCTGCTTGCCGAGCAGGCAGACGCCGAGGGGCGCAGGGCGGCGGTCCGGGACGTCGCATCCGCCCTGGCAGTGGCGCCGGCCAACGTGTTCCTGCTCGTGCGGCTCGCCGAGTTTCTGCGCGAGCAGGGGGAGGCGGCGGGAGCGATCGCGGCCTCCGACCGGCTCGCGGCTCTGGTCGCCGGCGAGGCGAAGCTCGACACGGCGCTGGCCGAGGGCCGCCGGGCGCTCGAGTCCGGGGACGCGCGGTCGGCGTCGCTCAAGTACCGTGTGGCCGAGAACATCCTCCGGACGACGCCGCGCTACCAGCAGTCCCGCCGCGACGTCGAGCCGGGTGTCGTGGGCCTGCCCGTCGAGGACTGGAGCCCGGCGCTCGCGGCACTGGTCCGCGCGCACGCGGGAAGCCCGATCCCGGTGACCTTCGCGCCGAAGGCCGACGCCGCGCTCGGGTCCGTCACCGGCGCGTCGGCGGTACGCGTGGGCGGCAAGGACGGCCGCGATCTCGTCGTGGCCGGCGAGCCGGGGCTGCGTGTCGCCGCGGTTTCTGCTTCCGGGTATCGCCTCGCGGCGCCGATTCCCGGCTCCGGCTCCGCGGATGTCGCGGTGGCGGACGTGTCGAACTCCGGCTCCCTCGACTTCATCACCCCCGACGCCGTCTGGCTCCGGGAGAACGAGGGGTACCGCCGGGTCGCGATCGCGCCTGGCGAGCGCGTCGTGCCGTTCGACGTGGACGCGGACGGCGACCTCGATCTCTACGTCTCGTCGAAAGCGGGAGACCGCCTGCTCCGCAATAACCTCGACGGCACCTGGACGGACATCACCGCGGCGTCCGGTCTCGCGCCGGGGACCCGGTCGGTCTTCGCCGTCGCCGGGGATTTCGACCGCGACGGTGACGTGGACCTCCTGCTCGCCCGGCCCGAAGGCGGCTTCGTCCTTTACGACAACCTGCGGGGCGGCAGGCTCGCGGCCCGCGAGGCGGGCCTCCCGAAGACCGGAGCGGTCGGCGCCGCCGCGGCCGGCGACGTCAACGGCGACGGCCGCCTCGACCTCGTCTGGATCGCCGATGGCCGGGCCTTCGTCAGCGTCAACCGGGGCGATGGGACGTTTCTGCCGGCCGAGCCGATCGGCGCGGGCGCGGCGCTCCTGCTCTTCGACTACGACAACGACGGCTTTCTCGACCTCCTGCTCTCGAATCCGTCGGGCGCCTCCACTCTCTACCGCAACGACGGCGGAGGGAAGTTTGCCGCCGCGCCAGTCGGGCCGCTGCCGCCGGCGCGCGAGGCGGAGGCCGTGGATTTCGACGGCGACGGCGATCTCGACCTCGCGTTCGTGACTCCCTCGGGCTCCGTGGCGCTGTACGAGAACCGCGGCGGCAATGCAAACGGCTGGCTCGACGTGGCGCTCGAGGGGCTGCCGACCGGCTCGGCCAGGGTCAACCGGTTCGGCTACGGCTCCGAGATCGAGGCCAAAGCCCAGGACCTCTACGTCTACCGCGTCGCGTCGCGCCCGGTCACGCGCCTCGGACTCGGGGCGCGGCGGCGGGCCGACGTCCTCCGCATCGTCTGGTCGAACGGCGTGCCGCAGAACGCGCTCGATCCTCCTGTCCGGACCGTCCTGAGGGAGGTTCAGCAGCTCAAGGGTTCGTGCCCGTTCCTCTACGCCTTCGACGGGCGACGCTGGCACTTCGTGACGGATGTCCTCGGGCGCGCCCCGGCGGGCCTTCTCTTCGACGGAGTCCACCAGGCCGCCGCCGACACGCGGGAGTGGCTCATCGTGCCGGGGCAGTGGCTGCGGGCCTCCGAGGGCCGTCTCACTCTCGACTTCACCGAGGAGCTCTGGGAGGCCGCGTACTTCGATCTGGCCGAGCTCTTCGCCGCAGACCATCCGGCCGGCGCCGCGCTCGTCACGAACGAGAAGATGGTACCCCCGCCCTTTCCGCCGAAGGAGATCTTCACGGTCACACGGCCTCTGACGCCGAGGGCGACTGACGAGACTGGCCGCGACCGCACCGCGGAGATCGCCGCGGAGGACGGCGTCTACCTCGCGGGCTTTGCGCCGACTCCGTACCAGGGCCTCGTCGCGCCGCACGAGCTCGTCCTCGAGCTGCCCGAGGCGCGCCGCGGCGGGAAGGTCATGCTCTACCTCACCGGCTGGATCTTCTATGCGGACACCTCGATCAACGTGTCGCTTTCGCAGCGCAAGGACGTCGCGGCGTCCGCGCCGGTTCTCGAGATTCCGGGCGGGAAGGGCGGCTGGAAGACGGGAATCGCCGCGATGGGCTACCCGGCCGGGAAGACCAAGACGATGCCCGTGGACCTCTCCGCGGTGCTCGACCGGTCGGACCCGCGCGTGCGCATCCGCACGAACCTTGCGATCTACTGGGACCGCATCGCCTACACGGTGGACGACCCGCCCGCATCCGTGCGGCTGACGCCGCTTCCGCTTTCTTCCGCGCAGCTTTCGTTCCGCGGGTTCTCGCGCATGCGCCGCGAATTCGAGGACGGCCCGCAGGTATTCGTCCACGACGACGTCTCGCGCGAGCCGAGGTGGGCCGACATGGCGGGCCTCTATACCCGCTTCGGGGACGTGCGCGAGCTCCTGACCGCGGCCGACGACCGGTACGTCGTCATGAAGGGCGGGGATGCCGTGCGCCTCGCCTTCGATCCCGCCGCCCTGCCGCCGCTGCCGGAGGGTTGGGTGCGCGACTACCTGATCGTTCTCGACGGATGGGACAAGGACGCCGACAAGAACACGGTGGCCGGTCAGACCGTCGGGCCGCTGCCCTTTCACGGCATGGACGGCGCGCGCTACGGCGAGCTCGAGTTTCCCGAGGACGCGGCGCACCGGGAGTTCGTGCGGACGTACCAGACGCGGCGGGGAGGGCCCGAAGAGTTCGAGGAAGCGGTGCGGGGAGGGCAGACGGCGGGAGGCAGGCCGGAGGAATGAGGAAAGCGCTGCCGGTCGTCGCCGCGGTGCTCTTTTGCGTGGCGGTCGCTTCCGCGGAGAAGTCGGGCGTTTTCCGAGACGTCACGACGTCTTCGGGGATCAATATGCGCATCGGGACGGATTTGATGCGCCTGAAGCTCATCCCGACGATGGTCGGCGGCTGCGCGGCGGGCGACTACGACGGCGACGGCCGGCCCGACCTCTACGTCACCAACTCGATCCCGCAATGGGGCAAGCCCAACACCGATTCCTGCGGGCGGCTCTTCCGCAACCTGGGCGGGGGGCGCTTCGAGGACGTGACGCTGAAGTCGGGCATCCGCGCCTGCGGCCTCGGGATGGGCGCCTTCTGGGCGGACCTCGACGGCGACGGCCGGCTCGACCTCTACCTGACGAACATGGGGCCGAACGTCGTGTGGTGGAACAAGGGCGACGGCACATTCGAGGAGGGCAGGGACACGGGCCTCGAGGACCCGCTCTTTTCGGTCGGCGCGGCCTTTCTCGACTACGACGGAGACGGACGCCTCGACGTCGCGGTCGCCAACTACCTCGACTCGACACCCGAGTGGGAGGCCGCGCAGCCGCAGTTCGAGCTGCGGGTTCCGGAGGATTACGTCGGGCAGCCGTCGCACCTCTTTCGCAATCTGGGCGGCCGCAAGTTCAAGGACGTCACGAAAGAGGCCGGTCTCTCCGTGCCGCCGGCCGAGATGAAGACCCTCGGGATCGCCGTGCTCGACTATGACGGCGACGGGCGGGAGGACCTCTATTTCGTCAACGACCGCGTGTCCAACCGCCTCTTCCGCAACGTCGGCGACGGCCGGTTCGAGGAGACGACCGCCGAAACGGGCGCTGGCGTACTGGGCGACCATCCGCGCGCGGGAATGGGTGTCGCGGTGGGGGACCCCTTCGGCGACGGGCGCGAAAGTCTCTTCGTGACGAACTTCGGCGCCGAGCCGAACAGTCTCTACAGGAACGTGGACGGCGTCCTCTTCGAGGACGCGGGCAAGGCCTCCGGGGCCGCTGACGTCGGCCTGCCGTTCGTGCGCTGGGGCACACATTTCGCCGATTTCGACAACGACGGCTGGCTCGACCTCTACGCCGTGGGAGGACACCTCGCGGAGCGGCTGCCGCGGATGCTCGGGCACTACAAGAGCCGCGGGGCCCGTTACGTCGAGGCGGGCGACTCCGCCTACGCGCAGAGGACCGTTCTCCTTCACAACCTCGGGGGCGGGCAGTTCGTGGAGTGGGCGGACTCGGGCGATCTCGGCAAAGCTCGCATGTCGGGGCGGGGGACCGCGGTGGCCGACTTCGACGGCGACGGCGCGCTCGACCTCGTGATCGTGGACGTGAATGGCCCCGTCCGGGTCTTCCACAACGAGATCGGGTTCCGTCAGAACTGGGTGGCCCTCGAGCCGGCGGCCGGCGGCGACGGGCGGTCGGTCCTCGGCACCCGCGTTCGGGTGAGGGCCGCCGGGCGCTGGCAGACGCAGACCTACCGCGTGTCCCCGGCCTACGCTTCGGGAACGCTCGTCCCGCTCCACTTCGGCCTCGGGGCGGCCCCGGCCGCCGCGGAGATCGAGGTCCGCTGGCCCGACGGGAAGACACAGACGTTTCACGCCGTCGCCGCCCGCAAGACGTACCGGATCCGGCCGGGCGGAGAGCTCGAGGCCCTGCCTTCGGCGCGGTGAGCGGCGATAGACTCGGCCTTCGGCCATGATTCCCATCGGCGACGACGGCTCGGACCTCCGCACGACGCCCTTCGTCACCTGGATGTTGATCGCGGCCAACGTGTTCGTGTTCGTCGCGCTCCAGGGAATGGGCGCGAACCAGCGCTTCACGATGGCCTTCGCGACGGTCCCGGCGGAGATCCTCTCGGGACAGGACATCGCGAAGGCCATCCCCATCCGGGACGCCTACGGCCGCGAGGCCGGGAACCTCGAGCTCTTTCCGACGCCGATCCCGGTCTACCTCACGCTCGTGACGGCGATGTTCATGCACGGGGGGTTCGCGCACCTCTTCGGCAACATGCTCTATCTCTGGATCTTCGGCGACAACCTCGAAGACGCGCTCGGCCACGCGCGGTACCTGGCCTACTACCTCGCGACGGGGATTCTCGCGGGCCTGGCGCACGTGACCGTGACAGCCCTGACGGGAGCCAATCCGCTCATCCCGTGCCTCGGCGCGTCGGGAGCCATCTCGGGCGTTCTCGGCGGATACATCCTGCTCTTCCCGCGGCGCCGGGTTCGCGTGATCTGGCTCTACTCCGTGATGGAGGTGCCAGCGCTCGTCGCGATCGGCCTCTGGTTCGTGTTCCAGCTCTTGAGCGGAGTAGGAACGATGGGCGGCGATGGCGGCGTCGCCTACGGCGCGCACATCGGAGGGTTCGTCGCGGGGCTCCTGCTCGTCCGGCTTTTCGGGGGCGATCGGCGCCAGGCGTTCGGCCGGGCGTGAGCTACTCGATCGCCTTCTCCAGGACCATCTGCGTCTTGATTTCGCCGAAGCCCTCGCGCCGGTAGAAGGCCTGGGCGCGCTCGCGGACGATGTTCGTGCGCACGCGGATCGCGAGACAGCCGCGCTCGCGCGCCCAATCCGCGGCGGCGGCGACGAGGCGGCTTCCGATCCCGTGGCCCCGGGCCGTTTCGTCCACGACCAGGCCTGCGATCTCGGCCCGGGCGGGTGTCTCGAAGACGCGTGGGAGGCTCACCTGGATCCAGCCCGCGATACGTCCTTCGGCTTCGGCCACGAGGATCGCGTGGTCGGCATGACCGGCGAGCTCGCGCAGGCGCTCGGCAGCCTCGGCCGGGCTCATCGGGTAGCCGAGCTCCGTCGAGAGGCCGGCCAGGCGCGGGCAGTCCTCCGCGCTCGCGCGCCGGATCATCGGACCGGCTTCAATGACGTTCGCCCTCGGTCACAACCAGCCGCGCTCCGCCCGGCACGTTCTCGAGGGTTTCGGTCGCGCCGTCGGGCCAGCGGATCTCGAGCTTGTCGATCTTCGCGGCGCTCCCGAGGCCGAACGTGAGGGTTTTCTCGGACGACGAGAGATAGGACTGCCCGCCGGAGACCTGCTGCGTCAGCGTGCGATCGCCGATCTTTGCCGTGGCGCGGGCGCCGACGGCGTCGCGGTTGGACTTGCCCGCACCGACGAGTCTCATGCGGACGCTCCGGGCCGGGGCGTTCGTCGGGTTCAGGTAGACGCGGGCCGGGCCGCCGTTCTCGACGAGGACGAGGTCGAGATCGCCGTCGCCGTCGAGATCCGCGTAGGCCGCGCCGCGCGCGACGAGCGGTTTCGCGAGGTCGCCGGTGAGGTCCCCGAGCGGCGTGAAGCGCCCGTCGCCCGAGTTGCGATAGAGAACCGGCGCCTGGCGGTAGGTGACGTCCTTCTGGACCTCCTGCACCGTCGGCTCGACGTGTCCGTTGGCGAGGAGGAGGTCCATTCGCCCGTCGAGGTCGGCGTCCAGAAAGAGCACGCCGAAGGTCAGGTCGAGGAAGGAGGTCGGGCCGACCCCGCTCTTCGGCGACTCGTCGAGGAACACCTCGCCCGAGTCGGTCCAGTAGAGGGACTTCAGCTCGTTCGAGAAGTTGCCGATCGCGACGGCCGAGCCCTTGCCGTTCTTCGTGTCGGCCCAGGCGACGCCCATTGCTCCGCGCGCGCGGCCCGCCTCGTCCACGGCGACGCCGGCCGGAATGCCGACGTCCTCGAAGGTGCCGTCGCCCTTGTTGTGGAAGAGGTTGTTGGGGGCGGTATCGTTCGAGACGAGGATGTCGACGCGCCCGTCGCCGTCGTAATCCCAGGGCGCGACGCCGAGCGCCTTCTGGTTCTCGTCGTAGACGCCGGCTTTTTTCGTGACGTCCTCGAACCGGCCGTTGCCGAGGTTGCGGTACAGGTGCGACGACGTGCCCGGGTAGCGTTCCGGAGTGCAGTACGACTTGGTCTTGCCGTCGAGCGTGCAGAAGAGGTCCTTGGCGGGGCTCCAGTCCACGTACCGGCCGACGTAGAGGTCGAGCAGGCCGTCCCCGTCGTAATCGAGCCAGGCGGACGACGTTCCCCAGCCCGAGTCGGCGACGCCCGCGGCCCTGGTCACGTCCTCGAACCGGCCTCCGCGGTTGTGGAAGAGGTGGTTGCCGCCGAGCGCGGTGACGTACACGTCGTCCCGGCCGTCGTTGTCGTAGTCGGCGACCGAAGCGCCCATGCCGTAGAAGACTTTTTCGAGCCCGGCCTCGCGCGTGACGTTCTTGAACCGGGGGAGGCCATTCGCGTCGTTGCCCTGGTTGCGGTACAGGGCGAGCGAGGACTTCTGCCCGGAGGCCCGCGGGTCGCCCGGCCAGTAGGACCCCGAGACGAAGAGCAGGTCCGGCCTGCCGTCGCCGTCATAGTCGAGGACCGCCACGCCGCCGCCCATCGTCTCCGGCATCCACTTCCTGCCCGTCGCACCCGTGACGTGCGTGAAGTCGATCCCCATCGCGGCGGCTTTCTCTTCGAAGGCGATGGCCGGCGGCGGCGTCGGGACAGGAGTCAGGGGCGGATTCACGGCCGCTTTTTCCGCCCGGCGGCAGCCGAGCGCGAGGCAGAGGAGGCTGACGAACCTGATCGAGCGCCGCACGGCGCGGTAGTTTAGCCTGCCCACCGCACGCGTTCGGGGCCCGTCAGTGAATCCACTGCAAGCGGCCGAGGAAGATGTTGGTCCGGCCCCGGACGCCGAAGCGGTCGAGGTCGACGTTTCCATGGCCGAAGCCGAGCTTCCAACGCTTCGTCGCGAACCAGTTTGATCACCCCCCGTACCACTCGTTCATCGGAGCGATTAGGCCGTCAGCGATTTGACGTACGCCTCCATCTTTTCGACGGCGGCGACCGCCTCGGGGTCGAGCGCCGGGGCCGTCGTTCCGGCCGCGGCGGCCTTCGCGTTGACCTTTTGGGAACGTGTCTCCTTCTGCTGCTGCGCGGGGGCCGCCGCGACGGACGCCGCGAGCAGGAGGACGACGAGGAGCGTGAGTCTTTTCACCGGGGTGCCTCCTTCCTTTCCTTTCACTTCTCCTCCAGAACCGCCCGGTAGGCCGCGCCGGCAACGGCCGCGCCGACGATCGGGGCGAGCCAGAAGAGCCACAGCTGTTCCAACGCCCAGCCGCCCACGAAGAGCGCGGGACCGGTCGAGCGAGCGGGGTTGACGGACGCATTGGTCACCGGGACGCTGACGAAATGGACGAGTGTCAGGGCGAGGCCGATCGCGATCCCGGCGAACCCCGCCGGGGCGCGCTTGTCCGTCGCGCCGAGGATGACGATGAGGAACATGAAGGTCATCACGACCTCGAGGACCAGGCACGCCGTGAAGGAGTAACCGCCGGGCGAGTGCGCGCCGTACCCGTTCGAGGCGAAGCCTCCCGCCAGGTCGAAACCCGCCTTGCCGCTCGCGATCACGTAGAGCACGCCGGCGCCCGCGATGCCGCCCGCCACCTGGGCGAGGATGTAGGGGATCAGGCTTGAACCCGGGAAGCGGCCGCCGGCCCAGAGTCCGATCGAAACGGCCGGGTTGATGTGGCACCCCGAGATGGGCCCAATCGTGTAGACCATGGTCAGCAGCGTCAATCCGAAAGCGAACGAGACCCCGGTCAGTCCGATACCGACGTTGGGGAACGCCGCGGCGAGGACCGCGCTGCCGCATCCCCCGAGGACGAGCCAGAACGTGCCGAGAAATTCCGCCGTCAGTTTCCTTCCCACGTGTTCCCTCCCAAAAGTTTTGAAACTCGTTGATCGCGATGGAAGCCTGGTCGGCTTCTCCGATTGCCCGGACGCTATCACCACGGCCCTCGAGGGGAGTCTGTTGGTTTTTCGAGAGGGGCCGGCGCGCCGAGCGCGTGGGATCAAGGGGCCGAGGGGGCTCTGCCCGCGACGGGGCCCGCGGGCCCGGGATGCGCGGTCGCGTAGGACCACTGCGCGGCCTCGGGCGGAACGGGGGGGTGCGGCTTCGTCATGTAGCCGCGGTCGCTCTCGTACCCCTTCGGCCCGATCCCGGGGACCCACGGCGCGGCAACGGCCGGCGGCGGATCGGCTTCGGCGTGGACGTGGATCGGGAGGGACTCCCGGTTGTCCCACGGGTGATTGCGGCGGAAGTCCCCGGCGATGGCCCGGATCGACTCGTCGTCCTTGTACCTGCGGTACGCCGCGTCGTGCAGCTCGGCGTTGCCGCGGTCGCCCGCGGCGCGGTACACGCGCATCAGGTTGTAGTGCGCGTTCAGGTCTTCCGGATCGATCTCGAGTGTCTTTCCGTACGCGGCGATCGCGTCGGGGAAGCGGCCGGCCAGCCAGTACACGAGGCCGAGGGCGTTCCAGGCGACGCGGTCGAGGGGGAACTTCTCGAGAACGGCCTTGAGATCCCTCTCGGCCTCATCGAGGCGGCCCTCGTCCTTGGCGACCGTCGCGCGGAAGAAAGCGGTCTTCCCCCAGCCGGGCCGGCGCTTCTCGGCCTCGGCGAGCGAGGCCTTCGCGTCGGAGAGCCGGCCCTCGGCGATCTCGGCCCGGGCGCGGTTCAAGGGCCCGTCCGGCTTGTCCGCCGCGAGCTCGGCGACCTGCGTCCACGCGCGCGTCGCGCCCTTGAGGTCCCCCTGGAGAAAGAGGCCGATGCCGTAGTCGTTCCAGCGCATCCACAGGGGATCTGGGTTGCCCCTCACCCCCGTTCCCTCTCCCGCCGGGAGCCCCCCACGGGGCGAGAGGGGCGGGGTGGGGGGGGCGACTTTCAGCCGCACGGCATCCTTCGCCAGCGTCGTGATGGGGAGCGAAGGGTGCGCCGCGCCGAGAGAGAACGTCGTGAAGTCGCGCGAGAACTTCCGGTAGTGCGTGCCGGCCGACAGCGTGATCGCTCCCTTCGCGTCGTCGGGCACCTTGACCCTGTAGTGCACGACGCGCGCGGCGCCGGGCCCGATGCCGTTGTTGTAGAGCGGCACGCGGATGTCCTGCGGCTGGCGGCGGTCCATGTAATCGCCCCCTTCGTCGATGACGAGGGTCGAGAGGCGATCGGCGGCCGCATCGAGGCGCCCCTCCGCGTCGAGCACGCCGCTCGCGAAGAACCTGCCTGCGCCGCCTTCGGCCTCGAACGACACCCAGGTCTCGTTCGAGTCCGCCGTCCCGTTCGTGTACGGGTGGCCCACGCCGCGCGTGCGGACGACGACCTCGACGTCGAGCGTCTCGCCCGGACGCACGGTGACGGGCGCGTCGCCGAGGACCACGAGCTCGTCGCCGCGGCGCACGGCGAAGACGTCCACCGTCAGGACTTTGTCCTGCAGGAACTCCTCGATCTTCTTCTGTGTCTCCCGGTCCCCGCGCACGAAGGGCAGGGCGGTGTTGGCGGCGGGGAAGAGGTGGTCGTGCAGGAAGCCCTTCTTGTTGCCGAACTCGGTGGACTTGAAGTCCGGCAGGTGGCAGTCGCGGCAGGCCTTCGGCTTCGGCGGGTCGTAGAAGGAGCGGACCGCGCGCCCCGAGACGCCCGAGTCGTACCAGCCGTCGTAGTGGTTCTGGCCGCGCATCCAGCGGTAGCCGTTCAAGGCCGGGATGAGCCCGACCTTGTGGCAGGTCGAGCAGAACTCGGGGCTGCGCATCACGGGCTTCATGAAGGTCTTGCGGTGGAGCGAGGGCTCCATGCGGATCAGGAGACGGTTGACCGCGCGCAGGGCCGGCACCTCCGAGAAGGCGAAGGGGTACTGCCTTGCTTCCTCGATGACGTACGCCCCGTTGCCCTTGACGTCCTTGACCTCCGTGATCGAGTGGCAGGACATGCAGGTCAGGCCCTGCTGCGCCTCCCAGGAGTCGTACGAGAAGGACGCCTGCGTCGCCTTGCCCATCTGGCCCGTGAAGAGCACGACCGGATCGTGGCAGCCCGAGCACCACTTCGTGCGCTCGCGGCCGACACGGTCGGCCATGAGCTCGACGCTCTTCCTGTAGAACGGATTGTTGAACGACGAGAACCGGTGGGCCGAGCGTTCCCACTGGTGGAACGAGTCGGGGTGGCACTCTTTGCAGTAGGCGTTGGACGCGAGCTTCTTTGCGTCGAGGAGGCCCTGGTCGAAGGTCTCACTCGAGGAGGGGTAGAAGACGGTGTCGCCGTTCACGTTGACGATCCGCTTCGGCGGCTTCTCGAGCTTTCCGACGAGGGTCATCGCGGCGAGGAAGGCGGCGACGGCGCCGCCCCAGGCGAAGAGGCGCCGGAACTGCAGCTTGTGGACGTGCGACCGGCGGTGGAGGATGAAGGCCACGACGGCGAGGGGCACGGCCGAAATGTGGGCGAGCCACACGGCCCGGTTGTTGAGCGTGGCGCCCTTGAACGTCATGAAGAGCCCGGTCGCGACGCACACGACCGCGAGCGTCACGATCGCCAGCCCGGCGGCCTTGGCGCGCCTGTTCCACATCCGGATCATGTGTTTGGCGTGCGTCAGGGCGAAGACGAAGAACGGGATGGCGATGAGGATCCCCAGCGCGAGGTGGAGAAGGAGCATCGCGTAGAAGAAGCTCGTGTCGCGGGTGAAGGCTGCGAGGTAGATGGAGTTGGCCGCGATCAGGCCGAGCGGAATGAGCAGGATCCGGTACAGGCGCCGCTGCCAGGGCTGCAGGACGCCGGCGGGCCGGGTCGTCGGAAGGGCGCTCGCGTTCATCGGCCGCCCATTTTAGTTCGAGGCCGGCGAAACATCCGCAGCCCGTCGATCTCGGCTATCTTTGGGAGCGATGCGCGCGGTCATTGCCGACAGCCACGTGGGAGGACGGCCCGGAGACGAGGGGCCCTTCCTGGAGGCCCTCGAGACCGCCCGGCGGCGCGGCGCGACGGCCATCACGCTGCTCGGCGACATTTTCCACTTTTTCATCGCGCACAGGAAGTTCGAGACTCCGGCCGTCGTCCGGTTCCTCGAGACGGCCCGCCGGCTGGGCGAGGCCGGAGTGCCGGTGACCTACATCGAGGGCAATCGCGACTTCTTCCTGCGGGGCTCCTACGCGGAAGGTGCCTTCCGTGAGGTCTGCGACGAGGAGCAGTTCGAGACGGGCGGAAGGCGCTTTCTCGCGACGCACGGCGATCTGTTGAACGATCGGGACCTGTCCTACAGGTTCTGGCGGTTTCTGTCGAAGAATCGGCTCTCGCGCGCCGCCGTCGGCCTCGTGCCGAAGGAGGCCGGCAACCGGTTCGTCTGGAAGGTGGAGGCCCGGCTGTACCGCTCCAACTTCAAGCACAAGTCGAAGCTGCCGGAGCAGATCATCCGGACGTACGCCGCCCGGCGGTTTCGCGAGGGCATCGACGTCCTGCTGCTCGGTCACTTCCACAAGCCCTGGGTGGACGAGTCCGCGGGCGGCCGCATCGAGATCCTGCCCGCCTTCGTCGAGGAGCGGCGCTGGATGGAGATCGCCGACGACGGCACGACGTCGCTCGTGTCGTTCTAAGCCGGGTGGCCGACTTTCTCGCGTTTCCGCCCGTCCGGTCCGTCAGCGGAACCGTTCGCGTTCCTCCGTCGAAGAGCGCCACGAACCGCGCGCTGCTCCTCGCGGCGCTGACCGAGGCGCCCGTCGAAATCGTCGGGCCGCTCGCGAGCGGGGACACGTTCGCGCTGCGCCGATGCCTCGAGGCCATGGGCGCGGCGATCGCGCCGACGGCGGACGGATTGCGCGTCTCGGGCCCCCTCGGCCGGAGCCGGGGCGGCGAGATCGTCCTCGACGCGGGCGACTCGGGCACGGCGGCGCGCTTCCTGGCCGCCGCGGCGGCGGCGGCGCCGGGACGCTTCGTCCTCGGAGGTTCCGAGCGTCTCTGCGAGCGGCCGATCGGCGAGCTCGTCGAGGCGCTGCGCGGCGCCGGCGCTCTCATCGAGTATCGCGGCCGCGAGGGTTGCCTGCCGCTCGCGATCGAGGGCGGGGCGCTGTGCTCCGGCGAGATTCGCGTGGACGCTTCGCGATCGAGCCAGTTCGTCTCGGCGCTCCTTCTGGCGGGCGTCGCGGTCGAGGGTGGGCTGCGCGTGCGGGCGGCTGGGCCGGTGGCCTCGGGCCCCTACATCGCGACGACCCTCGAGGTCCTGCGCGACTTCGGGCACGAGGTCGAGGCAGGTCCCGCGTTCGCCGCGCGGCGCGGCGCGCGGACGCCCGGGCGCTACGTGACGCCGGGGGACTACTCGTCGGCGGTGCCGCTTCTCGCGGCGGCGGGCGCCGCGGGGGGAACGGTGGTGCTCGAAGGTTTGCGCTGGCCGTCGGCGGACGCGGACGCGGCCGCGCTGCCCGTGCTCGAAAGAATGGGGATCGCCGTCGTCGGGGGGCGCGACAGCGTGACGGCGTCGGCCGCCGCCGGGGCCCTCGGAGCGGCGTCGGCCGTCGCGACCGATTTCCCGGACGCCGTTCCGGCCCTCGCGGCGCTCGCGATGCTGGCGCCGGGCGAAAGCGTCTTTTCCGGCGTCGGGCACCTGCGCCTGAAGGAGAGCGACCGGATGGCCTCGCTCGCCGCGCTCGCGTCTGCGGTGGGGGCCCGCGCTCTCGCCTCCGAGGACGCCCTCGCGATCACGGGCCCGGCCCGGCCTCGGGCGGACGGCGTGACGCGTCTGTCGACCTTCCGGGATCACCGCATCGCCATGGCGGCCGGCCTTCTCGCTCTGCGCCTGCCGGGGCTTCTCATCGAGGACCCGGATTGCGTGGCGAAGTCGTATCCCGATTTCTTCCGGGACCTCGACGCTCTGGCCGGTCGCTGACGACTGCCTCGCGACAATACAGAGGCAGAGACTTCTGCGATGGATTCCCGAAGGAAGAGGCCGGAGGTGTCCCGCGCGACCGAGCGCTCTGCGATCGCGGCGTGCCGGGACCGGTGGCTCGAGTTTCTCGAGCTCGAGCACGAGACGCTCGCGCCGATCGTCGCCTTCGAGCACGAAGGGGACGACCTCGTCGTGCGGCGTGAGCTCCTGAGCGGCCGCCGGATCGCGGACGGCCGTGTCCCGAGACCGCACGCCGTGGCGATCCTCCTCCAGGCGGCGGCCGCGGGAGCGTTCTTTGCCGCGCGGGGATTTCCGCTCGTGCCGGCCGACCTGGAGGAAGGCCTCTGGGACCTGGCGGGCGGCTCGGCGCGGTTCTGGCTCGCGCGCAGCCCGAGAAGCGTCGCGGAGCAGTCGCAGCCGCCGTCACCCGTGTCCGCGCCGCTCTTCTCGCTGCTCCAAAGGCTGTTCGCAAGGGGAAGCAGGCTCGGTCCCGGCGCGGCGCGGGACCTGGCGCTGTTGCTCTCTGCCGACGACGCGCCGTTGCGGCGTCCGGAGTTCTGGGTCGCCGCGGTCTTCCGGGCGTTTCCGGAGCTCGCCGGCCCGGCCTTTGCCGCGGCGAGACAGCGCTGTCTCGGCGTAGCGGGCCCGCAGCTCAGAGACAGCCGCGCGCGGGCGGCGGCCGAGGCGGCGCGCGCGATCCTTGGCGGAAAGCGGCCGCGTTGTTTCGAGATCGAGGGCTCCGCCGTGGCTCCCGGCGCGGCGCTGCACCTGGGCTCGCCGCCCCCGGACGCGGCGCGCGCGAGCCGGCGCCTGCGGGCCGAGGCGGAGGCGCTCGGCGGGCCATTTCCCGCGGTCTGGATCGCCGTCGAGAAGGAGCGATGGGACGCGCTCTCGCGCGCGGCCTTCGACGCCGCGGTGCTCAATCTCGGCGACCGCGTCGAGGTCGTGTCGGTTCCGGGCGAGCTGCCGCAGCCCGCCGGCCCGGACGGGTGGCGCCGCTCGCTCTCGATTCCGTGCGGGACGCTGGCAGCCTCGGTGCGGTTCTACGAGTGGTTCTCGGGGCTCGACATCGGGTCGGGTCCGGCCGGCCGCGAGCGGGCGCGCGAGTGCCTGGCCTCCTCGGGCTTCGCGCGGTTCGTCGCCGACCCGACGGGAGACGCGCCGTTGCCGCTGTGCCTTCCCGTTGCTTCGCCGGCCGGCGCCGCGCCCAGGCGCAGCGCGACGCCTTCGCCCGACGGCGACCCGGGCCGGCGCATCGAGCTTGCCGTGGCGTCCGGTCAGAAAGACCTCGCGCTCGACGAGGCGCGGCGCTGGATCCGAAGCGTTCCGCGGGCGCGCGCGGAGGCGTGGTTCTCGTTGTCCGCCTTTCTCGCCGCGCACGTCGGGGAGCGGTTCGTGCCCTGGCTCGAGGCCCTCGAGGCCGAGCGCGAGATCGCCGGCGGGCGGCCCGGCGACGCCCGGTCGCGTCTCGAAAAGATCGCGCGCCACGATGCGGCCAAAGCCGACGAGCGGCGGCGCGCGAAGCTGCGCGCGGCCGAGGTCGCGGTGATGCTCGGCGAAGCGGTGCCGGCGGCCCGTCGGGCGGCCGCCTGGCGGCGGGAATACCCGGACGCTCCGGCCGACGAGGGCGTCCGGGCCCTTTGCCTCGGCGCGGTCGGGCTGGCGCGGGAGGGGCGCGCGGACTGCGCGTTGGCGCTCCTCGACGAGGCGGACCGGATCGCTGCGGAACTCGGCGTCGCCGAGGGGCTCGAGACGAGCATGACCCGCGCGCAGGTCTTCGCCCGGGCAGGGCGGTTCGAGGAGGAGGACCGCGTTTACGAAACGCTGCGGCCCGCCGTCCTCGCCAGCGGCGACGAACGCCTGGCCGCGCGGCTTCTCGCACAGGAGGCGCGCGGGCTGCTCGACCGCCGCGAGTACGGGCGCGCCGTCCTGCGCCTCGAGGAAGCGATCGGGGCCGCCGCGGACGATCCGGCCGAACGCGCCGCGCTCTCGATCGACCTCGCGGCGACGCTGTACCACGCTGGCGATCGCGGGCGCAGCGAGGCCGCGCTCGAAAACGCGATCGCGAGCGCCGCGGCCGCCGGTCGGGAGGACCTCGCTCGCCTCGCCCGCGGCAACCGGATCGAGCTTCTGGTCGACCGATGCGCCTTTGCCGCGGCCGAAAACGAGATCGCCCTGCAGGAAGCCGCCGCGCGCCGGGAGAAGGACGACCGGCGCCTGCTCGTCGCGTTTCACCAGCGCGCAAGGCTCGCTCTGCGGCGCGGCGACTTCGCGGCGGCGGCGCGGGACAATGCTGCGGCCCGGAAGCTGGCCGAAACGACCGGCGACCGCCTGGAGATCGGCGAGCTCTGGCTCGAAGAAGGAGACCGCTGCGCCTGCGAGGGCGACCGCGAAGGCGCCCGGAGCGCGTGGGAGCGCGCCGCGGCGGACCCTCCCGACCGGTGCGACTCCGATCGGATTGCCCGAGGGCGGCTCGACGAGCTCTCCTGGGACCCGGACACGGGCCCGCCTGCCGCGGCGCTCGACGCTCTCGACAGGCTCTTCGGCGAGGACGCGTTCCGGGCGGGGGAGACGGTCGCGCGATGGTCGGGACTCCTCGGATCCGAACGGATCCCGTATGCGCGGCGGGAGCGCGCGGTCCTCGCCCTGCGCGCCGCCGGCGCGGGGGCTCTGGCGGACATCGCCGCCGGTGACTCGAGGCCCCGCTTCGCCGATGGCGCCCTGCGGTCCCTGCGCGCCGCGGTGGCCGGGACGCTCGCGGGCGACGGCGCGGGAGGGGAACGCGCTCTGGCGGGAGTGGGTCTCGAGGCGCTCGCCGTGCGCGGCGCCGACGGCCGAGAGATCGTGCGGCTGGAGCTCCGCGCGCCCGTCACCGGGAGCGGCCACTGGCGCCCGCTCGAGGCCGGTGCCGCCCGCTTCGAGCTGGCGCTCTGGCCGGACATCGCCGGGGAGACGGCCGCGTCCGTCGCGCTGATGCTCGAAACGCTGCTCTACCGGGCCGATGCCGGAGCCGGGGCCGGCGCGGACTTCCTGGAAGGATGGAAACGCCTCGGCATCGTCGCCGCGGACCCGGCGATGGAGGAGCCGTACCGGCGCCTCGCCCGCTTCGCGCCGCAGCCGGTCACGGTGCTCATCCTGGGCGAATCGGGATCGGGAAAAGAAGCCGTCGCCCGGGCCGTTCACCGGCTCTCGCCGAGGGCGGGCGGGCCGTTCGTCGCGGTCAACATTCCGGCGATTCCGGCGGCTCTGGCCGAGAGCGAGCTCTTCGGGCACGCGCGGGGCGCTTTCACCGGGGCCGACCGCGACCGGCGGGGGCTTCTCGAGGAGGCCAGCGGCGGCACGGTCTTCCTCGACGAGATCGGCGATCTCGCGCCGCCTTTGCAGTCGAAACTCCTGCGCGTGTTGCAGGAGCGGGAGGTGCGGCGCGTCGGCGAGAACCGCGCGCGTCCCTTGGATCTGCGCGTCGTGTCCGCGACCTCGCGCGACCTGGCGCGGGAAGTCGAGACGGGTCGCTTCCGCGAGGACCTCTTCTATCGCCTCCACGTGGCGCTCATACGCCTGCCGGCGCTGCGCGAGCGCGGCCGCGACTCGCTGCTGCTCGCCCGGCACTTCCTCGAGCGGTATGCCCGGGAGTATGGACGCGGGACGCTCCGCCTGACGGCCGAGGCGAGTGCGGCGCTCGCGCGCTACGCCTGGCCGGGCAACGTGCGCGAGCTCCAGAACGCGATGGCGCAGGCGGCCGCGCTCTGCGAAGGCGATGGCCCGGTTGGCGCCGACGTCCTGCCGGACGCCTTGCGAGGCCGCGAAGCGCGCGCCGCGGCGACGGGAGACTACCGGTCGCGCGTGGATGCTCATCGCCGGGACCTGATCGCCGACGCCCTCGATCGCACCGGGGGAAACCGAAGCCGCGCGGCCCGCGAACTGGGGCTCTCTCGCCAGGCGCTGCTGTATCTGATCCGGGAGCTGAAGGTCCCGGTCGCCAGGGGGTGAGAGTTCTCTCAACCTATACTTCCCCCGTGATTTCGCTCCTCGACATCGTCGGTCCCGTCATGGTCGGCCCGTCCTCGTCGCACACCGCGGGGGCCTGCCGGCTCTCGCACGTGGCGCTGGCCCTGCTCGAGGAGGAGCCGGTCGAGGCGCGGTTCGAGTTGCACTCCGCGTTTGCGAAGACGATGCGGGGCCACGGCACGGACCGCGCCCTCCTCGCGGGCGCGCTCGGCATGGAAGTCGACGACGCCAACCTGAAGAACGCCCTGGAGCTCGCGAAGGCGCGGGGTCTGGCGTACGCCCTGAAGCCCAAGAACATGGGGCCGGAGGCGCATCCGAACAGCGTCGCGATCCACTTGAGGGGCCGGACGCGGTCGATCTCGATTCTCGGCGCCTCGATCGGTGGCGGCATGATCGAGATTCGCGAGGTTGACGGCTTTCCGGTCTCGCTCTCGGCCAAAGACCCGTGCATCCTTCTCTTCTACGAGGACCGGCCCGGGATGGTGATGCGCGCTTCGGAGATCATCGGGCGCCGCGGCATCAACATCGCCTCGATGGAGGTCCTGCGGCGGGGAAAGGGAGACCAGGCGTTCATGCGGATCGACCTCGACCACCCGCTGCCGCACGACGACGTCGCGGCCCTGAAAGAGCTGCCCGGCGTCCACCGCGTGCACGTGCTCGACCGCGTCGCCGGCGGCGCGCCCATCACGTGACCCGGAGGAGGACCCCATGCCGCAGCTGAATAGCTTCGCGGACCTGCTCGCCATTGCCCGCGAGACCGCCCTGCCGCTCGACGCCATCTTCCTTGCGGAGGAGGCGGCCGAGCGCGAGGTCCCGGCCGAGCGCGTTTTCCAGATCTTTCTCGAACGGTGGGCCGTCATGAAGGACTCGGTCCGGCGGGGCCTCGCGGGCGGCAAGTCCTTCTCGGGGCTCGTCGGCGGCGACGCGAAGAAGGTGATGGACTTCACCCGGGACGGCGACATCGCGGGCGGCCGTCTCGTGTCGAGGTGCATCGCCTACTCGATCGCGGTGCTCGAGGAGAACTCGCGGATGGGGGTCATCGTCGCGGCCCCCACCGCGGGCGCTGCGGGCATGGTCCCCGGGACGCTGCTCGCGCTGTCCGAGGAGCGCGGCTTCGACGACGCGTTCGCGGCGCGCGGCCTCGTCGTCGCGGGAGGCTTCGGCGCGCTCGTGGCCGCCAAGGCCGAGCTCTCCGGGGCGGCCGGCGGCTGCCAGGCCGAGCAGGGTGTGGGAGCCGCGATGGCGGCCGGTGCGCTCGCGTTTCTGCTCGGCGCAGGGCCGGAGACGTCCGTGCACGCGGCTGCTCTGACGCTCCAGAACACGCTCGGCCTCGCGTGCGACCCGGTGGCGGGCCTCGTCGAGGTGCCGTGCGTCGTCCGCAACGGCTTCACCGCGATGCTCGCGCTGACGGGTGCCCAGACCGCGCTGGCCGGGGTCGAGAGCGTGATCCCGATGGACGAGGTCGTCGAGGCGATGGTCAAGATCGGGGAGGCGATGCCGCGGACGTTGAAGGAGACCGCGGACGGCGGGCTGGCGATGACGCCGACGGGCTGCCGCATTCGCAACGAGCTGTACCAGATCCGGTGAGCTCGGGCTACCTCCGGCTTTGGGCGGCGCTCGTTCTCGCGGGCGCGTGCCTGCTCGCGTATGCCAACGGGCTGACGGGCGCCTTCGTGTACGACGACAAGGCGATCGTGCGCGACAACCTCCGGATCCGGACCCCCGCGCGCGTCGACGAGATCTTCACGACCCAGTACTTCGGCGGGCGCCAGGGCACCGGGACCGCGTACCGGCCCGTCCTGCTGCTTTCCTTCGCGGTCGAGTGGTGGATCCACGGCGGGGCGGTCGTGCCGTACCACGCGGTCAACGTCCTGCTCCACGTCCTCGTGACGCTGCTGCTCGCCCGGCTCTTCCTCCGGATCGACCTGCCGCCTCCGGTCTGTCTCGGGGCGGCGCTCCTTTTCGCGGTGCATCCGATCCATGTCGAAGCCGTGACCAGCGTCGTCGGGCGCGGCGAGACCCTGTCGGCGGCGCTGGCGGTCGGATCGCTGCTCCTCGCGCTCGACGCCGTCGAGGGCCGGGGTTGGCGAGTGGCGAGATTTGCGCTCGCTCTCTTCCTTTACGCTCTGGCGAATCTCACGAAGGAGAGCGCGGCGGTGGCGCCGGCGCTTCTTTTTCTCCTCCTCGCGTGGCGCGCCGACGGCGGCGTGTCCGGGCGCCTCAGGGCGGCGCTCGTTCGCGGCCTGCCGTTCTACGCGGGCTCGGCGGCGGTCCTCTGGGGGGTGTTTCGCCTTCGCGCGGCGGTGCTCGGCGGCGCGATCCGGGCATCGGCGACCGGCATCTTCGAGGTCGAGAACCCGCTCGCGCCCCTGCCGCCGCTCGTTCGCGCGGCAAACGCGTGCGCCGTGTTCCTCCGGTATCTCTGGCGGATGATCCTGCCCCTGCGGCTTTCCGCCGACGAGTCCGCCTGGTCCATCCGGCCGCTCGGCCCTCGTGACGCCCTTTTCTGGGCCGCGCCTCTCCTGGTTGCCCTGCTGGCCGCGGTCTCGGTCGAGCGACTGCGCGCGCGCTCCGCCGCCGCTCTCGGATTCCTCTTCCTGTGCGTCGCGGCCCTGCCGACCTCGAACCTGCTCTTTCCGACGGGGACGATCTTCGCCGAACGCCTCGCGTACCTGCCGTCGGCCGGCGTCTGCCTGATCGCGGCGTCCTGGATCGCGGGCGGCGCGCGGAAGCTTTCGGAGCTCTCGCGCTGGCGATCGGGACTGCTGGCGGCCGGCGTTCTCGGTCTGGCCGCGCGCACGGTCGCGCGCAATCCGGTGTGGGCAAGCGACGAAGCGCTCTTCACCGACATGGTGCGCGTGCGCCCCGACAGCGCCAAGGCGCACTACGACTACGCGTACATGTCTCTCGAGAAGGGCAGGCCGCGCCGCGCGCTCGAGCACTACGCGCGCGCGATCGAGATCTATCCCGGCTACTGGGACGCCTGGGCGGGCAAGGGCCGCGCCGAGCGGGCCTTGAAGGACCTCGGGGCCTCGGAGAAGTCATACGCCGAATCGCTCCGGCTGGTGCCGACCTACGAGAACGGGTTCTTCGGCCTCGGGCTTGCGCGCGAGGAAAGGGGGGACCGGGAGGGCGCCGAGGCGGCCTACCGGACGGGCCTCGTCCACAACCCGCAGTCGCTTGCGCTCGCGTACAGGATGGCGCTGCTGCTCTCGGCCGAGCGCCGGCCCGCAGCCCTCCATGCCTGGCGGCGCGCCCTCGCGATCGAGCCGGGGTCCCTGCCGGCGCGCCTCGGCTACGCGGACTGGCTTCTGAAGGACGGCCGGCCGGATGAGGCGCTCGAACAGGTCCGCGAGACCCTCCGCCTTGCGCCCCGCTACAAGCCCGCGCTCGAGAAACTGCGCGAGGTCGAGCGCCCGGCGAGCTAGTGGACGCGGTCGTCGGGGCGGACCTCGATTTCGCTCGTCCGATGGAGCGCCGCGAGCTCCCGGCGGCGCGCGGCACGCGCGGCGATGCGCGGGTGCCGCCGGTGGTAGAGCTTGAGCGCCCCCCTCCCCGCGAGATACGTCCCGAAGCCGGCGGCCGCGGCGAGCAGCGTCGTGCCGACGAGAAAGGACGCCAGCCGCGGCGAAAGGCCCGGGCCGCGGAACGAGACCCAGAAGTCGTGGTGCAGGATGCGCTGCCACTGGAGCGGCGGCACCCGCGCCGGCGGGTAGCCGAGGACCGCGCGGCCGAGCCGGTATCCCACTGCATAGACGGGAGGCAGGGTCCACGGGTTGCCGGCGAAGGAGCCGAGCACGGTGTCGAACTTGTTCAGGCGAAAGGCGAAGGCGAGCACGACGGCGAGGATGAAATGGAAGCCGATGAAAGGGGAGAGCCCGACGCCGACGCCGAGCGCGACGGCGGCGGCGACCCGGTCCGGGGCCTCCGCCCGCCCCATGAGCTCCACGACGAGCTGGACCCACCGGCGCTTGAACGACCGGTGGCGCTTCTGCGTCGTGCCCGGGCCAGGCCGCGGGTGCTCTTCGCTCATGACGCGCGCTCGAGGTGATCGTGGCCAAGGTCTGCGATGTCGCGCTCGACGCCGCCGTCCCTGAGGACGGCGCCGCTGCCGGTCTCGACGCGGCCGACGTGGGTCACGGGGATGTCGAAGCCCGAAGCCCGCTCCTCCAGACGTGCCGCCTGCTCCGCCGAGGCCGTGAACAGGAGCTCATAGTCGTCGCCGCCCGACAGCAGCAGCTCGAGCGGATCGAGCTCCTCCATGGCGCCGAAGGACCGCAGGCCCGGGGAGACGGGCAGCGAAGCCTTTTCGAGAACGATCCGGACCCCCGACGCTCGGGCGAGCCGCCCCGCGTCCACCCCGACGCCGTCGGACACGTCGATCGCCGCGCTCGCGAGAGCCTCGCGGGCGAGCGTGGCCCCGAGCGTGATCCGCGGTGTCGGGTCCCGGTAAGCGGCGAGCAGACGGCGCTCGGTCTCGAGCGAGAGCTCGGGAAAGCGGGGGGTAGGCCGCGAGCCCTGCGCCGAGAAGGCGGCGATCCGCTGCGCGAGGCGCAGCCCCGCCGCGGCCTCTCCGGGGTGGCCCGACAGGAAGACGAGATCGCCCGGCGCGGCGCCGGACCGCATCATCGGGAGCCCGGCGGGCCTGCCCCACAGGGCCACCGAGACGATCGTCTCCCTCGCGTCCGACAGATCGCCTCCGACCAGGCGCGCGCCAAACTCGCCGGCCCGGGCCGCGGCGCCCCGCGCGATCGCGAGGGGAAACTCCGGCCCCTTGCGGCGATCGAAGCCGATGGCGAGCAGGAAGAACTCGGGGCTCGCCCCCATCGCCGCGAGGTCCGAGAGATTCACCGCGGCGGCGCGGCGCCCCAGCCGCTCCGGGTCCTCGTCGGGCAGAAAGTCGATGCCCTCGACGAGCATGTCCGTCGTCGCCGCGAGCAGTCCGGCCTCGCATTCGACGAGCGCGGCGTCGTCGCCGGGGCCGAGCCGAACGGGCCCGCCGGCAGGCAGGATCGCGCGCAACGCGTCCACGAACCGGTCTTCGGCTTTCACGCGCGCGGCGCGGGAGGCGCTTTCCGGCGGTGGGGGGCCGTGACGGGGATCTCGCGGGCCGGAGGCCCGGTGGCGCGCTCGGGCGAGGGCGGCGCTTCGGGCACGGTCTCGAGCGGGAGCAGCGCGATCGCGAGGACCTCGTCCATGCGTTCGACGTAGCGGAAGGTCAGCCCGTGCAGGATGCGCGCGGAGATCTGGCCGACGTCGCGCTTGTTCATTTTCGGGAGCACGATCGTCGTGATCTTCGAGGCGCGCGCGGCGAGGACCTTCTCCTTGACGCCTCCGATCGGGAGCACTTCGCCCCGGAGCGTGATCTCGCCCGTCATCGCCACGTCCCGCCGCGTCTTGCGCTGGGTGAAGGCCGAGATCATCGCGGTCGCGATGGTGATTCCGGCCGACGGCCCGTCCTTCGGGATGGCGCCTTCGGGGACGTGCACGTGGACGTCGTGGGTCTCGAAATAGTCGAGCGGGATCTGGAGCTCGGCGGCGTGGGCGCGCGCGTAGGACATCGCCGCCTGGGCCGACTCCTTCATCACGTCGCCGAGCTGCCCGGTCAGACGCAGCCCGCCCTTGCCCCGCACGGCGAGCGCCTCGACGAAGAGGATGTCCCCGCCGACGGAGGTCCAGGCGAGGCCCGTCGAGACGCCCACCTCGTCCTTCTTCAGCTGCTCGTCGCGGAAATGCTTGACGGGCCCGAGCATCTTCTCGACGGAGGCGGCGCTGATCCGGTAGCGGCGCGACTTGCCCTTGGCGACCGAGACGGCGACCTTGCGGCACAGCGCGCCGATCTCGCGTTCGAGGTTGCGCAGGCCTGCCTCGCGCGTGTACGCTTCGATGACCTTCTCGACGCCGCTGTCGGTGAACTCGACGTTCGCCTCGGTGATCCCGTTCTCTTCCATCTGCTTGGGAATCAGGTGCCGCCGCGCGATCGCCTTCTTCTCCTCGGCCGTGTAGCCCGAGAGGCGGATGACCTCCATGCGGTCGAGGAAGGCCGGCTGGATCGGGTCGAGCACGTTGGCCGTCGCGATGAAGAGCACCTTCGAGAGGTCGTACGGGACCGAAAGGTAGTGGTCGCGGAACGAAAAGTTCTGCTCGGGATCGAGAACCTCGAGCAGCGCCGCCGAGGGGTCGCCGCGGTAGTCCGAGCCGATCTTGTCGATCTCGTCGAGCATGAAGACGGGGTTGGAGGTGCCCGCCTGGTGGATCCCCTGGATGACGCGGCCGGGCATCGCGCCCACGTAGGTGCGGCGGTGGCCCCGGATCTCGGCCTCGTCCCGCACGCCGCCGAGCGACAGCCGCACGAACTTGCGATCGAGGGCGCGCGCGATCGAGCGCCCGAGCGAGGTCTTGCCGACGCCGGGCGGGCCGACGAAGCAGAGGATGGGGCCCTTCAAGCTCTGCTTCAGGGCGTGCACGGCGAGAAACTCGAGGATGCGCTCCTTGACCTTCTCGATGTCGTAGTGGTCCTCGTCGAGGATGCGCCGGGCGCGCTCGATGTTCTTCGAGTCCTCGGACACGACGCTCCAGGGCAGGCCCGTCATCCAGTCGAGGTAGGTGCGGATGATCGCCGTCTCGGCGGAATCGGGGTGGCTGCGCTCGAGCCGCTTGATCTGCTTCTCGATCTCGGTCGCGGCCTCCGCCGGGATCTTCCGGTCGTTGATGATCTTGCGGTAGGCGTCGAGCTCCTCGGAGATCTCCTCGCCCTCGCCGAGCTCCTGCTGGATCGCGCGCAGCTGCTGGCGCAAATAGTACTCGCGCTGCGACTTGTCCATCTCGCCGCGCGCCTGTGTCGAGATCTCCTGCTGCATCGTCAGGACGGTGATCTCCTTGGCGAGGCTGTCGTTGACGAGGCGCAGGCGCTCGATCGCGTCGGTGGACTCCAGGATCTTCTGCGCGTCCTCGAGCTTCAATTCGAGGTTGGAGGCGGCGAGGTCGGCCAGGCGCGCCGGGTCGTCGAGGTTGCCGGCGATGACCATCACCTCGGGCGAGATGTTCTTGCCGAGCGAGACGGACTTCTCGAGGTTCTGCTTGACGCTCCGCAGGAGGGCTTCGTGCTCGGGCGGCAGCTCGTCGGGCGTGGCCGACTCCTCGAGGCGCGTGATCTTGGCCTTGATGTATGGCTCCTCGGCGAGCACCGAGTCGATCCGGGCGCGCGAGAGGCCCTGGACGAGCAGGCGGATGCGCCCGTCCGGCAGCTTCAACATGCGCATGATCGCGGCCACCGTTCCGACCGTGTAGAGCTCGTCGGGCCGTGGCGTGTCGTTCTGGCCGTCTTTCTGCGCGACCAGCATGATGATGCGCTGCTCGGCGAGCGCGGCGTCCACCGCGTTGATGGACTTCTCCCGCGAGACCGAGAGCGGCAGGATGATGTAGGGAAAGACGACCACGTCCTTGAGCGGAAGGACCGCCAGGATGTCGGGGATCGGCAGGTCCGTTTCGCGCTCGGCGGCGAGGTCTTTTTCGTCGAGTTCGGCCATGGCTTACTCTTCCGGCTCGGCCAGCACGGGGATCTCGATTTCCTTCTCGCGCAGGTCGGGGACGCGCGGCAGGATCACCTCGAGCAGGCCGTTTCTCATGCTCGTCCTGGCATGATGCGAGTTGACGGGCCGCGGCAGCGGTATCGACTTGACGAAGGAGCCGAAGTACCGCTCCATGCAGAAGAACCGCATGCCTTCCTTGGTGCGGATGCGGCCTTTCTTGGTGCCCCGCACCATGACGACCCGGCCGCGGATCGAGACGCGGACGTCCCCGGCCTCGACGCCGGGCAGCTCGACCAGGATGCGGATCGTCTCACCGTCGTCCACGACGTCCACGTTCGGGTCCCAGGAGGACGCGGGCGTGGCGCCCTTGTCGTTGGTCTCGACGAAGGCCGCGAAGAGGCGGTTCAACTCGCCCTGGAGGCGCGAGAGCTCGACGATCGGCCCGTAGAACCGGGCGGTGCGCTTCACCATTATGCCGCGCCTGTCGTCGCGAGCGTCCGCTCTGTCGTCCCGAGCGTCCCCTCTGTCATCCCGAGCGTCCGCTCTGTCATCCCGAGCGGAGCGAGGGATCCCGTCCTCGACGAGCCCGGGATCCCTCGGCGCTGCGCGCCTCGGGATGACCTCGTGGGGCTGCGCCTCACGAGGTCACCTTCACGTCGCCTCTGCCGATCAGGTTCTTCAGCTCGTGCAGGAACTCGTCGACGTCCTCGAACTTCCGGTACACCGAGGCGAAGCGGACGTAGGCGACCTTGTCGAGTTCCCGCAGCCGCTCCATGACGAGCGCTCCGATCCGGGACGTCGCGATCTCGCGCTCCTCGGAGTCGTGCAGAAGCGACTCGATCTCGTCCACGATCCGTTCGAGCTCGATGGGCGGCACGGGCCGCTTCTCGCAGGCCTTGGCGAGGCCCGAGCGCAGCTTGTTGCGGTCGAAGCGCTCGCGGCGGCCGTCGTTCTTGACGGCCATGTAGGGGATCTCTTCGATCGTCTCGTAGGACGTGAAGCGCCGGCCGCAGGCCGTGCACTCCCGGCGGCGGCGAATCACCTCGCCCTCGCGGCTCTCGCGCGAATCCACCACCCGGTCGTCCACGGCCGCGCAGAACGGGCATTTCATCCCGACAAGAGCTTATCCGAGAAGTCGGGAATCGGAGGGCTCAAGAGTTGGGGGTCTCGGGGGCCGGGGCAACGAGGTTCTTGAGACCGGCGCGGCGCGTGGGGCTGGTGGCGAAGAGCGTGAAGCCGATCAGCGAGATCGGCGCGAAGGAAATGGCGTGTGCGATGAGCGCGACCCCGGTGGCCGTCGAGAGCGGAACGTGGAAGACGTCGGTCAGCGCGAACTGCACCGCCGCGTGGTATCCACCGACGCCGCCGGGAGTGGGCACGACGAGGCCGAGCACCGCCGCCGTCGTCACGATGTAAGCCGCCGAAAGAGGCAGGCCGAGGCCGAAGGCGCGCATCGTGCAGTAGACCTGGACGTTGATCACGAACCACATGAAAAGAGAGCCCCCGCCGACGAGAATCGCGAGGCGGGGTGTCTTCAGGGAGGCGAACCCGTCGAGGAACGTGTGGGCGATGCGGCGCACGGCCGGGCGCAGCCGGCCAGGCAGCAGGCCGAAGAGGCGGTCGAGGAACCGCTCGGTGGCCTCGCGCCACAGGACCGCGAAGAGCGCCACCGCCACCGCCACCCCCGCGATCGCGGCCACGGCCCAGCGAATCCGGCCCGAGGCGAAAGGGCCCGTGGCCGCGGCGGGGCTGACGGCGAGGGCGACGGCGAGAAAGAAGAGCTGCGCGAGCGCGTCGAGGATGCGCTCGAAGACGATCGAGGCGAGCAGCGCCGGGAAGGGCAGGTCGCGCTCGCGCGCGAGGATGGCCGGCCGGAGGATCTCGCCGGCCCTGGCGGGCAGCACCGTGTTGGCGGCGAAGCCGATCGCGGTCGCCCGGAAAGCCGGGAAGAAGGGCACCCTGCCGAGAGGCCTCAGGATCCAGACCCACCTCACGGCCCGAAGACCGAAAACGACGAGCGAGATCGCGAGGCTCGCGGCGAGCCAGGCGGGGGAGGCCGAGGCAATGCGGGCGGCGATTTCGGACAGCGGGACCCGCGACAGGAAGAAGCCGAAGAGGCCGACCGCGAGCACTCCCGAGGCGATCGCCTGGAAGCGGCGGGAGCCGAGCAGTCCCTTCATCGGGTGACCGCGGTCACGGGGCCATTGCCGGGGCCGGCCGGAAGGGCAGGCGAGTATGCATAGTTTTCGGGGGCTCGGAAGGTCACTGCCAGTATTTAACATTTCGCGAGGGCGTTTTGCCTAAAAAAATGAGGCTAAGACTCGATACCGCTTGACATTTCGGCCCAGTTTTCACATTCTTTGCTTAAATTTTCGGGGGAGAAATGCGCATGGACAGCAAGGCGCTTCGGACTCTGGCGCTCGTCGCCGCGGCAGTTCTTTTTCTGGCTGGCGGCGCCGTCGCCCAGCCGTTCGGAGCGATCGACAGCCCGACCGAGGGACAGACGGTCTCCGGCATCGTGCGCGTCTCGGGCTTCGTGCTCGATATGCACGCCGTGGACAAGATCGAGATCCTCGTCGACGGCGCGGTGGTCAACCAGGCCCAGATGAACCTTCCCCGGGTGGATCTGCTCGAGATCTTCCCGCCCTACGCGGGCAGCCCGACCTCGCAGCCGGGGTTCCTGTCGTCGTTTCTGGCGGGAAACTTCAGCCAAGGCCAGCACGTGGTCTCGTTGCGCGTGACCGAGTCGGATTCGCAGGCGCAGACCATCGTCGCGTCGGTGACCGTCGTGGTGGACAACTCGATCAACCAGGCGCCGTTCGGCAACATCGACGTTCCGGGGGCAGCGGGACTGACCGGCGCCAACGGCGCGTTTCCAGTCATCGGGTGGGCGCTCGATGACACCGCGGTCGCCCGCGTCGACTTTCTCATCGACGGGCAGATCGTTGCCGGTTCGGTGGGAGGGGGCGGGACGGCCTTTTACGGTGAGTCGCGGCCGGACGTCCAGGCGGCGTTCCCGGACGTTGCGAATTCGCTCTTCTCGGGTTTCCGCGCGAACATCGACACGACGGCCCTGGTCAATGGCATCCATCTCCTCTCCGTGAGGGCGTGGGACAGCCTCGGGGCTTCGCGGGAGCTCGGAACCCGGACCATCCAGGTGATCAACAACGGGCAGAACCTCGCGCCCTTCGGAGCCATCGACTTCCCGCTCGACAAGGCTGGGCTGCTCTGCGAAACGATCGCGCCGCCGAGCGGCGGTTTCCCGTCCCCGTGCTCGCCCGCCGAGTGCGGCGCACACCACACACCCAACTTCGTGGATGGCTGGGCGCTGGATGTCGGCGCGCGCCTGGATGCGGGCGGCGTCGCCTACGCCGAGCTTCTGCTCGACGGCCAGATCGTCGCCAATACCCGCACGGACTGCGTGCAGCTCGGACAGGCGCTGACCAACTGCTACGGACTGAACCGTCCAGACGTGGCCCGGTTCTACTCGGGTTACGTCAACGCGGACAACTCCGGCTTCAACTTCACCTTCTACCTGCTTCGCCTCGCCGGTGATCTCAGCGGCCTGATGGCCATCTACCTGCCGACGTCAGACCCCGTCAGGCCGGTCCCGGTGGGGTTCACGACTCCCGGGACGCACACGCTGGCCATCCGCGCGGGCGACGTCGAGGAGACGGTCACGCAGTTCGGCGCGATGTCGGTCAACATCCTGTGCGACCAGATCCAGAACGACCAGCCCGCGTTCGGGTTCATCGACTCGCCCGAGAACTACCAGGGCATCAGCGGAACCTGGCAGGTCTTCGGCTGGGCTTACGACCTGCAGGGAGTGTCCTCGGTCGAGATCGACGTGGACGGCCAGGTTCTGGGAAACGCTACCTATGGCCTCTTCCGGCCGGATGTGCCGCCGACCGACGCGCGGGTGCCGGCCTACGTCGGCTTCTCCTACATGCTCGACACGACGGCGCTCTCCAACTCCGCGCACGACCTGGTGATCTACGTCAACGACCGCTCTGGAAACCGGACCGAGATCGGCCGCCGCAGGGCCGTCGTCAACAACAACCCGACGACGCATCTGCGCGGCCTTCGCGACGAACAGTAGGGAACACGCCGGGGACACCCCGGGAAACCGTCGCCCCGCCGCAAGGCGGGGCTAATTTTTTTCGTCGCCCTCTTCGTCGCCGCGCCGCTCGTCGAGCCGTGATGGGTGTCTAATGCGACCGGGAGAGGGGGCTCGCATGGGGACTGCCGTCGGAAAGGGCGATTTGCAGAGCATTCCGGGGGTGGGGCCGAGCATCGCGCACGACCTGAACGATCTCGGGATAAGACGCGTCGCTGACTTGAAGGGGAAGAGTCCGGAGGGGCTGTACGAGGCTTTGAACGCGCGGCGGGGGCAGAGGCAGGACCGGTGCTTGCTGTATGTGTTCCGGTGCGCCGTGTACTACGCCGGACGGACGCGGCACGACCCGGAGCGGCTCAAGTGGTGGAACTGGAAGGATGCCGCGCCGGCCAGGGGCCGTTCCCGTGCCCGAGCCCGTTGACCATCTCGTCTACGGGGCGCCGGATCTTGAAGCCGCCGTCGACGCTGTCGAGACCCTGACCGGCGTCCGGGCCGCTCCCGGAGGCCGCCATCCTGATGAGGGCACGCGCAACGCGCTGGTGGCTCTCGGGCCGGACTCCTATCTCGAGATCCTCGCGCCGGACCCGGGGCAGCCATTGCCGGACAGGCCTCTGTGGCTGGGCCTCGAAGGGTTGGCGAAACCCCGGCTGACGGCATGGGCGGTCAAGGCTCCGGACCTCGAGGGGCTGGAGGCACGCGCGAGGGCCTCGGGCGTGCGTCTCGGGCCGGTCACCCCGGGGAGCCGCAGGCGCGCGGACGGCCATCTGCTGCGCTGGACCTTCACCGACCCCCGCACGGTCGTGGCGGAAGGGCTCGTCCCCTTTCTCATCGATTGGGGAGCCTCGCCCCATCCCGCCGCCTCGGCTCCCGGCGGAATCTCTCTCGTCGCTCTGCGCGCCGAACACCCGAATCCCGCCGGCGTTGGCAGCCTGCTCCGTGCCCTCGACCTGAACCTGCCGGTCACCAGGGGCCCCCGAGCAACCCTCATCGCCACCCTGGAAACGCCCCGCGGCCTGGTCGAACTTCGTTAGCCCAACTGCTTCAATCCGGGAGCCCACAGCGGTCGCGCAGCAGCGCGATCCGCGAGGATCGACGTTTATCCGCCCGCTTTGACCGCCATCTCGCGCTTCTTCTTCGGCAGTCCCGCGATGCGCGAGGCTTCGCTGAAGAGAGTCAGCGACTTCTGGATCTGCGGGTCGCCGCCCACGAAGACCTTCCGGCCCGCCTCGGGGCCGAACTTGGCGTTGACCACCTCGATCCGCATCGCGAGGTCCACGAGAGCCCGGTTCGGGTCCTCGGCGTAGGCCTTCTTGAGTTCCTCGGCCGTCGAGTACTTGGCGGACCGCTCGACGAACTGGAAGAAGTCGTCCCGGATCTCCGGCGTGACCTCGAAGTCGGCCGAGACCTTGGGATGGCGGGCGAGCCAGTCCACGGCGAAGTTGAAAAACGCGTAGCGCGCCAGCAGCTGCTGGAGCAGCTTCGAGTCCCGGTCGTTCTTGACGATGACGTCCGGCGTGATGCCCCCCTGGGCGTAGACCACGCGGCCGGCGTCGGTGTAGAAGACCGCGTTCTCTGCGCTCGGGTGCGGCGCCTCGTCGCCCGTCTGCGCGCCCGCGACCGAGTCGGGGTCGCCCGGGTTCACGTAGGCGAGCAGGTCCGTGTAGTCCCTCTGGATCCAACGGCCCGAAGGCGTGTAATAGCGGGCGGTCGTCAGGGCGAGACCGGCCCCGTACGACAGCGTGTAGACGCTCTGGACCAGGCCCTTGCCCCACGTGCGCTGGCCGACGACGAGGCCGCGGTCGTGGTCCTGGATGGCGCCGGCGACGATTTCCGAGGCCGACGCCGAGCCGCGGTTGACGAGCACGACGAGGGGCTCCGCGAAGTGGGGCGCGTCGCCGGGCGCGTAGTACTCCTGCGCGGACGATGCCGTGCGGCCCTTCGTGTAAACGACCATGTCGCCTTTGGGGACGAAGACGTCGGTGACGTCCACGGCCTGCTCGAGCACACCGCCGGGGTTGCCGCGCAGGTCGAAGAGGAGCTTCTTCATGCCCTGCGCCCGCAGTTTCTCGATCGCCTCGTAGAGCTCCTTGCTCGACGTGTGCGTGAAATCCGAGAGCATGATGTAGCCCACACCCGGCTCGAGCATGAAGGCATAGCGCACCGACTTCGTCGGGATTTCGGCCCGCGTGATCGTCATGGCGATCAACTCGGGGAACCCGACGCGCCGGATCCGGATCGCGACCGTCGTGCCCTTGGGCCCGCGGAGCTTGCGGACGACTTCCTCGGTCGAGACGTCGTCCTTGAGCTCCTCCTCGCCGATGTGAGTGATGACGTCGCCCGCGCGCACGCCCATCTTGTAGGCCGGCGTGCCTTCCATCGGCGCGATGACCGTGATCTTGCCCATGCGCTTCTGGATCTGGATGCCGAGGCCGTAGAACGAGCCGTGCTGCTTCTCCTTCATCGCGGAGAACTCGTCGGGCTCGAGGAAGGCCGTGTGGGGATCGAGTCGGCCCAGCATGCCGTGGATCGACGCGTAGACGATCTTGTCCGGGGCGATCGGCTCGGGCGCCCAGTCGGACAGGGTCGTCAGGATGTCGGCGTACTCGTTCAAGGACGGCGCCTCGCGCTCGGGCGTCGCGTGGAGCTTTTTGGCGAATATGCCGCCGGCCAGAGTGGCTCCGGCAATCAGAGCGAGAGCAAAGAGAAAGCGGGACTTCGGTCGGCTCAAGGGCACCCTCCCAGGTCGATGATTCTGGCATGCCGGTCGCCGAAAGTCTCCCCGAACTGCCGGCGCCGGCGTAAAATCGCTCTTCCGGGGGGAGAGAACATGCTGGGTTCCATCGGAATGCCCGAATTGATCCTGATTTTCATCGTGGCGCTTCTCGTCTTTGGCCCCAAGAAGCTTCCCGAGCTGGGCAAATCGCTCGGCCGCGGGTTGGCCGAGTTCAAGAAGGCCTCCGAGGACCTGAAGAAGACCATCGAGGACGAGATCGAACAGGGCAAGCAGGAGGCCGCCGCGGTCAAACAGCAGGTGACCGACGTCAAGAAGGCGCTCGATCCACTCTCGGCCCCGACGGTCGCAGCATCCGATGCCTCGGTGCCGAGGACCGATCCGTCGGCGCCGATCCGCCCCGCTTGAGCGGCTTCAACCCGCGCGATCTCATCGAGGGCAGGGCCGGCCATCCGTCCGGCGCGCAGGAGGACGAGCTGCCCCGGATGGGGTTCTTCGAGCACCTCGAAGAGCTCCGCAAGCGCCTGCTCGTCTCGATCGTCGCCGTCTTCGCGAGTTTCCTCGTGGCGTGGGCATGGGCGCCGGAGATCTTCGAATTCCTCGCGAGGCCGATCCGCAAAGTGCTGCCGCCCGGGCAGGAGCTCGCCTACACGACGCTGACCGAGCCGTTCCTGATGTACTTCCGTGTGGCACTCCTCGCGGGCACCCTGATCGCGTCACCGGTCCTTCTCTGGCAGGTCTGGCTCTTCATTTCACCCGCCCTTTACCGGCGTGAGAAGAAGTGGATCCTGCCGTTCGTGGGTTTCGGCGCGGTCTTCTTCCTGTCGGGCTGCGCCTTCGCGTACTACGAGGCCTTTCCGCTGGTCGTGAATTTTCTGGTGGGGATCGGGAGGCCTTTCCACGCGGTCATCACGATCAACGAATACGTGTCTATGGCGACCAAGCTCATCCTCGGCCTCGGCCTCTGCTTCGAGATGCCGATCCTCGTCTTCTTCCTGGCGCGCCTCGGCATCGTCTCCGAGCGGTGGCTGCTCGCCAAGTTCAAGTACGCCGTCCTCGTCATCTTCATCGTCGCCGCGGTGATCACGCCGACCCCGGACATGGCGACGCAGTGCGTCTTCGCGCTGCCCATGATCGCGCTGTACCTGCTGGGGATCGGCGTGGCGTGGATCTTCCGCAAGCGCAGCCCCGCCGAGAGCTGACGGCGCGGCCCGTTAACCGGAGCGCTGCGTGACGATGCCCGCCTGGCCGTTGCGCTTCAGGATCAGCTCGATGAACTCGCGCACGGCCCCGGCGCCTCCCGCGTTCTTCAGGACCACCGTGGCGGCGCGGCGCGCGGCCGGGACGGCGTCGGCGGGGCAGGCGGAAAGGCCGGCCGCTTCGAACATCGGGATGTCGGGCTCGTCGTCGCCGATCGCCGCGGTTTCCGCCGCCGGGAGCCCGAGCTTCCGACGGACGGCCTCGAACCGGGACCGCTTGTCCTTGACGCCCTGGTAGCAGAAGTCCACGCCGAGCTCCCGGGCCCGGCGCGCGGTGGCCGGCGAGGTCCGGCCCGAGATCCAGCAGACGATGATCCCCGCGGCGGCGGCCTTGCGCAGGCCGTGGCCGTCCTTGGTGTTGAAAACCTTGAGCTCGTTGCCGCGTCCGTCGAGGGTGATGCGGCCGTCCGTCAGGACGCCGTCCACGTCGCAGAAGAGGGCGCGGATCTGTCTCGGGGATTTTTTCATTTGCAACGTGTGATCTGGGATCCCCGATCGGCAATTCTCAATGGATCCCGGCGGAGAGCAGATCGTGCATGTGCAGCGCGCCCTCGAGCCGTCCGTCCGCCGCGAGGACGAAGAGCGATGTGATGCGGCTCGCACGCATGGTCTCGAGGGCCCCGAAGGCGAATTCGTCGGCGGAGATCGTGCGCGGGTTCAACCGGCAGCAGTTCCCGGCGGTCTTGCCGAGCTCGGCGAGGTCCTTCTCGAGCATGCGGCGCAGGTCCCCGTCCGAGATCACCCCTTTGAGACCGCCGCCCGGTTCCACGACCGCGGTCACGCCCATCATCTTGCGCGACATCTCGTGGATGGCCTCCGTCATCGGGGCGGCGATCGAGACCTGCGGGATCCGATCGCCCGTGCGCATCAGGTCCCGGACCTTGAGGAAGCGGCGCCCGAGGCTCCCGGCCGGATGCAGCAGCGCGAAGTCCTCGGGCCGGAAGCCGCGCTGGACCGACAGCGACATCGCGAGGGCGTCGCCCATGGCGAGCATCGCGGTCGTCGAGGCGGTCGGCGCGAGATTGAGCGGGCACGCCTCGCGCGGAATGGCGACGGAGACGAAGATGTCGGCGGCCCGGGCGACCGAGGACTCCGGGAAGCCGGCCATCGCGATCGTGCGAATCTCTCGCAGCCGCGCGAACTCGAGGAGGCGGACGACCTCCGGCGTTTCGCCCGAATAAGACAAGGCGAGAACGACGTCGCCCGGCATGAGCATTCCGAGATCGCCGTGGCTCGCTTCGCCGGCATGAAGGAAGTAAGCAGGCGTTCCGGTCGAAGCGAGGGTCGCGGCGATCTTTTCCGCGATGAGTCCCGACTTGCCGATGCCCGTCAGGCACAGCCGGCCCCGGGTGGTCTCGATGGCCTCGATGGCCGCGAGGAACCCGGGTCCGAGGTTGTCGATCTGACGGCGGACGGAATCCGCCTCGATCTCGAGGACTCTGCGCGCGGCGTCGAGGCTCATGGGGAGACATCTTAAGGCCTCGCCGGGCCGTTCCCGTAGGGGCCGCCGGCTCGTTTATGATCCGTCTTCCATGGCGCAACTCACGCAGTACGTCCTCGCCTACGGCCTGCCTCTCGTTTTCGGCATCGTGCTTCTCGAGCAGCTCGGTGCGCCGATTCCGGCGATCCCCGTTCTCGTCGTGGCCGGGGCGCTCTCGATCGACGGCGGGCTGTCGGCCTGGCAGGTGCTCGCGGTCGCGATCGGGGCTTCGCTCGCCGCGGACACGGTGTGGTTCCTCCTCGGCCGTTCCCAGGGGCATCGGATCCTGAAGACCCTCTGCCGGATCTCGCTTTCGCCCGATTCCTGCGTGCGGCAGACCGAATCGGTGTTCGAGCGGTGGGGAATGCCCTCGCTGCTCGTCGCGAAATTCGTCCCCGGATTCTCCACGGTCGCGCCGCCGATGGCCGGGGCGACCCGCGCGGGCCTCGGCGAATTCTTCCTCTACGACGGCGGGGGGGCTCTCCTGTGGGCGGGGGCCGGGGTCGCCGGAGGGATGGTCTTCCACCGGGCGATCGACCGGGTGCTCGCCTTTCTCGCCTCGATCGGGAGCGCCGCGTTCGCGGTGCTCGGAGCGGGCCTCGTCGTTTTCGTCGCGTTCAAGTGGTGGCAGCGGCGCAGCTTCTTCAAGTTCCTGCGGATGGCGCGCATCTCGGTCGAGGACCTGCGGCGCCTCATCGACGAGGGCCAGAGCCCTCTGGTTCTCGACGTCCGGACGAGCAAGGGACGCTCCGCCGACCCGCGCCGCATCCGCGGAGCTTCGGTCCTCGACGTCTATGATCTCGACCGGGCTTTGAAGGACCTCCCGCGCGACCGGGAGATCATCCTCTACTGCACCTGACCCAACGAGGCTTCAGCCGCCCGTGTGGCGCGCATGCTCATCGACAGGGGGTTCAAGCTGGTCCGGCCGCTCGCGGGCGGCCTCGAGGCGTGGATCGAGGCCGGCCACGCGATCGATGCCGAGCCTCTCATCGCGATCCGGGAAACCGGTTCGTACGACAGGGCGCTGATCGACCCCGGGCGGAAGTAAGATCGGGCCAGAGAAGGAGGTTCAACCATGCGTTCGACAAGGATTGCCCTCGCGGGTCTCGCGCTTGCCGGCTTGATGATTTCGGGCGAGGCCCGGGCACAGAGCCCGGACAAGTACCAGGTCACCGGCGAGGTGGTCGAGGTTTCGGATTCGATGATCGTCGTCATGAAGGGCAAGGAGCGGTTCGAGATGGCGCGGGACGCCTCGACGAAAGTCAACGGCGACCTGAAGGTCGGATCCAAGATCACGGCCAAGTACAAGATCACCGCGACCTCGGTCGAGGTCAAGGCAGCAGCCGCGAAGAAGACCAAATAGTCGGGGAGAGTCCGGGAGAGTCCGGGGCAGTCGGGGGGAGCGCTCCTCCCGACTCCCCCTAACTCCTCCGGACCATCTCGCTGATTTCGAGCAACTCCCGGATCAGCGCCGGCACGATCTTCACGTCGAGCTGCGTGGAGCGGTCGGACAGGGCCTCGTCCGGGTTGTCGTGGACCTCCATGAAGAAGCCGTCCACGCAGCCCGTCGCTGCCGCGGCGCGCGCGAGGATCGGGGCGTACTGCTTGAGTCCCCCGGTTTCCTTGCCGCCGCCCGGCAGCTGCAGCGAATGCGTCACGTCGTAGACGACCGGGTAACCGAAGGCGGCGAGGATCGGGAAGCAACGCATGTCCACGACCAGGTTGTGGTACCCGAACGAGGCGCCCCGCTCGCAGAGCAGGATCTTCTCGTTGCCCTCGGCGCGGCATTTCTCGATGACGTGCCCCATGTCGTCGGGCGCCATGAACTGGCCCTTCTTGACGTTGACGGGCTTGCCGGTGCGCGCGACGGCCGCGACGAGGTCGGTCTGGCGCACGAGGAAGGCCGGGATCTGCAGGACGTCGAGCACCCGGGCGGCGATCGCCGCCTGCGCGGGCTCGTGCACGTCGGAGATGACGGGAAGGCCGGTCTTCGCCTTGACCTCGGCCAGGATCGCGAGGCCCTTCTCGAGGCCCGGGCCGCGGAAGGACTCCTTCGACGAGCGGTTGGCCTTGTCGTAGGAGGACTTGAAGACGATCCGGGCGCCGGTTTCCTCGCCGATCTTCTTCAGGCGCTCGGCCATCGCGAGGGAGTGCTCGCGCGACTCGATGACGCACGGCCCGACGAAGAAGACCGGCGGCTCGCCGCCTCCGGCGAGGATGCCCGGAGCGATCGAGACGGCCCGAGCCGGGCTCAGGCGAGTTCTCCGGACGCCGGCTCCGCGACGGGCACTCCGGCGGCCGCGTCCTGCGAGACGGCCGCGCGGTGGGCCCGCGCCGCCCGGACGAAGTCCCTGAAGAGCGGATGGCAGGCGAAGGGCTTGGACTTCAACTCCGGGTGGAACTGGCATCCGAGGAACCACGGGTGGTCCTCGTGCAGCTCGATGATCTCGACGAACTTCTTGTCCGGGGACATGCCGGTGAACGAGAGGCCCGCCTCCTTCAAGCGCGGCAGGAACTCCTGGTTGACCTCGTAGCGGTGGCGGTGGCGCTCCCAGATCAGGGTCTCCCCGTAGGCGCGCGCCGCGAAGGACCCCGGCGACAGCTCGCACGGGTATTTGCCCAGCCGCATCGTGCCGCCGAGGGCCTCGACGCCGATCAGGTCCCGCAGCTTGTAGATGACCTTGTGCTGGGGCTCCTCGTCGAACTCGGTCGAGTTGGCGCCCTCGAGGCCGGCGACGTGGCGCGCGTACTCGATGACCGCCGTCTGGAGCCCGAGGCAGATTCCGAAGAAGGGGACCTTCTTTTCCCGCGCGTAGCGGATGGCTTTCATCATGCCCTCGACGCCTCGCCGGCCGAAGCCGCCGGGCACGAGGATCGCATCCGCGCGGAAGAGCACCTCCGGGTACTGGTCGCCCTCGAGCGTCTCGGAGTCCACGTAGTGCAGCTTGACCCGCACGTTGTTGGCGATCCCGCCGTGAGCGAGCGCCTCGTTCAACGACTTGTAGGAGTCGCCGTAGTCCACGTACTTGCCGACGATCGCGATGTCCACCTCGCCCGCCGGGTTCTTGATCCGGTTGACGAGGTTTTCCCATTTGGAGAGGTCGCGGTCGTAGTGGGGCAGCGACAGGAGGTCGAGCAGGATCTCGTCGAGCCCCTCGGCCGCGAAGTGGAGCGGCACTTCATAGATGGAGGGCACGTCCTTGGCGTTGATGACGGCCTCGACGGGCACGTTGCAGAAGAGAGCGATCTTGCGCTTGACCTCGTTGGTCAGGACGCGGTCCGTGCGGCAGAGCAGCAGGTCCGGCTGGATTCCGATCGAGAGAAGCTCCTTGACGGAGTGCTGCGTGGGCTTGGTCTTCAGCTCGTCGGACGCCTTGATGTAGGGCACGAGCGTCAGGTGGACGTTGATCGCGTTGCCGCGGCCCGCTTCCTGGCGGAACTGCCGGATGGCCTCGAGGAAGGGCAGCGACTCGATGTCGCCGACCGTCCCGCCGATCTCGACCAGGACGACGTCCGCGTCGGTGCCGACCTTGCGGATCGATTCCTTGATCTCGTCGGTGATGTGCGGAATGACCTGGACCGTCTTTCCGAGGTAGTCCCCGCGCCGCTCCCGCTCGATGACCGTCGCGTAGATGCGGCCGGCCGTCGTGTTGTTGATCTTGCCGCCGGTCATCGAGGTGAATCGCTCGTAGTGGCCGAGGTCGAGGTCCGTCTCGGCGCCGTCGTCGGTCACGTACACCTCGCCGTGCTGGAAGGGCGACATCGTGCCCGGGTCCACGTTGATGTAGGGGTCGAACTTGGCCATCGCCACCGTGAAGCCCCGCGCTTCCAGCAGGGCCCCGATCGAGGAGGCCGCGATGCCCTTGCCCAGCGACGAGACGACGCCGCCCGTGATGAAAACGTACTTCGTGCTCATGAAACGGTCTCCTTCGACAAGCGTCTCTCGACTCCCTGCAAGCGCCTTTCGGCCTGGACGAGGTCCGCCGGCGTGTCGACGCCGATGGAGTCTCCCGCCGCCTCTCCCACCCAGATGGTATAGCCCGCCTCCAGCCAGCGCAGCTGCTCGAGCGATTCCGCCCGCTCGAGCGGCGAGGGCGGCAGCGCCGCCACCGCGGCCAGCGCCTTCGCCCGGTACGCATAGATCCCGAGGTGCTTGCGGTACGCCGGAGTCCCCTGCCGGTAGTAGGGGATCGGCGAGCGCGAGAAATAGAGCGCGCGCCCGTCGTGCGCGACCGCGACCTTGACCGTGTTGGGGTCGCCGACCCCTTCGGGCCCCATCGGAAACGCCAGCGTCGCGAGCTCCCGCCCCGCCCCGTCCGTCAGCGCCGCGACGGCGCGGTCGACGTTTTCCGCGGGCATGAGCGGCTCGTCGCCCTGCACGTTCAGGTAGACGTCCGCCGGGTAACGCCGGGCGACCTCGGCGATGCGGTCGGTGCCGCTCGCGGCCTCCGGAGAGGTGAGGACGGCTTCGCCCCCGGCGGCCTGCACGCACTCGGCGATGCGGGCGTCGTCGGTCGCCACCAGCACCCGGTCCACACGCTTCGCGGCGCGGACGGCCTCCAGGACGTGAACGACCATGGGCCGGCCTGCCAGGGGAGCGAGGGGTTTTCCGGGGAATCTGACGGAGGCGTAGCGCGCGGGAATTACGGCGATGACCGTCATGCAATCATCAGCCGCGATAGTATCCTCGCCACCGTCTTGCGTCAAGAAATGCCGTCGAAGGCCCCGTCTCTCTGGTCGCGCCCCGCGCCGGCGATGCTCGTTGTGATCGCGGCCGTCGTCATCGGGTGCTCGGCGGCGCTGGCGCTCCACCGGCGCCGCGAGGACCGCCTGCATCGAGTCACCGGGCGCGCCGAGTGGATCTGGTACGCGCGCGCCGGGCGCAAACCTCGCCCTCTGCGTTTCTACGCGACGCGCGAGGTCGAGCTCGCCGCGGTCCCGCGCCGGGCCGAGGCGCGATTCTTCGTGGACCCCGAGTACGCGCTCTACGTCAACGGGCTTCGCGTGGACGCCGGACGGCGGCGGGCCGCAGACGCCCTCGCCGTCGTGGATCTCGTGCCCGTCCTGCACCCCGGCTCGAACCGGATCGCCATCGAGGCGGCGAGTCCTGATGGGGTGGGCGGGATCCTCTTTTCCGTGGACGGCGAGGGGCTCGACGTGAACCTGAAGGACGCCTTCGCCTCGAATGCCAGCTGGCGAGTGAGTCTCGACCCGGCAGCCGTCACGCAGGGTGGCGGCGCGAGGGCGATCGTCTGGGGGAGCCCGCCGCAGTACCCCTGGGGCTATCCGCGGCTGCCGGCGGCCGGGGGAGTCCCCGGCAATTCGGACTAGACCTTCTGGACCAGGGTATCGAGCGCTTCTCGCGCGGCGAGGCAGTGGGGGTCGGTGCCTTCGTATCCGGCGAGCGCGATGACCTTCTTGTAGCCCGCGACGGCGGCCTCGAGGTCGTTCAAGCCTCGGTCGTAGATTCTCGCCATCAAGAGGCGCGCCGCGAGGTGTCGGGGCGCGACCTCGACGGCCTTGGTGCAGAAAACCAGCGCTACGTCGAAGCGCTCTTCGGCGGCGGCCAGCCTTGCCCGCCGGTAGTAGAGGTCGGCTTCTCCGGTTGGATCTGATTGACCTGGAAGGAGTTGGGAGAGATTCTTCAAGGTTGCGGCCAGGGCCGTCCAAGTGTTCGGAATCGCTGCCATCCACGCACAGTGTACGACTTCTGCGACAGATGGCAATAAAAATTTAGAAGGATCATGTCTATTTCCTTCTTTTGTACGGGACTCTCTCCGAGCCGTCATCCCGGAGAGCAAAGCGACGAGTCCGGATCCCCCGGCAGGCACTGGATATGACCTCGCCAGGGCGCTCTGGCTGCGACTGAAGCCTTATTAAATAAGGCATTGATGTCTAGAATCCGAATTTTATTTGGAGAGGCCGCGCGTCAGCGAATGCGGTCGATCACCGATTCGGTCGCGAGGAGGAGGCCTTCCCTGGCCAGAGAGTCGGGGAAGGCGCCGAGGGCGACGCGCGCGGCGCCCGCGTAATCGCGCGCGAGAGCGCGCGTCTCGGGAATGCCGTCGTAGCGGTCCACGATCGAGAGGATCTCGGTGGTCTGAACGGTCTTGAAGTCCCGTTCGCGGAGGACGGCTGCGACCTTCTCGCGCTCGGCCGCGGTCGCGCGGGGCAGGGCGAGCAAGAGCGGCATCGTGAGCTTTCCCTCGCGCAGGTCGTTCAAGACCGGCTTGCCGACTTCCGCCTCGTTGCCCGTGTAATCGAGCAGGTCGTCGATCAGCTGGAAGGCCATGCCGAGGCAGCGGCCGTACTCGGCCAGGCGCTCGGCGGCGACGAGGTCGCCCTGCGGTGCGAAGTGGGCCGGGAGGCGGCAGGCCGCCGCGAAGAGGTCCGCCGTCTTGCGGCGCGTGATTTCGAGGGCCTCTTCCTTGGTGACGTGGATTGCGCCTTCCTTCTCGATGCCGAGGATCTCGCCCTCGATCATGGAGAGGGTCGTGTCCGACAGGACCTTCAGGATCGTCAGGTCGCCCTGGTCGAGGGCGATGCCCATGGACATCGTGTAGAGGTAGTCGCCGAAGAGGACGGTCAGGTTGTTGCCCCACCGGGCGTTGGCCGACGTCCGGCCGCGGCGCAGCCGCGCCTCGTCGATGATGTCGTCGTGCACGAGTGTGGCCGTGTGGATGAACTCGACGACCGCCGCGTAGCGAACGTCCTTGTCGCCATCGCGGTTGCCCTCACCGTAGCCGAGCAGCCTCGCCGAGAGCAGCAGCAGCGCCGGCCGGATCCGCTTCCCGCCGCCCTGGGCGAGGTAGGTCCCGATCCGGTCGATCGTCGGGATCGGCGAGCGAAAGTGGAGGAGCAACTCCTCTTCGACCTTCGCGAGCTTGTCGGAGATGAGGTCGTAAGCGCGCTTGAGGCGGACGTTGTCGAGGCGCGAGGCGGTCATCGGTAGTTCGCGAACTGCAGCGGCACGCCGAAGTCGCGCCCGCGCAGGAGGGTCTGGACTTCCTGCAGGTCGTCCTTGGCCCGGCCCGAGACCCGGACCTGATCGGCCTGGATGGAGGCCTGGACCTTCAGCTTCCGGTCCTTGATCGCCTTGACGATCTCCTTCGCCTTCTCGGAGGAGATCCCCTGCTGGATCTTCACGAGCTGGCGGACGGTGGTGTTGGCCGCGGGCTCGATCTTCTGGAAGTCGAGCGACTTGACGGCGATCCCGCGCTTGACGAGGCGCGTCTCGAGGATGTCCACGACGGACTTCAACTTGTGCTCGTCGTCGGAGGTGAGAGTGAGTTGAAGCTCCTTCTCGTTCCACTCGACTTTCGACTTCGAGCCGCGGAAGTCGAAGCGCGTGGCGATCTCCTTGGAGGCCTGCTGCACGGCGTTCAACACCTCCTGCAGGTCCACCTTGCTCACGACATCGAAGGAGAATTCCTGGGCCACGGGGGCATTCTATTAGAGGAAAGAGTGGGGGCTGTGAGGTGTCCGGATTGGGCCCCCCCACCGGCGACCGACCAGCGACGACCGACTAGTTCTCGACGACCCGCGTCCCCTTCGGTCCCGCCACGCGGTAGTCCGCGGCCGGCCGCGCCTTTTCGGTCTTCCAGCCCCCGAAGCGGAATTCGGTCCGACTGCCGGAGGTGTCCTCGTAGGCGAGGGAGTCGACCATGCCGGAGTCGCCGATCTGGAGCTTGAGCCACGCCAGCTCGGAATCGGCGGCGCGGGGCTTCAGGAGGACGGCGCCGGAGGCGTCGCGCGAGATCTCGTACCGGCGGGCGAGCTCATCGGGCTTCTCGAGGAAGACGATCGGCAGCCGCGCCCGCTCGTCGGCGGAGAGCTTGCGGATCGTGAGCTGTTTGTCCTCGGGCGAGAAGAAGCGCCCCTCGCCGGCGTCGTAGGTGAAGACCTTGACGTCCGGAGCGGCGTAGTCGAAGCGCAGGCGCTCGGGCGCCTGGACCCAGACGGTGCCGGACTCGCGCTTGGACGTCGCGAAGCCGGCGGGCGTGTAGATCTGGGTGAAGGCGGACGCGTTGGCCGCTCCGGTGCTGAACGCGGCCGCCGATTTCGCGAGCAGCGCCATCGCCTCGGAGGGCGCTTGGGGTGTCTGCGCGAGCAGATCTCTCGCCGCGACGAGCAGGGCCGCTGCCATCGGCCAGGCCCGGCTTGCGGCAGACACTCTCAATGCCGGAAGTGCCGCCGCGGCGCGATCAGGAAGGACATCGCCCGGTCGTCGGCGGCCGAGACGATTTCCTGGTCCCGGATCGAGCCTCCCGGCGCGACGATGGCGGTGACGCCGGCATCGGCCAGGATGTCCAGGCCGTCGCGGAAGGGGAAGAAGGCGTCGGAAGCGGCGCCGCAATTGACGATCGGGAGGACGGGCTTGGACGCCGCGAGGCGGCACGCGTCCACGCGGCTCATCTGGCCCGCGCCGATGCCGATCGTCTGGCGCGCGTTGGCGATGACGATGGCATTCGACTTCACGCGGCGGGCGACTTTCCAGGCGAGCTCGCAGGCCGCCCGCTCGACCGCCGTGGGCTTGCGCTTGGAGGCGAGCTTCCAGGCCGAGCTCTGGTCGGGCTCGCTGTCCGCGTCCTGCACGAGGAGCCCGCCCTCGATGCGCTTCCAGTCGAGGCCGGGCACGGGGCTGCTGGAAACCGGGAGGCGCAGCAGGCGGATGTTCGGCTTCTTGGCGAAGAACGCGAGAGCCTCGTCGCTGAAGGCGTCGGCCGCGACGACCTCGACGAAGTGCTGGAGCACGAGGGCGGCCAGCGCCCCGTCGACCTTGCCGCGGATCGCGATGATGCCGCCGAAGGCCGCGAGGGGGTCGCAGGCGAAGGCGCGCCCGAAAGCCTCGGAGATCGTCTCGCCGACGCCGACACCGCAGGGGTTGTTGTGCTTGACGATGACCGCGGCCGGGCCGTCGAAATCGCGCGCCAGGGCGACGGCGGAGTCGAGGTCGAGCAGGTTGTTGAAGGACAGCTCCTTGCCCTGCAGCATCTCGAAGCGCACGAGGGCGTCGGGAGGCGCCGAGCGGAAGGCATAAAAGGCGGCGCGCTGGTGCGGGTTCTCGCCGTAGCGCAGGGCGCCCACGCGGTCGAACGAGAAGACGAGGTTCTCCGGGAAGTCGTAGGGCTCGTGGACCGAGGCGGCGAAGTAGCCGGCGATGGCGGCGTCGTAGGCCGCCGTGCGCGAGAACGCCCGCGCCGCAAGCCGCTCGCGGGTGCCGAGCGTCGTGCCCCCCGCCGTCCGGATCTCCTCGAGGACCTTCGCGTAATCCGCGGGGTCCACCACGACGGCGACCCGCTTGTGGTTCTTCGCCCCCGCCCGGATCATCGCCGGCCCGCCGACGTCGATCATCTCGATGACCTCGGCGCGGGTCTTGCCTGCCGCCACGGTCTTCTCGAAGGGATACAGGTTGACGACGACGAGGTCGAACGCCTGGATCGCCTCCTGCTTCATGTCGCGCGCGTGGTCGTCGCGCGAGTCGTCGGCCAGAACGCCGCCGAACACCTTGGGGTGAAGCGTCTTGACGCGTCCGCCGAGGATCTCCGGGAACCCCGTCAGCTCCTCGACGAGGCCGACCGGGACGCCGGCCTCTTTCAGGTGCGCGGCCGTGCCTCCCGTCGAGACGATGCGGACGCCGGACTCGGCCAGCGCGCGGGCGAAATCCGCGACACCCGTCTTGTCGTGGACGGACAGCAGCGCGCGGCGGACCGGGATTACGGACGCGGGCGTGGGCGCGACGCTTGCCATGGACGGAGAATATAGCCGAACGAAGGGGTCATGAGGGATGAGTCATGCGTTGTGAGTCGGCTTGACACGATGACTCGCAACTCGCGACTCACGGCCCTCCTCAAAACACCTTCAGGATCTGCGCGTTGATCGTGAATCCTTTCACGCCGTGGGCGACGACGGGGTAGCCGACGTCGGCGCGGATCCGGGTGTTGTCCCAGGGACCGTTGAATGCGGTCGTGATGCCGATCCCCGAGAAATAGGTGTTGTGGTATCCGGCGTATTTGTTGGTGACGAGCGCCTGGTCGTACTCGAGCTCGAAGCGGACGACGTTCTCGATGTTGACGCCGTAGGACAGGTTGTTCAGGACCGCTTCGTTGGCGACCACGCTGCCGCTCGGGAATCCCGTGATCTGCGTCGTCGTGAACGGGCCGAAGTCCCACTGCGAGAAGCGGTCGAGATCCTGCCCGCCGAGGTACGCGAGCTTGACGAGAAGCTTGCGAAAGTCGGCGAAGTAGAACCCCTTGGCCACTTCCACCGAGTACTTCCAGTAGTCCTTCTGGTTTGCGTCGTAAACGTACGGGGGGAGGTTGGGATCGCCCCAGGGCTCCCACTTCTGGCGCGAAAAGTAACCGCCGTTGGCCGTCAGGTTGTACCCGTCCTGGCTGAAGTTGAGGCGAAGGCCCGCGCCGAGCGTGAATGTATCCACCGGGACGACGAAGTCGGGGGAGGTGTCGCTCGTGGACTTGTAGGCGTCGTAGCCCGCGGACAGGATGAGAGAGGCCTTCACGTAGGGCCCGAGCGGATGCCCGACGTTGAAGGAGAGGTACTCGGGCAGGTGCTTGACGGCGCCCGCCCTGAACTCCTGGCCAAACCGGTAGGCCGTTTCGGTGAACGGGAGGGCCACGCCGAACACATCGGCGCCGAGGTCGAAGCGGGTGCCGAGAAACGCCGGGTCCGTGTAGTTGGCGAAGAGCAGCGTGCCGAAGAAGAAGACCGACAACTGCTTGTTCTTGCCCCACATGTCGAAGTTGAAGTACTGGACGCCGAGCAGCGGGAACGGATAGTCGAGGCCTCTCTCGTAGAAGACGCCGCCGACCCCGATGAGGCTCTTGCGCGTGAGCCGGTTGGAGACCTGGCGCTCCTCGGGTTTCGCCGGGTCGGGCTCGAGGTAGCGCAGGCCGTCGTCGGTGTCGCGCACCATCTGGGACGGCGAGGCGTAGGCCTCCTTGAGCCGCGCCTCGAAGTTGGGCGGATCGATGACGATCTCGGTCATCGTGACCTTGCGCTCGATCGCCGTCGTGCGGCCGGCCGTTGAGAACACCTGCTGTCCCCGGATCTCGATGGGGAGCACGACGCCGGGAACGCCGGGCACCTCGCGGTAGTACTCGGTCTGCACGTTCGAGAGCGTGTCGCCCTTCAGGTTCAGCTGGATGGACTCGCGGCGCAGCAGCGCGAAGGTCTCCCGGTCGATCCAGGCCGTGCCGCGGTAGATCGGCTTGTCGCCGACGGTCGCGCGGGGCCGGAAATCCACGCGGTAGGCGGGGCGCTCGTCGACGCGCGTCTGGCCCGCGAGCTCGTACTCGTATTCCTCGGAGAGTCGGATGTCGAGGGGCAGCGTCGTGACCTTGTCGGGCTGAAGGATCGGGAGCTTCGGGATCGTCCGGCCCTTCCACTTGACGCCGTTCAGATAGAACTCCTGCCATGCCCAGTCGGGGGGCTTCCCCCGCTCGAAGAAGTAGGGGCCGCGGATCGTCAGATCGAGGCTTCCCGGCAGCGAGGCCACCCGGAAACGCAGCGACGAGTCCATCGCCGCGATGTAGCTCTTCGTCTTTTCGCGCTGCCCGGCGTCCCAGGCGCGCTCGCGGGCGATGATCTCCTCCGCCGTCAGGCCGCGCGTGGCGCCCACCTCGACCGCCGCCTTCGTCTCGCCGCCTTTGCGCGCCATCGGCGCAAGCGTCACGGCGAGGGGGCCCCGGGAGAGGTCGAGCGTCAGCGTCGGGGAGCCCTTGAGCTCGAAATCGCGCTTCACGCCCGAAGCGAGGTTCTCGACCGAGGCCTTCTCGAACGGGCCTCCGGAGAGCTCGATCGAGGCCGCGCCGCCCGGGTCGTCGGGCAGCAGCAGGACGGGCGTGAACTTCTTCGCGTCGAAGAGGCGCAGCGCTTCGACGGCCGCCCCGTCCTTGCGCGCGATGCGCGTTGCCGTCGGGTCGCGCGAAGCGTCGGCAGTCAGGTACTGCTGGAGGCGCGCCAGTGTCTCGACCTCTCCCGGCGAGAACGGCCGTTCCCCGGCGAGGACGGCGACGAGGACGGACTGCGGGAATTCGCGGAACGCCGAGAGCACGGCGCCAGTCGGGGCCCCGGGGGAGGAGGGCGTGACGAGGACCCAGGTCCGCAGCGTCGTCTCGGCGGGAGCCGGCCGGCCGGGCCGTGCGACGAGCGCGTCGACGTAGGCGGCGAGCTCCTCCTCCAGGGCGGCGTCCGGGGGCCGTGGCACGTCGAGGGCGACGAGACCGTCGGGGGAGCCCGAGCGAAAGATGGACGAAAGCCGCTTGACCGAGTAGGCGAAGCGCTCGGCGTCGTCGGGAGAGGGGAGCATGAGAACCGCTCCTGCCGCGGCGCGCAGGGCCGCGAGACGGCCCACCGCCGCTTCGATCTGGGCGTCCGAGAGATCATCGAGGCGCACGAGAAAGAGGCATCCCGACGGCCCCGAGCCGGGAGGCAGGGGCGCCTCGAGCCGGGCGATGCCCGGCAGCTTCGCGTCCGCCGGACAGGCGCCATCGGGCCGCTCCGCGGCAATGCGGAGCCGTTCGGCGCGGGCCCCCGCCGCAAGGGCGGCAAAAAGAAATGCGCCCGCCAGGACGCGGGCGCGGAGACAGCGAGAGAATGGCATCAGCATCGGCGACAGGATTATGGCTAGGGTTCTTCCGGGTTGCGCGATCTTGTCGGGACTTTCACCCGGCCGTCGGGCCTTTACCGCCGCGCCTTTTCCTTCTCCTTGACGGCCTCGACGACCTCGGCCGGCACGGTTGCCGGCTGGCCCGGCTCGATCGGCGCGAGCCCGAGGCTCTGGCGCAGCTTCCTCTCGATCTCGTTGGCGAGCTCCGGGTTGTCTCTCAGGAACTGTTTCGCGTTCTCGCGGCCCTGGCCGATCCGCAGGTCGCCGTAGGACAGCCACGCGCCCGACTTCTCGACGAGTTTGGCCTCGATCCCCATGTCGATGAGCTCGCCCGGGCGCGAAATGCCCTCGCCGTAGTTGATGTCGAACTCGGCCTGCCGGAACGGCGCGGCGACCTTGTTCTTGACGACCTTGACCTTGGTGCGCGACCCGACCACGGTCTCGCCGTCCTTGATGGAGGCAATGCGGCGGATGTCGATGCGGATCGAGGCGTAGAACTTCAGCGCCCGGCCGCCCGTGGTCGTCTCCGGGTTGCCGAACATCACTCCGATCTTTTCGCGGATCTGGTTGATGAAGATCAGGCTCGTGCCCGACTTCGACACGATTCCCGTGAGCTTGCGCAGGGCCTGCGACATCAGCCGCGCCTGCAGGCCCATCTGGGCCTCGCCCATCTCGCCCTCGATCTCGGCCTTGGGCACGAGGGCCGCGACCGAATCGATGACGATTACGTCGATGGCGCCGGAGCGGATCAGCATCTCGGCGATCTCGAGGGCCTGCTCGCCGTTGTCGGGCTGGGAGACCAGCAGGTTGTCGGTGTCCACGCCGAGCTTCTTGGCGTACTCGGAGTCGAGCGCGTGCTCGGCGTCGATGAAAGCCGCCAGGCCCCCGGTCTTCTGGGCCTGGGCGATGACCTGGAGCGAGAGCGTCGTCTTGCCCGAAGACTCGGGCCCGAAGATCTCGACGACGCGGCCGCGGGGGATGCCGCCGATGCCGAGGGCGGCATCGACTGCGAGCGATCCGGTCGGAATGACGGCGATGGCCACTTCGGGCCTCTCGCCCAGGCGCATGATGGAGCCCTTGCCGAACTGACGCTCGATCTGGGTCAGCGCCGTCTCGACGGCGCGCCACTTTTCGTTGGATTTCACGCTGGACATGTCCTCACCTTTCTCGATCTCAAGGAAAAATTCCGCGCGTTCTGCGCGATTATAGACTTCGCATGGGACACCGCAGGACGCGATGAGGACGGAAGGATCTTCTCTCCGGCACGACCCGGTGTCAATGTCGCAGGCCCGCCGCGCGTTCGCCGCGCACCCCGTCTCCGCATTTCTCGCCACGGGTTTCGGCTCCGGTCTTTCGCCGATCATGCCCGGCACCGCCGGCTCGATCGTTGGCCTCGCTCTCGGTTGGCTCGGCGCGCGCGCTCTCGCTCTGCATACAGGCAGTCTCGCGGTCTCGGTCGGACTTTTGACGTCCGGGCTCCTCGTCGGCCTCGTCGGCGTGGCCGTCTCGGGCCCCGTGTGCCGCGCGCTCGGCGAGAAGGACCCCGGATGCGTCGTCGTCGACGAGATCGCGGGGCAGCTCATCGCGTCGGCCGCGGTCCCGCTGCTCGGGCCCCACCCGCAGGCGTTCTTCGGTCCCTCCGCCTGGATCGCGTCTTTCGTGCTCTTCCGGTTCTACGACATCGTCAAGCCGGGACCGATTCACGCCCTGCAGGAGCTTCCGGGCGGCTGGGGCGTGGTCGTCGACGACGTCGCGGGAGGGATCGCCGCGGCCGCGACGCTCCTCGTTGCCGGCTGGGTCGCGGCCCGGTTCGGATGGATCTGAGGCTCGCGCCCGAAGAGGGCGCGGTCGAGCGCGACGCGCCGCTCGAGCGACTCACGACCTGGCGCATCGGGGGACCGGCGCGGTACCTCTGCCGCGTGAAGACGGAAGAAGGGCTCGCGCGCGTCTTCGCCGCGGCCTCCGAGGCCTCGTTTCCGGTCGCGCTCATCGGCATGGGCTCGAACATCCTCGTGGCCGACGAGGGATTCCCGGGCTGCGTCCTGCGCCTCGAGGGGGCGTTCCTGGAGGTTCGGATCGAGGGCGAGCGTGTGCGCGCGGGCGGCGGGGCGGCGCTGGGCGGCGTCTGCGCGGCGGCCGCGCGCGCCGGGCTGTCCGGCATCGAGGCGATCTCCGGGATTCCGTCCTCGATCGGCGGCGCCGTGCGCATCAACGCCGGCGCCTACGGCGGCGAGATCTTCGACGTGCTCGAGTCCGTGAGCCTCGTGACCCGGTCGGGGCAGCGCCGGGTGGCGCCGGCGGCCGGGATTCCGCACGGCTACCGGTGGTCCGGCTTGATCGAATCGGGCGAGATCGTCAGCCAGGCCGTGCTGCATCTCTTCCCGGCGGACCGCGAGACGATCGCGGCAAAGACGCGCGCGGTTTCGGAGAAGCGCCGGGGCGCGCTGCCGTCGGAGCCCAACGCGGGAAGCGTCTTCAGGAACCCGGAAGGGGACTTCGCCGGCCGCCTCATCGAGGCCTGCGGCCTGAAAGGCGAGCGCCGCGGCGACGCCCTGATCTCGGAGCGCCACGCCAATGTGATCGTGAACACCGGCCACGCGCGGGCGGCCGACGTGCTCGACCTGATGCGGACGATGAGGGACGCCGTCCGCCGTAGATTCGGGGTTACCCTGTTGCCCGAAGTGGAACTGCTGGGGCTCAAATGGGAATGAGGATCCTCCTGCTCGCCGGCGGCGGCGGGACGCGCCTCTGGCCCCTCTCGACCGAGGAACGGCCCAAGCAGTTCCTGGCGCTCCTTTCCGAGAAGAGCCTGCTGCGCGAAACGTACGAGCGGCTTGTTCCGCTTTCGCGCGACGTGTTCGTCGCGACCGGGGCGCGTTACGCTCGGCTCGTCCGCGCCGAGTTGCCGGAGCTGGACGCCGCGAGGGTTCTCGAGGAGCCGGCGCGGCGCAATTCCGGTCCTGCGATCCTGGCCGCGGCCGTGCGCTTCGCCGCCGCCGGCGACCCGGTGACGGCCGCGATCCCGTCGGACCAGACCGTCCGCGACCCGAGTGCCTTCCGGAAAGCGCTCGCGGAGGCGGCGGGTATCGCCGACGAGGCGAGCGTCGTCCTGCTCGCGGCGGCGCCGACGCGGCCCGAGACCGACTACGGGTACATCGAGCAGCGGGACGGTCGCGTCACGCAGTTCACCGAGAAGCCGAAGGCGGAGAAAGCCCGCGAGTTCGCGGCCTCGGGTGTGCATCTCTGGAACGCCGGGATCTTCGTGTTCCGCCCCTCGCGCCTGCTCGCCGAGGCGCGTCGCGTGGCGGCCGATCTCGTGGCCGGCGTCGAGCGCTTCGTCGCGAGCGGCGCGGCCGCCGACTACGCGGCTCTGCCCGACATCTCGATCGACTTCGCGGTGATGGAGAAGATCGCGTCGGTGCGCGCCGTGCCGCTCGAGGCCGGATGGAGCGACGTCGGGACGTGGCGATCGGTGCGGGAGCTGCGCGGCGCGAGCGACGCGGCGGGCAACCTCGTCATCGCGAACGCGCCCGTCCTGGCGCCCGGCGTGCGCGACACGGCGATCGTGGCGGGGGAGGCCGGAATCCTGGTCCTGCCGCTCGAGCGGGAGGGGGAGCTGCGCGCTGCCGTCGAAGAGCTGCGGCGACGCGAAGGGCCCGCGGGCCGTAAGGAGTAAGAGAACCGGTATGACGGATTCCGCCGCGTCCCTGTCGAAACTGCGCGCCAACGTCGCCCTCGCCTACCGGGGCGAGCCGCGGGCCGTGGACCTCGTGCTGACGGCGCTTCTCTCGCGGGGCCACGTGCTCATCGAGGACGTGCCGGGCGTGGGCAAGACGACGCTCGCGCGGGCGCTCGGGCGCAGCCTCGCGCTCGAGTTTCGCCGCATCCAGTTCACCAGCGACACGCTGCCGGCCGACGTGCTCGGCATCTCGGTCTTCCACTCGCCGTCGGACCGTTTCGAATTCCATCCGGGCCCGATCTTCGCGAACATCGTTCTGGCCGACGAAATCAACCGGGCGACCCCGAAGACGCAGTCGGCGCTGCTCGAGGCGATGAACGAGGCAGCGGTGACCGTCGAGTCGGAGCGCCGCGCGCTGCCGCAGCCCTTCATGGTCGTGGCCACGCAGAACCCGGTCGAATACCTCGGCACCTACCCTCTGCCCGAGTCCCAGATGGACCGCTTCCTGCTGCGACTGACGCTCGGGTATCCGGCGGCGGACGAGGAGAAGATGCTCCTGCGCCGCGGCGGGACCGAGCGCGTGCTCGCCGCGATCCCGGCCGTGCTCGGGCCCGGCCAGGTCCTCGCGCTCCAGGACGAGACGGAGAAGGTCGCCGTCTCCGACCGCCTTCTCGACTACATCCACGCTCTCGTGCGCGCGACCCGCGAGACGGCGGAATTGCGCCTGCCGGTCTCCACGCGCGGCGCGCAGGCCCTCTTCCGGGCCGTGCAGGCGCACGCCCTGCTGCAGGGCCGGGCCTACGCGACCCCCGACGACGCGCAGGCGCTGGCGGAGGCCGTTCTGGCGCATCGGATTCTCTCGGCGTCGTCGGACGGCTTCGGGGCCGGCGGGAGGGAGCGGGAGATTGTGAGGAAGATCCTGGCGTCGGTGCCGGTGCCGGTCTGACCCCATGACCCGCCTCATCCCGGACTGGGAGATCCGCGTCACCAACTTTGGCCTCGGCTACATCCTCATGTGCCTGGTCGTGGCGATCGCGGCGCTGAACACGGGCAACAACGGGCTCTACCTCGTCCTCGCCGGCATGCTGGCCGGGATGATCGTTTCGGGGTTTCTCTCGCGCCGCAACGTCCGAGCCGTCGAGTGCCGGATCGAAACGGCGGGCGAAGTCATCGCGACGCGGCCGGCCTGGCTGAAGGTGAAGCTCGAGAACCACCTGAGGACGTCGACTTCGCAGGCCCTCTTCTTCCTCCACGAGTCGCTGCCCGGGCCCCTCTGGGTGGACCCGCTCGCGCCCGGAGAAAAGCGCGAGATCGTGGTCGAGGGGGTTTTTCCGCGGCGCGGCGTCTTTCGCGAGGCCGACGCCGGCATCCTGTCCCGCTTCCCGCTCGGCCTCTTCCGCAAGTACCGCAGGGCGAGCCTGGCCCGCGAGATCGTCGTCTACCCGGCGCCCGAGACCGTGCCGCTGCCGGAGATCCCTCCCGAGGACGCGCGCGGGGGGCGGCCGCACCCGCGTTCGCGGGGCGGCGGCTCGGACATCCGCACGCTGCGCGAGTTTTCGCCGGGCGACGACCCGCGCGACGTCCACTGGAAGCAGTCGGCGCGCATGCGGCGGTGGATCGTGCGCGAGCGCGAGGCCGAGCGCGACCGCGTGCTGTTCCTGGCGGTGGAGAACGCCCTGCCCGCCGCCGGGGACCCGGCCGCTCTCGCGCGCTTCGAGACGGCGATCGCGCGCTGCGCCGGCGCCGCGCTGCTGCTGCTCTCGCGCGGGGCCGAGGTGGGATTCCATGCGCGCGGCGTCAAGGTGCCGGCGCAGGGAGGCATGGCCCAGCGCATGCGGATCCTCGACGCCCTGGCGCGGCTGACACCCGTGGCGCCCGGGAGCGCTCCCGACTTCCCGGCGATGCGGCGCGGGGACCTGAGGTGGTTCGTCTCGTGACGGCGCGCCCTGCGATGCCGTCCGGGCTGTCGCGGGCATACCTGCTCGTTCTCGCGCCCGCGGCGTTTCTGGCGCCGCTGCCTCTGCTCTGGACGGGCGGCGCGAGCCGCAAGGCGATCCTCCTTTTCGAGCTTTTCCTCGCCGCACTCTGGTGGCGTGCGCGCCAGGGCCGGCCGGTGCGAGTCTCGGACGCGCTCATGAACCTGGCGGGTCTCGGGTACATGGCCTGGCTCGCCGTCTCGGCGGTGAAGCTGCGCCAGGGATTGTTGCCGTCGGTTGTCCACCTGCTTCTCTTCACGGGGCTGGCCAAGCTCGCCTCGCTCAAGCGCCCGAGCGAGGCGCGGCTGGCGCTGCTCGTGATCTTTCTGCTGACGCTCGCTTCGGCTTCCACGTCGACGCACGTCGCGTCGGTCCTGTATTTTGCGGCCGCGGCCTGGGTCGGTTTCCGGGCGCTCGGGCGGATCGCGGTGCTCGCCGACTTCGACGAGGCGCCGCCCGACAGGGTGCTCGCCGGGGTGCCGACGCGGGGTCTGACGGCCGTCGCGCTCGTCGCCGGGGCGCTCTGCGCCGCTCCGCTGTTCTTTCTGCTGCCGCGGCTTCACAGCCCCTTCGCCCTCGCGCCGTTCCGGATCGACGACGCGGTCGGCAGGGCGCTTGCCTCGGACCGCGTGGACCTGCAGTCCTTCGGCGCGGCCAAGCAGAGCGATCGCGTGATCCTGAGGCTCTCGTCCGAGCCGGCGCTCGCGCCGGCGGACGCGTTACGCCTGCGCGAGGCAATCTTCACCGACTACCTCGACGGCGTGTGGACCCGCGATCCTCGCGTCGGAACGCGCCGCGGCGACCGGGCCGCGCACACCTTCGGGCCGGCGGCCGCGTCGCCGAAGCCGGCGGCGGTCGTTGCGGTGGACCTGAACGTCGTCGGACAGGGCTTTCTCTTCCTGCCCTACGGCGCCGCGGCGGTCCGCGTCGAGCGCGGGCGCGCGATGGAGCTGCCGGACGGCGTGATGCAGGTTGCCTCGGGCCGGGGCCCCGTGCGTTACGAGGCGGACGTCCAGCGAGCACCGGCCCGCGGCGCCGGCCGCGGGGCCATCCTGGCCGCCGACGTGCCGGGGGAGATCCAGAAGTACGCGCTCGAATTGACGGCGGGCCTGGACGATCCGAAGGCCATCGCGCGGCGGATCGAGGAGCACTTCGCGAAGACGTTCGTCTATACGCTCGACCCGCCGCGAGGGGAGGGCGACCCGCTCGTCCACTTCCTGCTGCATTCGAAAGCAGGGCACTGCGAATATTTCGCGTCGGCCGGCGCGATGATGCTCGCCGCGCGCGGCATCCCGGCGCGGCTGGTGACCGGGTCTTACGGCGGCGAGGATGGGTTTCTCTCGCGCACCGTCGTCGTGCGGGCGCAGAACCTTCATGCCTGGGTCGAAGCGGACCTGGACGGGACCGGCTTCCAGGTCTTCGACCCCACGCCCGCGGCCGGCGTTCCGCCCCTGTTACGCGCCTACTCGTTCGCTTCGCGCCTCTACGCGCTCGGGCGAGAGATCGAGTTCTTCTACGACCGGCGCGTGCTCGGCTTCGATGCGGGCGACCAGGCCGGCGCCGTCGAGGCGGCGCGCGAGTCACTGGCCGAGGCCGCGGGCAATCTCGCCGCCCTGAAACAGAGCGTGCGGGAGGCCCTCACGCCGGGAGCGGCGGCGGGATTCGTTGCGGCGGGCCTCGCGGCCTGGCTCCTCCTGCGCCTGACTGCGCGCGCGCGCGACCGCCACGGGCCCGCGACGCGCGCGTACCTGTCTCTCCGGCGCCTGGTCGGGCGGCGCAGAGGAGCGGTCGCTCCTTCGACGCCGCCGGCGGAAGTGGCGCGCCTCTTCGCGCTGGAAGTCCCGGAGGGCGCCGACGACGCTCGCGCCGTGGTCGACACCTACTGCGCCAGCGCCTTTGGCAGCATCGAGCCGGACGCCGATGGCGTTCGCGAGCTCACCGAGCGGGTCCGGCGCCTGAGGAAGGGGTCAAATCTCTCAAAGGGCGTTGTCCCGTCTGCCTGATCGCTCCTGGAGAGACCTGACCCCCGTTTCAGTAGGCGTTGTGGTGGCGCAACCCGTGGCGCAGCGTCATCCACAGGATCTTGATGTCGAGCGCGAGCGACCAGTTCTCGATGTAGTAGAGGTCGTACTCGATCCGCCGGGCGAGGCTCGTGTTGCCGCGCCACCCGTGCACCTGCGCCCAGCCGGTGATGCCCGCGCGCACCCGGTGGCGGAGCATGTACTGCGGAAATTTGTCCTTGAACTCGCGGACGAACTCCGGCCGCTCGGGACGCGGGCCGACGAGCGACATCTCGCCCCGCAGCACGTTGAGAAACTGCGGGAGCTCGTCGAGGCTCCAGCGGCGCAGGAAGGCGCCGACCCGTGTGCGCCGCGCGTCGTCGGCGCTGGCCCAGGTCGGGCCGGACTGTCCCTCCGCATCCACGATCATCGAGCGGAACTTGAGGATGTCGAAGGGACGACCGTCGAGCCCCATCCGGCGCTGCCGGTAGAGCACGGGCCCGCCGTCCGAGAGGCGGATGGCGAGCGCGATGACGGCATAGAGCGGCGAAAGGAGGACGAGAGCGGCCCCCGACATCGCGATGTCGAGGGCGCGCTTGACGAGGCTCATCCAGCCCGTCAGGGGAACCTGCATCAGGTGGACGACGGGCAGGCCGTCCATGTCCTCGACGCCGGCGCGGAAGGTGATGTACTGCAGGAGGTCCGGCACGACGCGCACGTCGGCGATCGTGCGGCCGACCTCCTGGAGGACCGAGAACATCGTCCGGTGCGCCTCGAGCGGCAGGGCGAGGAAGACCGTGTCGGCGCCGCGCTCGTCCACGATGCGCGCGGCCTCGGCCGTGTGCCCGAGAACCGGAACGCCGAGAAACTCTGTCTTCAGCTTCTCCGGGGCGTCGTCCACGAACCCGATCGCGCGCAGGCCCGCCTCCGGGTGGTCGTGGAGCTTTTCGACGACCGCGCGCCCGAGGCGGCCCGCCCCGACGACCAGCACGTTGCGCACCCCCACGCCGTGGCGGTAGGCCTCCTCGAGGTAGCGCCGGATGGCCGTGCGGCCTGCGAAGACGAAGAGGACATCGAGCCCGAAGAACAGGACGAGCACGGCGCGCGAGTAGGAAAAGCTGCGGTAGAAGGTCGCCAGTCCCGCGAGCAGGAGGGTCGCCAGGCCGGTCGCCACGAGGACGGAGAGCCCTTCCTCCACGCGCGAGCGGTTGCGCCGCACCTGGTAAAGGCCGTAGAAGGAGTAGACAACCGGCCACAGAAAGGCGACGAGGGGGCCGAGCCGGTAATAGAGCGAGGCGTCCGGGATGCCGCGGGTCACCGGAATGATCTCGACGCGGAAGCGCAGGAAGTACGCCGCCGCCAGAGCGGCGAACGTCGCCGCCACGTCGGAGACCAGCATGAGGGCGGCGATGCGCCGCGTCGATTTCCGAATCACCGCACCAACTCTCCGAGGGCCCCGCTAAATTCCGCGGCGAAGCGCTCCCCCCGGAAGGGCAGCGCCGAGGCCCGCAGTCGAGTGTAGTCGAACCCGGCGCCATCGACACGGGCCACGGCCTCGGCGAAGGCGTCCGGGCCGTCGGTATCGCAGAGGATACCGTTGACACCGTCCCGGACGATGTCTCGCGCGCCGCCGCGGTTGAGCGCCACGACGGGAGCCCCGCACGCCAGGGCCTCGACGGCCGAGATCCCGAAGTCCTCTTCGCCCGGCTGCAGGTAGGCGGCGCATGAGCGGTAGAGCTCCCGCAGTTGCTCGGCGTCGAGGCCGGCGCGGATCTCGGCACGGCCTTGCGCGAGCGCGCCGAGGCGCGCCTCTTCGGGGCCGCGGCCGACGAGAACCAGGCGCCGGCCGAGTTTTCGCGCCGCCGCGATCGCGACGTCGAGGCGCTTGTAGGGCACGAGCGCACCGACGGCGAGGAGGAATCCGCCGCGAGCCGGCGGCCGGTCCGCGGGCCGGAAGAACTCGACATCCACGGGCGGATGGCAGACCGTGGCCGGCCTGCCGTAGTGGCGGGCGATCCGCTCGGCGACCGCGGAGGAGTTGGCGAGGTAGCGGGTGGGGCGCGAGGCGGTCGCGAGGTCCCACGCGCGCAGGCGGGCGATGGCGGCCGTCTTCAGGGCCCGCAGCCGCGTTCGTCCCGGCGGGAAGTAGAGATCGAACTGCTCGTACGCATACCGCACCGGCGTGTGGCAGTAGCAGAGATGGGCAACGCCGGGCGGCGCGATGGCCCCCTTCGCGACGCAGTGGGACGAGGAGACGACCAGGTCGAAGCCGGCCAGGTCGAAGGACTCGACGGCCTTCGGAAAGAGGGGAAGGAAATGGCGGTAATGGCGCCGGGCCAGCGGCAGGCGATTCAGGTACGAAACCCGGATCGGGTATCGCTCGATCGCGGCCGATACCGAGCCCGGCGTGTGGAAGAGCGTGAAGATCGTGGGTTCGGGCACGAGGGGGAGGATGGCCTCGAGCACCTTTTCGCCGCCGCGCATCCCGTTGAGCCAGTCGTGGACGACGGCGGTCTTCATTCGGGTCGCGGGTCGTGGTTTGCGGGCCTGGCGCCGGCGCCGCGAAGGGCCTCGGCGTACACGCGCAGCGTCTCGCCCGCGGCGCGGTCCCAGGAGAAGTCGGCGGCTCGCCGCTTGCCGAGCTCGGCGAACTCGGCCCGCCGCGCGGGGTCGGTCGCGAGGTCCACGATGCCGCGCGCGATCGCGTCCACGTCCATCGGGTCCACGAGGTAGGCGTAGCCGCCGGCGATCTCCTGCAGCGCCGAGGTCGAGGAGGTCAGCACCGGGACGCCGCACGCCATCGCCTCGGCGACCGGCAGGCCGAATCCTTCGTAGAGCGTGGGGTAGAGAAACGCGTCGGCCCCGGCATAGAGACCCGGCAGGTCTTCCTCCGGCACGACGCCGGTGCGGAAAACCCGGGGGCCGAGGTCGAGCGCCGCGATCAGCGCCTCGACGCGGCTGCGGTTGGGCGGCATCGGGCCGGCGAGGACGAGGGCGTGGGGCAGTGCCCGCGTGCGCCGCGCCTCGGCGAAGGCGCGCAGGACGTTGCGGACGTTCTTGTGGGGCTTTTCGCCGCCGAGAAACAGGAGGTACGGGCGCGGCAGTCCGTACTTCGCGGCGACGCGCTCGCGCTCGGCGCGCGGAAGGTCGGCCCGGAAGCGGCCGGCGACCCCGTTGTAGACGACCTCGATGCGCGAGGGGGCGATCCCGAAGTAGTCCACGAGGTCGCGCTTGCTGTTGTGGGAGACCGTGATGATGCGGTCCGCACGGCGCAGGGCCCGCCGGATCATGACCCGCGCGTAGTAGAGCGCCGCGCGGTTGGGGAGGAACTGGGGATAAAGAACGTGGATGATGTCGTGGATCGTCACGACGGCCCGGGCGCGCGCGAGCGGCGGGATGACGTAATGCGTGGCGTGGAAGAGGTCGAGCCGGTCGCGCTGCAGGCGCCACGCAAAGCGCGTGAGCTCGGCGATGGAATAGCCGGGCGAGTTCTCCTCCACGATCTCGAAACGGGGCGGCAGCTCCGGCAGGACGCCGCGGTCGGCGCTCGGGACGTAAACGCGGAAGAGATACTGCGAGGCTTCCGGGCGTTGCGCGATCGACTCGATGAGGTTGCGGATGTAGGAACCGATGCCGAAGTCGGCGAGCTTCCGGGCATCGATCCCGATCCTCGGGGGGCGGGCCGTGCGGCTCACCCGTGGGCTCCGGCAGCTTCGGCGATCGCGGCGGCGGTGTCGCGCGCCGCGTCCTCCCATCGAAAGGCCGCGGCCCGGGCGGGGCCGGCCGCGCGGAGCCGGCCTCTCACCGCGTCGTCCTCGAGGGCGTTCTCGATCTGCCGCGCGAGGGCTTCGACGTCCCGCGCCGGCGCGCGCAGCGCCGCGTCGCCTCCAACCTCGACGAGAGCGTCGGCGTCCGACGAGACCGACGGCGTGCCGCAGGACATGGCCTCGGCGAGCGGCAGACCGAAACCCTCCTCGAGCGAGGGATACACGAAGACCTCCGCCGCCCGGTAGAGGTCGCGCGCGGCCTCGCGGGGCGCGTAGCCCGCGAGATGGATCTTGTCGCGGAACGGGGAACGGGCGATGTGCTCGTGGAGGCCCCCGGTCTTCCACCCGGCGCCGCCGGCGAGAACGAGGTCGGGCCGCTCACGCCGCCGGGCCCAAAGCCGCTCGCAGGCGCCGACGAGCGCCTCGACGTTCTTGCGCGGCTCGAGAGTGCCGAGATACAGGATGTAGGGGCGCCCGGCCGAATAGCGTCCGCGGGTACGCTCCCGCGCCGCAGGGTCGTCGGCGGGCGAGAAAAACTCGTGGTCCACGCCGTTTCGCGCGACCCGCACGCGCGACGCGGTCTCCGGGTATCGGGCGACGAGGTCCTTCGCGGTCGTCTGCGAGACGCAGAGAAACCGCGCCGCGCGCTCGACGGTGCGCTCCCACAGGGGAAGGAAGCCGAGGAGCGTGCGCCGGGCGTGCCACTCCGGGTGCGTGACCGGCGTCAGGTCGTGGACCACCGAGACGAAGGGCGTCGTCCCGGTGGCGGGCCCGATCGTCAGGGCACAGAGCAGGACGTCCGCGCCCCAGCGCTCGAGCCTGCGCGGCAGGGTCGTCTGCAGCCAGAGGATGCCGAAAGGGTGGTGGTCGGTATGGAAGGTCAGGGAGCCCTTCCGGGGGAGCGACCCGGGGAAGGGGCGCGGAGCGAAGAGGCCAATCTCGGCCCCGTTCTGCAGGGCAAGGCCCATGGCGATCGCATAGGTATAGGTGCCGATACCGGTCCGCTCGGCGAGCAGGGCCCGGCTGTCGATGGCGATCCGCACGGAAAGAAGCTATCAGCTACCCCCATTTGACTGTAGCCCGGACAGGGCTAGAATGCGCGGTTCCATCATGAAACCGGCCTCCGTCTCTCTCGATGCGGTCCTCGACGAGCCCCTGCGGTTCGCGGCGCCCCTCCAGCTCGGCGTCGCCGCCCTGGACCGGGAGCCGCTCGTCGCGATTTCCCCCCTCGAGATGTCGGGCGAGGTGATGCGCATCGAAGGGGGATACGCCCTCACGGCCCGGCTCGTCTATGACGGAGAGCTCGAGTGCAGCCGGTGCCTGGCGGCGTACCCGTTTCACGAGGAAGACGCCTTTTCGCTCGTCCTGTACCCCCGCAAGCCCGAGGCGCGCGGGGAAGAGGTCGAGCTCGCCCGGGAAGACCTCGACGCGCTCTTTTTCGACGATCCGGTGGTCCCGCTCGCGCCGATCGCGGAGGAGCGGGTCCAGATGGCCCTTCCGATGAAGCCGCTGTGCCGCCCCGACTGCAAGGGACTGTGTGTCGGATGCGGGAAAGATCTGAACCAGGGCCCGTGCGGATGCTCGCACGAAGCCGCCGACCCCCGCTGGGAGGCCCTCCGGGCCCTCAAGGAGAAAGTGTAGGAGCACGATGCCCAATCCAAAGCGACGCCACAGCAAGGCCCGCCGCGACAAGCGCCGCGCGCACGACGCGCTGACGCCGCCGGCGCTGTCCGAGTGCCCGAACTGCCACGAGCCGAAGCAGCCGCACCGTGTTTGCGCGCGCTGCGGGCACTACAAGGGCAAGCAGGCGATCAACACCTAGACTCTGAGCGGCCCGCTGCGCGGGCCAGCGGACCGGAGAGGGGACGTCGCTGGGGAACCCTCTCCCTCGATTCCCCTTCAGGGGATGACCGATCCGGGTGGACCGCTATAATCCCCGCACTCGTGTGTCATTCAGAGTTGAGGGCTTAGCGTGCGGATCGCGGTCGACGCGATGGGTGGCGACCACGCGCCCCACGTGAACGTGGACGGCGCGGTCGCCGCCGCCCGCGAGTACGGGATCTCCTGCCTCCTCGTCGGCAGGGCGTCCGAGCTCGAGCCCCTCCTGCGCGAGTCGGGCTACTCGGGCTCTGACATCGAGATCGTGGACGCCCCCGAGGTCGTCACGATGGACGACCCGGCGACCGCCGTCATCCGCAAGAAGCGCAATTCCTCGATCCGCGTCGCCGCCAACTGCCTGCGCGAGGGGCGAGCCGAGGGGCTCGTCTCGGCGGGCCACACGGGCGCGGCAATGGTCTGCGCCAAGATGGTCGTCGGGATGATCGAGGGCGTGGACCGGCCGGCCCTCGCCACGGTGCTGCCGAACCTGACCGGGCATTGCCTGCTGCTCGACGTCGGCGCGAACCCCGACACCAAGACGCCGCATTTCCGCGAGTTCGCGGTCATGGGCTCGATCTACGCGGAGCTCGTCTTCGGCAAGAAGTCCCCCTCGATCGGCCTGATGTCGATAGGCGAGGAGGACTCCAAGGGCACCGACAAGACCAAGGAAGCCTTCAAGGCCCTGAAAGAGGCCGGCCTGAACTTCATCGGCAACGTCGAGGGGCGGGACGTTTTCAACGGGACGGTGGACGTGATCGTCACCGACGGGTTCACGGGCAACGTGATCCTGAAGGTCTCCGAGGCTCTGGCCGAGATGATCCAGAACATGCTCCGGGAAGAGATCAAGCGGACCCTGCAGGCCTCGGTGGGGTTTCTCCTCTCGAAGGCGGCTTTCCGGCGCTTCAAGCAGCGCGTCGACTACTCCGAGTACGGAGGGGCGCCGCTGCTCGGCATCAAGGGCTGCGTCATCATCTGCCACGGGCGTTCCTCCGCCAAGGCCGTGAAGAACGCGATCCGCTTCGCCGCCGAGTTTTCCCGGCAGAACCTTGCCGAGAAGATCCAGGCGCAGATCGCCGAGCTCCACTCGCGCGAAGAGCGGCTGGCGAAGGTTTGAGCGGGGGCGCCGCATGATTCGCGCGAAGATCCTCGGCACGGGCGCGGCGGTGCCCAGGAAGATCCTGTCCAACGCCGATCTCGAGAAACTCGTCGAGACCTCGGACGAGTGGATCACCTCGCGCACCGGCATCCGCGAGCGCCACATCGTCTCGGAGGGAGAGCACTTTTCGGACCTCTGCACCCTCGCCGGCGAGCAGGCCCTCAAACGCGCGCAAGTCAGACCCGAGGACCTCGACATGATCCTGGTCGGGACGATCTCGGGAGACATGCCGTTTCCGGCGACGTCGTGCCTCGTCCAGCGCAACCTCGGCGCCCTGCGCGCGGCGGCCTCGGACGTGGGAGCCGCCTGTGTGGGCTTTCTCTACGCGCTCCACCTCGCCGACGGCCTCATCCAGGCAGGCAAGGCCAACAACGTGCTCGTCATCGGCGGCGAGATCCTGTCGCGCTACGTGGATTGGACCGACCGGAACACCTGCGTCCTCTTCGGCGACGGAGCGGGAGCCGTGCTCCTCCAGGGCACGCGCGGCGACCACGGGATTCTCGGCAGCATGATGAAGGCCAACGGCAATTATCACGACTTCATCTGCATGCCGGGAGGCGGGTCCGACCATCCCGCCAACGATCCGAAATCCATCGAGGAGCGCCTTCCGTTCATCAAGATGAGGGGCAACGAAACCTTCAAGGTCGCGGTCAAGGCGATGGCCGACGTGAGCCAGGAACTGCTCGGCGAGCAGGGCTTCACACACGAGGACGTAGACCTCTTCATCCCGCACCAGGCCAACCTGCGGATCATCGACGCCGTCAGCGACAAGCTGAAGATCGACCCGGCCAAGGTCTACAAGAACATCGACCGCTATGGGAACACGTCGGCGGCCTCGATCCCGATCGCGCTCGAGGAATGCGTGCGCGAGGGCAAGGTCAAGGACGGGGACATGGTCCTGATGACGGCCTTCGGAGCGGGACTGGTCTGGGGATCGGTTCTCCTGCGCTGGTGATGTCGCTCGCTCTCCTGTTCCCGGGGCAGGGTTCGCAAGCCGTCGGCATGGGCAAGGCGCTGTACGAGGCGTCGCCGGCGGCGCGGACGGTCTTCGATGCGGCGGACGGGGCGCTCGGCTTCCCGCTCTCGAGGCTGTGCTTCGAAGGGCCCGAGGAGGAGTTGAAGCTCACGGCCAACACGCAGCCGGCCATCCTGACGCACTCGATCGCCGCCCTCGAGGATCTGCGGGCCCGCTTCCCGGAGCGCCTCGAGGGCGCCGCGTTCGCGGCCGGGCACTCGCTCGGCGAGTATTCGGCCAACGTGGCTGCCGGCGCTCTCGCCTTCACGGATGCCGTGCGTCTGGTGCGCGAGCGCGGCCGGTTCATGCAGGACGCGGTGCCGGCTGGCGTCGGGGCGATGGCCGCCATCGTCGGGCTCGCCCCGGCCGAAGTCCAGGCCGCCTGCCGCGAGGCGTCGCAGGGCGAGGCTGTCTCGCCCGCCAACTACAACTCGCCCGAACAGACCGTGATCGCGGGGCACGCGGGCGCCGTCGAGCGCGCCTCGCAGGCCTGCCTCGCGCGGGGCGCGAAGCGCGCGATCCCGCTGCCCGTGTCGGCGCCCTTCCACTGCGCGCTCATGTCTCCCGCGCGCGAGCGCCTGCAGCCGCTGCTCGAAGCCGCAGCGTTCTCCGACGCGCGGATGCCGGTCGTGACGAACGTGGAGGCCGCGCCCGCGAGGGAAGGCCGGGCGCTGCGCGACGCGCTGGTGCGCCAGGTGGATTCGCCCGTGCGATGGGTCGAGTCGGTGCAGCGTCTTTTTCGCGAGGGCGTGGACCGCGGTCTCGAGATCGGGCCGGGCAACGTCCTCGCCGGACTCGTCCGGAGGATCGAGAAGGGGATCAAGGTCGAGGGGTACGCGGGGTGAGGAAAGCCGATTTCGGATTTCGGATTTCGGAATTCGGATTTGGGATTCTTGCGGCGGCCGCTGTCGCGACGCTGGGCGGCTGTGCGACGGCTCGACCGGCGCCGGCCGGCTTCGACGCCGCGGTGGCGACGGCGGAGAGCCGCTGCCAGTGCCGGATGGGGGTCGCGGCGCGCCATCTCGAGACGGGCCGCACCTACGAGCACAACGGGGAGGCCGAGTTCGAATCGGCCTCGGTCATCAAGATAGCGGTGATCACCGAGGCCATGGCCGGGGTGCGCGACGGCCGCGTCGACCTCGCCGAGCGGTGGGACCTCACCGCCGACAACAAGGCCGACGGATCCGGGACGCTGCTGATGCTCGACGCGGGCCTGAATCCGACCTGGAACGACCTCGCGACGCTCATGATCGGGCCCTCCGACAACACCGCGACGAATGCGTGGATCCGCCGCCTCGGGGTCGACGCGATCAACGCGCGCATGACGTCGCTCGGCTTTTCGCACATCCGTCTGTTCGGCACCATCCCGATGCTCTCGCAGAAGGCCGAGGAGCCCTCTCCGTGGAAGGGATTTCGACTCGGCCTGCTGACGCCGCACGATGTCGCCGAGTGGATGAGCCGGGTTTCCCGGGGCGAGCTGCTCGACGCCGAGACGTCGAAGAGGATCTTCGAGTACCTCGACAAGGACCCGAGCCGCCTGCGCATCGCGCGGCGCTTCCCGCCGAGCGCCCTGTGGGCTGGCAAGACGGGCACGATGTCGGGCGTGCGCAACGACTCGGGTGTCCTGCGCACGAAGAAGGGCCGGTTCGTCCTGGTGGTTTTCACCGACGGCAGCAAGGCAGAAGGCTTCGGTCCCGATCACCCCGCGGTTCTCGCGATCGCGGACGTGAGCCGCGCGATCGTGGACGGCTGGAGCGCCGAGCTGCCGGATATCGTCGAAAAGCCCGAATAGGTACCGGATACACTTGCGCCCGCATGAACCGCTTTGACGGCAAGATCGCCCTCGTCACCGGCGCCTCGCGCGGGATCGGCGAGGCCATCGCCAAGCGTCTCGCCTCCGAGGGCGCGACGGTGCTCGCGGCGGCGCGGTCCACCGACGCCCTGGCGCGCGTCGTGACGGAGATCGAGGCCGCCGGCGGGAAGGCCTCGGCGCTCGCCCTCGACCTCGCCGACGCGCTCTCGATCGAGGCTGCCGTGAAGGCGGCGCTCGCGGCGCACGGCGAGATTCACGTCCTCGTGAACAACGCGGGAGTGACGCAAGACGGCCTCATCCTCCGGATGGCCCGCGACGCCTGGGACCGCGTCCTCGCGACGAACCTGACGGGCGTCTTTCTGCTGACCCAGGCCGTCGTGAAGGGAATGGTCCGCAAGCGTTACGGCCGCATCGTCAACATCACGTCGGTCGTCGGCCTCATGGGCAACGCGGGCCAGGCCAACTACGCGGCTTCGAAGGCCGGGCTCGTCGGGCTGACGAAGTCGGTGGCGCGCGAGCTCGCCTCGCGCAACATCACCTGCAACGCGGTCGCACCCGGTTTCATCGCGACGGCGATGACCGACGGGATGACCGACGCCGCGCGGGAGGCGTTGAGCGGGCAGATCCCGCTCGAGCGGCTCGGCGCGCCCGACGACGTCGCCGCGGCGGCCGCGTATCTCGCCTCCGACGAGGCCTCCTACGTCACCGGGACGGTCGTGAACGTCTCCGGGGGCCTCTACATGTAGGTTTTCCGGGCTTGCCCCGGGGGGGCATCTCAGGGAACAATACGGCGTTTTCCAGACGGACCAGCGAAGAAGGGGGAGTGGAATGGCTGTTGAAGAAAAGGTGAAGAGCATCATCGTCGAGCAGCTCGGCGTGGACGCCAACGAGGTCACACCGGAGGCGTCATTCGTCGATGATCTCGGCGCCGACTCGCTCGACACCGTGGAGCTCGTCATGGCGTTCGAGGAGGCCTTCAACATCGAGATCCCGGACGAGGCGGCCGAGAAGATCCAGAAGGTCAAGGACGCCGTCGAGTACATCGAGAAGAACTCCTCGAAAAACTGACAACCCATGCCCCGCGTATCCTCTGCGCGCCGGGTGGCCGTGACGGGGCTGGGCCTCGTTTCGCCGCTCGGCATCGGCAATCGTGAAAACTGGGACGCCCTGACGGCCGGCCGGTGCGGTCTCGGGCCGATCACCCGGTTCGACGCGTCGCGCTTCAACTCCCGCATCGCCGGCGAGGTGAAGGGCTTCGAGCCCGGCCTCTACATCGACAAGAAAGAGATCAAGAAGATGGACACGTTCATCCATTACGCGATGGGCGCGGCCCATCTCGCGATGGAGGACTCGGGCGTGCCCGTCACCGACGAGAACCGCGAGCGTTTCGCGGTCGTCGTGGGCTCGGGAATCGGCGGGCTGCCGATCATCGAGGACACCCAGCGCAGGTACGTCGAGAGCGGCGGCAACCCGCGCGTCATCTCGCCCTTCTTCATCACGGGCCTCATCGTCAACGAGGCCGGCGGCAACATTTCGATCAAGTACGGCATGAAGGGCCCGAACCTCGCCACCGTCACGGCCTGCACCACGGGCGCCCACGCCATCGGCGAGGCGTACCGGATGATCCAGCACGGCGAGGCGGACAACGCGATCGCCGGCGGGACCGAGTCGGTCATCACGCCGCTGGCCGTCGGCGGCTTCGGGGTGATGAAGGCGCTGTCCTCCCGCAACGACGACCCGCTCCACGCCTCGCGGCCCTGGGATCGCGACCGCGACGGCTTCGTCATCGCGGAAGGGGCCGGTCTCGTCATTCTCGAAGAGATGGAATCGGCGAAGAAGCGCGGCGCGCGGATCTACGCCGAGCTCGTCGGTTACGGCATGTCCGGCGACGCGTACCACATCGCCGCGCCCTCCGAGGACGGCGATGGCCCCGCCCGCGTCATGAAGAACTGCCTGGCGGACGCCGGGATTGCCCCGGAGCAGATCGACTACATCAACGCGCACGGCACCTCGACGCCGCTCGGCGACAAGGCGGAGACGCTCGCGATCAAGCGCGTTTTCGGCGAGCACGCGAAGAAGCTCGCGGTGTCCTCGACGAAGTCGATGACCGGGCACCTGCTCGGCGCCGCGGGCGGCCTCGAGACGGGCATCTGCGCCCTCGCCGTGCACCACGGCGTGCTGCCGCCGACGATCAACTACGAGAACCCGGACCCCGAGTGCGACCTCGACTACGTCCCCAACACGGCGCGCCAGAAGCGCGTCGGGTACGTGCTTTCGAACTCCTTCGGCTTCGGCGGCACCAATGGCTGCCTCATCCTGAAGAGAATGGACTGATCCTGCATGAACTCTCTCGTCTGCATCGCCTACGTTCCCGACACCGAGACGAAGATCAAGATCGGCGCCGACGGCAAGTCCATCGACGAGTCCGACGTGAAGTGGATCGTCTCGCCGTACGACGAGTATGGCCTCGAGGAGGCGTTGAAGAGCCGGGAGGCGAAGGGCGCCGGAACCGTGACCGTGGTCGCGGTGGGGCCCGAGCGGGCGAAGGCCGGACTGCGCGAGTGCCTCGCGCGGGGCGCCGACGAGGCGATCTGGGTGGATGCGACCGGAGTCTCTCATCTCGACGCCCTCGGCACCGCCAGGGCGCTCGCCGCGGCCGCGACGGGCGGGTCCTACGACATGTTCTGGTTCGGCCAGAAGGGCGTCGGCTACGACGAGTCGCTGGTGGGCCCGATGTTCGCGGAGCTCATGGGCGTGCCGCACGTCGGCAGCGTCTTGAAGCTCGAGCTCGGCGAGGGCAAGGTCACGGCGCACCGCGAGATCGAGGGCGCTCACGAGGTCGTCGAATGCACGCTCCCGGCCGTGCTGACGGCGCAGAAGGGCTTGAACGAGCCGCGTTATGCGTCCCTCAAGGGGATCATGGCGGCCAAGAAGAAGCCGATCGCCGAGAAGAAGCTGGCGGAGCTCGGAGTGGCGGAGGCAGATCCCGCGCAGGCGAAGACCCGCTGGCGCAAGCTGGAGCTGCCACCCGCGCGTCAGGCCGTGAAGCTCGTCCCGGCGGACGATCCGGCCGCGGCGGGCAAGGAGCTGGCGCGGCTGTTGAGGGAAGAAGCGAAGGTGATTTGACGCGCAGCGCCAAATCATCCCGAGCGAAGCGAGGGATCCCTTTCTTCGCGACCTGGAGACTCGAAACGGCCCACACGTTGGAGAGACCATGAAATTCCTCGTCTTCATCGAACAGCGGGACGGCAAGATCCGGAAGGCGTCGCTCGAGGCGCTGTCGCTCGCCCGCAAGCTCTCCGGAGGGCCGGTGGCGGCGGTGCTGCCGGGCAAGGGCGTGACCGCCCTGGCGAAGGAGCTCGGCAGGCACGGCGCCGGGACCGTCTACGTCGCCGACCGCGACGACCTCGCGCTCTACTCGAACAAAGGCTACGTCGGCGCGCTCGACGCGGCGGCAAAGAAGGTCTCGCCGGACGCCGTCCTCATCGCGGCGACGGCGATGGGCAAGGACGTCGCCCCCCGCTTTGCCGCGCGCAACGACGTTTCGGTGCTCGCCGACGTCATGGAATTGCGGCTCGAGGGCGATCGCCTCGTCGCCTGGCGCCCGGTGTATTCCGGCAAGGCGCGCGCCGAGGTGGATTGCGGCTCGGCGAAGTTGCAGGTCGCGACGACCCGGCCCAACGTCTTCGTGGCCGAGGCCGCGGACGGGGCGCCGGAGCCGGCCGTCGAAGCGCTCGAGCTCGGCGCCATCGCGCCGCGGGCGAAGGTCCTCCGCGTCGAGACTCCCGAATCGAAAGAGCTCGACGTCTCGGAGGCGGACATCATCGTTTCCGGCGGCCGCGGCATCAAGGGGCCCGAGGGCTGGCCGGTCGTCCGCGAATTGCAGCAGGCGCTCGGCGCTGCCCTCGGCGCTTCCCGCGCGGTCGTGGACGCGGGATGGATCGATCACCAGCACCAGGTCGGGCAGACGGGGAAGGTCGTGTCTCCCACGCTCTACGTCGCCTGCGGCATTTCCGGCGCGATTCAGCACCTGGCGGGCATGGGCACGTCGAAGGTCATCGTGGCCATCAACAAGGACCCCGAGGCCCCGATCTTCAAAGTCGCGACCTACGGCGTCGTCGGGGACCTCTTCCAGATCGTCCCGGAGTTCGCGAAAGCGGTTCGAGCCGCGAAAGCCGAATAGCGCCCCCTCACCCCGGCCCTCTCTCCCGGTGGGGAGAGGGAGGTCAGAGAGGGCGGTGAAAGGTCCCCTCTCCCGGCGGGAGAGGGACAGGGTGAACGGCATCCCCGCGTCGGTTAAACTCCAGCCCGCATGCCGCCGCTGCCGACGGAGCGCCTGATCGCCGGGATCCCGGGCCGGGTCGTCTTCGGGGTTCTCGTTCTCGCGGCGGTCGTCGCCTTCGCCTTCTCCGTTTCGCGCCGCGTGCGGGTCCTTCTGGCCGGCCGGCCTGACGACCGCTTCACGCGCATACCGGAGCGCGTCCGCCGCACGCTCGAGTACGCGTTCGCCCAGAAGCGGATGTTCCGCGACCCCTACGCGGGCGCCTTCCACATCCTGATCTTCAGCGGGTTCGTGATCCTGACGGTCCGAACGCTCGAGCTCGTCGTCGAGGGCCTGCTCCCCGGGTTCGCGCTGCTGCCGGGCATGGCGGGCAACGTCTACACGCTCGTCAAGGACGTCTTCGAGGTGCTGGTGCTCGTCGGGGTCGGGCTGGCCGTCTTCCGCCGCCTCTTCGCGCGGCCCAAGCGCCTCGACGCCTCCCTGGACGCCTGGCTCATCCTCTTTCTCATCGGATACCTGATGGCCAGCGACCTCGTCGCCGAGGGAGCGCGCGCCGCCCTGGCCCCCGCGCTGCTGACCCCCTGGGCGCCCGTGGTCGCGGCCGTCGCGCGGCTCTTCGCCGGCGTGTCCCCCGCGCGGCTGCAGGCGATCTACGAGTTTTCCTGGTGGACGCATCTCGTCGACGTCCTCATCTTCGCCAACTACCTGCCGTACTCGAAGCACTTCCACATCATCACGTCCATCCCGAACGTGTTCTTCATGAACCTCGAGCCGATGGGAAAGCTCCGGACCGTCGACCTCGAGAACACGGAACGGTTCGGCGCGCAGAATGTCGAGGACCTCACCTGGAAGCAGATGCTCGACGGCTACACCTGCACGGAGTGCGGGCGCTGCCGCGAGGTGTGCCCGACGGCGATCACCGGAAAGCCGCTCGATCCGAAGATCTTCATCGGCAACGTGCGCGACGCGGTGTACGAGGCCACGCCGTCGATTCTGGCGTCGGGCGACGCGCGCGGCGACGGCGCGCCGGGCGGCCGCAGGGACCTGATCGGCGGCTGGATTTCCGAGGACACGATCTGGGCCTGCACGATGTGCGGCTTCTGCACGACGGCCTGCCCGGTCTTCATCGTTCCCGCCGTGGACAAGATCGCGGAGATGCGGCGCTACCTCGTCCTCGACAAGGCGGAGTTCCCCAAGGAGGTCCAGACGGCGTTTCGCGGCATGGAAACCAATGGGAACCCGTGGAACATGTCGGCCGCGGCTCGCGCCGACTGGGCGAAGGACCTCCCGGTCACGACGATGGCCGAGGCGGGCGACAAAGAGATCGAGGTCCTCTTCTGGGTCGGCTGCGCGGGCTCGTACGAGGACCGGGCGAAGCGCGTCTCGAAGGCGCTCGTCGAGATCCTGAACGAGGCCGGCGTGTCGTTCGCCATCCTCGGGAGCGAGGAGACGTGCACGGGTGACTCCGCTCGCCGCATGGGCAACGAGTACCTCTTCCAGATGCTCGCCCAGCAGAACGTCGAGACGCTCAACAAGTACAAGATCCGGAAGATCGTCACCAACTGCCCGCATTGCTTCAACTGCATCGGCAAGGAGTACGGCGACTTCGGCGGCCATTACGACGTCGTGCACGGCTCCCAGCTCGTCGCCGAGCTCATCGCCGCCGGGCGCGTGAAGCTGACGACGCCCATCGAGGACACGATCACCTTCCACGACCCCTGCTACCTCGGCCGGTACAACGGAGGCTACGAGGCGCCGCGCGAGATCCTGCGCGCGATCCCGGGGCTCGAGGTCCGGGAGATGGAGCACTCGCGCGAGAAGGGCCTGTGCTGCGGCGCCGGCGGCGGCCGCATGTGGATGGAAGAGAAGCTCGGCACGCGCATCAACCAGGCGCGGATGCGCGAGATCGCCGACACCGGCGCGGGCTCGGTCGGCGTGTCGTGCCCCTTCTGCATGGTCATGATCGGCAACGCGAAGGACGAAATCGGCGTCGCGACCCAGCCCTTCGACGTCCTCGAGCTCGCCCGCAGGGCGATGGGGTAGTCGGGGAGTTCCTCCGGTCGCCCGCATCGATGCTAGGCTCTTGGAGGAGAAGTCCATGGATCGTGAGACGGCCGACGAGATCAAGGGACATTTCAGCTTCGTTGCCGAAGGGCTGCGCTCGGAGATGCGAGTCGTGGCCGAGGGCGTTTCAGCGACGCAGGATCGCCTCGAGAGGGTCGATGATCGCCTCGACCGGTTCGAGACTCGGATGGCCGAGGAGCTGAACGAGATCAGGGCGATGATTCGCATCTCGTTCGGACAGCTCGAAAGGCTCGAAGCTCGATTCGGGAACTGAGCGCCGGGGTTTGAGTCCGGAGCTCCCGAATGACTCCGCGCGCCCTCCTCGACCGCCTCGTCCGCTGGCTCAGGCCTCGCGCGCAAGACTACCGCGGCCTGCGCGGAAAGGGCCAGAAGTGGGAGCGCCTGGCGGTGCGGCGGCTCGAGGCCGAGGGCTACACGATCCGCGACCGCAACTACCGGGCGCGCGCGGGCGAGATCGACGTCGTCGCCGAAGAGAATGGCGTCCTCTGCTTCGTCGAGGTCAAGGGGCGCGCGGGCCCGGGCTTCGGCGCGCCCGCCGAGGCGGTGACGCTCGAGAAACAGCGGCGGATCTTCCGGTCTGCCGAGGAATACCTGAAGATGAAGCGCCTCGGCTCTCCGCCGTGCCGCTTCGACGTCGTGTCGATCGTCGAGGACGGCGGCAGCACGGAGTTGGCGATCCTCCGCAACGCGTTCGAAGAGCCGCCGCCTCGCGCGCCGCGCCGGTGAAGCGCCGAGTGCGTGGTAAAATCACGCCTCTTTCGGGGGCCTTTCGTTGACCGATTCCGAGCTTCGCTACAGTTTCACCTGTCCCAACTGCGCCAGCAGTCTCTCGATCCCGCTGGCGAAGATTCCGCCCGTTCAGGCTCGGTTCGCCTGCCCCAAGTGCGGCAAGCCCATGGATTTTCCCTCACGCGAGGAAGCGCGGGTGTACATCTCGCTTCAGGAGGCCGGCGACGCCCCGCCCGCGACGGAGCCGGATCCGCCGTCCGCACCCACCCCGAAGGCCCCGGCAGAGCCCGCCATCGGCGAGGCCACGGCGACCTCGACGAAGGTCTACCGCGTCGAGAAGAAAGGCTTCGAGAACGACACCTACGACCGCCGTTCCATGCGCAACCTCATTCGCAGCGGGGGGCTCCTGGAGTCGGACGTGGTCGCGGCCGACTCGGACCCGGCTCGCCCGGCGAGCGAGTTTCCCGAGCTCAAGTCCCTTTTCGATTTGAAGAAGACCTCGCGCATCCAGCCGCCCACGGTCTGCCGCAAGCACACGACCGAGCTCGCCCACTACAGCTGCACGAACACCGGCCGCCCCCTCTGCGAGGCCTGCGGCGCGGAGAGGAAGTACGGCGGGACGTCAGTTCGCGTCTGCGACCACTGCGGCGGAACGGTCGAAGAACTGCCGGTGGCCGAGGACCGCTGAGCCTTGGCGGCGAGCCGGGAAAGGGCCGTTTTCAAAGGCGTCCGGCTGTCTTGATTCCCGCCGGCTCCTCGGCTATCCTGCGCGTCCCCGAGCGGGAATAGCTCAGCGGTAGAGCGCCACCTTGCCAAGGTGGAAGTCGCGGGTTCGATCCCCGTTTCCCGCTCCAACACTTTCGCCAGCGACCGCCGCTAAGCGCCTGGGAGATCAGGCGCTTTTTCGCTTCTCCGGGGGCAGGCGACCTAGTCTCGTAGGCGGTTAGCGGCGGACACTTCGCTGACAGTCTCGCTGACACTCGACCCTGTTTCCGGCGGTCAGCCCGGCAAGTCCGGGTGGAGCGCGTCCCTTCGGGGTTAGGAGCCGCTCGCCCGCGAGTCCGGCCCTGTCGGATCTGCTTGAGGTCTTACCGGGGAGAGAGGGGGGGGGATGGAGTCCGGTGCCGTTCGGGCGGTGTCGGGGCACCGGGCGCAAGGGCGGGCGTCCCCGTTTTGGCCCTACGACGCCATCCGGGGCTGCGAACTAGCGTCTCCGGTCGGATTCGCCTGAATATGCCTCGCTGGTCGTGGGAACACTTACAAAAACACGGGCAAGGAGGGCCAGAGAGCAACAGCGACGGTCCGAGCAGCGAGACGGGTCCGCGCTATCAGTGGTCGTGAACAGTGCGCGAAGGAGGACCCTCCGTTCTACGACCAATCAGCCACGGCCCGACTTGGCGATCGGGCCTGTAGTGCCTCTCGACATATTGCGCGACCAGCGGTGCCCTCTCCGCATTCGAAACGCCATCGAGGTTCGCGTACATGCCCGTTGGAAGAACGACCACCGGCGGCTGCTCCCTTTCGAGTGCGCTCAATACCTCTCGCTGGCGCTCTGGCGCTTCGTACTGAGCCACGGTCATGTACCGGACGGGCGAACGGCGGTCCGCTACGAAGTAGAGCGTCGGCTGATTTGCGAAGTCGAAGAAGGTTTCGCCGGGCCGAAGGTTGTCGTCCAAGTACGTTCGAAGCGCCACCATGTTCTGAACATCGTAAAGCGGTAATAGTGCTCCTCCCGAGCGAGCGATCGTGAGAGGCGAGGACGACCGGAACTGTCGCGCCGAGTTCTCGACGATCGCGAGGTGATTCTCCAGTGCCCTAAGCGGATGCAGTGCAGCGATCACGAAAACAGCGAGCGTGCCCGTCAGCGCAAACCGTGCCGAGCCGCTTCTCCATGAGCGCATGAGGCTCCAAGTCAGGGGAACTGCCGCAAAGACCCCATATCGGGCCACATGCGGCCCGTCCAGTCGTCCCAGCATCGGCCGGAGCGCGGCAATTCCAGCAGCGAGTGCCACGAAAATCACTCGATCAGTCGTATCGAGCCGCCCAGTGGCAGCGAGGACGAGCAGGATCGACGCGGCAAGCGCCAAAGCGAAGCCGATCGCCAGAACGTGAACGTCCGACTGCGCCAGAAACCCGAGGGGAAGCGCCGACCAAAGCGGCCCCGCCGGAAGGCCCCAGACGACATCGGCCCACTTAGACATGTCAACGAAGGAGCCGTGCAGGAACGCGACTACGGCTCCATGACCAGTCAGAGCGATCAGGAAGGGCGCGGCTCCGCCTAGCACGCCTACGGCGAATAGCAAGACAAGCCTGAAGGCGCTTGCCGAGCTATCCTCGAAGCGTCCGTCCAGCAGCCATATCATCGCGAGACCGACGATGACTCCCACCAAGACGATGATCCCGTATTCGAGGCTGTAAAAGATCTCGAACGCGGCCAGCACCCCGGCCAAGACGGCCCAAGCACTCGACGCGCCTCTCAATGCTCGTGCGAGACACGCCATCGCTGCAAACGCGAGCACCTGCCGCGAAATGAGACCCGGACAGATCACAACGGAGAGGAGGGCGGCCCAGCCTCCCCACACGGGTCCGAGACACGATACGGAGTAAGCGATCAGCATGAGAAGCGCGAGCACAGAACCCGCCGATTCCCGCCACATGAATAGGCGAATCGACGCACCAAAGCGTCGAAACAGGAAGGCGTCGAACCCGCCGTCCGACCCCCATCCGTGAATGGGGGCAATGTCGAGATAGGGCTTCGCGCCCGCTAGATAACTTTGGGCCGGGGAGAGGCTGTGTCCAGCTTCGAAGTAGTCGAACCATGCTGGGTAGAACCTCCTCCATCCGCATATGAGGAGGAGGAGCAAGCAGGCGGCGGCGAAAATGGCCGTTCTGGGATGCACCGGGCGGTTGAAGCACGCCACCAGAAACCATCCGATGAACCCGAGGATGCACAGCCACCCGGGTGTCGATGGTAAAGCGAGGGCGATCGCCGCTGCGGCGATGCCCACCCACGCGGATGAAGCCGCACGGGAGAGGCACCGGACTGGCTCGGTCAAGACGCTGAAGCAGACGCAGACGCAAATCAGGACGAGCAACAACCCTACAACGATGGACTCCATCAGCACCGATGGGATCGGCGTGACCGCCATCGCGATGCCCGACCGCCGTGCGAGGTTAAGACTCGCGCCAGCGAGAATGATGGGAGAACAGATCCGCCAATCGAGAGCGGAGCGCAGATCTCTCCATCGCGGTGAACGTTCCACTGCAAGCAGCGCGGCAGCGATAAAAGCGGCGGCAGCGAGACCGGCGCTCAGAGCAAACTTAGCTCGCATTCCTCCCAGCGCGAGCGGGAACGAAAGGGCAAAGCCGACCCCAGCCCATTCGGTCGAGACCATCGACTGCCCCACTCGTCGCGTAGCGAACCATCGAGGGACAAGTGCCCCGAAAAAGAGCGCCGCCAAGGGGACGGCGAGAACCACCACGCCCATCTCCATATAGGTCACGATCTTTCGATCACCTGCGAGGAATTCGGCTCCCGGCAGGTCTGGCGGTAACGAGAGGCGGCGGCCAATCGTTGCGAGAAGGGGGAGGAGTGGGAGTGCGCCGACCGCGCCTCCCAAACCGCCGACCAGTCCGCGAGGAAGGTTTCTTAGCGGATTGTCCATATCAGCAGCCCGAGCGAGATGACGGCAATCCGGAGGTCTGCTGCGGGCGGGTACATCTTGGAGATCCGAATCCTCCCACGGCTAGTCTCGGGAGACCGAAACGATCTGCTCGTCAATTCTAGCGTCACCGTTTCAGTGTCGCTGGCCGGGTTTTGATCCGTCCGCATCATTGCCCGGCCCCGGCTGGCCGTGTTTAGGTAGGACGAACCCCCAACGAGAGGCTGCTCGGCGGGGGTTGTGTCGCGTGAGGGGGCCGGACTCGGGTGCGCCTCCTGAACGGGTCCGGCCCCGTTTTCTGCGCGGAGGGTTGGCGATGTACGACCCGAAGATTGTCCCCGTGACGTGCCCGTCCTGCGACCGGAAGATCCACGTCCTGATTGACGCAGACGCTCCGGTCGGGACGACGGTCAGCCGCACCTGTCCCGAGGGGCATAAGTTCCGCATTCGGTTCGCCGGGGTGGAGTACGAGATCCTGCTCGGGCGGTTGCCCGAGTGAGCACGGGGGCCATCGCCACGTAGATCACCGCCCGGTGGAACCCGTCGCGCCGCTGACGACGCCAACCCGGTAGTGCGCCGACCGGGACCGCCGGGCGGAAGGCGCGGCAAGGCGTCCGTCCCGCGCGCGGTCGGCCCTGTTGCTTGACTCGCCGAGGGCGGCGCGCTTACCTCGACTAGACTCTGTCGGATGTGTCTGCGGCGAAAGGGAATCTCGTTCGGTCGTAGGGAGGAGTGGCGGGATTTCGAGCGGCGGAACCCGATCTTCCTCTCAGGTTTTCCCCATCTTGAGCGACTTCTCACCGCGACGTTCATTCGCGAGTTCAGAACTCGGAACCAAGCTGAGGGAATCGTATTTCAGCTTGCTAACCTCTGCCGAGAGGACTTTCTGGAGATCCTGCTACTGGCAGGCAATGGATACGGAGTAGCAGCCCTTCGTCTCCTCCGCGGAATGTACGAGCGTGCCGTCGATTCTCGTTACCTAGCTCAGCATCCCGAGAAGGCGGAGGACTTCGTTAACTTTGGTGCGATCAACAACCACAAGGTTGTCGAAGCCCTGAAGCGCATTGGTGCGCGCCCGGAGGACATCCTCCCCGAGGGCATCATTAGCGAAGCCGCTGAGATGCATGCACGGTACAAGGCAGAGACGAAGAGTGAAGCGCGATGGAATGGACTCGACTTGGTGTCCACGGCAATGCAGGTAGGGTCACTCGGCAACATGTTGGTCTTGGCCCATATAGTTCCGAGTCAGCAGATCCACACCACACTCCAAGCTATCGTCGCGCGTGTTGAGACTAGCGAAGAGGTTCTTGCCTTTGATGGTGGACCTCAGCGCGAGCGAGCCGACGAAGCTCTACAGCTTGCCCACCTAATTCTGCTCAGCGTTGTCGATCACCAGAGAACCTTCTTCGGGCTAGAGGATCGCTTGGAGCCGATGCTTCAGGAGGCTATGCGAGACTTTGCACGCGCGTGGCCGCACGCAAAGTCAACATCGCCCGTCTGATCGCCTCTGCAAGACCGCGAATCGCGTTCACCCCTGAACGCCCGGTCGAGGATCGAGGGCAGCAGGCGTCGAGTTCGGCGGCTTCCTCAAGCTGTCATCCGTGCGTAAACGCCTTGCTCGGCCCCCCAATAGGATTCGTAGACATGCTGGAAGACGGCCTCGGTCTTCCGCCTAAAGAGTTCAGGGGTGTACGTTGGTGGGAGTCCGGCATCGAGGACCTTCTCGATTCGTCACCTTTACCTGTGCCCGGACCGGGCCAGCCTGAACTTAACTGCCCAGCGTGATTCAACGGGAAGGATGACGGCAAAGGCACTACGAGATTCCTGAGGTGCGCCGCTAGGGAGCCAGCTCGCGGACACTTCGTCCCCTTCGAAGTCTGCGTCCTTCGGAAACTGATCGGGGGGAATCGGCTGACTTGCGAACCATAACCTGACTGCCTTGACAGCAGTGGCTCTTTCGGCGAAGGTCTGGTTGACGAACACTCCCCGAAGGCCAACTTGGCTTGCCAGCTTGCCCCCATCAACCGATGAGGACAGCCTGAAGTCCACGATGTACTTGCAACTACCGTTGACAGCGCCGTCGCTTGGCCCCGTTAGCGTTGCCAAGTCGCACTTCACGTCCGCTCGTAAGCAAGAATCGTCGAGCTTGAGGGCTGTGGGCCACTCCGCCTTAACGGCCTGGACAGAGAGACTCTCCCAGTCCGAAGTCCCAATCCACGCCAAGCCCCGAGCTATGGCTCGCTCCTCTCCGCATTCACTCGTAGCGTCCGGTCTCGACGCCGCGCAGCCGCTGGCCGCGCAGAGAAGACTCACGGCTAGCAGCGCCCACCGAGCCGGTGCCGCGGGCTTCACTTGTTTGCGGCGGCCTTCTCGCCCGCCTAACGGGCAGCGCATCAGCGGCGAGCGAGGAGGCGAAGGCGATGAGCGAGTCCGCTGCATGCGCGTGTTAGGCGCGAACATCGAATGGCGAGCCGTGAGGGCTCTCATGGTTGGACCGGAGCCGAGCGCAACTGGCGAACAACCTCCGCATGATCGTCCTTGATCACGATATCGGAGTTTCGCGGGGAGACCCACTGCCTCCCGATGAGTCCATACGGAATGCTGATTCTTGATCTTGCCTGCCCGCTCGTACACCACTGTTACATCGTAAAGATGGTCGTGAACGTAGTTAACTTGTTCTGCCGATTCGGGGTACGTGTTGACCTGTACGTCGAGAACGCGTGCACCGGGTAAAGCCTGCTCCACGGCACCGCGGGCATATGTGAATAACACGAAAGTGGAACCGTTGGCACGAACGTACAGGACGTACCACGCAACCCCCAGCACGAGGGCGTCGTGGGCTCAGCTTGCGGGATCCGGCGCGGGGGCCAGCGTCGGCGTGGGAGTCGGCGTCGCGGTCGGCGTGAGGGTTACGAAGTGCTCGTTGCGCATCCATGGCGTCGGCGTCGTATGCAGCGGCATTGGCGGCGGTTTGACGCCGACCATGATGTTGGTGGGCGGGCGGCCCGCGACGGTGGGCGATTGGACGCAACCGCTGCCGAAGAACCCGACCGCGATGACCACGCCCGCCAGAGCCGCGCGCCTCCACATGCCGTGAGACTACGCGCCCTGTGCGCCGCGCCGCGAGATGCGATCGAATCCTTCGCCCCGCGATCAGCTCACCAGACGGGTCTGCCCATGTAGCCGTAGCCGCCCCAGCCGCCGCCGTAGCAGCACGGACCGCCCCAACCCGGATACCCGTAACCGACGCCGACGCCGTAGGTGACACATCGGCTTCGAGCGGCGCGTCAGCCGCGAACCAGACGCGCGACGTGCTCGGCGATCGCGGGCGCGGCCGTCAGGCCCGGCGACTCGATCCCGATGAGGTCGTAGAAGCCGGGCAGGCCCCGCTCGCTCTCCTCGGCGATCACGAAGTCGCGAAACGCCTCTCCCTTGCCCTGGAGCTTCGGGCGTATGCCGCTGATGTCCGGCTCGAGGTCCTCGTCGCGGATGTCGGGCAACAGGCGGCGCGCGGCCTCGGCGAAGGCGGCGCGCTTGCCCGGGTCCACGCTGTAGTCGGCGCGGCGGTCCGGCAGGTACTCGGCGTCCGGGCCAAAGCGCAGGCGCCCGCCAGTGTCGAGAACGACGTGGACGCCGAGGCTCTCTTTGGCCGGCACCGGATAGACGAGCCGCGACACGAGCTTCCAGCAGCGCGTGGCCGCCGAGAAGTAGCTCCCCTTGCAGTGGTGGAGCCGGTAGCCGGCGGCGTCCCCGTCGATGCCGGCAAGACCGGCCACGGTGTCGGCGTCGAGGCCCGCGGCGTTGACGACGCGCCCGGCGGTGAAGGACTCGGTCTCGGCCCCGCCGTCGACGGCGATCCGATAACCACCCGGAGCGGGCTCGATGCCGACGACCGTCGACCGGGGCTGGAGCACCGCGCCGGCCGCGAGCGCTCTCCGGAGGAAATGATCCATGAGCCCGTGGGCATCGACGATGCCGGACTCGGGTGAGAGCAACGCGCCCACCGACCGGACTCGCGGCTCGAGCGCGTGCGATTCGGCTTCGGTCAGACGCGTCAGGGCGACGCCGTTGTCCCCGGCTGTCCGCTCGATCGTGCCGAGAGCGGAGAGCTCCTCCGCGCTCGTGGCCGTGATGAGCTTGCCGGTTTTCGCGTGCGGGATGTCGTGGCGCTTGCAGATGTCGTAGAGGCGCTCGCGCCCCTCGACGCACAGGCGCGCCTTGAGCGAGCCCTTCGGGTAGTAGATCCCGGCGTGGACGACCTGGCTGTTGCGGCTGGAAGTCTCCATGCCGTGGCGCGGATTGCGGTCGAGCAGAAGGAGGCCGGGATAGTCCGGGGCGAGGCGCGCGGCTACGGCGAGGCCGACGACGCCCGCCCCGATCACGACGATCTCGGTGTCAGGCACTGCGACGATCTTAAGGCAGGCCCCCGCGAGGGCGGATTGCGTTGACGCCTCTCGGCGCGCCGGTGTACGTTGGCCGTCCCTTGGTGCCGCTGTGAAACACTGGAAGGAGACCGCGGAGGTCTTCGGGCGGATTGGCCGGCTACCGCACACGGGTAGGCGGGCGGCGCTCGCCACGGTCGTGCGCATCGAGGGCT
>Ga0209048_10000092_pt1 | contig 86301 bp, 74 predicted proteins | sample FrelakmetCRP12CR_FD_187146 | JGI IMG/M metagenome (GOLD analysis project Ga0209048, IMG submission 187146) | Freshwater lake sediment microbial communities from the University of Notre Dame, USA, for methane emissions studies - CRP12 CR (SPAdes)... | ecosystem: Environmental > Aquatic >...
GCCACCGTGATCGAGGCCACCGTGATCGAGGCCACCGTGATCGAGGCCACCGTGATCGAGGCCACCGTGATCGAGGCCACCATCGTCGCGGCCGCGCTCGTCGAGCGCGGCGCGCAACTCGCCGATGACACGGGCCGGATGCATCGGGAATCGGTCCGAGACGTATCCGGGTCGTGCCACCGCCGCGAGGCGTCGGTACAACGCGTTGGTGCCGATGGTCCGGGCCGTGGGGCGCAGGCGTGCCGCGAACGCAGGGAGGTGTTCGGGCGCGACGTGGGTGACGGGTGCGAGCGAAAAGTGATCGGGCGCCGACTCGTCGGGATCGATCCCCGTCGCAATGATCGCGTCGAGCTCGCCGAACCCGAGGAGCTCGAAGTCGCGTGCCTGGAGCCCGACGGTGCCCATGTGATGCGGACTGTCCCAGCGGAACACGCCCTTGGCGCCCCACGTGTTCGCGACGCCGAGATTTCCCGCTGCCGCGACGCGGTGCAGTGCGTCCACGGCACCGGCGCGGACGACCCCCGGTCCCGCCAACACGGCGACCCGGCCCTCGATCCGAGGCTCGTCGGGCTCGGTGGAAGCGACCGTGCCGGTGGTGACGAGTCGGGCGGGTTCGTGATCGCCGGCGGCATCGAGTGCGAACTCGAATCGCACGACGCTCGACGCGACCGTCGTCGCGGCCGCGACCGACCACGCGGCGCGCAGCGCCTCCTCGACGTCGGCGACGTCGTGGACGACGATCTCCTCGGCCGATCCACCGGGTTTCGATGACAAGCGGAGTCTTTGATCGGAGAGCAGCGCGACGCCCGGCGCGGGTCCGAGCCGGCCGTCGGCGTCCGCGAGCAGCGCGGCGAGGTCGTCGTCGGGAACGTCGATGTGTTCGAGACCCGGGAGCGGACGACCGTAGATGTGTCGGCATCCGGTCGCGGCGAGCGACCGGCCGATGTACTCGCCCACGGTGTGCACCGTCCCATCCTCCCCGCACGTCGCCGGTGGGTCCCCGACCGGCTCGTCGCGTCATCGACGAGTGCCACTAGCATGCCGCGCCATGAGTCGTCGGGTATGTGTTGTCGGCGTCGGGCTCGCGGACGGACCGTTGACGCCGGGCATGAACGCCAACATGTTGATCGCCCAGGCGTTCCGTCGCGCGCTCGACGACGCGGGCATGGAGCAATCCGAGATCGACGGGCTCGCCTCGGCCGGATACGGCGGGATGCACGAGGTCGCGGTGGCCGAGTATCTCGGGATCCGGCCGCGGTGGCTCGATTCCACGGCGGTGGGTGGTTCGTCGTTCGAGTTCCACCTCCAGCACGCGTACCGCGCCGTCGAAGCCGGCGACGTCGACACCGTGGCCATCGTGTACGGCAACCCGCAGGTTTCCGAGCGCGGGCGGTCGCTCGGCACGGGCCGCCAGTTCGCGCTCGTGGGCCCGATGGCCTGGGAGGTTCCGACCGGCATCACGCTCGTGGGGTGTTACGCGATCGCCGCGCAGCGTCACATGTACCAGTACGGCACGACGCCCGAACAGCTCGCGAGCATCGCGGTGCAGATCCGCGAACATGCGGCACACAACCCGAACGCTATGCACCGTGATCCGATCACCGTCGACGATGTGTTGTCGTCGAAGCTCGTGGCCGATCCGCTGCACAAGCTCGACTGCTGCGTGATCTCCGATGGCGGGTGCGCCGTGATCGTCACCACCGAGGAGCGCGCGAAACATCTCCGCAAGAAGCCCGTCTATGTTCGCGGTGCGGCGAGCGGGATGACGCACCACTCGATCCAGGCGATGCCGGATCTCACCGAGACGGTGGCCAAACACACCGGCGCGAAGGCGTTCGCCGATGCCGGGATCGCACCGGCCGACGTCGACACGTTCCAGATGTACGACAGCTTCACCTACACCGTGCTCGTGTGCCTCGAGGATCTCGGGTTCTGCAAGAAGGGCGAAGGCGGACCGTTCGCGGCGTCCGGCGCGCTCCGAGTGGGTGGGGCACTGCCGACGAACACCGACGGTGGCGGTCTCTCGGCCACCCATCCGGGGATGCGAGGTTTGTTCCTCATCTGCGAAGCCGCGCGGCAGTTGCGGGGGGAGGCGGGAGCGGCGCAGGTTTCCGGCGCCGAGATCGCCGTGGCCCACGGATCCGGCGGATGGCTCTCGACGATGGGAACGGTCGTGTTGGGGTCGGAGCCGGTTCGATGAGCGACCCGATGCCGGGCAGGGGATTCCCGAGCGGTGAGGAGTGGCCGCGTCAGTTGATCCCGGCCATCACGGTGGAAGCCGCCGAGTATTTCGCGGGTGCCATGCGGGGCGAGCTTCGCATCCAGCGGTGCACCGAGTGCGGGAAGCACCAGCACTATCCGAGGGTGCTGTGTTCGCACTGTGGGGCGGATGCGATCGAGTGGATCACGGCGAGCGGACGGGGCACGCTGTACAGCTTCACGGTGATCCGCCAGAACGGCGTCCCCGTGTTCAAGGAACGCCAGCCGTTCGTGGTGGCACTGGTCGATCTCGACGAGCCGGGCGCGCGGATGATCGCGTCGATGCCCACCGTCGAGCCCGCAGAGGCTCGTATCGGCATGGCGGTGCGCGCCGTGTTCCGGCCCGTGTCGGACGACGTCGCGCTCGTCGACTTCGAGCCGGCCGACTGATCGGCCCGTGTCCGCACGCCGCGTGTACCTCCATGAGTACGTCGACATCGTCGGCGAGGGCGCGATGCCGTACATGGAGCACACGGTCGGGTTCGACGTCGAGAACGCGGCCGGACGCGGAGTTCATCTCGTGGGCACGTGGTACACGATGGGCTCGACGGGTCGGTGGCCGCAGGTCGTCAATCTCTGGGAGTGCGTCGACGGGTGGGACGGCTGGCGTCGGCTGATGGAGTCGACGAACCTGCGTCGGACCAAGAACCCCGAGCTCGAAGCGTGGTGGCGCGAGGCGCTGAAGTCCCGCAGCGGCGGCTTCGACCGGCTGCTCGGCGCGGTGGAGGGTTGCCCGTCGCTCGCGGAGCTGCGCGAGCGGGGAGTGACGGGATCCGTGTTCGTGCACGAGCTGTCCAAGGTGCGGCCCGGCGCGGGCCCGGAGTACCTCGCGGCGGCTCGAGACGAATGGGCGACCGTCGCGGCCGAGTACGGCCACGAGCTCGTGGGGCTCTACGAAGTGCTGCTCAACGACACCGAGGTGATGACGATCTGGGCCACGGATCCGGCCGGCCACGTCGGGTTGATGGCGGCGATCGACGAGGGATCGGATCCGCGACTCGAGGCGTGGCGCCGGCGGCGACGGGAGTTCACCACCGAGTGGCGAGAGGAGCTGATGACGCCCCACCCGGCGTCGCTGCTCTCGCGCGGCGACCCGCTCTGAGTCTCGATCGAGCCGAGGCCGTCGAGGTGGCGGCCCGGACCTGACGACCCGTCAGATCCGGGCGCCGATCGCCTAGATTCCGCGGCGTGACCCCCGCCACCCGTGTGCCGTCGGACGAGGCTCCGGACGGTCGTCTGCTGGGCAAGCGCGGGGCGGCGACCCGGCGGCGGCTCCTCGACGCCACCGACGCGCTGCTCGCCGACCATGGATTGCGAGACCTCCGGGTCGTCGACATCGCCCGTACCGTCGGGACGTCGCCCGCGACCTTCTACCAGTACTTCCGGGACGTCGAAGAAGCCGTGCTGGTACTCGCCCGGGACGTGGGGGAGGAGACGACGTCGCTCGGCGCGCTCCTCGACCGCGACTGGTCGGGCGCCGAAGGCCTGTCATCGGCCCGTGACCTCGTCGACGGGTTCCTGCGATTCTGGGACGCGCACCGGGCCGTGCTGCGCACGCGTAATCTCGCCGCCCAGGAGGGCGACGACAGATTTCGCGGAATTCGGCACGACTCGCTGCGCCCGTTCGTCGACGGCCTGGCGGCCAAGGTCACCGAGGCGCAACGAACGGGCCGAGTGGACCGCGAGCTCTCACCCCCTGCCGCGGCAGCCGCGCTCGTTTCCATGATGGAACGCATGGCCGCGTTCCACAACGATCTCGCGTCGCGAGACGTTCGTCGCGACGACATCGTAGAGACGACGGCTCGCATCATCCATCAGACCGTCACCGGCGGCACCGCTGTCGGCTGACGCACCAGGGCTATTCGGTGAGGGTTGCGTCCGTCGCGGCTGACGCCAGCACGATGGGTTGCGGTGGGTCGGACCGTTTCGCGGTGTACATCGCGACGTCGGCCGCTCGCACGAGGTCCGTGGTGGTCAGACCGTCGTAGGGCGCGATGGCCACGCCGATGCTCGCGCCCACCTTGTGAGGTTGGTGGTCCAGCGTGATCGGCGTCTCGATGTACTCGAGGATGCGTTCGGCCACGTGGATCGCTTCGGTGGAGGTGGAGACGTCGCGACACAGGATCGTGAACTCGTCGCCCCCGAGCCGGGCCACGACGTCCTGGGCGCGGACCGCGGCCTTCAATCGGGCGGCGAGTACCTGGAGCACGTGATCGCCGGCCGCGTGACCATGATCGTCGTTGATGCCCTTGAACCCGTTGATGTCAACGAACAACACGGCCACGGTCTGCGACCCGCGCATCGTTGCCGCCAGCTCCCGTTCGAGCATCGTGTCGAACAGGCGGCGATTGGGGAGACCCGTGAGCGCGTCGTGCAACGCGGCCTCGTGCAGCTGGGCCTGCAGGGTGGTGTGCTCGAGCGCGCGGATACCGACCGTCGCGAGGGTCTTGAGATACTGCTCGTCGCTATGGATCTTCCGTTCGTTGCTGGCTTCCCGAGCGGCGACGATCCAGCGCGTGATGCCCGAGGCGGTGTCGAGCTCCGCGCCGAGCTCGTCGGGACCCGGCGGATCGGCGCTGAAGTGGATGTCCGGTCGTCCCGTCGCTCGCCGGGCGAGATCGAGGAGCCGTTCGTCCACCTCGACGGCGTTGATCGCGTCCCACGCCGAGTCCAGCGCCTCGGCAAGATCGCGGAGCTGGTCGCGTTCACTCAGCGCGTTGCGGAACCGGGCGTTGGTGGCCACGACGATGGCGAAGGTCGCGAGGCAGAAGGGGATCGCCCCGGGCGCCGTCTGCGTGAGCACACCGACCGGGAGACCGAAACACAGCCCGAACATCAGCGACTGCACGACGGCCATGACATCGGCTCGGGTGAACGTACCGCCGTCCGTGCGAAAGACGCGCACCTGCATGCGATAGGCGAAGAAGTCGACGATCGTCGCGACCCCCGCCGCGAGCAGCACGAGGGCCAGTGCCGCGAGATCGGTGCGATGCAATGGAGCGCGCACGATCATGCCGACGATCGCCGCGAAGATCATGCGGGCCGCGACGTTGGTCACCAGCAGACGGGGCCGGACGCGATCCTTGAGGTCGAGGGCCAAGGGGCCGGCGCCGGCCGCGAGCGCGGCGCTGAACGGGTCGAGGAGGAAGATGGCCGCCAGGGCCGGCGCGTCCGACGCCGTGACGTTGAGGACGGTGCCGTTGCTCAGGTTCTCGGATCGCAGCGGGAACCGCTCCATCAACAACCCGGCGATCGCGACGGCGGGGAACGCGATCCAATTCGCGCTCGCGCGGAACCATACCGCTGACGCGGTGAGTGCGACCGCGGCCAGGGCCAGGTGCGAGATCACGAAGATCCGTACCTGCCACAGTCCCTGGTCCGGCCGGCTCGAGGTCGGCGCGTCCGTCATCGGGAGGTGCTTCGACCGGACGGAGCGCCGGGAACAGGGCCAATTGCTGCGATTGCCCGGTACTCGCGTGGTGCGCCGGCGCGGTGCGGGCCGGTCGCGCCGGTCTCGCCCGGATCTCGCTACGGGCGCGTCGCCGCAGCTCAGGCTGCCGGTTGGGCGGGGGGCTGGGCGGTGATCTCGAGCTCCCGGCCGAAGACCCGCTCGAAGAGCCCCCGCTTGCGCCGCGCGCCCCAGACCTCGAGCTCGGTGTCGCCGGCCGCGGCGACCCGCGCCCGGACGAGCGACGGCCCGACGTGGACCGCCACGTTCTCGACGGTCTGGCTCCGGCTGCGGTCCAGCCCGTCGGCGACTCGCAGGAGCGCGACGAGTCTCCGGACGCGGTGCCGGGCGGATTCGCCCAGGCTCCCGAAGGTCTCCTCGGACTCCTTGGGATCACCCCGGCGGTGCCATCGTGCGATCGACGCGAGCATTCGCACTTCATCGGGATCGAAGCCACGCAGTTGGCCGTTCTCGATGAGATAGACCGCATGGCGGTGATGGGCGTCGGCCGAGATGTGTTCGCCGATGTCGTGGAGCAGCGCCGCGTACTCGAGCAACTCCCTGTCGATCGGGTCGAGCTCGTGCAGCGCGACCGTCTGATCGAACAACTCGAGGGCGAGCTTCGCGACGTGTCGCGAATGCGCCTCGGGCCAGTTGCACCGTCGGGCCAGGCCCTGGACGGAGGCACGGCGGATGGCGCGGGGATCGTCGCTCCAGTCGGCCGGATCGTGATGACCGATGGCGTCGAGCACGATGCCTTCCCGCAGCGCCCATTCACTCACCGTCATCTCCTCGAAGTCGAAGAGCTCCATGATCGTGGCGAGGAACAGTGAACCGGCGGGGATGAGCTCGACGCGGCGCGCTTCGAGCCCGTCGAGCTTGCGGCGCTCCGAAGCCTTGGAGCTCATCAGGAACTTGTGGAGAGGTTCGAACTCTTCACGCGTGAAACGCAGTTGATTGAGGGACACGGGGACGCTCTCGTCGCGTCGCGCCGCGATCATGCGCGCGAGGTCCTCGAACGTCCCGCTGCTCCCGATCGCCATCTTCGGCTCGTACTTCGCCGCTCGCTTCGCGATCGGCCGAAGGACCGCGTTGATGTGGTCGCGCAGAGCCCTGCGATCATCCTTCGAGATCGGATCGGTGGACACGAAGTCGGCGGTCAGGCGTCCGACGCCCAGCTTCTCGCTCGCCGCGTCGTACAGGCCGCTCGCGTCGCCCACCGTGATCTCCACGCTGCCGCCGCCGAGATCGAAGCACAGCGCCGGGCCCGGGTCGATGAGCACGCTGGCGCGCACGGCGCCGAAGATCAGCTCGGCCTCGCGCATCCCACTGATCACCTCGACCTGCACACCGGTCTCGGCTTCGATGCGGTCGACGACCGCGCTGCCGTTCGACGCCGTGCGGATGGCGCTGGTCGCGCAGGCCACGATCTCGCCGGCGTCAGCGGCTTCGGCGAGCATCCGGAACCGGCGCACGGTCGCGACGACCTGGTCGGTGGCGAGCTCGGTGAGCGCGCCGTGGCGGCTGACGACGTCGCCCAGGCGCAGCATCTCCTTCTCGCCGACCAACGGTTCGAAGGTGCCGTCCGGGTGGACGTCGGCGACGAGGAGGTGAAAGGAGTTCGACCCGAGGTCGAGCGCAGCGATCCGCACCCCTGCAATGTAGGGAACCCGTGCGGCCGCAGGTGAACCGACGGCGAAGTCGGGTACGATCGCCGTTTTCGCAGAGCGGCACGAGGGGGAGTCATGGGTGTGACGGGCGAGAGCAGGATGCTGATCGACGGCAAGCTGATCGAGTCGTCGTCGGGTTCGGTCTACCCCAATATCAACCCGGCGACGGAGGAAGTGCTCGGCGAGGTCGCCGACGGCACTCACGACGACATGGAGCACGCGATCACCGCGGCCCGTCGTGCGTTCGACGACACCGACTGGTCGGCGAACACGGAGTTCCGCAAGCGGTGCCTGCACCAGCTCCACGAGGCTCTGGTCAAGGAACGCGAGAACCTCCGGGCGCAGATCGTGGCCGAGGCCGGGGCACCCGTCGCGCTCACCTACGTCGTGCAGATGGACTCGTGCATCGAGGACATGCTCTACGACATCGAGCTGATCGACACGTTCGAGTGGGAACGCGAGCTGCCGGTGCACGAGTTCTTCGGCGTCCGCAGCGCTCGACGGGTCGTGCGCGAGCCGATCGGCGTCGTCGGCGCGATCACGCCCTGGAACTTCCCCTTCATGTTGAACCTCTCGAAGATCGTGCCTGCACTCGCGGCCGGCAACACCGTGATCCTGAAGCCCGCGCCGGACACGCCGTGGAGCGCGACCTTCCTCGGGCGACTGGCCGCGGAGCAGACCGATCTGCCGCCCGGGGTCTTCAACGTCGTGACGTCGGAGCCCCCGGCCTTGGTGGGCGAGATGATCATCGGCGATCGCCGGGTCGACATGGTCAGCTTCACCGGATCGACGGCCGTCGGCCTGCGCGTCTCGGAGCGCAGTGCCGAGACCTTGAAGAAGGTGTTCCTCGAGCTCGGGGGCAAGTCCGCCAACATCATCCTGGACGATGCCGACTTCCCCTCGGTCGTGCCGGGTGGCGCGATGACGTGCATGCACAGCGGGCAGGGCTGCGCGCTGCCCACGCGCATGCTGCTCCCCGAATCGCGCTATGACGAGGGCGTCGAGATCCTCAAGGCTGCCTTCGAGGCCATCCCGTACGGCGATCCCACCGATCCCGGCACCATGGCGGGCCCGCTCATCAACGCCAAGCAGCGCGAGCGGGTGCTCGGATACATCGAGGCGGGCAAGCGCGAGGGCGCGCGGTGTCTCGTGGGCGGGGGACCGGCAACTCAGTTCGAGCAGGGGTTCTTCGTGCAGCCGACGCTGTTCGTCGATGTCGATCCCGATTCCACGATCGCGCAGGAGGAGATCTTCGGCCCGGTGCTCTCGGTGCTCAAGTACACCGACGACGACGACGCCGTGCGGATCGCCAACAACTCCAAGTACGGCCTTTCGGGCGTGGTCAGCGGCGGGTCACTCGATCGCGCGATGGGGATCGCCCGGCGGATCCGCACCGGAACCGTCGGGGTCAACGGAGGTCAGTGGTTCGGCCCGGATTCACCCTTCGGTGGCTACAAATTGAGCGGCAATGGTCGCGAGCACGGCATCGAAGGCTTCGCGGAGTACCTCGAGACCAAGACGATCGGGTACCCCGCCCCGGCGTGACCTCGTGGGCGCCCGTTCCGGGCGTCGCTGAAGTTTCTCGCGGGAAACGCCGATAGTTGAAGGATCCCCGGCGTCTCCCCTAAGGCTCGCTGCATGTCCCATGCCGATCTGAACGAGCGCGTGCAGGTGCTCGCGGCGGCCCGCCGTCCGTCGCCGGGCCGGCGCCTCCCGTTTCCGCCGCGGCGCGCGAGACGGCGTCCGGCGAGGGTCGGCCGATGGATGTGCGCGTTCCTGAGCTCCTCGACGATGTTCGGCGTCGTCGTCTCCCTGGCCTGGAACGCGCCGGTCTCGGCCGCGAAGCCGGCCGTGACACCGAGTGCGATCGCTTCGGGGCCGCTCGCGACGGCCCCATCGACGGTGGGATCGATCGCCGTCGCGTCGTCAGCGCCTCCCGCCGGTGCACCTCCGTCGCCTCCGGCCGTCCCCACGGACCCGGCGACGAGTCCCGCAACGGCCAGGCCGGTGACGGCCACCGTGGCCACGCGTGGGGCGGCCGCGCGGTCGGCTCCCGCGGCGGGAGCACCACCCGGCTCTCCGTCTCCCACGTCGCCGACGCCGGGATTGCCGGCACCGGCCACGATCGCTCCAACTCCGGTTCCCGCTCCCGCTGTGGCACCACCCGCGGCCGGACCGACGCAACCGGTCGGCCCGCCCGCGCCGGGAATCGTACCGGCGCCGGCGGCACCGGCTCCGGCAACCCCGCCGCCCACCACGGCAACGCCCACCACGGCGCCGCCCACCACGGTGCCTCCGCCTCCACCCCCGCCGCCTCCGCCACCCATCACGGGGACTGGAGGGAGCTGATCACGGCGACGTGTCAACCGTGCCCGGTGGTCCGCGAGACCCCTCCGGGTGCGGAAGGGTCGGTCGCGTAGACGGGTCCGGCGGCGCGTTCCCGAACGCCGCGCGCCCGCGTCATCGGGTACAGCGCGAAGCCAAGCGTTGCGGCGACGAGGTGTCCGACGTCGGTGAACGTACCGTCGAAGACGATGCCGACCGCAACCACCGCGCCGATCGTCGCGGCCCACCAGTACCGCAGCGGGGGCCGCAGGCGATACGTGAACAGCGCCGCGACGCAGAGGAAGCCATAGCTGACACCGACGTCGATCTCTCGAGCGACGTGGCGCGTCCCGTATCCCCACTTGAGCGCCGTGATGAGGCCGATCGCAGTCAGCAGCGTCGCACCGAAATGACCGATCGCGAAGGCCGTCACCGCGCGCCCGGTGCCCAGCCAGCGCTCGGCGGGTGCCAGGACGAGGACGAATGCGACGGCGCAGGGGATGATGTAACGGCCGCCCAGCCAGAAGGCGCTCAAGACGAGTACGCGCATGGGGTCGTGTGAGAGGTGATTGAGGTTCGTGCTGCGTTCCTTCAGCAAGAGGCGTGCGACGGTCGGTGTTGACGTGGCGAAGGTCCAGGTCGTGATGAGCAGGACGAACAGGTATGCGAACGTCGCGGGTGACCGGCGCACGTAGCCGTACACGTATGGCCGCCGGCGTTGCCACCAGGCCCAGATCCGACGGGTCCCGGGGAGTCCGGCCTTCGCGGCGGCGTTGAACGCCGCGAGCGTGATCGCGGCGACGAGGATCCCCACGAGTCGGCCTCAGGACGTCGACTGCTCGCGTGCCCAGAGGATCGCACCCTCGAGGAACGCGCCGGTGTCCGGGTACTTGGCGCCGACGACGCCGGCGAACCAGTCGGGGACGTAGATCTCGAAGACGTCGCGCTCGAGTTGATCGACGACCGGCTGGACGATCGCGTCCACGGGCAACGCCTCGACGGTGGCCATGGTCGGATCGTTGTCGGGGAGTTCGAACAGCTCGGTGTCGATGACGCCGGGGTTCACGAGGTGGAGCCGCAGGCCGTGACCGGCGACGCCGAGATCGACCTGCATGCATTCGGTCCACGCCGTGAGCGCGGCCTTCGAAGCCGCGTACGCCGCTTCACTCGGCGGCGACAGCCGCGCCGCGACGGACGAGATGTTGATGATCCGACCGGAGCGCTCGATGAGCGTTGGGAGGAGGGCAAGCGTGAGGCGAACCGGGGAGAAGTAGTTGATTGCCATCACGGACTCCACGACCTCGGGGGTGAGTGCGGTCACATGCCGTCGTTTCGGGATGCCCGCGTTGTTGATGAGGACGTCGACGCCACCGAGCTCGTCGTCGACGCGTCGCGCGAACGCGGCCAGCCCGTCGAGATCGGCGAGGTCGACCGTCCACATCTTCGACTGCGGCGCGTGGTGCTGCACGCGCGCGAGTACCTCGCGGAGGCGATCCTCGCGTCGAGCACAGATCCCGACGGTCGCGCCGCGCTGCGCGAACCCGACGGCGAGGGCCGCGCCGATCCCCGACGAGGACCCGGTGACCAGGACGTTCTTGCCGGCAAGTGAATAGCTCATCGAATGCGCAGTGTAGGAGGGTTGCGTTAGCCTGCGCCGCCGTGACGTTGGAACCCTCGTCCATCCTGCTGACCGACCGTGTCGCGGTCGTGACCGGAGCCGCGGCCGGCATCGGTCGGGCCACCGCACTCGCGCTCGCCCGCTTCGGCGCACACGTCGCGATCTGCGACCGAGACGTCGAGAGCCTCGACTCCCTCGCCACGGAGATCCAGCTGCTCGGTCGGGGTGTGGTGGCGGCCGAGCTCGACGTCCGCGACGTCGAGCTCGTCGACGACTTCTTCGGTGTGGTGGTCGATCAGCTCGGGCCCGTCGACGTGCTGGTGAACAACGCGGGCGGTGGATTCCGGGCCGCGTTCGTCGACGTGACGGCCAAGGGCCAGGACGCATTGATCCGCGAGAACTTCGGGAGCGTCACGCACTGCATCCGTGCCGCGTTGCGTTCGATGCCGGGCCCGCCGATGGGTGGTTCCATCATCAACATCACGTCGATCGAGGCGCACCGCGCGGGCCCCGGGTTCGCGGTGTACTCGGCGATGAAGGCGGCGGTTGCGAGCCTCACCAAGAGCCTGGCCCTCGAGCTCGGCGACAGCCTCGTGCGCGTCAACTGCGTCGCGCCGGACGTCATCCCGACGCCCGGGATCGGGACGATGCCGGTGAAGACGCCGTTGCCGGTGCAGGGCGACGTCGACGACGTTGCCGGCGCCGTCGTGTACCTCGCGAGCGACCTCTCGCGATTCGTGACCGGAACCACGGTGCACGTCGACGGTGGGAACGCGGCCGCCGGTGGCTGGTACCGCGGTCCCGACGGTTTCTTCACCCAGTGATCGTGGATCGGTCGAGCCGATGAAGTCCGGCGCATGAAGTCCGGCGCATGAAATCCGGCGTAGGGAGTTCGGCGCAAGAGTTCGGCGCATGAAGTTCGGTCTCGCGCTCGGCCGCCTCAACCCGGCGTTCTTCGTGGATGCGACGGTCGAGGCCGAGCGGCTCGGGTACGAGTCCGTGTGGATGCCCGAGCATCTGATCTTCACCGCGGCCATGAGTCGCTCGCCACATCCGGGAGAGGAGCATCCGCCCGTTCCGCCCACGACACCACTCTTCGACGTCTTCGCATATCTCGCGTTCCTCGCCGGCAGGACCGAACGGATTCGCCTCGGAACGTACGTCTACAACCTCGGTCTGCGCCATCCCTTCGCCGCCGCGCGCGCCGTGCAGACGATCGACGTCGTGTCCGGTGGACGGTTCGAGTTCGGGATCGGCGCGAGCTGGTTGGAGGAGGAATGGCGGGCGGCCGAGCTCGACTTCGCGACGCGCGGTCGTCGCGTCGACGAATCACTCGGCATCTGCAAACGGCTGTGGACCGAACCCGAGGTCGAGCACCACGGTGAACACTTCGAGTTCGCTCCGGTCGTCTTCGAACCGAAGCCCGTCCAGAAGCCGTGGCCGCCGATTCTCGTGGGCGGTGAGAGCGATGCCGCCCTGCGGCGGGCCGCGCGTGCCGGTGACGGCTGGATCGGCATGGGGCACACGTTCGAGTCCGCCGCGGTGTCGATCGCCCGCCTCCGCGAGCTCCGCGCCGCGGCGGGTCGCGGCGACGAGCCGTTCCAGATCTGTCTCGGCGGCGAGGTCCGCGGCCCTGCTGACGTCGACCGGTGGGCCGAGCTCGGCGTCACGCGACTGATCGTGTCGCCCTGGCCGCGCTCGAGGGAGGCGCTCGACGGGATGGGTGCGTTCGCGGCCCTCGTCGGTTTGGCCGGCGCCGGGTAGCCGAGCACCGAGCGCCGGGCGCCCGCGATCCTCAATCGTTCGCGAGGAGGCCGTCGGGATCGTCGTGGTAGTCGCGCATCGACACCTTCTGGCGTTGCGCGTGTTCGGCGACACCCGCGGTCATCGTGTGACACGAGCCCGACATCATGTCGAGGAGGGGTCCGGCGTTCTCGAACTCGTCGAGATCCATCCCCCGACCCATGCCGATCTCGGCGGCGCGGCGCAGCACGATCGCCACCTCCGCCGTCTCCGGATCCAGCGCGCCGTCGGCCCACTGGATGAAACCGCCGCGCCACGGAACGTCGGAATAGGGCGGTGGGCTGACGAGGTTCGGACCTTCCAGCACGAAGTGCAACGCGAGCTCGCCGTCGCGCCAACAGCGCGGCTCGACCCGGCGGCCGTTGCGTGGCGGCACTTCGACGTCGTACTGGTGGCGATCGTGACCGCGCGCGGCGTGCGTGATGCACAGCGCCGCGAGGTCGAACATGTGCGTGCACGTGACGCGTGGGCTCAGGTACTCCATCGCCGTCGTGAAGCGATCCGAAAGGGGCATGCCCTCGAGGCCGTGCAACGGACGCGCGGCGCCGGGACACGCGGACCACGGGAACCGGAGGGATTCGGCGTCGACCGCAGTCGCGCGATTCCCGTCGTGGCGCAGCGTGACGCGGAAGCGATGGAAATCGTCTTCGAGATCTCCGACGACCACGCCCGGCCCGGATGTCGTCAGACGGATCCGCCGGCGGAAGGAGCCGGCCTTGTCCGTGACGCGCACCTGCCTCATGCGCCCTCCGGCACGGGGTCGCCGAGGAACACGAGGGTGTCGCGGATCTCGTCGCGCCCGACGTGGGACGTGCCGAACACGGTGAAGGTGGCGTCCTTCGCGAAGAGCGCGGCGAAGGCCGCAGCCTTGCCGTCGTCGTAGCGGTGGCAGTACTCGGCGATCAGGCGACGAATGTCGGATTCCGCCTCGGTCATCGATCCTCCTGGTTTCGACCCTGATCGTGGCAGGATGTCCGCATGGCTGTCGACCCGTCCACCGCACCGTCCGCGGTGCCGTCTGCCGTTCCCCGCCACGACACGCCCCGCGCGGGGCGCAGCGGCTTCGTGGTGGTGGACGAGCGTCAGGTCCACTATCTGGAGTGGGGCCCGAGCGCCGCGCCGGCTGTCGTGTGCCTGCACGGTGGCGGCCAGACCGCGTACATGTGGGAGGAGCTCGGTGCCGCGCTCGCCGACCGCTCGCATGTGCTCGCGCCCGACCTGCCGTGGCACGGCGACTCGGACCCGGTCGACGACATGACCCGCCAGGGACTCGCGGCCACGCTCCCGGCGTTGTTCGACGAGTTCGGCTTCGACCGCGTGGTGCTCGTCGGGGCGTCACTCGGTGGGATCGTGAGCCTGACGTTCGCCGCGGCCTTCCCCGAACGCGTGGGCGCGATCGCGCTCATCGACATCGGTCACCGGCTCGAAGACGAAGGTGTGAATCGCATCATCGACTTCATGACGAAGCACGAGTCGTTTGCGTCCCTCGAGGAGGCGGCGCTCGAGGTCGCCGCGTATCTCCCCGAGCGACGGGAGATCCGGCCGGAAGGACTGCGACGGAATCTGCGCCAGCGTGGCGACGGCCGTTGGGAATGGAAGCACGGGTACGGCAAGCGCTTGCGGGAGAGCGGTGACAGCGACGGTGGCTGGCGTGAGCTCACTGCGGGCCTCGACGACGAGATCGCGACGCTCACGTGCCCCGTGCTCGTGTTGCGTGGCGCGAAGAGCGACGTCTTGTCGAACGAAGGCGCCGAAGAGGTCGCGGCCCTGATCCCCGACGCCCGTCTCGCCACCATCGGCAGTGCCGGTCATCACGCCGCGGGGGACAACCCGGAGTCGACCGCGGGCCTGGTGCGCAGCTTCCTCGCCGACGCCGGTTGGTGATCGAGCGACGGCGTCGAAGCGTCGATCGTACTCGCGACCGCTGACGGCCCGGCGCGTTGCCCCTCCCGGCATGTTGCGTACCCACCGGCCGCCCTACCCACCGGCCGCCTACCCGGCGGGTTGATAGATGAACTCGATGTGCATCGCTCCGGTGTGGTCGTTGCCGAAGTCGATCGTGGCGTCGAGGGGCAGGATCACGGTACCGGTCGTGGTATCGACCGTCGGGGCCTGCGTGTTGGACGTGCTGATCGAGGCCTGACGCGTGTCCTCCGGCGCGCCGCCCGCGTCCTTGCTCGCGTTCCCGGCGATGCCCGCGAGCGTGATGGTTCGATCGCGGTCGACGCCGTAACCGGTCTGCACCCAGTCGCCGGTCATCTGGGCCGAGAAGGCGGAGCCCGTGCCGGTGCGGACGGTGTCGGGCATCGTGACCGTCACGGTCCCGACGGCGTGATTGCGGTTCTGCTTGTTGTCGCCCCAGTTGTTGTCCCACCCGACCTGGAACGTCCGGGTACCGGGTCCCACGGTCGTCGTGCCGTTGTCGATGGCCCCCGCGGCGGGCGGGTCGGTTCCGATATTCCCGCCGTACGAGCGGGTGACGCGGATCGATGACAGCCGGAAGGTGGTCGGCGCCCCGGTCGTGACGGGCGGAGTCGTGGTCGGCGCCGTGACCCGGGGCAGCGTCGTCGGCGTCTTCGGCGAAGTTGTCGACGACGACGTGGTCGTCGTGGCTCCGGCTGTGGTCGTGACGCCGGAGGTGCCGACACCGATGACGACTGTGGTCCCGGTCTTCGTGTCGATCACCGTGACGGTCGTCATCGGATTGGACGCGGGCTGCACGACCACGACTGTCGTCGGGCTGAAGCCGGGCCACTTGGGCCCCGTATAGGTCGGTGACGTCGACGGAACCGGTGGCAGCAGCGGGTTGCCGCAATAGCAGCGGACGCGGGGGAGTCCGTAGTTGTCGATCAGCACCGCGGTGCCGGCCTGCAGCACCGATTGTCGAGGTGTCGCCCGGCCGTTGGAGTACCCGTGGTTCGTGACCCGCGTGTCGGCCGCGAGGATCACCGGCGTCAGCGCGGTCACGTAGCTGCGGATCTGCGCCGTGTCGATGCCGAGCACCCGGGCGAACTCGCGTCCCTGACCCGAATGGCCCTCGAGGAACGAGACGAGTTGTTGCTTGTCGCACACGGAGAGCTCTTGCGTGCCGCCGTAGATCCCGACGCGGTCTCCGCGCACCGCGGTGAGCGGTACCGCACCCGAGCTCGTCGTGGTGCCGGCGGTGCTCGACGTCGACGGCAGCGGCACGCTCGTCGGCGCGTTCTCGGGCACGAGCGAACCGGTCCACGGGAAGGGGCCGGTCGAAGCCGTCGGCTCGAGCAGGATCTCGCCGGCCGGCTTCGAGGTGGGAGTCGCTTCCTGCTTGGACCCGCCACCGGAGTTCACGACGAAGTAGCCGATCAGGAGCGCGAGGACCATCACGCCGGCGACGATCGCGAGCAGCACCTTGCGCCGGTCGTCACCCGGGGCGGGGGGCGTGGGCGCGCCCGGCGGGCCGAGCGGGGGGCTCGGCGCGGAGCCGACGGGCGGCTCGACGGGCGGTTCGCCGGTGGAGCTCACGCCATGAGGCTACGGAGCAAACACCGCCGGCACCGGTCCCGAAGCGCCGCAAGATTCGGGTCGATCGGTTCTTGTGGGGACCGACCGTTCGTGCTGGTGTGCGAAACGGTCAGCCCTCGGGTGGCCGGACGGTGACGACGAGTGTGAAGCGAACCTTCACGGCGAGCTCGCCGCCGCCCGCGTGCTTCCAATCGGTCTCGAGGACGTAGAACTCCATCTTCCCGCCGTTGGAGCGTTCCTTCTCGTAGACGTCGGTGATGGTCGCCGTGCCCTCGAGGGTGTCGCCGACCTTGGGCCATGCGAAGTACTCGAACTCCTGCTCGCCGTGCAGGATCGATCGACCCTTGCCGCGCAACTTCTCGATGGGGAGCCCGGCGGCGCCGCCGGTGCCCATCGACCCCCAGAAGGGCATGACGAATGGGAACGTGGGTGGTACCGGGGCGTGTTCGCCGCGGTAGGCGGGATTGGCGTCGCCCAACGAGTCGGCGAACACCTTGACCGGTCCGCGCTCGATGGTGACCGTTTGTGTTCCCGCGGCCTGACCCTTCAGCTCGGTGAGTGCCACTGTTGCTTCCTCCGCGTCGGGCGAATCCTTGACGGGCGAGAGAGTAGCCGGACGTGCCGCGCGCTTTTCCTTGCTCTCGCGGCGGGTAGCTGACACCATGCGGCGAGCTACGTGCAGGGCTGTCAGGCGAAGGGGGATCGCGTGGACACCGATGTCAGTGCGTCGGGTGGCGCGGGTGGCGCCGTCGAGAGCAAGGGCCTGAAGGCCGGCGCGCTGGGCCTGGCGTCCGCGACGGTGGTCGGTGTGGCGTCGACCGCGCCCGGGTACAGCTTGGCCGCATCGCTCGGACTCGTCACGCTCTATGTTGGTTTGCGGTCGCCGGCGATCATGTGGATCGCCTTCATCCCGATGGCGTGCATCGCGTCGGCGTTCTTCTATCTCAATCGGGCCGACCCCGACTGCGGCACCAACTTCACGTGGGTGAGCCGCGCCATCGGTCCCAAGAGCGGATGGATGGGCGGCTGGAGCAGCATGATCGCCGATCTCGTGATCATGCCGAGCCTCGCCTACATCGCGGCTTCGTATACGTTCCAACTGCTGGGGCTCGACAGCATGGCGAACAGTCAGTGGTGGACGCTCGCGCTCGGCATCGTGTTCATCATGGCCATGACATGGATCTGCGTGGTCGGTATCGAGCTGAGCGCGCGGACGCAGCTCATCCTGTTGAGTACCGAGCTCGCGGTGCTGGTGCTCTTCAGCGTGTGGGCGTTGATCCGCGTGTACGCGAACCAGATCCCCGGATCGATTCATCCGTCGTGGTCGTGGCTCGCCCCCAGTGATTTCGGTGGCGTCAGTGGATTGACGGGCGGGGTCCTCGTTGTGGTGTTCCTCTACTGGGGATGGGACACCGCGGTCAGCGTCAACGAGGAGTGTGAGGACGCCAACCGCGTCCCCGGGCTCGCGGCCGTGCTGTCCACCTTCATCCTCGTCGGCATCTACGTGATCGTGGCCATCGCGGCCCAGGCCGTGAAGGGTCCCGGCTTCCTCACCAATCACTCGAACGATGTGCTCTCGGCGACGGGCAGCATCATCTTCGGAACATCGGGCTGGGGAACCCTGGCCGAGAAGCTGTTGATCATCGCCGTGTTGAGCTCGGCGGCCGCAAGTTGCCAGACCACGATCCTTCCCGCCGCCCGCACCGCGCTCTCGATGTCCACGCACAAGGCGTTTCCGCCGGTCTACAGCGAGATGGATCGCCGGTATCTCACGCCCGCCAAGTCGACCTGGATCTTCGGGATCATTTCGAGTGTCTGGTTCGCGTTGCTCGTGATCGCGAGTCGCTTGTACGGGGGCGACGTACTCCTGTGGTCGGTGTCGAGCGTCGGGCTGATGATCTCGTACTACTACGGGCAGACCGGCATCGCCTGCGCGATCTACTACCGCCGCTACCTGTTCACGAGCGTCAAGAACTTCTTCCTCGTCGGGCTGCTGCCGCTCATCGGTGGCCTGTCGCTGGGCGCCGTGTTCGTGAAGTCGGTGTGGGACATGACCGACGCCGCGTACACCGATCCGCCGCAGTCGTGGTTGGGAGTGAGCCCGGTGTTGTGGATCGGGCTCGGCGCGTTCCTCGGCGGGATTCCGTTGATGTTCTGGTGGCAGTCGAAGGACCGGACGTTCTTCGAGCGAGGACGGGATCCGGTGGACGGGCGACCACCTCCCGAAGGCGGCGAGCCGCTCCCGCCGTTGGTCGCGAACGAAAGGGTTCTCTGACATGGCCGGCGAGATCATCCTCGGATACGACGGACTGGAGGAATCCAGGGCCGCGTTGAAAGCCGCGGTCCAGGTGGCCGCGGCGTTCGGTCGCCATCTCGTCGTCGTGTTCGGCTACGAGCCGAATCCACTGGGCGGCGAGGTCAGGGATCTGCGCCACGCCATCCGCGAGATCGGCGCCAAGTTCGGCGAGGAGGCCACGCAGCTCGCGCACGGCTTCGACGCGTCGGTCGCGGTCGAGGTCGAGCTGGTCGACGACCGCCCGGCCGAGGCGATCCTGCGTGCCGCGGAGGAACACGACGCGCTGTTGATCGTGGTCGGCGCGGAGTCACGCGGTCCGATCGCCGGATCGCTGCTCGGCTCCGCGACGTACCAGGTCGTGCATCGTTCGCCGCGGCCCGTGCTCGTCGTCCCATTGCCCGCGGAGCCGTAGCGGCTCCGCCGACACCGCGTTGTACGCGACGTAGTCGGTCGGGGAGGAAGTGAGCGGAATCTGCTGCGTCGCTCCGGGGCCAAGTTCGGAAACGTCGGCACGCGCCGCTCAGGGCGCTTCCGGGTGTTGGAGCAGATGCTTCATCACCTTGCCCGTGGCGTTGCGGGGGAGCTCGCCCACGAAGTGGAGCTGGCGGGGCCGTTTGTAATCGGCCAGGAGTTCGGCGCAGAACGCGTGCAGCTCGTCGGCATGCAGCGCGACGCCTTCCCTCGCCACGACGAACGCGGCGACGTCCTCACCGAGAACCGGGTGCGGCACGCCGACGACCGCGACCTCGCGGACCGATGGATGTTCGATGATCACCGCTTCCACATCGGTCGCGTAGATGTTGTTGCCGCCTCGGATGATCACGTCCTTCTTGCGGCCCACGAGATACAGATACCCGTCGTCGTCGAAGTAGCCGAGGTCGCCGGTGCGCAACCAGCCGTCGTCGGTCCAGGTCTGCGCGGTGGTGGTCGGGTCCTTGTAGTACTCGCGCTGACGTCCCGGGAGGCGGCACAGCAGCTCGCCGATCTCACCCACGGCGACCTCGGCGAGCTGCTCGTCGACGATCTTCGCCTCCATCGGGGCCATCGGCTTGCCGACCGATCCGATTCGCTTCGTGACTTCTTCCTTCGGCATCACGATGAACGCGGGGCCGGCCTCGCTCATGCCGTACGAGTTCGACACCGTCGCCTGCGGCAGACGCTCCTGGAGCGTGAGTAGTGTCTTGGGTGCGACCGGCGCGCTGCCGATCGAGACCATCACCAGGCTCGACAGGTCGTACTTCTCGAAGTCGGGATGCGCGACGAGCAGCTCCGCCATCGCCGGAACGATCAGCGTCATCACCGGCTTCTCGCGCTCGACGATCTGCATCCACCGGCCGGCGTCGAACTTGGAGAGGTACAGCGCGGTGAGTCCCATCTTCATGGGATTGAACACGAACGCCAGCCCCGCGAAGGTGAACAGCGGCGCACCGTGCAGCCAGCCACCCCCGGTCCACACGGGCTCGTTGTTCGGGATCATCGCGATGTTGCGATGACGCACGGCGACGCCCTTGGGAAGTCCGGTGGTGCCCGACGTGTACATGATGTCGGCGAGATCATCCTTGTGCACCGGTACCTGGAAGCGCGACGCGTCGACGTCGAGCGCGTCGGTCCACGGGATCATGCCGTCGCCATCGTTCACCGTGACTGCGAACCGGAACGAGGGCACGGCCGCCTGCACCGAGCGCACGTTGTCGCGCAGGGAAGCGCACGTGATCGCGGACGACACCTCGGCGTGACCGAGAATCGTCACGATCTCGCGTTCGCTCAATCGCGTGTTCGCCGGGACGGCGACGGCACCCGCCTTGTGCACGGCCGCATAGGCGACGATCCAGCGCAGGCAATGTTCGCTCGGGAAGTAGATGGCCACGCGATCGCCGTGCGCGATACCACGCGCGACGAGGCCGCGAGCCAATCGGTTCGACTCCGCTTCCCACTCGGCGAACGTGATGGTGGTGTCGGCGTCGAGATCCCGGTATGCCGGTTCATGGGGATACCGCTCCGCCATGTAGCGGAGCTGATCGACCTGGAGCGATCCCCACTCCGGCATCGCGTTACAGCCCGAAGCCCATCTGCGGGATCTTGCGCGAGTGCTCGCCCGGGAAGAGCTCGTCCTTTCTGGCGATGATCTCCTCGACGGTCCAGCGGTCGCCCTTGGCGATCTCGCTGCCGACCGTCCACCCTTCCATCCGGTAGACGCGATCGGCCCACACCACGAAGATCTGACCGCTCACGTCACCCGCCGCGGGCGACGCGAGGAAGCCGACGATGGGCGCGATGTTCTCGGGTGCCCACTGATCGAACTGCCCTTCCTTGGCGGCCATGAACTCGGCCGCGCCGGCCACCGTGTCGGTGAGACGCGTTCGGGCCCGCGGCGCGACGCAGTTGACGGTCGCTCCGTACCGCTGCATCTCGCGCGCCATGACGATCGTCATCGCGGCGATACCTGCCTTCGCGGCCGCGTAATTCGACTGCCCGGCCTGGCCGAACAGTCCGGACTCGCTTGCGGTGTTGATGATGCGACCGTAGACCTCGGCACCCGACTTGCTGCGTTCGCGCCAGTACGCCGCCGCGAAGTGTGATGGCGCGAAGTGGCCCTTCAGGTGCACCTTGATGACGGCGTCCCACTGGTGCTCGTCCATGTTGAAGCTCATGGCGTCGCGCAGGATGCCGGCGTTGTTCACGAGGATGTTGCAGTCGCCGCTGTGCGCGACCGCCTGGCTGATCAAACGCTCGGCGCCTTCCCACGACGAGACGTCGTCGTAGTTGGCCACGGCCTCGCCGCCCGCGGCGCGGATCTCGTCGACGACCTCCTGCGCGGGCGTGTGGTCCTCACCCTCGCCTTCGCGTGCGGCGCCGAGGTCGTTGACGATGACCGTTGCCCCCTCCGAAGCGAGCAGCAGCGCATGGGCCCGGCCGATGCCACGGCCCGCGCCCGTCACGATCGCGACCTTCCCCTCCAATGTTCCCATGGGGTCCTCGAGCCTCCTCGTCGATGTTGTCTCCGGGCCGGCTCCGGGCCGGATCCGGCCGTCGATCTCCCGGCGAAGGGGCACGTTACCCAAGTTCCTGACTGCGATGTGAGGGTGCGGCGCTACCATCGCGGCGCTGTTCAACCCCACCGCGAAGGGAATACGCATGGGCGACGCCGTCATCGTCTCCGCCGCACGCACGGCCATCGGCACCGGACGCAAGGGAACGCTGGTCGACGTCAGCGCGTTCGACCTCGCGAAGTACTCGATCGCGGAGGCGCTCGAGCGTTCGGGCATTCCCGGCACCGACGTCGACGACATTGTCCTCGGTGAGGTCCTCCAGGGGGGCGGCGACATCGCCCGCTACGCCGCGGTGGAGCTCGGACTCATCGAGGTGCCGGGCGTGGCGCACAACCGTCACTGCGCGTCGGGCATGGCTGCGGTCCAAACCGCGGCGGCAACGGTGAAGGCGGGCATGGACAAGGTGGTGATCGCGGGCGGCACCGAGTCGGTCTCGTCGTCGCCGGCCTCGATGAAGCGTAGGCTCGGCACCGACGAGATGGCCCCGTGGATGTCGCCCAGTCACCCGGACACGCCCGAGGCGCCCGCGTGGGACATGTCGATCACCGTCGGCTGGAACACCGCGCAACGCGCCAACGTGACACGCGAGGAGATGGACGCCTGGGCGTGCGAGTCGCACCGTCGCGCCATCGCCGCCATCGACGAAGGACGCTTCGACGACGAGATCTTTCCGATCGAGGTGACTCGCCGCGACGGCGAAACGGTCGTGTTCCAGGTCGACGAGCATCCGCGCCGCGACACCACGATGGAGAAGCTGGCGGCGCTCAAGGTGTTGCACCCCGAGATCGAAGGCTTCTCGATCACCGCGGGGAACTCTTCGGGGATCAACGACGGCAGCGCGGCGGTGGTCGTCGTGGACGGCGACTACGCGAAGACCCACGGGTTGCAGCCGCTCGCGATCATCCGCTCGTGGGCATCGGCGGGTGTGCCGCCGGCCGAGACCGGGCTCGGGCCGACCCGTGCGATTCCCAAGGCCCTGGCGCGCGCCGGGCTGAGCGTGAGCGACATCCACCTCGTCGAGATCAACGAGGCGTTCGCGTCGATGGCGGTGGCCTCCTCGCGGATTCTCGGGTTCGACCACGACATCGTGAACGTCAGTGGCAGCGGCTGCAGCCTCGGTCACCCGGTGGCGTGCACCGGGGCCCGCATGATCGTGACGCTCGTGCACGAGTTACGCCGGCGCGGTGGCGGCTTCGGCGTGGCGAGCATGTGCGCCGGTGGTGGCATGGGCAGCGCGACGGTGCTCGAGGTGCTTCCCGCCTGAGATCACGCCCAGTGAGGGCGTGCGTCGATAGGCGGACGCCCCGTGAAGACAGTGCGATATCTCGGCGGCGAGAAGCCGCCGAGAAGGACTTTCGACGCGCGGCACGTGACCTATGAGCGCGGTCCCTCAGCGGGCCCGCCGCGAGGAAGCAGAGATGGTGGCCGAGCTGCGGGTGCGGATGTTGGGGCCGTTCGAGGTGGACGGGTTCGACGCGACCGCGTTCGGATCTCGCAAGGCCCGTACGCTCCTCAAGGTCCTCGCTCTGGCGCGTGGTGCGCCCGTGAGCGTCGATCGCCTCGTCGACTGTTGTTGGGCCGACGACGGGCCGAGCCGACCGGCCGATCAGGTGTCGGTGCTGGTCAGCAGGCTTCGCGGCGTGCTGGGGCGGGATCGCATCACGCACGGCGACGGCGGCTACCGCCTCGTTGTCGACTGGCTGGATCTCGACGCCTTCGACGAGCTCGCGACCGAAGCGAGGACGCGGCTCGCTCGCGGCGAGACGACGCCGGCTCGGGTCGCGGCGGACGCCGCGCTGGCCCTCGTCCGAGGGCCGTTGCTCGTGGACGAGCTCGACGCCGAGTGGGTGGAAGCCGAGCGGCGCGCGAGTGAACGGCGGATCTCCGAGGCGCTGCACCTCGCGGCCGAGGCATCGTTCGCGGTGGGAGATCACCTCGCCGCGATCGACCTGGCCGGGCGCGCGATCGAGCGCGAACCCTTCGACGAGGCGGCGTTGCGTGTCCTGATGGCCGCGTACGTCGCGCGGGGTCGTCCGGCGTCGGCCCTGGCCGCGTACGCGCGGTTGCGTGAGTGTCTGGCCGAAGAGCTCGGTGTCGATCCGTCTCCGGAGACCGAATCGTTGCACACGGCGATCGTGCGCAACGAAGACCTTCCGGGTTTCACGCTCGCCGCGTCGATGACGCCTGATCCCGACGAACGCGACGGCTCGGTACCCGCGGGCCGGGACGCCGTCTTCGCCGCACTCGACGACGCGCTGCTCGGCCCGCTGGCCCGCGCGGTGATCGTCGAGCTCGCGGGGGAGGCGGGCATCGGCAAGACGATGGTGCTCGACCGGTGGGCCAACCGAGCCCGCGACCGCGGCGTGACTGTGCTGGCGGGCCGGTGCGACGACCTCGAACGCGCGCTGCCGTTGCAGGTGATCCTCGACGCGCTGGCCGGCGGCCTTCGTGAGCTCGACGACGACGAAGCCCTCGCGATACTCGGCGCGGACGCCGGCGTCCTCGGGCCGCTCCTCCAACGACACGAACAGGTCGTCGACGGCCCGACGGGGGCGCTGGCCGACGCGGAGACGGGCCGGCTCGCGCTCTTCGCCGCGTTGCTCGGTGTGGTGCAGCGATTCGCGGCGCGATCACCGATCGTGTTCGCGCTCGACGACATGCACCTCGCCGGCGGGGCCACGGTCGACTGGCTGCGTTACGTGACGGCCCACGGCGACGGTCTGGACGTCGGGTTCGTCGTCGCCCGCCGGCCCGACGAAGGGCTTGCCCTGGCCTCGACCACGACGATCGAGTTGGGTCCGCTCGACCGTGCCGCGACCGCCGAGGTCGTCGGCGACGCGCGGGCCACGGATCTCTTCGAGCGGAGCGGCGGTCATCCGCTGTTCCTCGTGGAGTTGGCCGCGTCCGACGACGGGACCACACTGCCCGTGTCGATCGTCGCGTCCGTCAACGACCGGTGCGACCGCGCGGGTCCGGCGGGGGAGACCCTGCGGACGGCCGCCGTCATCGGCTCCGACATCGACCTCGACGTCCTGGCCGCCGTAACCCAGCATCCGCCGGTCGTGCTGCTCGGTCATCTGGAGGACGGTGTTCGCCGACGAATCCTGGTGGAGCGCAACGCGACGTTCGTCTTCGCCCACGATCTGGTCCGGGACGCGCTGGTCACGGGGATGACCGCTTCGCGTCGAGCGCTCATCCACCGCGAAACGGGTCGGGCGATGCACCGTCGGGCCGGTGCCGAACCACTCGACGTCGCCTATCACGCACGTCTCGGGGGCGACCTCGAGCTCGCGGCCCGCGCCTACGCCGACGCTTCGGCGCTCGCGCTCGAGCGGTTCGACCACGCGACGGCCGTGCAGGTGCTGGACCAGGCGATCGAGCTGCATGACACGCCCGAGGTGCGGGTGGAACGGGCGAGAGTCGCGGTGTTGTCGGGCGACTACGTGGGAGCCCGCGTCCATGCCGAAGTCGCGATGAGCGCCGGAGCCGGCGCGGCGGCATTCGAGGTCGCCGGGTGGGCGGCGTACTTCCAACGGGACCTCGAACGCTGCCGCCGTCTCGCCGACGACGGCGTGCGTCTTGCGGACGACGACGCGCTCCGGGCGAGCTGTCTCACGCTCGCGGGCCGGGTTCGCCATAGCGATGGCGAGATCGCCGAGGGCGAGATCCGGTTGCGTGAGGCCGTCGATCTCGCGCACGGTGCCACGCGAGTGGTCGCGTCGGTGTGGCTCGGCACGTTGCGGAGCCATCAGGGCCGGGTCGAGGAGGCGTTGGAGCTGCTGCGCCCGGGCACGTATCCGAGCTTCGCGGTCACGCACACGTTCGCGCCGATGCACGCGCACATGTTCATCGGTCACGCTCTCGGCGTAGCCGGACGAGCGGAAGCGGCGCTGCGCGCGTTCACAACCTTCGGCGAGCTGGTCGAGCAGCAACACGCCACGCGGTTTCGCGGTCGACCCGAAAACTTCACCGCGTGGGTGTTGAGGAGCCTCGGGCATTCCGCGGCCGCCGACGAATTGAACCAGCGAGCCGTCGAGGCCGGCCCGCAGATCGGGCACGTGGAGGCGACGATCGCGGCGTGGCTGGATCTTGCCGATGGTGAGCTCGCGCGCGGCGACCTCGACGCCGCCGCACGGAATCTGCACGAGGCGACGGTGCTGCTCGGTCAACCGCAGGTGCTGCGGTGGCGCCAGGTGATGCGGGAGAAGAGCTTGCGTGCTCGGCTTTCGCTCGCCGCCGGTGACGGTGAGCCGGCACTCGCGATCGCGACGGAACTCGTCGCCGACGCGACCGACAAGGGCATCCCGCGCTACGAGTTGATCGGTCGAGTGCTCGAAGCCCGGGCACGGGCGGCGCTGCGCATGCCGGTGGACCACGACGATCTCGACGGCGTCCTCGCGAGGTTGCCGGAGTATGCCGGTTTGGAAGCGTGGTGGATGACCGCCGAAGTGGCGCGGGAACTCGGCGTGGACCGGTGGCGGTCGCGGGCCGAAGACGGGCTCGCAGCACTTGCCAAACGTTCGGGCGAGCACCGTGAGAGCCTGCTGCGAAGCGCACGGAGTCGACTCGAGGCATTGGACCGCGACTGACGAACGGAGCATTCCATGGAACCGGTGATGGTGGCGGCCGTGCAGGCGACACCGGCGTATCTCGATCGAGACGCCACGATCGACATCGCCTGCGAACGCATCGGAACGGCGGCGGACAACGGGGCGAAGATTATCGCGTTCGGCGAGGCCTTCGTGGCCGGATATCCCGATTGGGTCTGGCGGCGAACACCGCACCAGGACGCGGATTGGTTCCGTCGGTTCCAGGAACAGGCCGTGGTGGTTCCGAGTTCGGCAACAGATCGGCTCGGTGAGGCCGCACGCGCCGCACATGCCTACGTCGCAATCGGTGTGGACGAACGCGATGCCGAAGGCAGCACCGTTTACAACTCACTGGTGTACTTCGGTCCTGACGGCCGCGTGCTCGGCGTGCATCGCAAACTGATGCCCACCGGTGGTGAACGGCTGGTATGGGGCGTCGGTGACGGTTCGGGACTCGGCGTGCACGACACTCCGTACGGTCGCCTGGGCGGTCTGATCTGCTGGGAGAACTACATGCCGCTCGCGCGCGCGGCGATGTACGCGCAGGGCGTTGACATCCTGGTTGCTCCGACGTGGGACAACTCCGACGCCTGGGTGCCGACACTGCGACACATCGGCAAGGAAGGTCGGATGCACGTCATCGGCGTCACGTCGTTCATCACCGCGGCCGACGTGCGCGACCGTGTCCCCGGTTTCGCGGCGATATATGCCGACGACCCCGGCGACTTCCTGAGCCGGGGGAACTCGGCCATCACGAACCACGAAGGTGAGATCCTGGCCGGTCCGCTCGTGGGCGAGGCGGGGATCGTGTACGCGACGCTCGACGTCGATGCGGCCCGTGCGTCGCGCCGAATGTTCGATCCCATGGGACACTACGCCCGGTCGGATGTGTTCAAGCTGACCGTCGACCGGCGGGCGAAACCGGCCGTCGAGTTCGACAACGGAGACCCCGAAACGATGTAGTCGGGGACTCGGCTAGCGCGCGACGCGGCCCGACATCACGAGGACTTCGGGTACGAGGGGTTCGGGATCCGGACCGAGTGCGTCGCGGAGCCCGTCGACGATGCGTCGGAGCCGCGCGTCGTCGAGCGACCCGACGAAGGTGGAGTAGCCGGGCGAGCCGAATCGCCACGCGATGATGTCGTCGGCCACGCGAACGCCGGTGTCGATCGCGTGTTCGGAGACGTGGACGTCGGCGAGTCCCGAGTCGCGGCCGATCGCGGCCAGCCGGTCGGGCAGTGCCGCCCGCGGTTCGATCGACGCCTTGAACTCGGCGAACCACGCGGGCCGCCGGTATCCGGCGGCAACCAACGCGGATTCGATCAGGTCCTTCGCTTCGAACTCCCAACGGCCGTCGAACCCCAGCGTCATGACCACTCCGTCGGGGCGTACGCAGCGCGCGACCTCGCGCACCGCCCGCACCGGTTCCGGAAGGTGCGACAGCACGAAACCGCCGGCGGCCAGGTCGAACGCCGCCGCACGGATGGGCAACGCGTACGCGTCGCCCGTGGTCGCGGGAGGGCGCGACTTCCGGTCGACGGACAGCATGGCGGGCGAGAGATCGACCGCAATGACGCGCGCGCCGGCGTCGACGAACGCGCCGGACGTTGCTCCGGTGCCGGCGCCGAAGTCGAGGACGCGCGCGTCGACGAGAGAACGAGGGCACGACGCGACGAGCGCGTCGGCCATCCGGCGATAAATGCGCGCCGGCGCGCCGGACCAGGCGGCCGCGCCGCCCTGATACGCCTCGCGTACTCCGGCCCGCAACGCGGCGGCATCCATCACGCGAGATACCGCGCGCCCTCGACGGTCCGCTCCTCCCACCACGACAACTCGTCGCCCGGTCCGCCGAGCGCCTTCTCCCATCCCATCTGTACCACGCCGCCGAGCAGCGCGAGGGCGAGCTGGCGATCCCACCACGGTTCGGTGTCGATGCCGTTGCGTTCGAGCGCATCGCGATACGCAGCGATGGCGTCTTCCTTGGAATGAGGGAGCCGCGCCGCGTTGAGCGACAGGTACCACGTGAGCTCGCTGCAGCCCGGTCCGCGACCGGGCGTCTCCCAATCGATGAGCACCGTACGGCGGCGGTCGTCGGTGCCGAGATTGCCGAGCTTCCAGTTGCCGTGCAGCAACGTCATCGGCGTCTGCTCGAGCGCCCACAGCAGTGGCGAGAGGTCGCGCAACAGTGGCAGCACGATCTCCGCCGCGGCCGGTGCGCGTTGCGGGAACAGCTCCCAGCCTTCGCCGATGAGTCTGGGGACGAACGTGTCGGCGCCGATCGCCTGCTCCCCGATCGCGGTCCACGGCGAACACTCGAGATAGCGATTGGCCAGCGGGGTCAGACCGTATTCGTCGTCGAAGTTCCAGAAGTGCGCTTGCAGCTCGGCCATGTGCTCGAGGAACCGGGTGTGCTGCTCGGGCGGAATCGTCGTATCGCCCTCGGGCACCATCCACGGTCCGACGTCACGCATCAGCAACACCGTCCCGCGGCCCCCGGCACCGAGGTTGGGATCGTGGGCGCACCCGATGATCGGCTGGTTGATCGAGTCGGGCAACGCGTCGAGGAGCCCCGAGCGCCACAGTTGCAGCGTCTTGCATCCGAGGTCGCCGACGGCGCGCATCGTCCAGTCGATGTCGAGGTCGAGCACCTTCGTGACGAACCACTCGTCGCCGATGCGGACCCGTTCCATCGGTGCACCCGATTTCGAGTCGGAGTGGTCGAGTGGCGTGCGCTCGACCACTCCGGCGAGCAGGTCGGCGACGGTCGAGACCGGCCGTGATCGCAGTGCGAGGTCAGGCACGAGCGGCCTCCTCCATCTCCGCGAGCAACGAGGCGGGCCAGCGTCCACCGCACCACATCGTGTCGCGGACGATGTGGTCCCCTTCGACCTCGACCACGTGGGCCTGATGGGTGGCGTGCGGCACGCCGTGCTCGAGCCACGAGAGCGTGAACTCCACCAGCTCGCCCGACGGGAGTGGGGTGCGCCGCAGATCCTCGAACCGGCCCTCGTCGCGGAACCACCCGCGGAACAGGTCGATCGCGTCCTCGCTTCCGCGGCTGGTCTCGCGCCAGCCCGGAACGGTCCAGTCGACGACGGTGTCGGGGGCGAAGGCATCGAAGGACTCCCAGTTCGCTCCTTCGAAGGCGGCCAGGAGACGGTCGACGGGAGTGTTCATGGTGGTCCTCTCCTCGGGTGTGGCCCCATCGCGGGGTGCCCCATCGTGCCGGTCGCCGTTTGCAGTGACATTGCAGCCCGGTTGGGCCGGCGCTGCAAGGTGGCTGCAAATCGCTCGGCGCAGGGTGGCCTCATCGACCATCGACTCCGGGAGGCACACCATGACCATCGACGAGACGAAGCTCACCGAGTTCATCGGCACGTTCGTGGGAGAGCTCGGCACCGTGATGCACGCGGCGACCGTCGTGATCGGCGACAAGCTCGGTCTCTACCGGGCCATGGCCGACGGCACGCCGGTCACGCCGGCCGAGCTCGCCGAGCGGACCGCGACCGACGAGCGGTACGTGCGCGAGTGGCTGTCGGCGCAGGCGGCCGCGGGCTACGTCGAGTACGACGCGCCGTCGGGCCGTTTCACGCTCCCGGCCGAACACGCGCTCGTGCTCGCCGACGACTCCGCGCCCGTCTTCATCCCCGGCGCGCTCCAGGTGGCCGGATCGTTGTGGAAGGACGAGGCCGTGATCACCGAAGCGTTCCGTACCGGAGTCGGCGTCGGTTGGCACGAGCACCACCACGACCTGTTCCACGGGACCGAACGATTCTTCCGGCCCGGGTACAACGCGAACCTCGTGGCCGAGTGGATCCCCGCGCTCGACGGCGTGGAGGCGAAGCTGCTGGCCGGCGCGCGAGTCGCCGACGTCGGGTGCGGGCACGGCGCCTCCACGATCATCATGGCCCGGGCGTATCCGAACTCGACGTTCGTCGGGTTCGACTACCACGAGGCGTCGATCGAAGTCGCGCGCAAGGCAGCGGCCGACGCCGGGGTCGCCGATCGCGTCACCTTCGAGGTCGCGTCGGCGAAGGACTACCCGGGCTCCGGCTACGACCTCGTCGCCTGCTTCGACTGCCTGCACGACATGGGCGACCCGGTCGGCGCGTCTCGCCACGTCCACGCGACGTTGGCGGGCGACGGAACGTGGTTGATCGTGGAGCCGTACGCGAACGATCGCCTCGAGGACAATCTCAATCCCGTCGGCCGGATCTTCTACTCGGCGTCCACGTGCATCTGCACGCCGGCGTCGAAGGCCCAGGAGATCGGGCTCGCGCTCGGCGCGCAAGCCGGTGAGGCGAGGTTGGGCGCGGTCGTGACCCAGGGCGGGTTCACGCGGTTCCGCCGCGCGACGGAAACACCCTTCAACCTCGTGCTCGAAGCGCGCCGCTGAACCGTCCCGACAACGGGCGACCGTGCACGCCCCGCAGTTCGTGCGTTCGCGTGAGTGCCGCGGCGTGTACGGTCGTGACCGTGGCGAACGGACTGGACCTGGACGCCGAGCTCGTCCTCGCGCTCGAGCTCGCGGACGAGGCCGACGCGCTGACCTCGGAACGCTTCGGCGCGCTGGACCTCGTCGTGGAGACGAAGCCCGATCTCACGCCGGTCAGCGAAGCGGACCGGACCGCCGAGGAGTTGTTGCGCGACCGCATCAGCTTCGCCCGGCCGAGCCACGGGATCCTCGGTGAGGAGTTCGGCGCCGAGGGCAACGAGATCACGCGCTGGATCCTCGATCCGATCGACGCCACCAAGAACTACGTCCGCGGTGTGCCGGTGTGGGCCACGCTCATCGCGCTCGAAGACGACGGCGTGATCCAGGTCGGCGTCGTTTCGGCGCCCGCGCTGCACCGCCGGTGGTGGGCCGCCCGGGGACGCGGCGCGTTCGCGAACGGCGAGCCGGTGCACGTGTCGTCGGTCGGTGCGATCGCCGATGCCCATCTCGCGTACGACGACATGGCGAGCTTCGACGCGTGCGGTCGCAGTGAGGAGTTTCTCGCGCTGACGAGGAGCTGTTGGCGCACGCGCGGCTTCGGCGACTTCTGGGCCCACATGCTCGTCGCCGAAGGGGCCGTCGACGTCGCGATCGAACCCGAAGGGCTGAAGATCTGGGATCTGGCTCCTCTCCAGTTGATCGTCGAAGAGGCAGGTGGCCGCTTCACCGACCTCGATGGTGTGGCGCGCGCCGATGGCGGCAGCGGCGTGTCGACGAACGGGCTGCTCCACGACCACGTCCTCGCCGCGCTGCGCGTGTCCTGACCGGCCGAAACACGCGCCCAGAACATAGGGTGGGCGACATGAGCGAGATAACCATCGGCATCGACATCGGCACCACGTCCGTCAAGGCCGTGGCGGCCGACGCCGACGGCACCGTGATTGCCCGGTCCCGCGTGAAGCACCCGATCGAGATCCCGGCGGCCGACCGCTTCCAGCACGACGCGGTGCGGGCGTGGCGTCGCGGCCCCCGGCGGGCCCTGGCCGCGCTCGGGGACGTCGCGAAGTCGGCCCGCGCGGTGTCGGTCGCGGCGATGGTGCCGTCGTTGACCGCGGTCGACGGCCGGGGCATCCCGCGCACGCCGGGTTTGCTCTACGGCGACGTGCGTGGTCGCACCGACGATGCGGGCAACATCGCCGAGAGCGGCGAGCTGTTCCGGTTCCTCGAATGGACTCGCGAGCAGTTCCCCGACGCGCGTGGCTACTGGCCGGCGCCCACCGTCGCGAACTTCGCGCTCGGTGGCGTGCCTGCGCTCGACACCACGACGGCCGCGACCGCGTACCCGCTCTTCGATTGGGTCGGGTGGGACGAGGAAGTCGCGGCCTCGCTCGGAATCAGGACGGCGCAGCTACCCAAGATCGTGCCCACCGGATGGGAGGCCGGGCGGATCGGTGGCGCCGACGGACCGATCCTCGCGCCCGGTTGCATCGACGCACTGGCCGAGCAGATCGTTGCGGGCGCGGACAACGACGGTGACGTCCTCGTGATCTGCGGCACGACCCTGATCGTCTGGATCGTTGTCCCCACCGAGGCCGTACCCGAGGTTCCGGGTTACTACGCGATTCCCCACACAACCCAGGGCAAGATGCTTCTCGGCGGACCGAGCAACGCCGGTGGGCTGTTCCTCAACTGGGTCCGCGGGTGGCTCGGTCGTGAGTCGGGGGAGCTCGATCCCCACCGCATCCCGGTGTGGGCGCCGTACGTGCGCGGGGAACGCACGCCGATCCGGGATCCGGACCGGCGGGCGGTGCTCGCCGATCTCGATCTCACCCACGATGCGGCCGCCATCCAGCACGCCGCGTTCGAAGCCGCGGGATTCGTCACCCGACGTGCCATCGAGGCCAGTGGCGTGGCCTGCCGGCGGATCATCGCGACGGGCGGTGGGATCCGCGTCGAGCCGTGGGTGCAGGCCCTTGCCGACTGCACCGGCCTGCCGGTCGACGAGGTCGCGGTGCCCGAAGGCGGGGCCCTCGGTTCCGCCTTCCTCGCTCGCATGGCGGCGGGCCTCGAGACGCAGATGGCCGACGGCCGGCGGTGGGCGAAGACCGGCCGACGGGTCGAGCCCCGCGCGGCGTGGCAGACCGCCGTGGAGGGCCGCTACCAGCGCTTTCTCGAGCTCTCGCCCCTGTCGTACCCACCGGTCGGCGATCACACCCGGAGCGTCGCTCGTGGGCGTACCATCTGACGCCGCCGTCGGAGAAGTGGACCGGACCCGGAGCCCGGTGAGGGCCCCGAGAAGGAGACACGATCGTGTCCGCAGACCCGAGCGACCCGAGCGACCCGAGCGACCCGAGCGAGATCGATCCCTACGACTCCTTCGACGCGAGCCGGCAGTTCGCGGGCACGGTCGCGGGCGATTCCCGGGATCCCTATCCGAAGTTCGCCGCGAAACGCCGCGACACACCGGTCGAGCGTTCGACCGACAAGATGTGGGGCAACATCGAACGCGACGCGTACTGGGTCTACACCTACGACGGCGTGAGCAAGGCGTTCCGCGACGACGCGACGTTCTCCTCGATCGCGATCCGCGAGCTCATGGGCCTCTACATGGGCCCGAACATCATCGTGGGCCTCGACGAACCGGAGCACCGCCGCCACCGGAACCTCGTCGCGCAGGCCTTTCGTCAGAAGTCCCTCGCGCACTGGGAGACCGACCTCGTGCGGCCCGTGATCGACGAGCTCATCGACCGCATCCGGACGCGGGGGAGCGCGGAGCTCGTGCGCGACTTCACGTATCGGTTCCCGATCCAGGTCATCGCGGAGATCCTCGGACTCCCGCGTGAGGACCATCTCACGTTCCATCGCTGGGCGATGCAGCTCATCAACGTCGCCGCGGATCCGGAGAACGGGATCGCCGCATCGGAGGCGCTCCGCGAGTACTTCATGGGTGTGTGCGAGCAACGCCGGGCGGAGCCCCGCAACGACGTCATCAGCGACGTCGTGCACGCCGAGCTCGACGGCGAGACGCTCGACGAGGACGAGATCCTTTCCTTCCTCCGGCTCCTGCTACCCGCCGGCGCCGAGACCACGTATCGCGCGACCGGCAACTTCATCTACGGCCTCTTGAGTCATCCCGACCAGATGGAGGCGTTGCGCAAGGACCGGTCGCTCATGCAGCAGGCCGTGGAGGAGACGATCCGGTGGGAGCCGCCGCTCCTCATCACCGCGCGGCGCTCGGCATGCGACACCGAGCTCCTGGGCGTCGAGATCCCCGAGGGCTCCGAGGTGATCCTGTGCAGCGGATCCGCGAACCACGACGAGACGCGGTGGGACGACGCCGACGACTTCGACATCTTCCGCGAACAGAAGCCGCACATCGCGTTCGGCGCCGGCGTGCACATGTGTATCGGCATGCATCTGGCCCGCATGGAGATGCGCGTCGCGGTGGACCGCCTGCTCGATCGGCTCCCCGATCTGCGCCTCGATCCCGACGGCAACGACCCGCACATCCACGGCCAGAACTTCCGCTCGCCCACGTCGCTCCCCGTGCTGTTCGAGACGTGAGGCGGTGCCGGCAACGTACCGACGATGTGCCGATGACGTGCCGATGACGTGCCGGCGCCGGCGGGCGACGATCGGGCGGTGACCATCTCCCGCCGGCACGGCGTACACGCATCGGGCGTTGGCATGGGCCGTCGAGTCCGTTCGACCGGTCTCCACCACCTGATCCCGTCTCGAGACCCCTCGCCCGCGGCGCGTTCCTGGTGGTATGACGCTTCGGACCCGGGATGTGTTGACACCGCCGGGAAGAAGATCTCGGAACATTCCCGAGCACTCGGGATCGGATGCACGACCGCCGCGGCGCTAGCGTGACCCGGAGGCGTGAAGAGGAGGAACCGTGGCACTCGAGATCACCGTCGACCGCGAGAAGTGCATGGGCTCGGGGAACTGCATCTTCTGGGCACCGGGCGTGTTCGACCTCGACGACGACGGAGTGTCGATCGTCGTCGACGCCGTCGCCGCACCCGAGGAGAAGATCGTCCTGGCCGCGCAGGGCTGCCCGACGCAGGCCATCTCGGTGAGCAAGGACGGCACCAAGCTCGTCTGATCGCCATCCTCGGCCTCGCGACGCGCGGACCTGTCGGCTGGCGGTCGTCACGTGGCCCGGGCCTAAGCTCCCCGCCATGCCGATTGGGATCACCGAAGAACACGAGGCCCTGCACGACGCCGCTCGTGGGTGGGCCGACCGCCACTGTCCGGCGGCCGTCGCCCGGGAGCTGCTCGACGCTCCGGCGGATTCGTTGCCGCCGTTCTGGCACGACGTGCGCGAGCAGGGATGGCTCGGCCTCCACATCGGCGAGGACTCGGGCGGCGACGGCTATGGCCTTCCCGAGCTCGTCGTTGTTCTCGAGGAGTTGGGTCGGGCCGTCGCGCCGGGCCCGTTCGTACCGACCGTGCTCGCGGCCGCGATCCTGCAGGAGGACCACGAGGCCACGGCCGACGAATACCTGATTGCGCTCGCGACGGGTGCCTCGGTGGGTGCGGTCGCGCTGGACGGTGCATTCGACGGCGAAAAGACGGCCGACGGGATCAGGGTGAGCGGGACGGTTTCCCCCGCGCTGTCCGCCCACCTCGCCGACATCCTCGTGGCGCGCGTGAGCGTCGACGGTTCGGATCGATGGTGTGTGCTCCTGGCGGGGGAGTTCGAGGCCCGGGAGCTGCCGAGCGTGGATCTGAACCGTCGGGTCGGCGAGGTGAGCGTGGCCGGGACGACGCTGGCGCCGCGACGCATGCTGCGTGGGGTCACGTCGACGCGCGTGCGGGAGCTCGCCGGGTTGTTCTTCGCGGCGGAGGCCGTCGGGCTCGCGCAGTGGTGCGTTGACACCGCGGCCGAGTATGCGAGCGCTCGCGAACAGTTCGGCCGGCCGATCGGGCAGTTCCAGGGCGTCAAACACAAATGCGCCGAGATGCTGGCGCACACCGAACTGGCCCGGGCCGCCGTGTGGGATGCGGCGCGCTCGATCGACGAGGGTGAAGTCGCATCGTTCACGGTCGCCGCGGCGTCCACCCTCGCGATCGATGCCGCGCTCGAGGCGGCCAAGGGCTGTGTGCAGATCCTCGGCGGGATCGGCTTCACGTGGGAGCACGATGCCCACCTGTACCTGCGCCGCGCGGTGTCGACCCGTGCCCTGATCGGGCCGAGCAGCGCTTGGCGCGCCGACGCGGCCCGTCTCGCCCTCGGGGGGACGCGTCGCAGGCTCAGCGTCGACCTGCCACCCGAAGCCGAGTCGTACCGAAACGACGTCCGCGCCTTCCTCGACGACATCTCGACCCTCGACGACGATGCGCGTGTCGAGCGGTTGGCCGAGGCCGGCTACGTCGTACCGCAATGGCCGGCGCCGTGGGGCCGCGGCGCGACCGCGGTCGAGCAGATGGTGATCGAAGAGGAGTTCCGGGCGGCCAAGGTCTCGCGTCCCCGCATCACCATCGGCATGTGGGCCCTGCCGACGCTCATCGTCTACGGCACGCCCGACCAACAGCAGCGGTGGATCAGCCCGACGATGCGCGGGAAGCTCACATGGTGCCAGTTGTTCAGCGAGCCCGGTGCCGGATCGGACCTCGCGTCGCTCACCACACGCGCGGAGCGAGTGGAAGGTGGCTTCGTGCTGAACGGCCAGAAGGTCTGGACGTCGATGGCGCAGAAGGCCGAGTGGGGCATCTGTCTGGCCCGCACCGATCAACACTCCAAGCACAACGGGATCAGCTGCTTCATGATCGACATGAAGTCCCAGGGCATCGAGATCCGGCCGCTGCGCGAGCTCACCGGCGACGCCATGTTCAACGAGGTGTTCTTCAACGACGTGTTCGTGCCCGACGACTGTCTCGTCGGCGCCGAGAACGACGGCTGGCGCGCGGCGCGCACGACCCTTGCCAACGAGCGCGTGTTCATGGGTGGGGGTTCATCGTTCGGGTTCGGGCTCGAAGGTCTCCTGCAACTCGTGGAGTCGACCGGTCACGGGGCCGACGCCGTCGCGCTCGACGAGGTCGGCGGCCTCTGCGCGGAGGCGCATGCACTCGGCGTCCTCGGGTACCGGCTCACGCTGAAGTCACTCGCCGGCGCGGACCCCAGCGGTTCGGAGGCGGCGGTGAAGAAGATGCTCGGGGTCGAGCACGACCAACGGGTGCAGGAAGTCGGTCTCGGGTTGCTCGGCGCCGGCGGCACGAGCAGCGAAGGCGACGGGCAGGTCTGGACACGCGGGTTCTTGTTCAACCGTTGTCTCACCATTGCCGGCGGGACCAGTGAGATCCAGCGCAACGTGATCGGCGAACGGATGCTCGGCCTGCCCCGCGATCCGTGACGCGACGATGCCGTGAGATGAACGAGTCACCCCACGGCATCGCAGACTGGTCTCCGCAGGAACAGGGCGCTGGGATGCACAAGCTCCTTGACGTCCCGTTCTCGGGGGGCCCTCCCGGGTTCGTGACGCTGGACCGACCAGGTCTTCACCCCCTACATGTCCACCACCCGCGCACGACATGACACCCCCGCGGATCTTTCCCGCCGAACCTCGCGCCGCGATCAGCCGGTGGGCTCCCCGCCCCGGAGCTGGGAGCGGAGCACGAACTTCTTGACCTTGCCCGACGGGGTGCGGGGGAAGTCGGCGACGACCCGCAATTCCTCCGGCCACTTCTGGCGGGCCAGCCCGCCGGCGTCGAGGTGGCGCTGCATCGCCTCGAGGGTGGGGGTGGGGGCGGTGCCGTCGGTCGCCTGGAGGCGCACGAAGGCACACGCGTGTTCCCCGAGGCGGGGGTCGGGAGCGGCCACCACGGCCACCTCGGCGACGTCGGGCATGCGGATCAGGAGCTCCTCCACCTCGGCCGCGCTGATGTTCTCGCCGCCGCGGATGATGATGTCCTTCTTGCGGTCGGTGATGGTGAGGAAGCCGTCGGCATCGAGCACGCCGATGTCGCCGGTCGCGTACCAGCCATCGATGTCGACAGCCTGCGCAGTGAGCTCCGGGTCGGTGTAGCCCACGAAGAGGTCGGGGCCGCGGCTGACGATCTCACCCGGCTGCCCGAGAGCGACGTCGTTGCCGTCTTCGTCCACGAGCCGTAGCTCGACGCCCGCCAGCGGCCGGCCATCGGTGTACCCGCGCTTGTCGATGGGGTCGTCGTGACGAGATCCGGTCGTCGACGGATGTTCGGTCGACCCGTACGAGCGCACGATCGACACGCCGAGCGCCTCGGCTCGGTCCGCGACCGCAGCCGGTACGGCCGAGCCACCGAGCCCGACTCGTTCCAGGAGCTTGCGGTGCCGGTCGGTGCACCCCGGATCGTCGAGCAGGCTCTGGAGGAAGTACGTGGACCCGCTTCCCGAGGTGAGATCGGCGTCGTCCATCGCGCGCAGCACCGCCGGTGGGTTCCACACGTCGATGAGATGCACGTCCATGCCGCGGGTCAGCGGCAGCAGCAGCCCGCCCTGCATGCCGATGGCGTGGCCGACGGGCGCGCCGATGAGTGCGGGCCGGCCGGCCTGCGCGCCCATCGTCTCGACCTGACGGAGCTCCGCGATGAGGCTGCGGTGCGAATGGATGACGCCCTTGGGGTTCGACGTGGTGCCCGACGTGTAGCCGATCACCGAGGGTGCGTCGGGGTCGACGCATGCCGGTTCCTCGAGCGGCGTGCCGGTCTCGAGCAGCGCGCCGAACGGGATCGCGTCCTTCGGGACGTCGTCGGTGCCGACCACGGTCACGAGCTCGAGGTCGGGGAGTTCACCGCGGAGCGTCTCGAGCCCGGCGAGGTAGTCGAGGTGGCCGAAGCAGTCGGCGGTGACGAGTGCGCGGGCGCGGGTCTCGCGCAGGATGTAGCCGAGCTCCTTCGGACCGTAGAAGTGGACGACGGGCACGAGCACCGCGCCGAGCAGGCTCACGCCCCAAAACGCGACCGCGGCTTCCATCCAGTTCGGGAGTTGGAAGGCGACGACGTCGTCGGGACCGATGCCGCGCGATCGCAATGCCCCGGCGAACCGGCGGGCGTCGTCGTAGACCGCGGCGACCGAGCTCTCGAACGGCCGGCTCGTGGACCAGATCCGGAAGCGGAGCTCCGGGTGGTCGGTGATCGCGGCGTGCAGCACGCGACCGAGCGTGTCGTCGGTCCACAGTCCCTCGGCGCGATAGCGGGCCGCGAGGTCGGGGGCGGTGGCGCGGAGCTGCCAGTCGTGCGGCACGGTTCGACCCTAGTCATCGAGCGAAGGGTCCGTGTGCGAAGTTGACGATGACGTCAGCAAACGGGTAGCAATTCTGCGGCGAACGATGCCCAGGAGGATGCTGCCGTGCCCGAGCTGAAGCTGTTCTTCGACGACGTGAACGAGGGCGACACTGCGCCCGAGGTCAGTCACGAGCTCACCCGCACCGATCTCGTGCGCTACGCCGGTGCGTCGGGCGACTTCAACCCGATGCACACCGACGAGGTGAAGGCCAAGGAGGCCGGGCTGCCGAGTGTGTTCGGCCACGGCATGTTCACCGCCGGGTTCCTCGGTCGGGCGCTCACCGATTACGTCGGCGTCGGCAACCTGCGTACCTACAAGATGCGGTTCACCAAGCAGACGTGGCCGGGCGAGACGCTCACCACCAAGGTCACCGTCACCGGGAAGCGCAAGGAAGGCGACGAGTCGCTCATCGACCTCGAGTGCGAGGTCGTGAACCAGAGTGGCGAGTCGAAGCTCGCGGCCACGGCGTCGGCCGCGTTGCCGGCACGCGCCTGACTCGTCGCGCGTCGACCTCGATGGCCGTGCCGCGTTTCGATCTGCCGAGTCCCGATCTCGAGACGCGCCCGTTCTGGGACGCGGCGAAGGACGGCAAGCTCCTGATCCAGCGGTGCGACGCGTGCGGCGAGGCCATCTTCTACCCGCGTCCGTTCTGCCCGCACTGTTGGAGCGATCAGGTGCAGTGGATCGAGGCGAGTGGTCGGGCGACGCTCTACACGTACTCGGTCGTGCATCGCAACGACCTGCCGCCGTTCCCGGAACGGGTGCCGTACGTCGCCGCCGTCGTCGACCTCGACGAGGGCCCGCGCATGCTCACGAACGTGGTCGACTGCCCGCAGGACCAGCTGAGCATCGGCATGTCGCTCGAGGTGGCGTTCAATGCCATCAGCGATGACTTCACGTTGCCCGTGTTCCGTCCTGCGTCCGCGTGAACCGCGCGGCCCGCGGCGCTAGGGTGACGCGCCCAACCGAGGAGCGCTCGTGAGCCAGGACTACCAAGACTGGAGCTTCCCGTTCGAAGGTCCGTTGCACGAGGTGTTCCCGGCGCTGCACGAAGCACAGAGCGCGTGGCTCTCCCAGATCGACTCACTCACCGCGCCCGACCGCAAGACGCACGAGCTCATCCGCCTCGCGTGCACCGTCATCCTGCGCAACGCGCCCGGCGTGCATCGCCACGCCATGCTCGCCCGGGAAGTGGGCGCGTCGTGGGACGAGATCCTCGGCTCGATCATGCTCACCCTGCCGGGCTTCGGGTTGCTTCCCGCGGTCGAAGCGATTCCCCACGCCCGACGCGGCTTCGACACCGCGCCCGAAGCCGAGACCGAGGACGACTGAGCGACATGAGCGACACGACCGAGACGCCAGCACTCCCGGTACTTCCGTTCCGCATCCTGCCGAAGGTTACGGAGAGCAACCGCCATTTCTGGACCGGGGGCGAGGCAGGGGAGCTGCGGTTCCTGCGCTGCCAGGACTGCGGGTACTACCTCCATCCGCCGCTCCCCATGTGCCCGAAGTGCCACTCGAAGCACGTGGCGCCGGAGGCGGTATCCGGTCGGGCGACGGTCGTGTCGTACACGATCAACCACCAGATGTGGATGCCGGGACCCGAACTGCCGTACGTGGTCGCCATCGTGGAGATCGAGGAACAACCCAGCGTGCGGTTGACGACCAACCTCGTCGGCATCGCGCCCGACGACGCGCGCGTGGGCCTCCCCGTGCAGGTGGTCTTCGAACACCGTTCCGACGACCAGGGCGACGTTTGGATCCCCGACTTCGAGCCACGGAGAGGTTGAGACGTGCTCCACGAGGACCAGATCATCGAACGGCGGGCCGTCATCAGCGGCGTCGGGCAGAGCGATGTCGGGCGTCGCCTCGGGCGCAGTGCGCTCGAGCTCACGCTGGACGCATGCCTCGCGGCGATCGCCGACGCCGGGCTGAAGGTCGAGGACATCGACGGCCTGGCCACCTATCCCGGACCGATGGACGTGCCGCCCGGTTTCTCGGGTCCGGGCGCGTACCAGGTGATCGACGCGCTGCGCCTGCACGTCGGGTGGTACGACAGCGGGTTGGAGACCTCGGGCCAACTCGGTTCCGTCATCAAGGCCTGCCTGGCCGTCGCCGCCGGGCTCGCGAACCACGTCGTGTGCTTCCGGTCCGTGTGGGAAGGGACCGCGCAAGGCGACAAGGGCCGGGCCGCGGCGATGCCGGGCGGTGGCGGTGGCGGCAGTTTCCGGGCGCCGGACTACATGCAGTGGACGCTGCCGTACTACGCGCCCTCGGCCTCGATCTGGATCGCGATGTTCGCCCGCGCTCACATGGAGCGGTACGGCACGCGTGAGGACCAGATGGCGTGGATCGCGATCAACGCCCGTCGGAACGCGGCGCTGAATCCGAAAGCGATCTACCGCGACCCGATGACGCTCGACGACTACTTCGCGTCGCGCATCATCACCACGCCGTTCCGCCTCTTCGACTGCGACGCGCCGTGCGACGGCACGACCGCGGTGATCGTCTCACGCAAGGAGCTGGCCGCGGACCTGCGCAAGCCGCCGATCCGGTTCGAAGCCGTGGGCGCCGCGCTGTACGGGCGTCCTTCGTGGGATCAGTTCGAAGACCTCACCACGATGCCGAACCGCGACGCCGGCGCGCAGCTCTGGACCCGCACCGACCTCACGCCGGCCGACGTGCAGCTCGCCGAGCTCTACGACGGCTTCTCGTGGCTCACGATGAGCTGGCTCGAAGCGCTCGGATTGTGTGGGGTGGGGGAGAGCGGCGATTTCATCGAGGGTGGCGAGCGCATCTCGCGCGACGGAGTGCTTCCCACCAACACCCACGGTGGCCAGCTCTCGGCCGGCCGCCTCCACGGCTACGGGTTCCTGCACGAGGCGTGCGTCCAGATGTGGGGTGAAGCCGGCGAACGCCAGGTCGTGAGGGCGGGCGGAGGGACGCCCGAGGTCGCAGCCGTCGCCGCCGGCGGTGGCAGCACCTGCGGCTGCCTGCTCCTCACCACCACCCGCTGACCTCTCCCCCTCTCCCGTTCTTTCGATGAATGACCGCCTATAACCCGGCGAACCATCGAAAGAACGGAGGGAATCATGCCGTTCGCTGCCCCGCGATCAGCGACGCGACGTCGACGACGCACTCGGGGACGGTTCGTGCCGTGGCGTGCAGGAGCGTCCAGTGGATCCCGCTGAGGCGATTGCGTCGGGCAAGGTCTCGGTCGTACTTGGCGCGCCCGGCGTGGTACCGATAGGTGTCGTAGTCGACGGCCACGCGGTGGTCGGGATAGGCGGCATCGACCCGGGCGACCAGCTGTCCGCCGTGGCGAATCTCGAACTGCAAGACGGGATCGGGCAGGCCGGCGGCACGGATCGCTCGCAGCAGCCGGCGTTCCCACACGCTCTCCGGAACAGCCTGCGCGGGATCCCGGTCGTCCAGGAGTCGACGGATGGTCGCGATGCCCCGCCGTCCGCGCCCCCCGAGTGCATCGACACGGCGCCTCATCTGGGCGAGCGAGATCAAACCGCGTCGTTCGGCTTCGTCCAGGGCCTCCTCGACCCGCCAGCGCGGAGAAACGGCGGCAAGGTCGATGAGTGTCCGCGCTGCCGTCGTGCTGGGGATGCCGTCGACGCGGGTCCGATCACACGCCGGAATGACCGTCGAGTAGCGCGTCCGAACGCCCGCCAGACGCAGCCATTCTGGTGCGAGACGAGCACCTCCACGATCGCCGGTTCGAAGCCGGGCATGTTCCAGAGCGCCGCGGCCGAACGATGCGAGACGACGGCCCGACCGTCGTGAGCAAGGCACGCAGCTTGCAGGAGTTGGCGCCAGGATTCGGGGGTGCCTGCGATTCGGTACACGTTCGGGTGGAGCAACTCCCACCGTCGCGTCTCGATTCGCCACGCGATCGCGTCTTCGCCGAGCCCGTACTCGCGGGCCTGGAGACGCGAGAACACGCCGTACTGGGACGCGGCCAACTCGGTGAGCTCGTGTTCGGTCATGTCGCAAGATCATCACGAGCGTGTGACAGGAATCCCGCCGCCTCCCGGGGTGGGGAAAGGGGGTCAGAGGATCTGGGTGGCGAGGGACTCGAGGTGCTCGATGGTGCTGCCGGCGAACTGCTGCAGGGTGAGCAGGCGCTTGTAATACAGGTGGATGTCGTGCTCCCAGGTGAAGCCGACACCGCCGAAGACCTGAATGGCGCTCGCGCCCACCTGATACAGCGCGTCGCTCGCGTAGGCCTTGGCCATCGTCGTGGCGCGGCGACGTTCCTGGGCATCCGCGGAATCGCAGGCCCAGCACGCGTAGTACGCGGCCGCCCGGGTGAGTTCGACGTGTTGCAGCATGTCGGCGCACAGCAACTGCACGGCCTGGAACGATCCGATCGGACGATCGAACTGCCTGCGCTCCTTGGCGTACTCGACGGCGAGTTCGAGCGCTCGGGCGGCGGCGCCCACGCCGTCGACCACCATCGCGACAATCCATCGATCGATCACTTCGGCGACGGCCGAGCTCGCGTCTCCGGTGGTGCCGAGCAGGGTCGCGGGGGCGCGGTCGAACGAGACGGTGGCTTCCTTGCGAGAGCCGTCGACCGTCGGCGTCGGGATGACGGAGATTTGCGAGGCCCGAGGGTCGACCGCGAACGCGCCGAGAGTGTCGTCGTGCGACGCGACGACGAACATGAGGTCGGACGCGACCGCGTCGCCGACGTGGGTCTTCCGGCCGGTGACCGTCCAGCTCCCGCCGTCGAGACGGGCCGTCGTCGACGGAGATGTCCACGACGCGCCGGCGCCCGGTTCCCAGATCGCGACGGTTCCGACCTTCGCTCCTGACGCAAGATCCGGGAGCCGTGCGGCCCGCTGGTCCTCGGTTCCGAGGAGGTGGATGAGGCTGATCGCCCCGACGGCAGACGAGAGGTACGGCCCGGGGTGGACGGCGCGGCCCATCTCCTCGAGCACGACCGCGACGTCGACCATGCCCATCCCCGCGCCGCCAACGGTCTCGGGTGCGAGGAGGCCGGTCACGCCGAGCGCAGCGAGGCCGTTCCACACGACGTCGGTCGTACCGGTCGCGGTCGAGTACTGCTGGCGAACGAAGGGAGAGATCGGCGCCTGCTCGGCCAAGAACCGCCGCACCGTTTCCCGAAGAAGTTCCTGATCGGCCGAGAACTCGAAATCCATGTTCGATGGTCGCCCTCACTCGACGGCGGGATACCCGCCGCCGGCCTTCGGCCGCTCGGGACTCCGTGTTCGATGGTCGCCCTCACTCGACGGCGGGATACCCGCCGCCGGCCTTCGGCCGCTCGTTGTTCCCCTGTTCATTCGATGGCTGACCGGGTTATAGGCGGTGAAACATCGAAAGAACGAGAGGGGTGCGCTGGCTGTGTGTCAGTTCTGGAGGCTAGAGGCTAACGTCGGCGCCGTGCGACTGCGCTATGGCCCCGAAGAAGAGGCGTTCCGGGCATCGTTCGTGAGTTGGCTCGAGGAGAACGGGCCGACGGCCGAGGAGCTCGCGCAGACCCGCAGCTCGAGTGCAGACTTCCAGCCGTGGTCGCGAGCATGGCAGCGGCGGTTGTTCGACGCCGGTTGGTTGGTGCCCGGGTGGCCGCCCGACCTCGGAGGCCGAAATGCGACCCCCGTCGAGCAGATGATCTACTTCGAGGAGTTGTCGCGCCTCGAAATCCCGCGCACCGCGAACCCGCAGGGTCTCGGCATCGTCGCACCGTCGCTTCACGACTACGGCACACCCGAGCAGCAGAACCGCTTCCTGCTCCCTACGCTGCGGGCGGAGATCGGCTGGTGCCTGGGAATGAGCGAACCGGGGGCGGGCAGCGACCTCGCGAGCCTCTCGACCCGCGCGGTGCGCGACGGCGACCGGTTCATCGTGAACGGCCAGAAGGTCTGGACCTCCGGGGCGCATCACGCCGACTGGTGCCTGTGTTTCGTACGCACCAACACCGAGGTGCCGAAGCACAAGGGCATCAGCGTGCTGATCGTCGACATGAAGTCGCCGGGGATCGAGGCTCGGCCGTTCGCCGAGATCAGCGATCGCGAGCACACCGATTTCAACGAGGTGTTCTTCACCGACGTCGAAGTACCGGCCGACCATCTGCTCGGTGAGCTCGACCGCGGCTGGCCGCTCAGCCAGGGCTCGCTGGCGCACGAGCGGTCCATGCTCTGGATCGACCACGCCTACAGCTTGCAGCGCGTGGTGGACGCGCTCGTCGAGATCGGGGACCGGCCCGCTCCGAAGGGCGGAAGGATCGGTGACGACGCCAAGTATCGCGACGAGGTTGCTGCGCTCGCGATCGACGCGCAGGCCATCATGCTCATGGGCTATCGCGGGTTCTCGAAGTTCGCGAAGGGCAAGTCGTCGCCCGAGCACTCGTTGCTGAAGCTGTTCGGGAGCGAGTCGGTGCAGCGGGCGACGCTCACCGGGGTCGAAGCGCTCGGCGCCGCGGGAATGGATCAGTCGATACTCGGACCGCCCCTTGTTCGCAACGGTTCGTGGCTGACCCAGTATCTGGTGTCGTTTGCCGGGACGATCCCCGGCGGCACGAGCGAGATCCAGCGCAACATCATCGCCGAGCGTGTGCTCGGACTGCCTCGCCGATGAACCGATCCGGTCGATGAACGAGCACGAGCTCTCGCCGGCCGACATCGTCCGGATGCAGACACCGCTCTGGGAACAGGCGAAGATCGCGCTGGCGCGCGGTCAGATCGATGACGCGGCCGCGTTGATCGACCGGGCCGTGACACAGTGGCAGTCGCTCCAGGAGTACTCCATCAACTGGATCACCTCACTCCTCACGTTCGTGGGCGAGGAGCTGGGGGAAGAAGCGGTGGAACGGGCGTTGCGCAAGACGGGCGACGAGTTCGTCAAGCCGCGCCGGACGACGGGCGACTGGGGCGCGATTCCGGCTTCGGTGCGGGCCAAAGTCATCGCTCGCGCCATGGTCAGCAACTTCGGTGCCGTCGAGGTCGACGAGGACGACGAGAAGATCGTGCTGTCGTTCCGCTGCGGCTCCGGCGGCAAGCTGATCGACGACGGAGCCTACGACGGCGAGGATTCCTATCTGACGCTGCGCGAAAGAACGGGCCGAACGTTCATGCGCGACGAGCTCCCCGTGTATTGCGCGCACTGCTCGGTGAACAACGAGATCCAGGCCATCGAATGGGGCGGAACGCCCACGAGCATCGAGTATCCCCCGAACCGGGCGGGCGAACCGTGCATCCACCACGTCTACAAGGACGTGGGTGCGATGCCGGCTTCCGTGTTCGAGCGCATCGGCAAGCCCCGCCCGTAGCAAGCTGACGACGTCGCGGATTGGCCGGAGGCGGCCGGACCGGTGTGCCGGGTTCGGCCCAACGAAGTCGCCACCGGAGTGGGAGGTTGCCGCCCGACCGGCGCCGAGGAGCGTCGCCGACCAGAATGCCCGCCGTGACGCAACCGTTCGAGCCACCCACGCGCCGTCCGCGTGCCGCCCATCTCGCGGTCGTGGCGGCATTGATCGCGGCGATCGTGGGTACGGTGATCGCCGTCGTCATCCACTGGCGTCGTGACTCGTCGCCACCCACGATCTCCATCGCCGGTTCCTTGACGATGGCCGACGGAACGCGACCGTCGCTCGAGATGGATACGCCCGAAGGATGGGTGCAGGGCGCGACGCCGTTCGGCACGGCACAGTCTCTCCCGGATTTCACCGTCTGCAAGACCGCGCACGTCGAGGGGACCGAGCCGATGTGTGACGGCGTCCTCAGCCGTCACTTCGTCGGTGGGTTCCGGCGAACCGACGATCCGAAGTCCACGCTGACCGTCATTTCCTTTGTGGGGACCTCCAAGGACTTCGACGACGGACAGAGCGGCACGTCGTTCACCGTGCGAGATCAGGACGGCTCGCTCATCGACGACCCGTCCGGAAATCAGCGGACGCTCGTCTGGCAGGAACCGACCGGCATTCACGTCGTGATGATTGCAACCCGCGGCGATCAGTCCCCTCCACTTCCCACTGGCGATGAGCTCGGTGGTATCGCGGTCATGTTTCGCGACGGCCTTCGGCCCGCGAAGGCCAACATTCCGGTGGAGGTCGCAACGGGAGACACCACGGGTTCCTGGGTCTCGGGACGGGGCAAGTGGTTCGCGGCGGTACACGAGCGCGGCGACGACGTGTGCGTGCAATTCGGGACGCGCACGTCGCGAGGGTTGGTCTTCGATGTCCGGCCGGATCTCGAGAATGCGTGCGTTCCCCGGCGCATCGGTACGGTGCAGGCGACGTTGCGACCACTCACGGAGACGCGGGCCCATCCGATCCTGCGAGTCATGGGCATCGTTCCCCCGACGGCCCCGCGTGTCCGAGTGGAGTTTCGACGCGGCAGGTCGATCGAGGGTACGACCGAATCCACCGACCGCGGATTCGCCGCCTTCGCCTTCGACGTGCCGGCCGGCTGGATACCCGTCCGCGTACTCGCGCTCGATGACCAGGGACACGAGCTCAGCCGCGGTCGAGTGCAGATCCCGCGGGGGCTGCTCGCGAGCGTTCCGGCCTCCGCGTCCGAGATGACGGAGGTGGCGCGGGGCAAGGTCGATGGCACGAGATGGGTGCTGAGCGCCGGCCCGGGCCCGAATGGGCTGATCGCGCTGCAGTACGCCGAACCGTTGACCGAGACGTCGTCGACGGTGCCCGTACCCGATTCGACGACGCCGATCACGACGACCTTCGTGCGTTCCTTCCTCGCCGGCGCCACCCTTCCCGAGGCGATCCGTGCCCATGTCGAGAGTCCCGACATCTCGCCGATCGACTCGCCGGCAACGGCGACCGATGTCGGCGGTGGTCGTCGGGCGGCGGTCTGGATCGCCCCGCTTCCGGCCGCGACCGTCGAGCGGACGATCGCGGTCATGGCCACGGATGTTGGGGATCATGAGCTCGCGAAGACGACGGTGCAGCAAGCGCCCGCGGTCCCGGCGGTGGCGCCGTAACGGTCGGGACGAAAGAATTCGAGCGTCGGGTCAACGAAACGGCCGTCTCCGGAGTCAATACGGGTGGGAGCGGACACGAGGTCCGGGCGATCGAGGCGGCAGGGATGCAGACGAATCAGCGGAACCACGAGAACCACCAGAATTATCAGAATTATCAGAACCATCAGAACCAGCGGAACCAGGAAGCCAGGGGTGCTGCTGCCGCGGTCCTGTCGATCCACCGGACGAGGCTCCGTCTCCGGCTGGCGCCCTACGACCTGCGGGCGAGCGACCTGCAAGTCGCGCTCGCGCCGTACAACCGGGTCGTTCGCGGCGACATGGCCCGTCGTATCCGGGCCGCCGCCTGACCCGTCGACCCACCGCTGCGTTGGAGTTGCGGGGTCGGCACCGACCGCCGGCGGAAGATCGTCAACCCCGGAGCAGCTGTCCGGGCCGGCCGGCGGTGCCTTCGGCGAGCGGTTCACCGTCGACGCGGATCGGCGTGCCGTTCACGAGGATGTGGGTCATGCCCACCGGAGAGTCGGCGACGAGGCGCTCGCCGTCCGCCGGGAAGTCGCGGACGCGCCGGAGCTTGCCCGGCGCGACCGTGGCCGGGTCGAAGACGGCGACGTCGGCCGCGAGTCCGGGCTTCAGGTAGCCGCGATCCATCATCGAATACACGTCCGCGGCCTCGCCGCTGAGCTTGCGCACCGCGCGCTCGAGCGTGATCGTCCCCTTGTCGCGCACCCAGTTCCCGAGCAGGTCGGTGGGTGCACACGCGTCGCAGAGTTGGCTCACGTGCGCACCCGCGTCCGACAGGCCGAGGATGAGTCCGTCCTGCCGGAGGAGCTCGGCGATGACTTCGGGGTCGTTGTTGGCGAGTGTGCTGCGGAAACGGGTCTGAAGATTCTCTTCGCACGACAGGTCGAGGACGATGTCGAGTGGGGCCTCGTTGCGTTCGGCGGCGACGTCGGCGACGGTGCGTTCGAGGAGCTCGGGATGCGCCTCGCTCTCCGCGATGTAGGTCTCCTCCCATCGGGGTCGGAAGAACCTGGCGTTGTCCATCTCGCCGCGGGCACGCTCGCGCCACGCGGGATCGCGGAACCGCGCGACCTTCTCCTCGATCGGGGCGCCCATGAGCTCGGCGAAGACCGGCACCATGTTGAACGCGAACGGCTCGACCATGTTCTGTGAGAACGACAGCGTGCGCACCGAGATCTGCGGCCAGACGTCGGCGCCGGTGGCCCGCTCGCGGGCGTTCAGCGCCGCCATGTCCGACGCGAAGCTCAGACCTTTCAACGCGAGGAGCGCGGTCCACGTGAGCGGACGGCCGATCTCGCGCTGGATCGCGTAGAGATCCTTGTGCTTGATCTTCTCGCCGGGGAGCGCGGCGATGACTCCCTTGTCGAGCTCACGGAGCGGCGCGAGCAGCGCCGTGAGCTCGGCGCGATCCGCGACGCGCGACGGCACCGGGCGGCCACCGTCACCCGAGTGTGTAGGTGACGAGCTCGTGGCGAATCCCGCCGCACCGAGCTCCAAGGCTTCGCGAACCACGCGTTGCATGGCCGCGATCTCGTCGTCGGATGCGGCGCGTTCGTAGCCCGCTTCACCCATCACCCACAGGCGCACCGCGGTATGACCTACGTAGCACGCGTAGTTGAGGACGGTGCCGCGCCGTTCGATCGAGTCGAGGTACTCCGGGAAGGTTTCAAAGTCCCACGGCACGCCGGCGGCGAGGGTGTCGAAGCTCATGTCCTCGACGTGCTCGAGCGTCCGTACGAGCAGCTCCCGATGCTCGGGATGGCAGGGCGCGAGCGTGAAGCCGCAGTTCCCGGCCACGACGGTGGTGACGCCGTGCCAGCTCGACGGCGTGAGCGCGGGATCCCAGAACACCTGCGCGTCATAGTGGGTGTGGATGTCGATGAACCCGGGAGCGACGACGTGATCGGTGGCGTCGAGCTCCGTTCGGCCGTCGAGCTTCGCGCCGATTTCGGAGATCACGCCGTCGGTCACCGCAACGTCGGCTCGATATCCCGGCGCGCCGGTGCCGTCGATGACGGTCCCACCTCGAATCACGACGTCCGCGGTCATGTCGTTCCCCCTCTGAGCTCCGGGCCCAGTCTGCCGGGAAGGGGAATGGGGGACAAGGTCGCCCTTCCCGACCCAACGGGCGATCGAGGCGGCCGCGGCGCGTTCTTGACCCCGGCATCGGGTTCTTGGGAGAGTACGGCTTGTGCCCGACGCCGTGCCCTCCACCATGCAAGCCGCCGTGTTCCAGGGCCCCAAGCGGGTTGAGATCGAGGAACGGCCGGTACCCGAGCTCGGACCCCACGACGTCCTGCTCGAAGTCAGCCACTGCGGGGTGTGCGGGAGCGATCTGCACTTCGTGCTCGACGGATGGGCCAAGCCCGGATCGATCGAAGGACACGAGTACAGCGGGCGCGTCGCCGCCGTCGGCGAAGCCGTGACGAGATGGGCCCCCGGAGATCTCGTGGTCGGCGGTCCGTCGACCCGCTGCGGTTCGTGTGAGTACTGCCTCGCGGGCCGATCGTCGTTGTGCGTCACGCGCGGTGCCGTCGGCGAGGGTGACGATGACTGGCAGGGTGCATTCGCCCAGTACAAGCGCTCCGTCGAATCGGAGTTGTTGCCCCTTCCCGATGGACTCACCTTGCGGGCCGGAGCGCTGACCGAACCGCTTGCGGTCGCGCTGCACGGCATCACGCGGGGACGGGTCCAGGGCGGCCAACGCGTGCTGGTGACCGGCGCGGGGCCGATCGGGGCACTGACCGTTGCTGCGGTGATTGCCCAGGGAGTGACCGACGTCGTGGTGAGCGAGCCGTCGCCCGTTCGCCGTTCCCTCGCCGAAGCGCTCGGCGCGACCGTCGTGGCGCCCGAGCAACTCGTCACGCCGCGTTCGCCGAGCGCGGTGGTCGACAACGGCTTCGACGTCGCGCTCGAGTGTTCCGGACGCGCCGACGCGATGGAAGCCGCGCTCGGCCAACTCAAGCGAACGGGCACCCTGGTCCTGGTGGGGGCCGGCGTTGTCCCGCCGCGGTTCGATCCCACTCGAATCCTGCTCAACGAGCTCGTGATCACGGGCGCCTTCACCTACGACGACGGTGGGTTCGAAGCTGCGCTCGACATGCTGTCGACTCCCGGCTTCCCCGTCGAGCTCCTGATCGAGGACCTGGACGTTCCGTTGCACGGCTTGTACGACGCGGTGGAGCAGCTTGCTGCCGGTGAGATCGCGGCGAAGGTGATGATCACGCCGTCGAAGGGACTGTGATGGGCACTCCCACGCGCGCGCCACGTATCAACCACGTCGCCATGAGCGTGGCCGCCGATCTCCTCGACGGACGCGGCCGGCGCCAGATCCTCGACTTCTACGGAGACGTGTTCGGGTTCGAGGAGCACTCGTCGGAGACGGTGGACCGCACGAAGCTCGTGCTGCGCGTGCACAGCCACGAACAGTTCGTCTTCCTCCACGCCGACGACCCGCCGATGTCGTGTCCGCGTCTCGATCACTTCGGGATGTCCGTCGAGACGATGGAAGAGCTCGACGACATGCTCGCCCGGGCCAAGACCCGTCGCGCGGGTGACCCTCGCGTCGACATCATCGACAAGAAGACCGACGACTTCGGAATGCTCAAGCTCACGGCGTTCTACGTCGGCTTCCTCCTTCCCATGATGATCGAGGTCCAACACTGGGACTGGGGATCGAGAGAGTGAACGGCCAGATCAAATACGGCGCCTTCGTTCCGCAGGGGTGGAAGCTCGAGTACACCGGGTGGGGTGCGGCGGACGCCTGGGCGCGGTCGCAGGAGCTCGCGTTGCTGGCCGAACGCATTGGCTACGACCACCTCTGGGTCTACGACCACGTCGAGACCGTGCCGCGCCGCGAACCCACGCACGTGTTCGAGGCATGGACCACGCTCGCCGCACTCGCAACGCTGACGTCCACGATTCGTCTGGGTCAGCTCGTGACGTGCCAGTCGTACCGCAACGCGGGGCTGCTGGCGAAGGAAGCGGCGTGCGTCGACGTGTTCTCCGGTGGCCGGTTGATCTTCGGTCTCGGCGCGGGTTGGTACGAGCGCGAGTACGAGGCGTACGGCTACGAGTTCGGTACTGCGGGTGAACGCCTCGCGCGACTCGAGGAGACGTTGATGGTGGTCAAACGGCTGTGGTCGGAAGACTCGGTCTCGTTCGATGGCAAGCATCTGCACTTCGATGGCGCGTACTGCGATCCGAAACCGATCCAACGCCTCCCCGAGATCTGGGTCGGCGGTGGGGGAGAGAAGGTGACGCTCCGGATCGCGGCCGAACACGCCGACGCCACGAACTGGCAGGTCGGTCTCGACGCGTTCGTCCACAAGTCGGCCGTGTTGCGGGAACACTGCGATCGCATCGGTCGTGATTTCGAGTCGATCGTGCGTACGCACGGGCCCGACTGCCGTCTCTTCGACAGCGAGCGAGATCTCGCGACATGGCTCGACGAGCCCGACGGCGGACACCTCTGGGGCCGCGACGATCCCGCGGAGTACGTGCGTGACAACCTGGTGGGAACGCCCGAACAGGTGGCCGAGAAGGTCCAGGGTTTCGTCGATGCCGGATGCCGTGAATTCGTGCTCTGGTTCCGCGATTACCCGTCGTCGGAGAGCATCGAGCGGTTCATGGCCGAAGTCGCCCCGAAGGTGAGCCGCGACACGTAGCGGAGCCGAGGGCGGATGCCCGGGTCGGCGGAGCGGAGCTGGCGCATGAAGCGCCGCGACACGTAGCGGAGCCGAGGGCGGATGCCCGGGTCGGCGGAGCGGACCGTTCCATGCGGCCCTCGGAAGAGAGCAGCGGGTAGCGTGAATTCCATGGCGGTTGATCCGGGTTCACCGACGGGCGCGCCGGAAACGGAGGATGCGCACTCGACGTCCCGCCTGCTCGTGGCCACGGTGGCCGTCGTCGTCCTCGTCGGGGTGGTGCTGCGTTTCGTCACCCGTTCCGATCTCTGGCTCGACGAGGCCCTGAGCGTCAACATCGCGAAGCTGCCGTTCAGCAAGCTCCACGACGCCCTGCGGCACGACGGTGCTCCCCCCGTGTACTACGTCGTGTTGCACGGTTGGATCTCCGTCTTCGGATCGAGCGACCTCGCGGTTCGTTCCCTGTCCGGACTGTTCGGTGTCGCGTCGCTGCCCCTTGCCTGGCTGGCCGGTCGGCGTCTCGGCGGCCGGGCCGTCGCCTGGGCCGCGGTACTGGTGCTCGTGTCGTCCCCATACGCGGCGCGGTACTCCTCCGAGACGCGCATGTACAGCATCGTCATCTTCCTCGTGCTGGCGGGTTATCTCCTGCTCTGGCGAGTGCTCGAGCGGCCGACTCCGGCACGCACCGTGCCGCTCGCGCTCGTGGTGGGGTTGCTGCTCTATACGCAGTACTGGTCGATCTACCTGCTGCTCGTCGTGGGCATCGGTCTGGTGGTGCGGGCGATCAGGTGTCGGGGAGCCGAGCGCCGGGCCACGCAATCGGCGATCCTCGCGTTCGCGGCCGGCGCCCTGATGTTCGTGCCGTGGCTGCCGACCTTCGGGTATCAGGCGCAGCACACCGGCACGCCGTGGGGCTCGGCCGTCGCGCCACCCACTGCGTTCGGTCTCACCTTCGCCGACTTCTCGGGTGGCGATCACGCCGAGACCGTGGTGCTGATCGTCGCCCTGGTGGTGCTCGCGCTGCTCGGCCTGTTCGGGCGGGCGGCCGATGGTCGTCACGTCGAGCTGGATCTCCGGACGCGTCCCGGTGTCCGCTGGGAGGTCGGCGTGATGCTCGGCGCGCTCGTGCTCGGAACGACATGGTCGTTCGTCGCGGGCAGCGCGTTCCAAGGACGGTACGCCGCGATCGTGTTCCCGTTGTTCGTGCTGGCGGTGGCGGTCGGTACGTCGGTCTTCGCCGATCGGCGCGTGCGCGCCGGAGTGTTGACCTTCGTGGTGGTCATCGGGTTCGTCGGCCTGGCGCGGAACTCGTGGGAGCACCGAACGCAGGCGTATCAAGTCGCGGGGAGGATCAACGACCCTCGCGAGGGCGCGAAGCCCGGCGACGTCGTCGTGTACTGCCCCGATCAGGTCGGTCCCGCCGTCAGCCGGCTCGTTCGGCGCGCGCCCGATCAGGTGAAGCAGATGGTGTTCCCGACCGGCGAGGGTCCGGAGATCATCGACTGGGTCGACTACAAGAAGCGCAACACGCGTGCCGACCCCGCGGCCTTCGCTCAGTCGGTGCTGAGAACCGCCGGAACCCACGATGTCTGGTACGTCTACGCACCCGGTTACAAGACGTTCGAAGGGAAGTGCGAAGCGCTTGGCGCCGCGCTGCAAACGGCGCGTCCGGGAGTCGTCCCGCTCGTGCTCCCCGACAGCAAGCTGTTCGAGTTCCAGGGGCTGAACCGGTTCCCGGGCTCGTGAACACGACGCATCGTGAGGGATACACGGGCGCATCGCTGTGGGCCCGCGTCCCCCGCGATCTGCGCGTGGTCCTCCTCCCGTGGGTGTTGTCCCGTGGCCTGGTGCTCGGGGCATTGGCCACCGCCCGGTTCATCGGTGACGAGCTGCACGTGTCCGGGCGTCACCACGTTGCGCTGACCCAGGGACTGTTCTCCTGGGACGCCGCGTACTACCGCGACATCGCCGCGCATGGGTACGCCGCGGTGCAACACGCGCACGGCCTGCGGTTCTTCCCGCTCGTGCCCCTGCTCTCGCGTGGGTTGGGGGTGCTGTTGTTCGGTCGGTACGGCGCGGCGTTGTTGATCATCGTCAATCTCGCCGCGCTGGCGTTCGCGGTGTTGCTCCACCGACTGGTGGTGCGAGAGACGGCCGACGAGAGCCTGGCGCGGCGCGCGGTGTGGTTCGGCCTGTTGGCTCCGTCGGCCATGGTGCTCGTGACCGGTTACGCCGAGGCCGTGTTGCTCACCTGTGCGGTGGCGATGTTCCTTGCGCTGCGGAGCCGGCGTTGGGAATGGGCGGCCCTGGCCGGCATGTTGGCCGGGCTCACTCGTCCCGCGGGCGTGTTGCTCGCCGTCCCCGCGATCGTCGAGGTCTTGCGGCAGCGCCACGGCGTCTCGGTGCGCGAGTGGGCGCGTCGGGCGCTCGCGGTCGCATCGCCGGTCGTCGGTGCCGGCCTGTACTGCGCGTGGGTCGGCCACGTCTACGGCGACGCGCTGCTCCCGATGCGTCTCCAGAACGACGCCAAACTGCGCGGCGGCTGGGCCGAGCCCGTCGGACGGCTCGTCCGGGCGGCGCGCGATCTCTTCGGTGGCCATCGCTTCGGCTCGGGGCTGCACTTCGTGTGGGGGATCGTGGCCATCGTCCTGGTCGTGATCGCGTTCCGGAAGCTGCCGGTGTCGTACGGCGCCTTCGCCGCCGCGAGCGTGCTGGTGGCGCTGTCGGCTCACAACCTGGATTCGTTCGAGCGATATGCCCTGGCGGCGTTCCCCCTCGTGATCGCCGTCGCCTTCGTGACGGCGTCCGACGAGCTCGAACGGTCGGTGCTGATCCTGTCGAGCGTGGCCATGGTCGGGTACTCGGTGCTCGGCTTCCTCGGGATCTCCATCCCGTAGGCGCCGCGGGCCTCTTCGCGACGTCCGGAGGCTTTGGGACCCGAGGTGGGCGATGATCCGGGGTGGCGGACGACCCGGCCCGTAGAATGACGCCCGCTCGACCGGGTCCCTCCACGCCCGGCGTCCCGACGCGGAGCTCTTGGGTGGCCACGACAGAACAGCCGAACGATCCGAACGTCGTCATCATCGGGGCCGGACCGGCCGGATTGACCGCGGCGTACATGCTCTCCAAACGCGGCGTCGCCTCCACGGTGCTCGAAGCCGACGACGTGGTGGGCGGGATCAGCCGGACCGTGCAGGTCGACGGCTGGCGATTCGACATCGGTGGGCACCGCTTCTTCACCAAGGTCAAACCGGTCGACGATCTCTGGTTCGAGATCCTCGGCAAGGACGAGTTCCTCCAACGGCCCCGCATGAGTCGCATCTTCTACAAGGGCAAGCTGTACGACTACCCGCTCGTCCCGATGAACGCGTTGCGCAACCTCGGGTTCCTCGAATCGGTGCGCTGTGTCCTGTCGTATCTGTGGGTTCGGATCCGCCCACCGAAGGATCAGAAGAACTTCGAGGGTTTCACGGCTGCACGCTTCGGCTGGCGCCTCTATCACACGTTCTTCAAGACCTACACCGAGAAGGTGTGGGGCGTGCCGGCCACGTCGATCCAGGCCGACTGGGGCGCACAGCGCATCAAGAACCTCTCGCTCTTCCGTGCCGGGTGGGAGGCCATCAAACCGGAGTTCCTCAAACGCGACCGGGACAAGAACAAACAGGTGACGAGCCTGATCGAAGAGTTCAACTACCCGAAGTACGGCCCGGGTCAGATGTGGGAGAAGGCCACCGAGCTCGTGTCGGACAAGGGCACCAAGGTGTTGATGGAAGCCAAGGTGCAACGGGTGCACCTCGAGGGCGGTCGGGCGGTCGGTGTCACGGCAGCACATGGCGGCGCCGACACGCGCTACGACTGCACGCACGTGATCTCGTCGATGCCCATGAGCCACCTGCTCGAGGCGATGGATCCGCCGCCCCCCGCCGAGGTGTTGGCCGCGGCCCACGCGCTGAGCTATCGCGATTTCATGACCGTCGCGCTCGTCGTGCCCGAGGCCGCAGGTTTCCCCGACAACTGGATCTACATCCACGATCCCAACGTGAAGGTCGGGCGCATCCAGAACTTCGGCTCGTGGTCGCCGTACCTCGTCAAGGACGGCCGCACGTGTCTCGGTCTCGAGTTCTTCGTCTTCGAGGGTGACGACATGTGGACGAAGCCCGACGACGAGCTCATCGAGCAGGGGAAACGGGAGCTCGAGGCCCTCGGCCTCGTCGACGCGTCACGCGTCGAGGCCGGCTACGTCGTGCGTGTCCCGAAGGCGTACCCGATGTACGACGAAACGTACAAGGCCAACGTCGCGACCATGGTTGCGTGGCTCGACGAGCACGCGCCCAACGTGTTCCCCGTCGGCCGCAACGGCATGCACAAGTACAACAACCAGGACCACTCGATGTACACGGCGATGCTCTCGGTCGAGAACATCTTCGGCGCCTCGCACGACGTGTGGACGGTCAACGTCGAAGAGGAGTACCACGAGGAGCACCTCGATTCCGAGGACACGGAGCCGATCGGCCGCTAGCGGCCGGTCCACGGTCGTGCAGAAGCAGCGCCGACCTACGGAGCCCGTGGAAGCCGCCGGTGCGGCTTGCCGGGAGATTTGTCGCTCGGCGAGCGAACAATGGAGACGAAGCGGAGCCCTGGTCGGATGACCGAGAGGGCGGAGCGGAGCTCGACCGGCAATGAGTTGAGCGAGCACGGAGTCCCGAACGGCCGCGGGCTCGGGTACCCGGAGCCCGCAGTGAGGGCGCCAATCGAAAAGCGCCCGCACTACCCGTGCTTCGACGGTCTGCGGGCTGTCGCGGTGATGGCCGCGATCCTGCAGCACGTCTCGTTCACGACGGGCGCCGCCGCCAACGCGAGCTATCGCAGCCTCGTGGCCCACTACGAGATCGGTCCGGTGCTGTTCTTCATGATCTCGGGATTCCTGCTCTACCGCGCGTACGTGGGCGCGAGCTTCGCCGGGAGATCCGTACAGAGAGTGGGCCCGTTCCTACGCCGCCGAGCGTTGCGCGTGTTGCCGGGCTACTGGGTCGCCGTGGCGTTGATCGTCGGGGTCCACTACGTGCGAGGAAGCCACGGTTTCGGTGAGATCACCGTGTCGGGTCCCGGCGACCTCCTGCGCATGCTGACACTCACCCAGATCTACAGCACGGAGACGTTCTTCCACGGCATCACGCAGGCCTGGACACTGGCGACGGAGATCGGCTTCTACCTGTTCCTGCCGGCGTACGCACTTGTCTTGCGGCGCATCACGAAGAATCGCGATCCCGACGCGCGTCTTCGCATCGAACTGGTCGCGGTCGCCGTGCTGTACGCGATTGCCGTCGCCTGGCGGTGCTGGATCTACTACGGCAGCGGGCTTCCGTACGTCGCCGAATACTGGCTGCCGGGATTCCTCGACGTCTTCGGGCTGGGTATGGGTCTGGCCGCCGTCTCGGTGTGGGCCGCGCAACGTGAGGAGTTGCCACCGTGGCTCGCGACCGTCACCAAGTACGCCGAGGTGGGCGTGATCGTGGCCCTGGTCGCGTATTTCGTGATGGCGCTCGGTTTGCACCTTCCCGTCGGCACGACCCGCCCCACACCGTTCCGAGCGCTCACGCGCAACGCTCTCAACGGCATCACGGCCTTCTTCTTGTTGCTCCCGGCGGTGTTCGGGCCGCAACACCGCGGTGCGTTCCGCAAGCTCATGCAATTGCGTCCGGTCGCCTACATGGGCCTGGTGTCGTTCGGCGTCTACCTCTATCACGAGGCGTGGATGAACCAGGCCCGCGAATGGCAGGGATACGGCGACGTCTTGTTCAAGGGTGACTTCCTCTCGACGCTCACGATCTGCGTCGCGCTCGCGCTGCTGTTCGCGACGATCAGCTACCGAGTGGTCGAGCGTCCGTTCCTCGAGCTGAAGGACAAGCCTCTTCGAAGTCTCTGGCCGAATCCCTGGAAGGCCACATGAGCGCGGCTGACGCGCGTCCTGTTGCCGATCATCCGGCCGATCCCGGGCAGGTCGCGACGTCACACGCCCACTTCCCTTGCTTCGACGGCCTTCGTGCCATCGCCGCGATGGTCGTGCTGCTGCACCACGCCGGATTCCAGGTCGGCAAGAACAGCAGCGGATGGGCCTCGCGGTACTTGAGTCGTATGGACGTGGGTGTCGCGATCTTCTTCGCCATCTCCGGCTTCTTGTTGTATCGCCCGTTCGTCGCCCGCTCGTTCGCCGAGCAGCCGACGCTCGACGTTCGCTCGTTCTGGTGGCGCCGAGCGCTGCGCATCTTCCCCGCGTATTGGGCCGCGTTGACCCTGTCGATCCTGTTCTTCGGCGTACGCGTCACCGGCGGAATCAAGGGGTACGCGGCTCACTATGCGCTCGTGCACGTGTACACCAGCCGCCGCATCGCGGTGGGCGGACTGAACCAATCGTGGACGCTCGCCGTCGAGATCAGCTTCTACCTCTTCATTCCCCTGTACGCGTTCGTGATGCGACGCCTCGGCGCTCGACGATCCGCGCCGGCGCGGCTGCAGACGGAACTCCTGGGTCTCGGAGCATTGATCATCATCGCCCAGGTATCCCGGATCTTCGTGTTCGCGGGACCATTCGACTACGTCCACAAGCTGGGCGAGTACTGGCTGCCCACCAATCTCGACTGGTTCGCCGCCGGCATGCTGTTGGCCGTGGTCAGCGCGTGGGTCTCCGTGCGCACGGTGACGGCGACATGGCTCGATCGGGTGGGCGAGCTGGCGGTGTTGTGGTGGGCACTCGCCGCGCTGGCCTTCTTCGTCGTCTGCCATCTCGGGTTTCCGCTCGCGCTCACGCCGTTGTCCGGGAAGCAGTTCTACGTTCGGCAGGTGCTGTTCGGGCTCACCGCGTTCTTCCTGCTCGTGCCGGCGGTGTTCGGACCGGCGGAGCGAGGGCCGGTTCGTCGGTTCCTGCGGTGGGCTCCGGTGGCCTACGTCGGACTGGTGTCGTACGGCCTGTATTTGTGGCACCAGCCGTGGATCCACCAGGCCGTGCTGTGGATGCGGTTCCCGACCTTCCAGGGCAGCCTCGCGGCCCTGCTCACCGTTGCGTTCGCATGGAGCCTCATCTTGGCGTCGCTCAGCTACACGTTGCTCGAACGGCCGGTCCTGCGGTGGAAGACGAAGCTCCCTGCCGTGTTCCGCCGCCGGGACGCGTCGTGACGAGCGCATCGACGGGATCGGGTGAGCCGGGAGCCGGCGCTCACGCGCGTGCTCATGGAAGTGTGCTGCCCGCAACGCATGCGCACTTCCCGTGCCTCGATGGACTGCGCGCGATCGCGGCGCTGAGCGTGTTGGTGCACCACGTCGCCTCGCAGACGGGAGCCAACACCAGCACGCGCCTCGGCGCGTTCACCGCCCGGATGGACATCGGTGTGCCGATCTTCTTCCTGCTCTCGGGTTTCCTGCTGTATCAGCCCTACGTCGCCGCCCGGCTCGACCGCCGCCCGATCCCCGACACCGCCCGCTTCTGGTGGCGTCGCTTCCTCCGGATCATGCCGGCGTACTGGGCCGCGCTGATCGTGTTCATGTACGTGTTCCGCACGTTCCCCGTCCACAGCCTCGCCGAGCGCATCTCGTATTTCACCCTCACCCAGATCTACGACCGGCTCCACATCACCGGTGGCATCGTGCAGTCGTGGACGCTGGCCATCGAGATCAGCTTCTATCTCTTCTTGCCCCTGCTCGCGTTCGTCGTCGGCAAGTTGCTCGTGGCGCCGGCCAACGTGTTGCGGGCCGAGCTGTTCGTGGTGGGCGGGCTGTTCGTCTTCGGGTGGGGATTTCACATCGGAACCGTTGCGTTGCACGAACACGCGACCGTCACCACCCAGTGGCTCCTGTCGACGCTCGACCTGTTCGCGTTGGGGATGTTCCTCTCGGTCGTGTACGCGTGGTCGGTCCGGCGACCGACGCCGTCGCGTGTGGTGAAGTTCGTCGGCGACCATCCGGCATTGTGGTGGGTCATCGCGGCCGCGCTGTTCTTCGTGGTGTCGACGCAGCTGGGGCTGCCCAAGGGCCCGTTCGTGGATTTCACCCGGCGCCAGGAGCTCGTGAAGACGCTGTTCTACGAGTCGGCGGCGTTCTTCGTGCTGCTCCCGGCTGTCTTCGGCGATCAGCAACATGGGTGGATCCGGCGCGGTCTCCGGCTCCGCCCGGTCGTGTGGCTCGGGCTGGTCTCCTACGGCATCTACCTGTGGCACCGGGACTTCCTGCTCTGGATCGACCAGCACGGCGGGCAGGACTGGGTTCCGAGCTTCCGGTTCGCTTCGATGCTGGTCATGACCCTGGCCCTGACGCTGCCGGCGGCATGGCTCTCCTACGTGCTGATCGAACGACCGCTCCAGAGATACCGGGACCGGGTACCGGGGCGGAGGAGCCGAACCGGCGGCGCTCCGACCGCATAGCCTGCGTTCGATGCGCACGTTGGTCATCGTCCCCGCGTACAACGAAGAGGCCGCGCTTCCCGACGTGCTGGCCGAGCTCGCCGGGCACATTCCATCGTGCGACGTACTCGTGGTCGACGACGGGTCGTCGGACCACACGGCCGATGTTGCGCGACGCGCGGGAGTGGCCGTCATCACGTTGCCGTACAACCTCGGTGTCGGGGGCGCGCTGCGGGCCGGATTCCGCTACGCCGTGTCGTTCGGATACGACCGCGGCATCCAGTTCGATGCCGACGGCCAACATGACCCGAAGGAGATCAAGAAACTCCTCGACGCGCTGGACGCCGGTGCGGACATGGCGATCGGGAACCGGTTCGCCGAAGAGGTTGCCGACTACGACGTCGGGACGACCCGCGGCGGCGCGATGGCGTTCCTGCGCGTCGTCGTCCGCGTCCTCACGGGCCGGCGCTTCAGCGACACGACATCGGGTTTCCGTGCGTTCAACCGGCCCGTGCTCGAGTTGTTCGCCCGTCAACTGTCCGTGGAGTACATGGGTGACACCGTGGAGGCGCTGCTGCTGGCACTGAAGAACGGATTCGATGTCGTCGAGGTCCCCACGCACATGCGACCGCGTGCCGGTGGCCAACCGTCGAATCGAAGCCTGCGTCTCGTCTACCGCTATGTTCGCACGCTGCTCGTGCTGGCCTGCACGGCCTCGCGTCCGAGCTCGCGGGCGGAAAGGGCGTCGTGAATCTCGGGACGCGGATCGTCATCGCCGGAGTGTTGTCGGGCTCGTTGGTGTGGCTGCTCGGGCTCGTTCGCCAGCGGCGGTTGCGCGGGAAGTACGTCCTGCCGTGGCTGTTCGCGGTACCCGTGCTCGTCCTGCTCGCGCTGTCGCCGAAGCTCCTCGAACGCGGCGCCGATGCACTCGGTGTCGACTATCCGCTGGCGGCGTTCCTGCTCCTGGGGCTCGCCTTCGCCCTGTTGTTGCTCGTGCACTCGAGCTGGGAGCTGTCCCGGCTCGAGGAGCGCACCCGGGCCCTGGCCGAAGAGGTCGCGATCGTCCGGGCTCTGCTCGACGACCAGCGTCGCGACGCGTTGCCGGAAGCAGACGACTGATCGAATCCCGTTGATCCGAACCGTTTGGCGCGAACCCGGTCGGTGCGCACCCGGCCGGTAACCTGCACGTCGTGTCGAGCCCCGCCCGTCGCTTCTCCCGTTGGTTGATCCTCATCACGCTGGCCGCGCTCGCGATCCGGCTCGGGTACGCGTACTGGTGGAAGTGGGACCAGAAGATCTGGGGCGACGCGTACTATTACCACTTCCAGGCCAACGGGCTCGTCCACGGCCACGGCTTCATCATCTACCACCCCCGCCCGCACGGCGTCGTCGTACCGGGCAAGGCCTCGGCGGATCACCCGCCGCTCGCGCCGCTGTACTACGCGGCCTGGTCACTCGTCGGGTTGTCGAGCTTCCACTGGCACATGATCGCCGGCTGCGTGGTCGGTGCAGGAACCGTGTTCGTCTGCGGGCTCATCGGCCGGGAGATCGTGGGGGAGCGCACCGGCCTCGTCGCGGCCGGGATCGCGGCCGTGTACGCGAACCTCTGGGTCCACGATCCGCTCGTCACGTCCGAGAGCATCGCGATGTTGATGGTCGCGCTCGTGGTGTTGTTCTCGTACCGTTTCTGGAAACAGCCGAGCATGAAGCGCGCGCTGTGGTTCGGCGCGGTGTGCGGGCTCACGGCACTGACCCGCGCCGAGGTCGTGCTCTTCATCCCGCTTGTCTTGTTGCCGTTCGTGTTGCGAGTCCGCGAGTGGGACATGAGGAAGCGGATCACGACGGTGGTCGCCTCGGGTCTCGTGGCCGGTGCCGTGATGGCGCCGTGGGTGATCCGGAACATGACGGCGTTCAAGTACCCGCTGTATCTCTCGGGTGGCGCCGAGGTCACGATGGTGAGCGCGAACTGCGACGTCACGTATACCGGTCCCACGCTCGGGTGGTGGAGCCCGATCTGTATGCAGGATCCGAAGGCGCCGGTCCTGCGTGATGCGGAAGGAAATCCGATCCTGGACTCGTTGGGCCATCCGCAGCATGGTCCGTACCAGCCACCGGGTGACGCCTCGGAACAGGCGCGGTACTACCGCAAGATCGCCCGCACGTACATCGGTGATCATCTCGACCGGCTCCCGGTGGTGGAGCTCGCCCGTCTCGGACGCGTGCTCGGCCTGTACCACCCGGGATCGCCGTGGGGGACCAACGGAGGTTCGCAGACGATCAGCTTCGACGTGATCGAAGGCCGCGAGCCCTTTGCGGCGCGGTTGGCGCTCGCGCAGTACTTCGTGTTGATGCCGATGGCCATCGCCGGCGCGGTGATCCTGTACCGGCGCCGGGTGACGATCCTGCCGATGCTCGCGTTGTGGGCGATCGTGTTCGCGGCGGTCCTGCTCGCGTTCGGCAACACGCGCTACCGAACGCCGGCGGAGATCTCGATCGTCACGCTCGCCGCGGTTGCGATCGACGCCGGCATCCGGCGCGTTCGCGGTGAGCCTCCGTGGGCTCCGGCCATCCCCGCGGAGGAGCCGGCCAACGGACCCGGACCGGCCCCCGAGGCCGCACCCGGCGACGTGATGGGTGACGTCGTCGACGGCGGAGAACCCGACGATTCCGAGGCACCAGCGGGCGCGGGCGTCTGATCCGTCGTCGTCCGATCCGTCGTCGCCCGATCCGTCGTCGCCCGATCCGTCGTCGTTGGACGCGATCCGGCCCCCGCTCAGCGCGGGATGCGGGCGATCGCGAACAGGCCGGGTGTCGTGGCGGTGATCGTCTCGCTGATCGAGAAGTGTGACGCGTCGAGACCGGATCCGATGCCGGTGGTCTTCGAGCCGAGCACCTTGTAGACGACCGGGAGCGCGTGCTCGTAACTCCAGACGTACCACGCGCGCGGCACGCGGTGGCGTAGGCGAAGCGGATCGATCTTCAGGATCTTCTCGCCGCTCTGGCGGCGCTGGGCGAAGTCGGCGCGCAACGCGTCGTCTCCTTCGAGTCCGAGCACCTCGACCTCGTGGAAGAACAGGCGGAGCAACGACGCGAGCTCGAGCGCCTCGAAGAGATAGACGTGGAACGGATTCTCGAAATCCGCCGGACGATTCGGTGTGATGACGAAGGCAGTGCCGTCACCGTGGAGGACGCGCGCGAGCTCCGCGACATGGGCCTCGGGTGCGGTGAAGTGCTCGATGATGTGTGAGGAGCAGACGAAGTCGAACGCGCCGTCGCGAAAGCCGAGGCGCTGGCCGTCCATGCCGGTGAAGCGCAAGCCCTGCGGGCCGAACTCCTGGCCGGCGGCGACGGCCGTCTCGGCGCTGTAGTCGACGCCCACGACGAACCGGCCGTCTCCCGCGAGCTTTGCCGTCTCGTCGCCGACGCCGCACCCGACGTCGAGCACCGCACCGGTTCCGAGCCGTTCGTGCATCTCGCGATAGCCCGCATCGTGGAACGCCAGCAGCGAATCCGGCGTCGACCCCTGCATCGGGCGTTCGCCGGTGAGGCGAGGGGCGTCGGTGGTGGGCATCCGTGTGCTCCGGAGCATCGGGTGGCGGGGACGAGTCATTATGGCCGGATCGGCCGCCGATCTCCGGCTGGGACCGCAGCGCGAAGCCGGTCATGACCGGATTTGGGGGCGTCGGCCGCGTAACATCGCCCGAGATGTCGACTTCCCACGAGCCCGTGCGCGCCCACGCCGACGAGATTGCCAAGCTCGGTGATCTCGCGGCCGAGGCGGGACTCCAGCGCGTGAGCATCCTCGCGTGGAGAGACCTCGACGATCCGGAGGCCGGGGGATCGGAGATCCACGCGCACAACGTCGCGAGCTTGTGGGCGGAGGCCGGGATCGAGGTGACGATGCGCACGTCGTTCGCGGCCGGCCACCCTCAGATCGCGTGGCGCAACGGCTATCGCGCGATCCGCAAGGCGGGGCGCTATCTCGTGTTCCCGCGTGCCGCGTTCAGCGAGATGATGGGATGGCACGGAGGGCGCGACGGGCTCGTCGAGATCTGGAACGGCATGCCGTTCTTCTCGCCGCTCTGGTCCCGTACGCCGCACGTCACCTGGTTGCATCACGTTCACGCCGACATGTGGGACATGACGTTGCCACCGCGGCTCGCGAAGTTCGGCAACTTCGTGGAGTCGAGTTTTGCTCCGAAGGTGTACCGCCGGACCCCGATCGTCACGCTGTCGGAGTCGAGCAAGCACGAGCTCGTGCACGATCTCGGTTTCAAGGCGAAACGGGTCACCGTGGTGCCACCCGGGATCGATCCACGATTCTGCCCGTCGTCCGCGGTCGACAAGCGCGCGACGCCGCTCGTCGTCGCGGTCGGACGGCTCGTGCCGGTCAAACGCTTCGATCTGCTCGTCGACGCGCTGTGCGACGCGCACGCCGTACGCGGTGATCTCGAGGCGGTCATCGTCGGCGAGGGCTACGAGCGCGAGGCACTCGAGTCCCTGATCCACGAACGGCGGGCGGAGTCCTGGATCTCGTTGCCCGGCCGTCTGGACGACGACGCCCTCATCGACCTGTACCGGCGCGCCTGGGTGCTCCTGAGCATGTCCGCCCGGGAAGGGTGGGGGATGACGGTGACCGAGGCCGCGGCATGTGGAACGCCCGCGATCGCCACCCGCATCGCCGGGCACCTCGATGCGGTGAGCGAGGGCGTCTCCGGGTTGCTGATCGATGATCGCGACGGGATGGCCGCCTCGCTGCGCCGGGTGATCGGCGACGACTCCCTGCGCGGCAAGCTGCAGCAGGGCGCGCTCGACCAGGCGTCGCGTTTCACGTGGGAGCGGACGGCGCGGGGCACGCTCGAAGTGCTCGCGGCCGAGGCGATTCGCACGCGCGGTCGCCCGCGATCGTGACGGCCGCGGAACCAGTCTCCTCGCCGACGTCGAGCTCCGCGCAACGACGGCTCGGCTACGCGGCGCTGGCCGCGCTGGCCTATCTCCCCGTGATGTTCACCGCGATGGGCAAGGTCGCGGCGGACACGAAGCAGTATCTCTACCTCGATCCGAACCGGTTGATGACCCGGGCGGTGTCGATGTGGGATTCGAACATCGGCCTCGGCACCGTCACGCACCAGAACATCGGCTACGTGTTCCCGATGGGGCCGTACTACTGGGTCTGCGAGCACCTCGGGCTGCCCGACTGGATCGCGCAGCGCATCTGGCTCGGCTCGATCCTCTTCCTGGCCGCGCTCGGGATGCTCTTCCTGCTGCGCACGCTCAACGTTCGTGGCGTCGGCGTGCCCGTCGCCGCCGTCGCCTACATGTTGAGCCCCTACTCGCTCGATTACGCGGCGCGCATCTCGGTGATCCTGCTGCCCTTTGCCGGCCTGCCATGGATGCTCGCGTTGACGATTCGGGCGTTGCGCAAGGGCGACTGGCGTTATCCGGCGCTGTTCGCGATCGTCGTGCAGATCATCGGTGGCGTGAACGCGACTGCATTGATCTTTGCGGGCGTCGCTCCTGTGTTGTGGATCATCTACGCGACGTTCATCAGTCGCGAGGTCGACCTCCGTCGGGCGCTGGCGACGACGGCCCGTATCGGCGCGCTCACCATCGTGACGTCGTTGTGGTGGATCGCCGGTCTGTCGTTGCAGGCCGGCTACGGGCTCGACGTGTTGAAGTACACCGAGACGGTCAAGACCGTGTCGACGGCCTCGGTCGCACCCGAGATCTTCCGCGGATTGGGCTACTGGTTCTTCTACGGCCGCGACAAGCTCGGCCCCTGGATCGAATCCGGAGTTTCGTATACCCAGTGGGTGTGGCTGATCCTCGTCGGCTACTCGATTCCGACCCTCGCGCTCCTCTCGGCCGTGCTCGTCCGGTGGAAGCACCGCCTGTACTTCGCGGTACTGGCGTTCGTCGGCCTGGCGATCGCCGTCGGTGCGCATCCCTACGACTCGCCGTCGGCGTTCGGTTCGTTGATGAAGAGCTTCGCCGACAAGTCGTCGGCAGGGCTCGCGCTGCGCAGCACCGGCCGCGCCGTGCCGCTCGTCGCGTTGAGCCTGGCCGTCTTCCTCGCGCTCGGGGTCAACGTCGTCGCCGAGTGGTTCGCGACGCGTCGCCGACTCGAGAGCCGCCGGCTCGAGGTCCGCCGGCTCCTCGTGGTGCCCGGCGTCGTCCTCGTCCTGATCCTCGTGAACTTCCCCGCGTTGTGGAACGGCTCGTTCTACGGCAAGAACCTCCAACGGCCCGAGGACATCCCCCGGTACTGGAAGCAGGCGGCGGCCGCGATCGACGCCGGCGACCATCAGACGCGTGTACTCGAGATCCCGGGCTCCGACTTCGCCTCGTACCGGTGGGGCAATCTCGTCGATCCGATCACGCCGGGCATCACCGATCGGCCGTACGTCGCGCGGGAATTGATCCCGTGGGGCTCCGCCGCGTCGTCCGATCTGCTGAACGCACTCGATCGTCGCCTCCAAGAGGGTGTGCTCGACCCGACATCGATCGCTCCTGTCGCGCGGTTGATGGGCGCCGGTGCGGTCGTCGCGAGAAACGATCTCCAGGTCGACCGGTACAACCTGGTGCGGCCGGTGCCGATGAAGCTGTTGCTCACGCCGCCGCCTCGAGGGCTTCGCTCACCGCAGACGTTCGGCACCAGCCTCGGCCCGCCTCTGCACTACCCGTTGCTCGACGAGATCACGCTCGGGCTTCCCACCAACGTGTCGGATCCGGCCCCCGTCGAGATCTTCGGTGTGCGGCAACCCGCGCGGATCGTGCGCGCCCAGCCCGCAGCCCCGAGCGTCGTCATGTCGGGTGACGGCGAAGGGGTCGTCGGCGCGGCGGCCGTGGGGCTGATCTCGCGCGACGGCATCGTCGTGTACTCCGCGTCGAAGGCGAAGGACGCCGCCTCGTTGCGCAGGGAGGTCGCCGACGCGTCGACGTTGGTCGTCACGGACTCCAACCGGAAACGTGCCCGCCGCTGGAGCACCGTGCGCGACAACCTCGGGTACACGGAGGGCCCCGGCGAGCATCTCCTCACCAAGGATTCGTCCGACGCCCGCCTCGAGGTGTTCCCCGGCGCGGGTCCCAACGCGATGACTGTCACCGAGCAGCACGGCGCGCACGTGGTCGCCAGCGCGTATGGGAACCCCGTGTCGTACACGCCCGAGGACCGGGCCGCCCGGGCGCTCGACGCCGATCTGCAGACGGCATGGAAGGTCGGAGCGTTCGCGCGCGTGATCGGTGAGCGCATCCGGCTCGACTTCGACTCACCCATCACCGCTGATCACGTCAATCTCGTGCAGCCGGTCGTGGGGGACCGCAACCGGTGGATCACGCGGGCGACACTCGTGTTCACGGATCGCGGAAAGGTCACGAAGCTCCCGATCGTCATGAATGACGCCTCGCGCACCCCGGCCGGTCAGACCGTGTCTTTCCCGGCTCGTCGGTTCGACCGGCTCGAGATCGTCATCGACGACGACAACATCGGACCGCGCGCCGACTACATCGGCGTCAGCGCGGTCGGATTCGCCGAGATCCGGCTCCACGACGTCCACGCGTCACCGGCATCCGGAGATCTTCGGATCCGCGAGGTCGTCCGCATGCCGACCGATCTCACGTCGAGCGCCGGTGCCGCGTCACAGCGCCGGCGCCTCGTGTTCCTGATGGAACGGCTGCGCACGCTTCCCGTACCGCCGCGTTACGACGAGGAGCTGCAGCTTTCGCGTGCATTCACGGTGCCGACGGCCCGGCGGTTCTCGTTCGGTGGCGAGGCGCGCCTCAGCGCGTTCGCCGCGGACACGACCCTCGACGCGGACCTGGGGTATCCGTCCGTCGCACAGGGAGGGGTCGACGTGAGCGCCTCGACGCGACTGCCGGGATCCATCGCCTCGCGGGCGTCGGCGTTGATCGACGGTGATCCCGCCACGTCGTGGGCCACCGGCTATCGCGATCCGGCCGGCAAGTACGTCGAGATCGTGACCCCGGCACCCGTGACGTTCGATCACCTCGACCTCCGGCTGGTGGCCGACGGCCGCCACTCCGTTCCGACGCAATTGCGCCTCGAAGCGGGCGGTCAGTCGCGAACCGTGGATCTTCCCTCGGTTCCCGATAGCGGAACCCCGAATTCGACCACGCCGATGACCGTGCGGTTCCCGGCGCTCGTGGGGAACAAGATCCGGGTCACGATCGCAGCCGTTCGTGAGGTGAAGACGATCGACTACTACTCGTCGTCTCCCATCGTCATGCCCGCTGCCATCGCCGAGCTCGGCATCCCCGGCGTGCAGCGACCGGCCGCGATCACCGGCGTGCTCCCGGACTGTCGCAACGATCTCGTGTTCATCGACGGCAAGCCGGTCTCGGTGCGGATCGTCGGTGACCGCTCGACGGCCGAGGCGCGCGGTGCGATGGCCCTCGGGCTCTGTGATCCTTCGGCAGCACTTGCACTGACGGCGGGGCGCCACGAACTGACCACCGCGATCGGCCGCGACGGCGGTGTCGACGTCGACCGGCTCACGTTGGCGAGCGACGCGGGGGGTGGCGCGCTCTCCCTCGCGCCCCGCGGCATCGTCACCGGCGCGGATCGGACGGCCGGGCCGTCGAACGCGGTTCCGGTCATCAAGGTCGATGATCACCGTACGAAGATCACGGTGCACGTGCGCGATGCCTCGAAACCCTTCACGCTCGTGCTCGGCGAGAGTTTCAACTCCGGGTGGAAAGCAACGGTCGGTGGTCACGACGTCGGGCCGGCGCAGCTCGTGAACGGCTACGCGAACGGCTTCCGGATCGACCCGCACGGCCGGCACGCGTTCGTGGTCGAGCTCACGTGGACGCCCCAGACCCGTGTCTGGATCGCGCTGGGTGTGTCGGCCGCGGGCATGGTGCTCTGCGTCGTCCTCGCCGTGCGCCGGTCGCGTCGGTCGCGGCGCGGCGCCACGGAGCCCGGCGACCGCGAGACGGTCGATGCTCCCGCGCAACTGCGGCCGTGGCCCGGATCCGGCACGGCGCGGTCGACGGCGGTCGCGGTGGTGGCCGGCGTGGGCGTCGGCGCGGTCGTGGCCTTCTTCAGCAGCCTGCTCGCCGGAGTGGTGATCGGTGCGCTGCTGGTGGGCTCGTTCCGGTCGAGCCGCCTGGCGCTCGTGCTGCGCTTCGGTGCCCCCGCATCCCTCGCGGCCTGCGGTGTCTACATCGCGGCGCAGCAGTTCCGGTTCGACTACCCGCCCCTGTTCGAGTGGCCGACGTTCTTCGACAACGTGCACGTATTGGGCTGGTGCGCCGCCGGATTCCTCCTCGCCGACGCTGTCCTCGAAGCCCTTCGCGATCGGGAACCGGAGCCCGACGCATAGGGCGCCTCGTGGGTTGGCTACCGTTGTCGTCAGCCATGGATGGTCGTCGACCCCTCCTGATCGTCACTGTGATGACGCTTGTTGCGTGCTCGTCGGCGCGCGCGCAGAGTCGACCCGTGGTCCGTCACGCGGCGTCGACCACCGCCGCGACCACGACGACGACCACCGCGGCGTCGTCGGATCTGCCGGCGCGAGCGGAGGCGTCGCCGTTGCGCATCCTGATGGTGGGCGACGACGTGATGGCCGCGGCCGGACCGGCGGCCAGGGCGAAGTTGGAGGGTACGGGCCGGGCGATCGTGACCGTCGACGCGGCCGCGGGTGCCGGCCTCGCGAGCGCGGAGGACTGGGTTGTCCGCGTTGCTCACGACCTCGACCGCACGTCGGCGACGGTCGTCGTGATCCACTTCGGCGGACGGGACGCGGCGCCGTTCGCGTCCGGTCCCGACGGCGCGCAAATGGAGCCCGGGTCCGGCCCATGGTTCGATCGGTGGTCGCGTCAAGAGCACGCATTGGCCACGATGCTGCGGGCGCGCGATGTCAAGACGTACTGGCTGTCGACGCCGCCGGTCGCCGATCCCGTGGCGGACCAGCGGGCGGAGGTCGTCGGGCTGCTCGCCGAGTCACTGTTCCGCGCCTTCGCCGATTCGATCGCGCACATCGACGTTCGCGATCGATTCGTCGGATCCGACGGTCACTTCGCGGCCACGAGGGTCGAAGCGGGACGCACGCTGGAACTGCGCAGCGCGGACGGCTACGGACTGGGCGTCGACGGCGCGCAGGTCATGGGTGACGAGATCTTCCGGCGCGTCGACGACCAGTGGTGCCTCACGGCCGCGGTGACGTGCCACGTGGAGTTCTCGAGCGTTCCGCGGCTGGATACGGGTCGCCCGACGTCACGCCGGGTCCTCGTCGTCGGCGATTCGATGATGTGGCAGCTCGCGCCCGCACTCTCGGCCCGGCTCCGTGACGTCGGCGTGGACGTCCGCATCGACACGCGCAGTACCACGAGCCTCGTCGGGCCGTTCGACTGGCAAGGCCGGCTCGTGGGCCTGGTCGACTCCTATCACCCGGACCTGGTCGTCGGCCTGTTCCTGGGTGATCTCGCTCCCGGCTACACGGACGCCAACGGTGTCACGGTGGAATTGGACTCGCAGTACCACTACGACCTGTTGGGCACCGCGATCAATGAGGCCACCGCGCACCTCCGCGCCCGTGGCGCCCACGTCGTGTGGGTGGCCGGACCGCGTGCCGCGTCGCCGGCGACCGAACAGCGACTCGACGTACTGCAGGCGTTGTACGAAGGGGTGTCGGACCGTTCGCCCCGGTCGGTGTCGACCCTTGACGGCTTCGCCGCGCTGTCCGATGCGACGGGTGAATACGCGTTCTCGCTTCCTGATGCCGCCGGCAGGCCGGTTCCGATGCGGTTGCCCGATGGGCTCCATCTCAGCGGGGCGGGCATCGACCGTCTCACCGACGCGATCGTGAACGCCGTGCGCGCGGATCCCTGCATCGTTCGCTTCGGCGGGTGCGACCGCGGCTGATCGCGGGTCGGTGCGCCTGATCGAACGATCGAGTGGCGCGGGTCGCGGATAGGGTGCGGTGATGAGCAGCGAACCGAAGTCGTTCTTCCTCACGCCCGAGATCCACGAGTATCTCGTCGGCCACGGGACTCCCGTCGACGCGACGCAGCAGGCGCTGATCGACGAGACCAACGAGCTCGGTGGGATCTCGATCATGCAGATCGCGCCCGAGCAGGCGGCGTTCATGACCATGCTGACCCGTTTGACGGGCGCGCGGCGCGCGATCGAGGTCGGCACCTTCACCGGGTATTCGGCGCTGGCGATTGCCCGAGGTCTGCCCGACGGCGGATCCCTCCTGTGCTGTGACATCAGCGAGGAATGGACGGCCGTCGCCCGCAAGCACTGGCACCTCGCGGGAGTGGATCACAAGATCGATCTCCGCATCGCGCCGGCCGTCGACACCTTGCGTGCGTTGCCGGCCGAGGAGGCGTACGACCTGGCGTTCATCGACGCCGACAAGCCGGGCTATCCGAGCTACTACGAGGAGATCCTCACGCGGCTGCGGCCGAACGGCCTGATCCTCGTGGACAACACGCTCTTCTTCGGTGAGGTCGTCAAGGCCGACGCCACCGATGAATCCGTCGTTGCCATCCAGGCCTTCAACGATCTCGTCGCGGCGGACGACCGCGTCGACACCGTGATGCTCGCGATCGGTGACGGCCTCACGCTGCTCCGCAAATGCTGAGACACCGTGCGTCGCGGACGGAATCCGTGATCAATGTTGGGCCGCGTGCAGCACGCGCAGGACTCCTTCGCCCGTGCCCCAGGGCGAATCGGCCACGGCGCGGGCGACGGCCTCGGCGTCGTTGCCGGCGCTCAGCGCGGCGAGGATGTTGCCGTACCGGCCGTTGGTGAGGGTCTTGACGGTCGCCGCGACGCCGTCGCCGTAGGTCGTGTAGTTCTTGACGCCGACGCTGTTGAAGTTCGTCGCGCCCGCCGCGGACTGCGTGGTCGCGATCGGATTGAAGGCCGCCGCGGTGCCTTCGGCCTTGGCCCACGCCGTCATCGCGGTCATGTTCTGCTGTGTGACGGGCATGCCGAGTGCGGTGAGCACGTCGGTGGCCCACTGCGTGTGCGTATCGTCGGTTCCGGCGGCCGGGGCCGAGGTCGCCGTTGCGGTCTGGGCCTTGTCGAGCGCACTGGCAAAGCTCGAGGTCCCGTTGGCTCCGAGCGGGATCTGAGTCGCGCCGGCGCGTCCCGAGACGATGCTCTGGATCTGCGAGATGCGGGCTTGCACTTCTTGGATGCTGCTGATGTCCACACCGATCCCCGTTGGCGCGCCGGTGTTCGCCGAGTGAGGCGTCTGAGGATCCGATCGGCCGGAGTGCGGCCGAGTTGAGGAGTATCGGGGGGCGGAAGGTCCGGGTATCACCCTGATAGGCCCGCAGGCCCTTTAGGCTCCCGGCCGTCCGCCGTCGAGGGAGCGTGCCGTGCCAGGTGAACGGAAACGGCGCATCGTGGTGCTCGCGGCGGTCGTGTCGATCCTGGGGTTGGCCGGCGCCGGTTCGTCGGTGGTCGCCGCGTCCACCGACGCGCCGCCGGTTGTCGGCACCGACGCGCCCGGTGACGCGGTCGTATCCCGAACCGGTCTCAACGAGCCGCGCGGCGACGTCGTCTCGTACTCCTATGCGGTCAGCGGCACCTTCGCCAAGGTCACGCTGAAGACCGTCCAGCCGGTCGATCCGACGGGAGACGAGTGGGGCTATCAAGGGGCCGCGTACTGGTCGCTCGACGTAGACCACGACGGCAAGGCCGACTACACCGTGATCGATACGGGCGTCGACGCTCGCGTCGTGACCAAGGACTCGTTCTACAACCCGGTGTGCATCCTCACCGCCGACTTCAGCCCGACAAATGGTTACTCCGTGTCCTTCCCCGCGTCGTGTGTGGGAGGTTCGCAGAATCCCGACGTCGCGGTGCTGTTCCGTTTCGACCGGACGAGGTCCGGTCTCGAATCCGAGACGACCGAGGACTGGGCTCCCGATCACAACTTCGTGAACACCGAGGTTGCGTCGTGCGGGTACCGACTCGTGTACTCCTACGGCTCCCGCGACGTGTACGGCGTCAAGGACCCGATCACCAACTTCTCGTACTTCAACTTCTACGGACCGCAGGATCGCGTCGTGGCCGCGGTGAACACGCCGACGCAACGGGGATTCTGGATGGCATCGGCGGGCGGAGGGGTGTACACGTCGGGCGATGCGCACTTCTCGGGATCCATGGGCCACGTGCCGCTGTCCAAGCCGATCGTGGGGATGGCGGCGACGCCGACCGGTCTGGGGTATTGGTTGGTGGCCGCGGACGGCGGCGTGTTCGCGTTCGGCGACGCGCCGTATCAAGGTTCGACGGGCGCGCTGGCGTTGACGAAGCCGATCGTGGGGATGGCGGCGACGGCATCGGGCCAGGGGTACTGGTTGGTGGCCGCGGACGGTGGCGTGTTCGCGTTCGGCGACGCGGCGTATCAAGGTTCGACGGGCGCGCTGGCGTTGACGAAGCCGATCGTGGGGATGACGGCGACGCCCACCGGCAAGGGTTACTGGTTGCTGGGTGCCGACGGCGGTGTGTTCGCGTTCGGCGACGCGCCGTTCCTGGGTTCGCTCGGGCCGCTGGGCACGTTCCTCAACCGTCCGGTCGCCGGGATGACCCCGACGCGCACCGGTAAGGGCTACTGGATCTTCGGCAACGACGGTGGCGTGTTCACCTATGGGGACGCGCCGTACGCGGGGTCCAATCCCTATCTGTCCTACTGGTACTCGTACTACGGCACCGGCGTGGTCGGCCTGCTCCCGATCGGCTGCTGACGTCGGCGCGCGATCGTCAGAACTTCCCGGTGCGGCCGAAGCGGTAGAAGCTGGCGTACTTGTCGCCGATCTCTTGCGGTACGCCGACGATGGGCCCGAGCACGTGTGATCCCCACACGACCTCGGCCGTGCGCTCGACGAGCGACGCGATGTGCAGCACGTCCTTGGGCGACTTCCCGCACGCGAACAGGCCATGGTTTGCCATGACCACGGCGGCTCGTGTTTCCACCCGCCGCGCGATCTCGTCGGCGAGCTCCTGCGAGCCCGTCTCGCGATAGTCCGAGCACTCGACGTCGCCGCCGACGTACACGTCGAACTCCTCGACGACAGCCGGGATGCCCCGGTGCGTGATCGCGAACATCTGCACGTGCTTGGCGTGGCAGTGCATCGTGGCCTGCACCTCGGGATAGGCGCGCATCACGGTGAGGTGAAGCGCCTTCTCCGTGGTCGGGGAGCGGTGGCCCTCCACCACGTTGCCGTCGAGATCGCACACCACGAGATCGTCGAGCGTCATCTCGAGGTAATCGAGCGAGCTCGGCGTCAGCACGGCGTTGCCGTCGGGGAGACGCGCCGCGAGGTTGCCGGCCGTTCCTTCGACGAGGCCTGAGCGCAGCATCTCCTGCGCCGCCCAGAGCACGGCTTCCTTCACGTCCTTGGCCGTGGGTTCCTGTTCACTCATGACAGCACCTCCGGGTTCACGATGTTCACGGGCCGCTCGCCGTTCAGGATGCGTTCCACGTCGTCGGCGATCATCTTCGAGTGGTTGGCTTCCGTGTCGTAGGTGGCGCCGCCGATGTGCGGTGTGAGCACCACGTTGCGCATCGCGCAGAGCGGGTGGTCGACGGCGAGGTTCTCGCCCACGAAGTGATCGAGTCCCGCGCCGGCGAGCTTCCCGGATTGGAGCGCGGCCACGAGCGCGTCGGTGTCGTGGAGCTGGGCGCGAGCCGAGTTCAGGAAGATCGCGCCGTCCTTCATGCGTGCGAACTCCTTCTCGCCGATGAGGCCCGTCGTCTCGGGCGTGACCGCGGCGTGCATGGAGATGACGTCGGCTTCGCCGAGAAGGTCGTCGAGCGAATGCGTGGAGTCGGGCGAGTAGGGATCGGCCGCGATCACGCGCATACCGAGGCCCTCGAGTCGCCACTTGAGCGCGTGGCCCACCGCGCCGAGGCCGACGAGCCCAGCGGTCCGGCCCGCGAGTTGCCAGGCGCGGAAGCGTTGGTAGGGGATCGAGCCCTCGGCGTAGACCTGACCCGTGCGCACGTCCTGATCGGCGGCCACGAGGAAGCGGTTGACCGCGAACAACAAGGCGATCGTGATCTCGGCCACGGCATCGGCGTTGCGACCGGGTGCGCGAAGCACCGGGATCCCATGGGCGGTCGCCTTGGCGACGTCGACGTTGTTGGGATCCCCGCGGCAGGACCCGATGGCGATGAGCGGGAGGTCGTACACGGGATCCTGCACGAAATCAGATTCGACGATGAGGAGGTTGGCCCCCTCGGCCCGGATGCGTTCGGCCAGTTGCTCGCCGTTGTAGAGGCGGATCGGGTGGTGCTCGATCCATGGGTCGTAGACCACGTCGGCGATGCGTTGCAGCTTCTCGAACCCCTCGCCGCGAAACGGTGCGGTGACGAGGGCCTTCGGTCGGTCGGTCACAGTGCTCACCTCGCGAGATGCGGTCCGGTCGGCCGCGATGCTAGACGCGGACCTGACTAACGTGTCCGGGAGTCGAGCGGGAGGAACGGGGCGGATGCCGATCCACTACGAGCAGGACGACGAGCACATCGTGCTCATCACGATCGACCGGCCCGACGCCCGGAACTCGGCCGACATGGAGCACTTCAAGTTGCTCCGCGAATCGTGGGATCGCTTCAACGACGACGCCGACGCGTGGGTCGCGATCGTCACCGGCGTTGGCGACGCGTTCTTCACCGGCGCCGACCTCAAGAAGTACGTGCCCGAGATCACCAAGGTGGCCAAGGAGATCCAGGAGAAGGGTCTGACCGAGATCGACGGCTACCGGCTCGACGACGGTACCAAGGCCGTTCTGCGCGGCGCCAAGATCTACAAGCCGATCATCGCGGCCGTCAACGGATTCTGCACCGCCGGCGGGATGGAGATGCTCGGCGGCGTCGACATCCGAGTGGCGGTGCCCGAAGCGAAGTTCGCGGTCATGGAACCGAAGCGGGGTCTGTTCGCGGGCGGGGGAACCACCGTGCGTTTGCCGCGCCAGATCCCCTTCCCGCAGGCCATGGAGTTCCTGTTGTGCGCCGACCTCATCGACGCGCCCCGCGCGATGGAGATGGGACTGCTCAACGCGATCGTCCCGCGGGACCAGCTGATGGAGAAGGCCTACGAGTACGCGCGCCGCATCACCGCGAACGCCCCCCTGGCCGTACAGGCGACGAAACGTTCGGTGCTCGAGGGTCTGGCCATGGACATGAAAGCGGCCTACAAGAACGAGAGCGCGTTGTCGTCGATGATCTTCGCTACCGAAGATGCGAAGGAAGGGCCGCGGGCGTTCGCCGAGAAGCGTCCGCCGGTCTGGCAGGCGAAGTAAGCGTGGCCGTCGACCCGCGGACTCCGTGCGTCATCGGTGTTGGTCGACGGACGTGGCATCCCGGAGACGTCGGCGCAAGCGGCGCGCCTGAGCCCCTCGAGATGTGGGAGGAGGTCGTGCGGGCCGCGGCCGGCGACTCGGGCGCAGCCGGTGTGCTCGATCGCCTCGACAGCGCGCAGATCGTGTATTGCCAGAGCTGGCCCTACGACGACCCGGTCGGTCGTCTCGTCGATCGCATCGGTGGTGGATGCGCACCGCGTCATCGCTGCTACTCGGGGATCGGCGGCACGACGCCGCAGGTGCTGGTGCAGGAGGCCGCGGCTTCCATCCTGCGTGGTGAGACGGATTGCGCGTTGGTGACGGGCGCCGAGTCCTTGGCCACGGTCAGGAATCTCAAGAAGGCGGGGGACCGTCCGGCGTGGAGCTTCCGTGATCCGGAGAAGAAGCCGTTTCCGTTCGAGGCACCGTTTCATCCCGCGGAGATCGCGCACGAGGTCTTTCAGGCCTGGTTGACGTTCGCGGTGTTCGATAACGCGTGGCGGGCTGCGCACGGACTGAGGCTGGAGAAACACCGCGCCGGCCTCGGCGAGATGTGGGCGCGGTTCAACGCGGTGGCGGTGAAGAATCCCGATGCCTGGTTCCGGACACCGAGGACGGCCGAGGAGATCGCCGTTCCGACCGCGGTCAACCGGATGGTCGGGTATCCGTACACCAAGTACATGGTGTCGGTCATGGACGTCGACATGGCCGCGGCGGTGATCGTCGCGAGCCACGAGACGGCTGATGCTCTCGGCGTGCCGGCTGATCGCCGCGTGTATGTGCGCGGTTGGTGCTACGCAACGGATCCGATCTACGTCGCCGAACACGACGACATGGCCCGGTCGCCGGCGATGGAAGCCGCGTCCCGCGAAGCGTTGCGGGTTGCCGGGGTCGGTATCGACGACGTCGCTCACCTCGATCTCTACAGCTGCTTCGCCAGCTCGGTGAACTTCGCTCGCGACGCGCTGGGGATCGCGGATTCGGATACCCGAGAGTTGACCGTCACCGGTGGTCTCCCGTACCACGGCGGCGCCGGGAGCGACTACGTCACGCACTCGATCGCTACGATGGCCGACACGTTGCGCGCCGATCCGGGTGGGGTCGGTCTCGTGTCGGGCGTCGGCATGCACATGACGAAGCACGTCTTCGGCGTGTACTCCACGGCACCGCCCGCTCGCCCTCTCTCACCGCCGGACGCGACCGGCGTCCAGGCCGCGCTCGACGCCGGGAATCACCGCACGATCGTCGACGCCTATTCGGGTGACGCGGCCGTGGTTGCCTATTCGGTCGTCCACGGCCGCGACGGCGCACCCGACTGGGGTCTGCTCGTCCTCGAATTGCCGACCGGCGAGCGCACCTACGCGAAGGCCCTCGACAGTGATTTCCTCCTGTCCGCCGAGCGCGACGAGCTCGTCGGCCAACGCGTGCACGTGCAGTCCGGCGGTTCTCTCAACCTGGTGCGTACCTGAAGCCGCCTAGATCGGCTTCAGGTACGCACCAAGGCGCGGGTGAGAAGTTCGACCAGACGGTCAGGCTGTTCGACATCTCGGGCCGTAGCTTCGAAGATCCTCCATCCGAGGGCCTCGAGCTCGTTCCGCCGGCGCGCGTCTCGGTCGAGGGGCCGACGACCAGAGTGGAACTGGAAGCTCTGCGCTTCGAGGGCGACGAGGGCCGACGGCCACGCGAAGTCGACTCGCGCCACGAACTCGCTGCCGTCGGTGATCACGAATTGAGGCTCGGGAGTCGGGAATCCCCGATCGCGGATCACATGCAGGAGCCGGGACTCGAGTGGGCTTTCGGGAAGACGCACAAGTGCGCCCCGCCGTTCGACAGCGGTGCGGACGATGGTGGTTTCCCGGGCATGGAGACGGCGGAGCCTCTCCACATGTCGTCCGAGGGATTCCAACGAGGTGAGACCGCGTCGCAAGGCATCGTCGAGCGCCGATTCGAAATCGATCTCGTCGAGCACGGATCCGAGATCGATCAACGTCCTCGTGGCTCTGGTGACGGGTACCGCGTCGATGATCGTGACGTCGCTCTCTTCGAGGAAGCGCGACTCGTGCCACGTTGCTGTTTCTCGTCGCCGTCGAGTCCAACGCAATGCCGTGACTTCGATGTGACCCGACTCCGGCAGGGGAAGACGCCAAAGCTCGGCGGCGGCACGATGTGACGCCACAGCGGGTCCGGCAAGACACGGAGCCAGGAGTCGCTGGTGGAAGGTGGGGGCATTGCCCGCGATGCGGTAGACGCCGTAGTCCACGGGTTCCCAACGCATCGTTTCCAGCCGATGCTGAATCTGATGTCGGGTCATTCCGGCATCCAGTGCCTGCCGTCTGGAAATCAGGCCGTGTTGCGATCGCGCGAGTCGGAGGACATCCGTTTCCATCGGATGATCCAATCACGGCCCTGTGACACCAATCCCCCGGTCTTCCTGTGCGTACCTCAAGCCGCCATAGGCGGCTTGAGGTACGCACCAGGACGGGCTAGGAGCGGGGGAGGCCGAGGATGCGGGTGGCGAGGATTCCTTTGTTGATCTGGGTCGTGCCGCCGGCGATGGTCAGGGCGCGCATGTAGACGCGGTCGCGTCCCCAAGACCCGGAGTTGGCGTCGGCGCCGAGCACGTCGCCGGCAACCTCACCGAGGTGTTGCTCCGCCTCGCTCCACAACAACTTGGCGATGCTCGACTCGGGCCCCAACGCTCGACCGTGCAGTGCGCCGGAGATTGCCCGATCGGAGACGAGTTTCAACAACTCCCCCTCGAGGTAGACGCGTGCCAGGCGCTGCCTCAACACCGGATCCTCGGCTGCCAGACACCCGCGACGCACGGGCGTCGTGGTGGCCTCGTCCAACAGGGTGCGGATCTTCGCCCGCACCATCAGGTGCATGTTCGCCACCGTGCCGCGCTCGTACGCGAGCGTGGTCATGGCCACACGCCACCCCTCGTTCTCGGGTCCGAGCAGCGACGTGGCCGGCACGCGCACGTCGGTGAAGAAGATCTCGCTGAACTCGGTCTCGTCGGTGATCGTGGTGAGCGGGCGCACCTCGATTCCGGGCAAGGTCATGTCGACGAGCAAACAGGAGATGCCCTTGTGCTTCGGCGCCGACGGGTCCGTGCGCACGAGCAGCTCGCACCAGTTCGCCACGTGCCCCAGCGTGTTCCACGTCTTCTGGCCGTTGACGACGTAGCAGTCCCCGTCGCGCGCGGCACTGGTCTTCAGCGACGCGAGATCGGAACCGGCATCAGGTTCCGAGAACCCCTGGCACCAGATGTCGTCGCCGCGCAGCATCCGGGGGAGCAGCTCGCGACGTTGCGCGTCGGTACCGTGCTCGATGATGGCGGGAGCGATGTTCGACAGACCGATCGGGTTCAACGTTCCCGGCGCACCCGAACGGTGCATCTCCTCGGCGAAGACGACCTGCTCCATGATCCCGGCGCCTCGTCCGCCGTATTCCTCCGGCCACGCGATCGCCGCATAGCGCGCATCGGCGAGGAGGTGGTTCCACGCGCGCAGCGGCTCGAGCTGCTCCGGCGACGGATCCATGTTGAACCCAGCGCCGCCGAACCTGTCGGTGAGATGCTCGTCGAGCCAGGCGCGGAACTCGGTGCGGAAGGCCTCGGCTTCGGGCGGGTAGGTGAAATCCATCGTCGGCTCCGTTGAGGCGGTCCGGGACCCTTGCGGCCACCGCCGTACCAACCGTGGTGTCACCGTAGCCGGGAGCGTCCGCGACGAACCGCCTAGCGGCTACGAATCCTCGCGAACGCCCCCACTGGTACGCGAGACTCCCCTACCGCACGAGCGCGCCGTTTCGGTCGATCGTGAAGTTCATGGCATCGGGTCGGATTCGGGGGGCGACGACATGGTGGCAACGGGCGGGGCCGGTGGATCGATGGAGTCCGGTGGATCGATGGAGTCCGGTGGATCGATGGAGCCGGGCGGGCCGGCGGAACCCGATCGATCAGCCGGGTCGAGCCCGAACGATGAGATGGGTCGACCGGGTATCGATCGGCGCCGGTTCCTGACCGACATCGGACGCGCGACGGCGGCCGTCGGCGCGTTCGGCATCCTCGGTGCCGCGTGTGGCGGTGGAAGCTCCAAGTCCTCGGCCAAGAAGTCGGCCGCGGCAGCGAAGAACACCGCGCCCCCCACCGGTGCCGCGACGCGCGACGTGAGCGGTCTTCCGAAGAAGATCAAGGTCGGTGTCGTCGCGCCGTTCAGCGGGCTGGGCGCGTTCCTCGGCGCCATCATCGATCGCTCGATCGGACCGGCCATGCAACACGTCAAGGACGTGCAACTCTTTCCCGGTATCGAGATCGAGCTCGTCAAGCTCGACGCGCGTGCCGAAGATCTCGAACAGGGCACGACGAAGGCATACACCGCCCTCGCCGCGGATCCCGCGGTCATCGGCATCATCTGGGGTACGCCGTTCGGGCTCGACACGCTGGCCGGCGTGATCGAACGAGACAACATGCCGGTGATATCGATCTTCAGCGACGAGTACACCAAGGGCAACCTGTACCCCAAGACCTCGACGCGTTCGCTGTTCCAGACGCTGGTCCCCGACCGCATGGCCGTCGACCGGCTGCTCGAGTACGCGGTCAAGGACCGCAAGTACGAGTCGGTCGGACTGTTGAACGACAACTTCGTGTACAAGGACATGGCGTACGTCAAGGACCTCGCCGCCAAGCACAACATCGACTTGGTGGGCGTCGAGCCCTTCTCGCTCGCGTCGGCCGACTACGCGTCGCAGCTCGGGCGGCTCCAGGCGAAGAAGCCACACTGCCTGCTGATCTGGGGACTGGCGGAGAACACGGCCGGCATCGTCAAGCAGCTCGATGCGTTGGGCGCGGGGTACGTCGATACCCCGACCGCGAAGAGCGGGGAGTGGCATCCGCACGTGATGGGTTCGCCGGGCGGGACCGGTGAACGCCGGTGGGCCGATCTCGCCGGGCCCGCCGCGAAGATCGGATCGCTCACGTGTTGGTACGCGAGTGGATTTACCGTCGGGCTTCCGGACTTCCCGACCTACAACTGGATGTCGAAGTACACCAACCGCTATCCCACGGGCGGTGAGGACATCCCGCCCGACGCGCTGTACGCGCTGGTGGAGTCGGCGCGACGGGCGAAGTCCGTGGATCGGGCCGCGATGGTGGATTCGCTCGAGCACTTCAAGGACAAGTTCGCCGGCCTCGAGTTCTCGTTCACGAAGGACCGTCACCTCTCGGTGCGCGACGTGGACCTTGCCTTGGCCACGCTGGAACGGGTGACCGGACCCGCGCAGACCGACCCGCCGTACGAGCTCGGGCGCGAAGCGCGCGAGACGTGGCCCAAGATCGATCCGAACTACGCCGGTCCGTCGCTGCTCGTCCGACCGACCCTTGATCCGATGAAGAAGTATCTGCCCGATCTGGCCAAGGTCGCGTTGGAGAAGGGTTACGGCATCCAGTGCACGAAACGCCCGATCGACGCCCGCGGCTTGGACGTGAAGATGTCGAACGAGTGCAAGATCCACTGAGGTCCGCGCCCGCGGGGCGGCGCTAACGGTGCCAGAATGAGCCCGCGTCGATCGAGGGGGCCAAATGGCGATCAGCACGACGAACCTGTATCTCGAAGGAGCGTTCGCTCCGATCCAGGACGAGATCTCGGTCGACCGTTGTGAGGTGATCGGCGATCTCCCCGGCGACCTCGTCGGTATGTTCGTGCGCAACGGTTCCAACCCGCGGTTCGCTCCCAAGGGTCGCTACCACTGGTTCGACGGCGACGGGATGCTGCACGGCGTGCACTTCGAAGACGGCGTCGCTCGCTATGCGAACCGCTACGTGCACACCGACGGGTTCCTCGCCGAGAGCGAGACCGGCGAGTCGCTGTGGACCGGGATCATGGAACGGCCCGACTTCACCAATCCGCACGGCCCGTTCAAGAACACGGCGAACACCGATCTCGTGTTTCACGCCGGTCGATTGCTCGCGCTGTGGTGGCTCGGCGGCGCCGCGTACGAAATCGCGGTGCCGAGCCTCGACACGTGTGGCCCGGCGCGGGTCGGAGCGACGATGGCGTCGCATCCGAAGGTCGATCCCCGGACCGGCGAGCTCGTGTTCTTCGACTACTCGCTGCTGCCGCCGTATCTCACCTACGGCGTGCTCGATGCGCACGGGTCGCTTGCGCATCACGTGCCCATCGATCTCCCCGGGCCCCGCCTGCTGCACGACATCGCGATCACGGCGAACCACACGTTGCTGCTCGACTTCCCGCTGATGTGGGATCCGGAGCTGCTCGCCCGCGGGAAGACCAAAGTCGTGTTCCGGGACGACGTGCCGGCGCGCGTCGGCGTGCTCCCGCGGTTCGGGTCGAACGCCGACGTCCGGTGGTTCGAGACGTCGCCCTGCTACATGTACCACACCGTCAACGCATGGGAGGAGGGCGACGAGATCGTGCTCACGGGATGCCGTATCGAGAACCCGATGCCCGACGAGCTCGGCAATCCGCGCAACCTGCCCCGTCTCGACATCCTCCAGATGGAGCCGTACTTCCACGAATGGCGGCTGGATCTCGCCACGGGTCGCGTGCGCGAGCGCCCGCTCGACGACGTGCTCACCGAGTTCCCCCGCATGGACAACCGGATGCTCGGGCGGCCGTCGCGGTTCAGCTATCACCCGCGTGTCGCGCACGGCCAGACACTGCGCTTCGATGGCGTGGTGAAGTACGACACCGAGACGGAGACGTCGAGCACCCACGAGTACGGAACGGGCCGCGTCGGAGGCGAGACGACGTTCGCACCTCGGGTGGGGAGTCGTACCGAAGACGATGGCTATGTCCTCACCTTCGTCACCGACGAGCGCGATGGCGCGTCGGAGCTGGCGGTGCTCGATGCGCAGCGGGTGGAGGACGGCCCCATCGCCCGGGTGCTGTTCCCGCATCGCGTTCCGATCGGTTACCACACGTGGTGGGTCACGGCCGAGGATCTCGCGAGGGCCGCGACGTGAGCGCGGGTCCGGTCTTCGTCCTCGGTGGCGCGCAGACCGACTTCGCGCGCAACTGGAAGCGGGAGGGCCGTGGCCTCGCGGATCTCGTCGCCGAGACCGCACGGTCCGCGCTGGAGGCGACCGATGTCGACGCCGACGAGATCGAGGTGGGCCACATCGGCAACTTCGCTTCGGAGATCTATTGCGGGCAGGGCCATCTCGGTGGGCTGCTCGTCGAGACGGATCCGGCGTTCGTGGGTCTCCCGACGGCGCGTCACGAAGCGGCGTGTGCATCGGGCAGTGTCGCCGTGCTCGCGGCGATGTCCGATCTGGAGTCCGGCCGCTACGACGTCGCGCTCGTGCTCGGCGTCGAGATGATGCGCAACGTGCCCACGGAGGAATCGGTGCGGAATCTCGGCGCGGCGGCCTGGGTGCCGCGTGAGACCGAGGATGTTCCGTACGTGTGGCCGTCGATCTTCTCGTCACTCGGCGATGAATATGAACGGCGTTACGGACTCGATGACTCGTACCTCGACGCGATCGCGCGCAGCAACTTCGCGAACGCCAGGCGCAACCCGAACGCGCAGACCCGCACATGGACGCTCGACGACGCGAGCTTCGCAGCTGACGACACCGCGAACCCGGTGGTCGCGGGCCGTCTCCGCAAGCAACACTGCTCGCAGGTGACCGATGGCGGTGCCGCGGTCGTCCTCGCGACGATGCCCTTCGCGGCGCGGTGGGCCGAACGCGCGGGTCGTCGGTACGACGAGCTGGCGGTGATTCGCGGTTGGGGGCACCGGACCGATCGCATGGCCCTCGACGACAAGCTGGCGGACGCCAAGAGCGATCCGTACGTCTTCCCGCAGGTGCGCGGCGCCGCGCTCGACGCCTTCGATCGAGCCGGGCTCGTCGACGTCCACGGCCTCGACGCGGTCGAGGTCCACGACTGTTTCGCGACCACGCACTACATGGCGATCGACCACCTCGGGATCACGCCGCCGGGGGAGTCGTGGCGCGCGATCGAAGACGGTACCGTCTTGTTCGGCGGGTCATTGCCGATCAACCCGAGCGGTGGGCTGATGGGTCTGGGCCACCCGGTGGGCGCGAGCGGTGCGCGGATGCTGCTCGACGCGACGAAGCAGGTGACCGGGACCGCCGGCGACTACCAGGTGGAGGGCGCGCGCACCGTCGGCACGCTCAACATCGGTGGCAGCGCGACGACGACCGTCTCGTTCGTCGTCGGCCGCGCCGCCGACACGACCTGAGGGGTCCACCTGTTCCGGTGCGGAGGAGTGTCACCGAAAATCATCACGTGACGATTCCCGCACCGAGCGATCGGTCCCGTGCCCTGGATCATTCGCCCGCCCCCAGGCCACCGAGCGCGAAACGCACGAGGTGTTCGACGTCGGCCTTCGACGGTGTCGTTCCTTCGCTCAGGTGGGTCTGCATCGAACCCATCGTGAGGTGATAGATCGCATTGGCGTCGCGGTTGGTATCCCCGCCGGCGGCTTGCACCGCGGCGCGCAGGGGAGCGAGGAGCGCGTCGCGCGAGTGAGCGGTCTCGGCGGGGAACTCGTGGGCGAGCCGCGTCGCGTTGATCGCAAACACGCGTGTATCGCGCGCTGCGGTCTTGTCTCGCGCCTGCTCCATGACGCCCTCGACCCAGCGGCGGACCTGCTTGATGCCCGGGGGAGCGGAGCTCATGCGTCGCTCGAGTGATTCG
>Ga0209048_10000093_pt1 | contig 86128 bp, 95 predicted proteins | sample FrelakmetCRP12CR_FD_187146 | JGI IMG/M metagenome (GOLD analysis project Ga0209048, IMG submission 187146) | Freshwater lake sediment microbial communities from the University of Notre Dame, USA, for methane emissions studies - CRP12 CR (SPAdes)... | ecosystem: Environmental > Aquatic >...
CTGATCGTTCCGGTCGCGATGGAGGAGAAGCTCCGCTTCGCGATCCGCGAGGGCGGCCGCACCGTTGGCGCCGGCGTCGTCGCTAAGGTGATTGAGTAATTCTGGAGTACGCGGGCAAAGCGCGCCGCTGGAGAAGACAATGAACGGCCAGAATATTCGAATCCGTCTCAAGGCGTTCGATCATCGAATTCTCGACGCATCGACGAAGGAAATCGTCGCCACGGCGAAACGTACCGGCGCGCAGGTGCGTGGACCCATTCCGCTACCAACACGTATCGAGAAGTTCACAGTAAACCGCTCGCCGCACATCGACAAAAAAAGTCGGGAACAATTCGAGATGCGCACCCACAAACGCCTTTTGGACATCGTCGATCCAACGCCGCAGACGGTGGACGCGCTGATGAAGCTCGACCTCGCCGCGGGCGTCGATGTCGAGATTAAATTGTAAGGAAAAAGTGAGAACAACCATGCGCTCGGGCGTGATCGCACAAAAGGTCGGCATGACTCGTGTCTTCTCGGACACCGGAGAACACGTGCCTGTGACCGTGCTGCAGATCGACAACTGCCAGGTGATCAGTCATCGCACGGCGGAAAAGAATGGTTATGTCGCACTTCAGCTCGGCGCCGGCCTGCGTAAGGTAAAGAACGTATCAAAGTCGATGCGCGGCTGTTTCGCGGCGGCCAAGGTCGAGCCGAAAATGAAACTTGCCGAATTCCGCGTACCGGCAGATGCGCTGATCCCCGTTGGTTCGGAACTTATGGCCGATCATTTCGTCGTTGGTCAGTATGTCGATGTCACTGGTACTTCGATTGGAAAGGGTTTTGCGGGCGGCATGAAGCGCTGGAATTTTGGTGGTCTTCGTGCCTCGCATGGCGTCTCGGTTTCGCATCGCTCGATTGGTTCGACCGGTGGCCGCCAGGATCCTGGTCGTACATTCAAGAACAAGAAGATGCCAGGTCACATGGGCAACACGACGGTTACGACGCTCAATCTTAAGGTGGTCCGCACCGATCCTGCGCGCGGGCTTATCCTCGTCCAGGGCGCGGTACCGGGTGCCGATGGCGGCTGGATCACGGTGCGTGACGCGGTGAAGCGCCCGCTGCCGAAAGAGGCACCGAAGCCCGGCAAGTTCCTTAATCCCGGCGATGCCCGCCCGGCTGCTTCCGAAGCCCTGGCAGCGCCTGCAATCTTGTCTAAAGGCGCGACCGCGCCGAAGGCAAAGAGCGACAAAAAGGGTGCTGCTCCTAAAGCGTCTGCAAAACCGGCTGGTGGAGGGAAAAAGTAATGGAACTCCAGATTACCAGCTTCGACGGCAAGAAGTCCGGGTCGGTCAAATTGTCGGATGCGATTTTCGGGCTGGAACCGCGTCCCGACCTTATCCATCGTTGCATCGTGTGGCAGCTCGCGAAGCGCCGCGCCGGCACGCACAAGGTCAAGAACCGCGCCGAAATTTGGCGCACCGGGAAAAAAATGTACGCGCAGAAAGGTACAGGCCAGGCCCGTCATGGCTCGGCGCGTGTGCCGCAGTTCCGTGGAGGCGGGCGCGCGTTCGGTCCGCTCGTGCGCAGCCATGAAATTGGCTTGCCGAAGAAAGTGCGTGCACTTGCGCTGAAGCACGCGCTCTCAGCCAAGGCCAAGAATTCCGATCTCATCGTCGTCAATGATCTCAAGATCGGCGACTCGAAGACGAGCGGCCTCGCCGAGCAGTTCCAGAAGCTCGGCTTCAAGAGCGCCCTCGTCATCGACGGGACGGAAGTCGAAAAGAATTTCCGTCTGGCCGCCCGCAACATCCCGCATGTGGATGTTCTGCCGGTCGTTGGGCTTAATGTTTATGACATCGTTCGCCGTAACAAACTGGTGCTGACGAAAGCCGCTGTGGATGCGTTGGAGGCGCGCTTCAAATGAGCAAAGCCGCGCAAGATCCACGCTATTACGACGTGATTCTATCACCGACGATCACCGAAAAGGCGACGACAGCATCCGAGCATAATCAGGTTATCTTCAAAGTCGCGCTAAATGCGACCAAGCCGATGATCAAGGAAGCCGTTGAGAAGCTGTTCGACGTAAAAGTGAAAAGCGTGAATACGCTGGTGCGTAAGGGCAAGACCAAAGTCTTCCGCGGTATGCGAGCGCCCCGTAGCGACGTGAAAAAAGCGATCGTGACCCTCGAAGAGGGCCACTCGATCGACGTCACAACCGGGCTCTGAGGCGGAGAGAGATCATGGCACTTAAAACATTTAAACCGAAGACGCCGAGCCTCCGTCAACTCGTTCTCGTCGATCGCGAAGGTCTTTGGAAGGGCAAGCCTGTGAAGGCGCTGACCGAAGGCAAAATTTCTAGTGGTGGCCGCAACGTGAACGGTCGCATCACCGTACGCTTTCGCGGCGGCGGTCATAAGCGTGCGCTGCGCGATGTCGATTTCAAGCGCGGCCGCCATGATATGCCCGGCAGGATCGAGCGGCTGGAATATGATCCGAACCGCACGGCGTTTCTCGCGCTTGTAAAATATCCGGACGGCGAACTCAGCTATATTCTTGCGCCGCAACGCGTAGCCGCTGGCGACACGGTCATCTCTGGCGAAAACGTCGACGTGAAGCCCGGTAACGCGATGCCACTCGAGAATATTCCAGTTGGCACGGTGGTTCACAACATCGAACTGAAGATCGGAAAGGGTGGTCAGCTGGCGCGTTCGGCCGGAACTTATGCGCAGGTGGTTGGACGCGATCAGGGCTATTGCATTATACGTCTCAAGTCCGGTGAACAACGTTTTGTGCACGGCCGCTGCTTCGCCACCGTTGGCGCGGTTTCGAATCCGGATCACATGAACATCTCCATCGGAAAGGCTGGCCGCAATCGCTGGCTGGGCAAAAAACCGCATAACCGCGGCGTCTCAATGAATCCTGTCGACCATCCGCATGGCGGTGGCGAAGGCCGCACCTCGGGCGGACGTCACCCAGTATCGCCTTGGGGCTTTCCCACCAAGGGCAAGAAGACCCGTAAGAACAAGCGCACCGCTAAATTCATTGTGTCGAGCCGGCACGCGAAGAAGCAGAAGGATTGATTTCAATATGACTCGTTCCGTTTGGAAAGGCCCGTTCGTTGACGGCTATCTGCTGAAGAAAGCTGATGCTGCGCGCTCAAGCGGCCGATCGGAAGTGATCAAAATTTGGAGTCGCCGCTCGACGATCTTACCGCAGTTCGTCGGACTTACCTTCGGTGTCCACAATGGCAATAAGCACATTCCGGTTTATGTGACCGAGGACATGGTCGGGCACAAGTTCGGCGAGTTTGCGCCGACGCGCATCTTTCAGAGCCATTCGGCTGCCGGCGATCGCACGGCGAAGAAGGAAGGTCCGGCGCCGAAGGCGGCGCCCGGGGCCGCAGCACCGGCGAAGGCAAGCTGAGGATAGACGATGGGCAAGGCTTCAAGAGCACGAGTGCTCAAGGACAACGAAGCGAAGGCGATCGCGCGCATGCTGCGCGTGTCGCCGCAGAAGCTCGGCCTTGTCGCGGGTCTCATACGCGGCAAGAAGGTCGCTGGTGCGCTCGCCGATTTGCAGTTCTCCAAGAAACGAATCGCACGCGACGTGAAGAAATGCCTCGATTCCGCGATCGCAAACGCGGAGAACAATCACGATCTGGATGTCGACAATCTTATCGTCGCTGAGGCGTATGTCGGCAAGGCATTCGTCATCAAACGCTGGATGCCGCGAGGCCGGGGCAAATCCGGCAAGGTTTTCAGTACATTCTCCAACCTCACGATCGTCGTGCGTGAGGCAGAGCAGAAGAAAGCCGCCGAACAACCAGTGAAGGGAACCGCCTGATGGGTCAGAAGGTCAATCCGATCGGGCTTCGGCTCGGCATTAACAGAACTTGGGATTCGCGCTGGTTCGCCGGTAAAGGTGAGTACGGCAAGCTGTTGCACGAAGATATCAAGATCCGCGATTTTTTAATGAAGCAATTGAAACAGGCGGCAGTAGCGAAGATTATCATCGAGCGCCCGCATAAGAAGTGCCGCGTCACGATCCATTCTGCACGTCCCGGTGTCGTTATCGGAAAGAAGGGCGCTGATATCGACAAGCTTCGCAAGGAAGTCGCGAAGATGACGGAATCGGAAGTCATCATCAACATCGTCGAAATCCGCAAGCCCGAAATCGACGCGAAGCTCGTTGCCGAATCCATCTCGCAGCAGCTCGAGCGCCGCGTCGCGTTCCGCCGTGCAATGAAGCGCGCGGTACAATCCGCGATGCGTCTCGGCGCCGAGGGCATTCGTATCAATTGCGGCGGCCGTCTGGGCGGCAATGAAATTGCACGCGTCGAGTGGTATCGCGAGGGCCGTGTGCCCTTGCATACGCTGCGCGCCGATGTTGATTACGGCACCGCGACTGCGTTCACGACCTACGGCACCTGCGGGGTTAAGGTCTGGATTTTCAAAGGCGAAGTGCTTGAACACGACCCAATGGCCCAGGATAAGCGTCTCGCCGAAGCCGAAAGCGGCGGCGGACGTCACCGTCCGCGTGACGCGGCATAAGGAAAAAGGCTTACGTCATGCTTCAACCCACGCGCACCAAGTTCCGCAAGCAGTTCAAGGGCCGAATTCACGGCACCTCGAAGGGCGGGGTGGACCTTGCTTTCGGCCAATATGGTTTGAAGGCCCTGGAGCCCGAGCGCGTGACGGCGCGCCAGATCGAGGCCGCACGCCGTGCGATCACGCATCACATGAAGCGTTCGGGCCGCGTGTGGATTCTTGTCTTCCCAGATGTGCCAATTTCGAAAAAACCGACTGAAGTGCGTATGGGTAAGGGTAAGGGCCAGCCGGAATGGTGGGCGTGTAGAGTGAAGCCGGGCCGCATCATGTTCGAGGTCGGTGGCGTCGATGAAGAAACGGCGCGCGAAGCGATGCGCCTCGCCGCCGCCAAGCTTCCGATCAGGACCCGCTTCGTCGCGCGTATCGGATGAGTATCAAGCTATGAAAGCCATGAAGATCGAGGATGTGCGCGCCATGACGCCCGATGAGCTCGAGGACAAGATCCTCGAACTCAAGAAGGAGCAGTTCAATCTGCGCTTTCAGCGCGCGACGGGTCAGCTTGAGAGCACTTCGCGCGTGCGTGTCGTACGCCGGGACATCGCGCGATTGATGACCATCGCGACGGAAAAGCGTGCGGGCAAGACCGCCGTGTCAAAGCCCGTAATGAAACAGAAAGCAAAGCCCACGGCCAAAGCGAAGAAGGATAAGTGAGGACAGATCATGCCGAAGCGTGTGCTTGAGGGCGTCGTTGTGAGCGACAAGCAGAACAAGACCGTGACGGTGCTGGTGGAGCGCCGCTTCACGCATCCCTTATTCAAGAAGACGGTGCGCCAATCGAAAAAGTATCACGCACACGATGAGAACAACGCCTGCAAGGTTGGCGATACCGTGCGGATTGAGGAACACAGGCCGATTTCAAAGACCAAGAGCTGGATCGTGCTCCAGGGCAATGCGGAAACCACGGGCGCACCAAAGAAGGAAGAAAAGGCTGCGCCGAAGAAGAAAAAGGCAAGCTGAGCTAGAACCCAGGATTAAAGCTGAACCGGCGTGCCGGCTCGGCCAAGGATAAGAAGGCACCGCGTCATGATTCAGATGCAAACCAACTTGGACGTCGCGGACAATTCCGGCGCGCGCCGCGTCATGTGCATCAAGGTGCTCGGCGGCTCCAAGCGTAAGTACGCGACAATCGGCGACACCATTGTCGTCTCGGTAAAGGAAGCGATTCCACGCGGGCGAGTGAAAAAGGGTGAGGTAATGAAGGCCGTAATTGTTCGCATCCGCAAGGATATCCGCCGTCCAGATGGCTCAGTTATCCGTTTCGACCGGAATGCCGCGGTGCTGATGACCGCGCAGAACGAGCCGGTTGGCACGCGTATTTTCGGACCGGTTCCACGCGAACTGCGGGCGAAGAACCACATGAAGATCATTTCCCTCGCGCCGGAGGTACTGTGATGGCCGCGAAGATCAAAAAGGGCGACAAGGTTGTCGTGATCGCGGGCCGTGACAAGGGCAAAAGCGGCGAAGTGATCGAAATGAAGAAAGCTGAAAACCGCGTCGTTGTGCGGGGCGTGCAGATGGTCCGTCGCCATCAGCGCCAGACCGCGAAGCAAGAAGGTGGGATCGTTTCGAAGGAGTCGAGCATTCATATTTCTAACGTCGCGCTAGCCGATCCGAAAGGTGGCAAGGCCACACGCGTCGGTTTCAAGATTCTTGACGACGGAACCAAGGTTCGGATCGCGCGTGGTTCCAGGGAGCAGATCGATGGCTGATACATATACGCCGCGTCTGAAGACCGAATATGAGAAGGTCATCAAACCGAAGCTCGTGGAGGCGTTTGGTTATTCGAATCCTTTCGCGGTGCCGGCATTCTCGAAAGTCGTGCTGAATATGGGTCTCGGCGAAGGTGTTTCCGACCAGAAAAAGGTCACGTCGGCAACCAATGATCTCACGCAGATCGCGGGCCAAAAGGCCGTGACTACGAAATCACGGAAGGCCATAGCGAACTTCAAGTTGCGCGAAAATCTCGCGATCGGCGCCAAGGTTACGCTGCGTGGTCTGCGCATGTACGATTTCATCGATCGATTTGTGAACATTGCGCTACCGCGTGTCCGCGACTTCCGAGGCCTCAATCCGAAGAGTTTCGACGGGCAGGGCAACTACACGGTTGGCATCAAGGAACACATCATTTTCCCCGAGATCGACTTCGACAAAGTCTCGGACGTGTGGGGCATGGACATTACGTTCTGCACTACAGCGAAAACCGATGACGAGGCGCGCGCGCTTCTTATCGCATTCAATTTTCCCTTCCGGCAGTGAAGTAAAATGCTTCAAACGCGGACACTAGGAGAACGAAATGGCTAAAACGAGCATGATCGAGAAGAACGAGATGCGCCGAAAACTCGCGAAAAAATATGCGGGCAAACGAGCGCGTTTGCGTGCGATCGTGAAGAACAAGAAACTGACAATTGAAGAACGCTTCGCGGCGGTACTGAAACTGCAGCAGCTTCCGCGCAATTCAGCGCGCGAGCGGGTACGCAACCGGTGTGAGCTGACGGGCCGCCCGCGCGGCTTTTATGGCAAAATGAAATTGTCGCGTATTGCCATTCGCGAACTTGGCTCGGCCGGGTTGATTCCAGGTCTTGTGAAGTCGAGCTGGTAAGGAGGATCGCGCATGTCATTGAACGATCCTATCGGCGATATGATTACCCGTATCCGTAATGCACAGATGCGGCATAAGGACCGCGTCTCGACGCCTGGTTCTACCTTCCGCGCGAGCGTGCTCGAAGTATTGAAGAGCGAGGGCTATATCCGCGGCTTCTCGGCGACAGAGCACAAGAATGGCCGGACGGAGTTCGACATCGAACTGAAATATTTCGATGGCGCGCCTGTGATCCGCGAGATCGCTCGAGTTTCGAAGCCGGGCCGTCGCGTTTATGCATCAGTGAAAAACCTGCCCCGTATTAATAACGGTCTTGGCGTTGCCATCTTGTCGACGCCGAAGGGCGTCATGGCTGACCACGTTGCGCGAGAGCAGAACGTCGGCGGTGAAATTCTTTGTACGGTATTCTGAGGCGCGAGGAGGAATCATGTCGAAAATTGGCAAGAGGCCCGTCGCGGTTCCCACCGGTGTTACTGCTGCTGTGGAAGGCCAACGTGTCAAGATAAAGGGGCCAAAGGGAGAGCTTTCGATTCTTCTCACCGATGAAGTGGGGGCGAAGCTGGAAAAGGGCACGATCACGGTCGAGAAGCGCGGCGATACCAAGCGTCACGCGGCGATCTGGGGTATGTCGCGCGCCATGATCGCAAATCTGGTTACGGGTGTTACCAAGGGTTACGAGAAGAAACTGGAGATCACGGGCGTTGGTTATCGTGCTGCGGTGGCAGGAAAGAATTTGCAACTTGCACTCGGCTACTCGCACGACGTGCTCTATCCGATCCCGGCCGGTATCACGATCACGACACCGAAGCCGACCGAAATTCTGATTGTTGGCTTCGACAAACAGAAGGTCGGTCAGGTCGCGGCTGAAATCCGCGGTTATCGCCCGCCGGAGCCGTATAAGGGCAAAGGCGTAAGATACGAGGGCGAATATATCTTCCGCAAGGAAGGCAAGAAGAAGTAACGAGGACGAGATGGGCACAACCGCAAAGCGCACGGTAAAGCGCGCCGCTAGAGTACGTACGACCTTGCGCCGGACAGCCTATGGACGTCCGCGGCTTTCCGTATTCCGTTCCTCAAAACATATCTATGCGCAGATTATCGACGATATGAAGGGCAAAACGCTTGTCTCTGCGTCGACGCAGGAAAAAGAAATGCGCGCGAGCAAGAAGACCGGCGCGAACATCGATGCCGCGAAAGCGGTCGGTAAGCTGATCGCCGAGCGCGCCTCCGCCAAGGGCGTAAAAGAGGTCCAGTTTGATCGCGGCAGCTATCTCTATCATGGGCGCATTAAGGCGCTCGCGGACGCCGCCCGTGAGGGCGGACTGAAATTCTAAGGGAAGGTCGGCGAATGGCACAGACACCGGGACAAGAGCGGGGACAGCGTGAGGGCGGCCAGCGTGGCCGTGGCCGTGGTGGACGCGATCGCGAACGCCAACGCGAGGAGCGCGATACCGGCGGCATCATCGACAAGCTCGTTCACATTAATCGTGTCGCGAAGGTTGTGAAGGGCGGGCGGCGTTTCGCGTTCGCGGCGCTCGTCGTTGTTGGCGATCAGAAAGGTCGCGTCGGGTTTGGCCATGGCAAAGCGCGCGAAGTGCCCGAGGCCATTCGTAAGGCAACCGATTCCGCAAAACGGTCGATGATTCGTGTTGCGCTACGCGAAGGCCGCACGTTGCATCACGATGTCCAAGGCCATCATGGTTCGGGACGTGTGGTTTTACGCGCTGCTCCTCCTGGTACTGGCATCATCGCGGGCGGTCCGATGCGCGCCGTTTTTGAGACACTCGGCATTGCCGACGTCGTCGCGAAGTCGATGGGCTCGTCCAATCCCTACAACATGGTGCGTGCGACGTTTGACGCGCTGAAGCTGCAGGACAGCCCGCGCTCCGTTGCTGCGCGCCGTGGTTTGAAAGTTTCGACACTGCAATCACAGCGCGGCAAGGTCGATGCGGAAGCAACCGACTGAGGACCGAGACATGAGCAAGAACGGAAAAACCATCACGGTTGAACAGATCGGCAGTAAGATCCGCCGCCAGCCGATTCAGGAAGCGACGCTGATCGGTCTTGGGCTGAACAAGCTCGGTCGCCGCAAGACGCTTCGGGATACGCCGCAGGTGCGCGGCATGATCGCAAAAGTTGCGCACATGGTGCGTGTGATCGAGGATAAGAAGTGATGGCAAACGATGACGCAATAAAGCTAAACCAGATCGCCGACCGTCTTGGCGCGCGTCACAACTCGAAGCGCGTCGGTCGTGGTATCGGTTCTGGTAAGGGCAAGACTGGCGGGCGCGGCGTGAAAGGTCAGAAGTCGCGCACTGGCGTTCGCATCAAGGGATTTGAGGGGGGGCAGATGCCGATCTACCGGCGTCTGCCGAAACGCGGATTTGCGAATATCTTCGCGCTGCATTTGAATGAGGTTAGTCTTGGTCGCGTACAGACGGCAATCGACAAGGGCAAGTTAGACGCTTCAAAACCGGTAACCGTCGAAGCGCTGGTTGGAGCCGGCGTACTGAATCGCGCGATGGACGGGGTGCGTCTATTGGGTGGCGGCGAACTCAAAACGAGGGTCGCATTCGAGATTCACGGCGCGTCGAAATCGGCACAGGCCGCGGTTGAAAAAGCAGGCGGTTCGTTGAAGAAGCTCGCGCCTTTGAAAAAGGATCGGACGCCGAATAAAGAAGAGAAAAAAACCAACAAGCCAAAGGAAGTTCCGGCCGCGCAAGCGGGCGGCGAAGCTAAAAACTGATTCCTATATAGGGCGCGGGCGGTACCGGAGCGGACATGGTCTCGGCAGCAGAACAACTCGCGGCAAACCTAAATTTCGGAGCCTTGGCGAAAGCCGAAGATCTGAAGAAGCGCATCTGGTTCACGCTCGGCGCGCTGATCGTCTACCGCCTCGGCACATTCATCCCAATGCCGGGCATCAATGCCGATGCGTTCGCTGATGCGTTCAAAAACGCAAGCCAAGGTTATCTTGGCCTCTTCAACATGTTTGCTGGCGGCGCCGTGGAGCGCATGGCGATCTTCGCACTCAACATCATGCCATACATATCGGCCTCGATCATTTTACAACTGCTAACAACGGTCTCGCCGACGCTCGAACAACTGAAGAAAGAGGGCGAGCAGGGCCGCAAGATGATCAATCAATACACGCGGTATCTCACCGCTGGGCTCGCAGCTGTCCAGGCCTATGGCATCGCGATCGGACTCGAGGGTTCCGGCAGCATCGTGAGCGATCCGGGCTGGTTTTTCCGGATTTCTACCGTCATCACGCTGACGGGTGGAACGATCTTTCTAATGTGGCTGGGCGAACAGATCACCGCGCGTGGTATCGGCAATGGTATTTCGCTCATAATCATGTCCGGAATCGTTGCGGGCATTCCTTCGGCGATCGCCGGCACGTTGGAGTTGGGACGTCAGGGCGCGCTCTCGACCGGATTGATCCTGCTTGTCTTTGCGGTCGCTGTCGGCGTTATTGCTTTCATCGTGTTCATGGAGCGTGCACAGCGGCGGCTTCTAATCCAATATCCGAAACGGCAAGTCGGTAATCAGATGTTCGAGGGGCAGAGCTCGCATTTGCCGCTTAAGCTCAATACCTCGGGCGTGATCCCACCAATCTTTGCGTCATCGCTTTTGCTCGTGCCAACCACTGTCGCTAATTTTAGTCAGGGCGGCCCAGAGTGGCTGACCTATATGACGACACTGTTGGGTCACGGGCGCCCGCTATTTATGGCGCTTTATGTTGGATTGATCGTTTTCTTCGCGTTCTTTTATACGGCGATCGTGTTCAACCCAGTCGAAACCGCTGATAATCTGAAAAAGCACGGCGGATTTATCCCAGGCATACGTCCCGGCGAGCGCACGGCAGAATATATCGATTATGTGCTGACGCGCATTACGGTGATCGGCGCCGGTTATCTCGCGATCGTCTGCTTGCTGCCGGAGCTTCTGGTTTCCTACGCGGCCGTGCCGTTCTACTTCGGTGGCACGTCACTCCTCATCGTCGTTAGCGTCACCATGGACACGGTCGCACAGGTGCAAGGCTATTTGCTCGCGCATCAATATGAGGGCTTGATCAGAAAAGCGAAACTGAGGGGAGCGCGGCGATGAGGCTCGTGTTGCTCGGGCCTCCGGGCGCGGGTAAGGGCACGCAGAGCGAGCGGCTCGTCGCTCGTTTTAACATCATACCATTATCGACCGGTGACATGCTGCGTGTTGCTGTTGCCGGGGGCACCCCTATCGGGGTGAAAGTGAAGGATATTATGGCGCGTGGCGATCTTGTGCCGGATGAACTCGTTGTCGCGCTAATCGCCGAGCAGATCGATGCCAAGGAGGCGGGTAACGGGTTTATTCTGGACGGATTCCCGCGCACGGTGAAACAAGCGGAAGCACTCGACAAACTTCTGCAGGACCGGAAGCTCAAGTTAGATGCTGTAATCGAATTGAAGGTGGATGAGACGGCTTTGATTCAGCGTATCGAAAAGCGTATTTCGGATACAAAAGCTAAGGGCCAAGCAGTCCGCGCGGATGACGATCCGAAGATCCTGAAGCAGCGGATGGAGAATTACCGGAAGCAGACCGCGCCATTGTCGGAATATTATAAAGGAACTGGAGCTCTTTTAACGATTGATGGAATGCAGCCGGTCGATAAGGTTGAAGCCGAGATTGAAAAGGGCCTCCAAAAACGAGTGAATGTGTGAGGTTGACGGGCGGTGCAGCAAGTCCTAAATATCTACAATCAGTCGGTAATTTTTAGCGATGCCGGACCTCCGGTGGAGGGCTGGACGTCGTTTTTGTGCATCGGCTCAAGCCTCGTAAAGACAGAAATTAGTTATAATTCAAGGGCTTCGAGCCCATAGCGGAGATGAACAAGTGGCTCGTATCGCAGGCGTGAACCTACCGACCGGCAAGCGCGTCGAAGTTGGTTTGCAGTACATTTACGGCATCGGCCCCAAGCGCGCGAAGGACATTATGGCTGCGGCCAGGATTCCGACCGAACGTCGAGTGAACCAGCTCACCGACAATGAAGTTTTGCAGATCCGTGAACTGATCGACCGCGAATATCAGGTTGAAGGTGATCTTCGCCGTGAAGTCGCGATAAACATCAAGCGGCTTTCGGATCTCGGCTGTTATCGCGGGCTGCGTCACCGGAAAAATCTTCCAGTTCGCGGCCAGCGCACTCACACCAACGCTCGCACGCGCAAAGGCAAGGGTCGTGCAATCGCGGGCAAGAAAGCTCCGCCGAAGGGCTGAGACGAACGAGGACTAGACGATGAGCAAGGAAGCACCTGCTGCGGCAGGCAAAGAAGGTCAGACGCAAGGCCGCGTTCGCAGGCGCGAGCGCAAGAACATCGTGTCCGGCATCGCGCATGTGAACGCAAGCTTTAATAACACGATGATCACGATTACCGATGCGCAAGGCAATACGATCGCCTGGTCGTCGTCGGGCACAATGGGTTTCAAGGGCTCACGCAAGTCGACGCCATACGCGGCACAAGTTGCCGCGGAAGATGCTGCCAAGAAAGCGGCCGAGCATGGCATGCGTACGCTCGAAGTCGAGGTTTCCGGTCCAGGATCGGGTCGCGAATCCGCGCTTCGCGCGTTACAGGCCGCGGGATTCCAAGTCACATCGATCCGTGATGTAACTCCGATTCCGCACAACGGTTGTCGGCCGCGCAAACGCCGGCGTGTTTGAGTTCAAGTGAAGCTCGTTCGAGTTTGAGTTCAATTTCTCCCGCGGAGGTGCGGGGCGCGGGAGCAGGGTCCGCGTGAGAGCGAAGGATGATTGACGTGAACACTACGGTGAATCCGAAAAACTGGCAGGAGCTGATCCGTCCCGATAAACTTGCGGTTGCCGCGGGCGGCGATCCGAAGCGCATTGCGACTGTGGTTGCGGAACCACTTGAACGCGGCTTTGGACTCACGCTTGGGAACGCATTGCGGCGCATTTTGTTATCATCATTGCAAGGTGCTGCAGTAACCTCAGTGCATATCGATGGTGTACTGCACGAATTCTCCTCGATCGCGGGAGTGCGCGAAGACGTCACCGATATCGTGCTCAATATCAAAGATATTGCGCTCAAGATGCAGGGCGAAGGTCCAAAGCGCATGGTGTTAAAAAAGCAGGGGCCGGCACAGGTCACGGCTGGCGATATCCAGACCGTTGGCGACGTGCAAATTCTCAATCCCGATCTGATGCTCTGCACACTCGATGACGGCGCCGAGATCCGCATGGAATTCACGGTTGCGACCGGCAAAGGTTACGTTCCATCCGACCGCAACCGATCGGAAGATAGCCCGATCGGTCTAATCCCGGTCGATAGCCTCTATTCGCCGGTGCGCAAGGTCAGCTATCGCGTTGAGAATACACGCGAAGGTCAGATTCTCGATTATGATAAACTCATTATGCAGATCGAAACGAACGGCTCGATCACGCCGGAGGATGCGATCGCATTCGCTGCGCGCATCCTTCAGGATCAGCTTAATATCTTTGTTAATTTCGAGGAGCCGCGCCGCGAAATCGAAGCGCCGGCGATGCAGGAGCTTCCATTCAATCCGGCGCTGCTTAAGAAGGTTGATGAACTCGAACTTTCTGTTCGTTCAGCTAACTGCTTGAAGAATGACAACATCGTTTACATCGGCGATCTTATCCAGAAGTCGGAAGCGGAAATGCTCCGCACCCCGAACTTCGGACGGAAATCGCTGAACGAAATCAAGGAAGTACTCGCTACCATGGGTCTCCATCTCGGCATGGAGATTACCGGATGGCCACCGGAAAATATTGAAGAGCTCGCGAAGCGTTTTGAGGATCATTACTAAGCGGCGCGCCGCTTCGAGGAGTCAGCCATGCGTCACGGCAAAGCCCACCGCAAATTCAATCGAACTGCAGAGCATCGCAAGGCTATGTTCGCAAACATGTCGGCAGCGCTGATCACGCACGAGCAGATGACAACCACGCTGCCGAAGGCGAAAGATCTGCGGCCCGTCGTTGAAAAGCTGGTCACGCTTGCAAAAAAAGGAGATTTGCATGCGCGCCGCCGGGCGGTCTCGCAAATTCGTGATCTGGAGGCAGTGAAGAAGCTCTTCGAAGTGATTGGGCCACGCTACAAGGGCCGCAACGGTGGTTATCTGCGTATAGTGAAGGCGGGTTTTCGCTACGGCGATTCGGCACCGGTTGCAGTGATCGAATTCGTCGATCGCGATGTCGAGGCCAAGGGCAAGGAAGACCGTGCGCGCCACGCGGTGGAAGTTGCTGCGCGGCCTAAGGAAGAAGCGGCGGCGTAAGAAACTCATTAGTTTTCGTGTCAATTATCACGCTAGGCGCGCGCTTTAACGTGGTGGCCTCAGTGGTTGATTGCTCATTTTGAATTAAAAAGCCCCGATTTTGCGCCGGGGCCTTTCCGTTAGGGGCGACGAACTTGCCCTTTCACCATGAGGGCGGCGGTTCTATATCTCGCATGATGCGTACACTCTATCCCATCTTTTTCTCAATAATGACTGTGTTGGCTGTTGCACCAGCCGAGACCCAGACACCGCCGCAGCCCGTTTTTCGTGCTCCGCAATCGCGAGCGGATGTCTCGCTTTCTTTCGCACCGGTGGTGAAACGGGTCGCGCCCGCGGTCGTGAATGTCTATGCCCAGCGCAAGGTGCAGGGGGCGAGAAACCCGCTATTTGACGATCCATTCTTTCGACAATTTTTTGGAGGGCAATTTCCAGGCATGGGCCAATCCGGCGAGCGGATTCAGCGCTCGCTCGGCTCGGGTGTGATCGTCGACTCCGGGGGCATTGTCGTCACCAACCATCACGTGATCGAGGGCGCGGATCAGATCAAGGTAGCGCTCAGCGACAAGCGTGAGTTCGAAGCGGAGATCTTGCTGCGCGACCAGCGCAGCGATCTCGCCGTGTTACAGATCAAGGATGGTCGCGAGCTTTTCGCCGCGATCGAATTCGGGGATTCCGATGCGATAGAGGTTGGTGACCGCGTGCTGGCAATCGGCGATCCGTTCGGTGTCGGTCAGACGGTAACACAAGGCATTATCTCGGCGCTTGCCCGGACGCAGACTGGCATCTCGGATTATTCGTTCTTTATTCAGACCGATGCTGCGATCAATATGGGCAATTCCGGTGGGGCGCTGATCGACATGTCTGGACGACTTGTTGGCGTCAACACGGCGATCGTTTCCGGTAGCGGCGGCTCAAATGGCATCGGTTTCGCGATCCCGGCGAATATGGTTCGCGTCGTCCTCGAATCCGCGCGCGGTGGCGGCAAGGCGGTGAAACGCCCTTGGTTCGGCGCGAAGCTACAGTCCGTCACGCTCGAGATCGCCGAGAGCATGGGCCTGAAGCGGCCCGCAGGTGCGCTCGTCGCGAGCGTGGTCCCGAATAGCCCTGCGGCGCAGGCGGGCGTGAAAACCGGTGATCTGATCGTGGCAATCGACGGGCAACCCGTCGACGACCAAAATGCCTTCGAATATCGCTATGCGACGAAGGCGCTCGGCGGCACCGCGACTCTATCGCTCGAGCGCCAAGGGAAATCCATTATAGCGCAGGTGAAACTCGCGAGTGCGCCCGAAATGCCGCGCGAGGAGATGACGATCGAATCGCGCTCGCCTTTTGCCGGTGCAAGAGTTGCAAACCTCTCGCCGGCGCTTGCGGAAGAATTGCGGCTTGATGCTGCATCCGAAGGTGTCGTCATCGTCGATTTTGCGAATGGCTCGCTTGCGCAGAATGTCGGCTTCCAGCGCGGCGACATTATTCTTTCGGTGAATGGGGAAAAAATGGTGAAAAGCCGCGACCTGGAACGTGCCGCGAAAGCCCAGACGCGGTTGTGGCGGATCATAATCCAGCGAAATGGCCAACAATTGTCGGTGGTATTGAACGGATGAGTCCACGCGCGAAACCGAAACCGAGTGCGAGCCTATTTGCAGCCGCGGGGCTTGATCGCACCGCGCCGCGTCCGCTCGCGGATAAGCTCCGTCCGCGAAAAATCACGGAAATTGTGGGTCAAGATGCTTTGATCGGGTCCGATGGTGCGCTCACACGGATGCTGCAATCGGGTTCGCTCGGCTCGCTGATTTTTTGGGGGCCACCTGGCACCGGCAAGACGACCGTCGCACGGTTACTCGCTGACGAGACTTCGCTCGATTTCCGGCAAATCTCCGCCGTTTTTTCAGGTGTTGCGGATTTGAAGAAGGTCTTTGATGAAGCGCGTGCAAGACGCGAGATCGGGAAAGGGACACTTCTGTTCGTTGACGAAATTCATCGCTTCAATCGGGCGCAGCAGGATAGTTTCCTGCCGGTCATGGAAGACGGCACAGTTACGCTCGTTGGAGCGACGACGGAAAATCCGTCCTTTGAATTAAATGCGGCGCTACTTTCACGCGCACGCGTGCTTGTTTTCAAGCCGCTTGATGAAGAAGCGCTGGCACAGATTCTCACGCGCGCGGAGAGGATGGAAGGCAAAAAACTTCCACTTGATTCGAATGCGCGCGCGACGCTAATCCGAATGGCCGATGGCGACGGAAGATCAGTACTCACGCTCGCGGAAGAAGTCTGGCGTGCGGCAAGAGCGGGCGAAGTATTCGATCCTGCAGCACTCATCGAAATCGTGCAGCGGCGAGCGCCGATTTATGACAAATCACAGGATGGTCACTACAATCTCATCTCTGCGTTGCATAAATCGGTGCGTGGTTCGGATCCCGATGCGTCGCTTTATTATCTCGCGCGCATGCTGGATGCAGGCGAGAACCCGCTCTATATCGCACGCCGCGTGGTGCGGATGGCGATTGAGGACATCGGACTCGCCGATCCGCAGGCGCTTATCATCGCGAATGCCGCGAAGGATGCATATGATTTTCTCGGCAGTCCGGAAGGCGAATTGGCGATCGCGCAGGCTGTAATCTATGTAGCGACTGCTCCGAAATCGAATGCATGCTATGTCGCTTATGGCAAGGCCAAACGCGTTGCCCAGGACGCTGGCTCCCTAGTTCCGCCAAAGCATATCCTTAATTCACCCACCAAGCTGATGCAGTCGGAAGGCTACGGCTCTGGTTATGATTACGATCACGACGCGCAGGATGGATTTTCCGGACAGGATTATTTCCCTGAAGCGCTCGGCCGTCGAACCTTTTACGAGCCGGTCGAGCGCGGTTTCGAGCGAGAGATCAAGAAGCGGCTGGGATATTGGGCAAAGTTGCGCGCGGAGCGGAAGAAGACTGAAAAAGAGAACGGGTGACAGGCTGCCCATCCGCTTCAGGGCAATAAATGGAACGGGCCGAGCGCTGAATTTCGCATATGCGCGAGGCTATAGCATAGCTGCGCCGCCTTGTTGGAACCATGCACCGCGCGCTTTATGATTGCACCGCATGTCCGAATCGACCGCCTTCCATCCCGCCAAGATATACACCCCCGGATTATCGGAATTGTTCTTCGCCTTTCTCGGTATCGCCATGAGCGGATTCGGCGGCGTAATGCCTTGGGCGCGGCGCATGTTGGTGGAAAAACGGGGTTGGCTTTCGGAAGAAAAATTCGCGGAGGATTTGGCGCTTGCGCAATTCCTACCAGGCCCGAACATTGTGAATCTTTCAATCGTCGTAGGCGGCCGTTTTCAGGGACCGATGGGTGCTTTCATCGCATGCATTGGGCTAATTGGGGCTCCCGTTGCTTTAATGATGATCTGCGGCGCGCTCTATACTCGTTACGGCGATGCCGAATGGTTGCGCGGACCGCTTTCGGGTCTATCTGCGGCCGCAGCCGGTCTCATCATCGCGATGGTAGCAAAGCTCGCAACTCCTATGTTTCGTCTGAGGCATACACCCGCGCTTGTTTTTACTTTTGCAGCGTTTCTGGGAGTTGGATTTCTGCGTTTTCCCTTGTGGGCAGTATTGCTGACTCTGGCACCGCTCAGCGTCGCCACTTTTTGGTGGAGACGCAGTTGAAGGATAGTAGCCCGATTACGGCTTTCGCAATGCAGGCATTGATCGTGTCTTTGATAGCCGTGGGTGGCGTGAACGCTGTGTTACCAGAATTGCACCGGCAAGTAGTCGACAATCATCATTGGTTGACTGACAAGCAGTTCGCCGATCTGTTCGCGATCGCAAGCGCAGCCCCGGGGCCGAATATGCTGGTCATCACTTTAATAGGCTGGCATCTCGGTGGGTTCACGGGCGCAATTTTGTCAACGCTTGCGCTTTGTACGCCGACTTGCATCTTGACTTTTGGTGTCGCGCTTACTTGGGAGAAATTCAAGAACGCGCCATGGCGAATTGCGATTCAAGCTGGGCTAGTGCCGGTTACGGTGGGACTCATCGCTGCAAGCGCATATTTGCTTACACGCGCATCTGATCACACTACCTTCGCTTACGTGATCACTGCAGGGACGGCGGGGCTCGCCTATTTCTCGCGGATCAATCCGTTATGGGCTTTGGGAGCTTCTGCAGTGCTCGGCGTTTCGGGATTCATCTAAGCGCAGAAAGTTGGGTTCAGTTTACCTTTATGAAACCGAGGATCGCATTTGTCAGCTGCTCATCCCTTGTATTGATCGAATACACCTCGGACATGTGGTTGTGTTTTGGCAACAGGATCAAACGCGGGCAATGTTTTGCCTCACACGCAGTTTTGTTGAGATGATTACCTTGTTTTTCCATATCGCTTAAATCAAGGCCGGCGATAACAACAAGCAAGGGTAATTTTGTTTCGACAAGCCCGATGAGCGAGGAGCGGCCAGTATATAGCGAAGCATCCTCGCCGAAATAAGCTTTTTCATTCGGTCCCAATTGCATCGTGGTGAGATCGTAAATTCCGGAGATGAGAATCGCCCCCGCAATTTCGGCAGCTCCCGGCGGCTGTAAATCCGGATGCGAGATATAGCCGGCAACGTGGGAAGCACCCATAGAGTGGCCCATCAAAAAAATCTTATCAGGATCGCCGCCATATGGTGCAACGTTCTGCACGACCCACCGAATAGCCGCGCCTATGTCTTCGATCGCAGCTGGCCAGCGATTTTGAGGCGGCAAGCGATAGGTAATGTTGATACCGATCAAACCATGCCGCGCCGCCCAAATACCAACATTATCATAAAACGGGCTTCCTGGCTGCGTTATGTCACCTTCGACAAAAGCGCCACCATGAACGAAAATCAGAACCGGGCGCGCATCGGCGGGCAGAGGTTCCGGGGCAAAAACGTCGAGCCGATTACGGTCTTCGGGTCCGTATTTCAGATTGCGATGAACGCGTAGGCCTGCATAAGGCGGCTGTTCCTGCAGGGGAGCGTAAACGGCTCGAATCGCCGTCACAATCCCGGGATTGAGCGAACGTCCAAGTTCTTCAATTTTCTGCTCCACCTCGGGAGGGATGGCGCTCATTTGCGCACGCCCACCGGTATTGAGTACTAGCGTCAAAATAATAGTGAGACAAAAACGCTGCCGCAGACACGCAAATTGGCCTAGCATAACAGGTCCTTTTTTATCGTCCCAAAATCAGTTTTTGTGCGTACTCAGGCATCCTCTTGGACGGCCTCTGCGTGCTTCGGCAGAAGGTGACGCGGTAAGAAGAAAGCATTGGCGATCAGCGTAGGGATCACGGCACTGCCGATCACGGCAGCAACCAACGCGGAATATTGAGCTTGATCGACGATCCCATTAGTGAGTCCAAATAGCGCGGAAATAGTGCCGAAGGTCAGGCCCGTCGACATCATTAGTGTGGTGTATGCCGCTTCCTTGTGGCGATTACCGTAGAGTTTGGTCACCGGATATACGCCGATACATTTTGTCGCAATCTTCACCACCAGCATGAGAAGGAAGCCGACCGGTGCAGCGATCAATTCAGGCACTGAGACGAAGGAGCCGGCGCGGATAAAGTAAAACGGTGTCATTAGGCCGAGTGTGAGAGTGCGTAACCGCCGGATCAGGGCGTGATCACGGCCCACCGAGCCCGCGAGCAACATGCCGAGCACGTAGGCAGGCAGCACCGCCTCGCTACCGGCCCAAGTGGCGAGAGCTCCGATTCCAAACAGCACGAGCAGCAGATATTTTGCCTCCAGCTCCGATGGCCGGTCGCCATGCCGTTTGAACAGACGTGGGGTCAGCCATGACATGACGATGAACAACACGATCGCGACAATAGCGAAGATTAGCGTCTTGATATCGAATGGCGCAAAAATGAAGCCGAGCGCGAGCACTGTGCCGAGATCGGTGATGAAACAAGCAGCTAGAATGGTCTTGCCGTAGGCGGTTCTATTGAAGCCATATTCGAGCATTACGGCATAGACGACTGCGACCGAGGTCGTCGACATGGCGATACCGCCGAGCCAACTTGCACGTGCGCCCCAGCCGAGCAGATAATAAGCGGCGGTGGCGCATCCGAGGAAGGGCAGGGAGAAGCTTGCGACCCCGACAGCGGTTGCCTCCTTCCATTTTTGACGGAACACAACCGGATCGAGCTCGGCACCAGCGAGGAAGGTGAGCATGATCGCGCCGGAACCGGAAAGGAACTTGATCCAGGGTTCGTTGGCGCCGAGCATGTTTGCGCCAAATAACATTCCCAGAACCCATGCCGCACCGGTGCCCACGATGATCTCGGCTAGTGCGGTCGATACCCGGAAATAAATCGAGCAGAGACTTGCAAAAAGCGCGAGCGCAAACCAGAGGGCGGCTAAGGACCATACGGCAGTCATGTGGTTCTCCTGCTGTGCAGTTCTGCGGGCAAGAAAAAACCCGCCAGCAGCGGGTTCGCACACATATCCCACCACTAGCTATGTGGCAGTAGTCATCAGCCTCTTCAGCGGTTTTGGGTGACCCCATCCCCTATTAACGCTAAAGGCTAATGCAGTCTTGTCGAATGTCAACTTAGTCATGGGTGTGAACGGCAACCAACAATATATTATGGCTTCATTGCCGCCATAAGCCGACGACGGACCGTGAGAAGTCCGAGAAGCGCGAGTGTGGTGAAAGTGGCCCCGGCGATAAACGTGCCTTTCGGACCGGTCGCATCCCACAGGGCTCCAGCAATAATGCTCGCGGCAAGAAGCGCTGTTCCGCCAAGGAGATTGAACATTCCGAATGCCGTGCCGCGCAATTCCGGTGGAGCCGCGTCGGCGACAAGAGTGGCGAGAAGTCCCTGAGTGAGGCCCATATGCAGGCCCCAAAGGACGACGCCGAGTGTTAAACCAATTATCTCCGACGCGAATCCTAGCATTAGATCGGCTGCGATTAAGAAAGCGATGCCGATGGTCAGCACGGTTATTCGATTGAACTTATCGGAAAAGATTCCAGCAGGATAAGCGGACAGAGCGTAGACGATGTTCATCACAATCATGACGGCAGGGACAAGCGCCACCGGCAATCCCACTGACTGTGCGCGCAAAATTAGGAATGCTTCGCTGAAGCGTGCCAAAGTGAATACGCTGGCCACCGCGACGACCAACCAATAGAACCTTCCTAGCCGTCGGAGCTCGCTCAGGCTCAAAGGCGAACGCACTTGTCGTAACTCGACCGACCGTTCTGGTTCCTTAATGGCGAACTGCATCAAACCAAGCGCAATGAAAGCTGGAATAACCGCAACCCAGAATACGGTGATGAAACTATTAGCTGTCAGCCACATTACGACAATCGCTCCCAATGGCCCAATCAGAGCGCCGATCGTGTCGAGCGACTGGCGCAGCCCAAAGCTCGCTCCCCGCAAATGCGGCGGTGAAATGTCGGCAATCAGCGCGTCGCGAGGCGCGCCCCGGATTCCTTTGCCGATCCGATCCACAAAGCGGGCGGCGATGAGCCAATCTACGGATGACGCCAAGGGAAATATCGGTTTGGTAAAAGCCGCAAGACCGTAACCAAGAACAGCAAGAATTTTCCGTTTGCCAAGCCAGTCGGATAGTGCTCCAGAAAAAATTTTAGTGATCGAGGCGGTCGCTTCAGCAATACCCTCGATAATACCCACCGTCAGCGTGGACGTGCCAAGCACAGTCACGAGATAGATTGGCAGAAGAGCGTGGATCATCTCTGAAGAAACATCCATCAACATCGAAACAATGCCGAGTGCCCAGACGCCAGCTGGGATGTCTCTGAGGCGATAAGTCAGCCCGTTTGCGGTTGTCATAGACTCTCTTCTTTATCAACAAAAAACCCACCTTGCGGCGGGTTCATAAAATACACCTACCGCATTCGTTGATGCGACAGGAGTTATTAGCCTTTCGGCAGTTTGAGAATTGCATTCTCTTTGGTATGCAGCCGAGATGGTAATGGAAAACGCTCACAGAGCAAGGGTTCTCAAGTGCTTGACGGCAGCGTCTTTTCGCGGCTCACCCTCTCGCGCATGAATATCGAAACCCAAAAAGTGGACAAGGATGAAGCGGGCATGCGCCTCGACCGTTGGTTCCAGGCGCACTATCCAGCGCTAGCCTTCGGTCATTTACAGAAGCTGTTGCGAACAGGGCAGGTGCGCGTTGACGGGGCGCGCGCGAAAACAAACACGCGACTTGAACCAGGACAACGGGTACGCGTGCCACCGCTTGAAAAGAGGCGCGGGGCAAAATCGACCTTGGAGGATGTTTCTATTGAACCGTCCAAGCTAAAAAACAACGACGTCGACAATGCCGCATATCTGAAATCCATCACTCTTTACGAAGACCGCGAAGTGCTGGTGCTCAATAAGCCAATGGGTCTTGCGGTGCAGGGCGGCTCCGGCACAGTTCGCCATGTGGACGGTATGCTGGAAGCCCTCCGCGATAAGAATGGTCAGCGGCCGCGGCTTGTACATCGGCTCGACAAGGATACGTCGGGCGTTCTCCTGATTGCGAAAACGCGGCTTGCAGCCGCGACGCTCGCCAAGACGTTTCGTTCACGCTCGGCACGAAAAATATATTGGGCGCTGGTCGCGGGCGTGCCGAAAGTCAAGCAGGGCCGCATTTCAACCTATCTTGTAAAGGGAGGTGGACCGGAGGGAGAACTCATGCGTATCGCCAAACACGGCGAGAAGAATGCGGTTCATGCCATTACCTATTACGCAGTGATCGAAATGGCCGCGCAGATGCTGTCTTGGCTTTCTTTGAAGCCGGTGACCGGCCGTACGCATCAGCTCCGCGCTCATTGCGACTATATCGGCCACCCGATCGTTGGTGATCCGAAATACTTCGACAAAGAAAATTGGGAGCTACCGGGTGGAATTCAAAAGAAACTGCATCTCCTTGCGCGTCGATTGGTGATACCGCATCCGAGTGGAAAGGGAACTATTGACGTGACCGCGCCATTGCCTCCGCATATGCAGCAGTCCTGGAATTTGCTCGGCTTTAACACGAAACAGTATGATCCAATTGTCAACGCTCCGGAGAAATAACTTGATTCGCGATCTGCTGGACGATTTGCATAGCCGAAAGCTGGATCCGATGGCATCGGCGCAACGTACGATGCGGCCGCAATTCCCAAGGCGATTCTATAAAGAAGTGAGCCTTGGTGAAGTCGAAGGCGGATTTGCTGTCTTGCTTGACGGCAAGGTTGCAAAAACGCCAGCGAAAAAGTCGCTCATTTTGCCGCTTGAAATTGCTAGAATTGTTTCTTCCGAATGGGAAGTGCAAGCGCGAGATATCGATCCTTCGAAAATGCCGGTCACACGGTTGGTCAATCTTGCGATTGACCGCGTCGCGGATGAAGCTATCGGTATCACCGAAGAAATCGTGCGTTATGCCGCATCCGATTGCGTCCTCTATCGCGCAGCCGAGCCGGAAAGACTGGTCGCAGCGCAATCGAAACTTTGGGACCCCATTGTGATATGGGCCAACAAAGAATTGGACGCGCGTTTTCAACTTGCCGAAGGAGTAAATTTCATCGCGCAACCGGAGTCGTCGTTGAACGCAATTCGGAAACATATCGAAAAATATCCGCCCCCCTTTGCGCTTGCAGCCCTTGCCAGTGCAACGCAGCTTACGGGCTCGGCTTTGATTGCGTTAATGCTTGCGCATGGAAAGATCGATGCGGACGAAGCCTGGCGTGCGGCGCATGTGGATGAGGACTGGAATATCCAGCAATGGGGCAATGACAGTGAAGCATCCGCGCGGCGCGCGGCACAATTTACAGAGTTTTGCGCGGCAGCGCGCGTGCTGGTACTGCGTGGAAATGCTTGACAGCGCGTCAATCGATCGCGCTTTCCGCTTCGCTCTGAATATCTTCTGGGAATGTTGGATAGAGACCTTTGACGCGACCCATTTGTTGGGTGAGCGCGAGCACGGCGTCGATATGTGGGGTCGCGACCTCAGTGAGGCGACCAAGTTCCTGCACTGACGTCAGCATGGCGTCGAGTTCAATTGGACGGTTTTTGTCCACGTCCTGTAACATGGAGGTACGGTGGGCGCCGACGCGCGCAGCCCCATCGATGCGCCGGTCCACGTCGACGCGGAAATGAACACCGATGCGACGTGCGATCTTCTCGGCTTCTAGCATCATGTTACGCGAAAGCGCGCGTGTGCCGGGGTCGGTTGCGACCACGTCTAGAGTCGCGTGCGTCAGCGCAGAGATCGGGTTGAAACAGAGATTGCCCCAGAGCTTGAGCCAGATGTCATTGCGGATTTCAGGTACAATTGGGGCTTTCAACCCAGATTTTGAAAAGAGATCCGATAGTTTTTGCACACGCTCAGTAACTCTCCGCTTCGGCTCACCGAGCCCGAATTTGTCACCAGAGATATGTTTGATGACGCCAGGCGATACAATTTCGGCGGCAGGATAAACAGTGCAACCAATCACGCGTTCGGGACCAATCGCGCTCCATTGCCGATCGCTAGGATCGACGCTTTCGATGCGCCGGTTCGCATACTGACCTTCGAAGCCATAGAAATACCACCACGGCAAGCCGTTCTGCGCGGTGACGACGGTAGTGGTTGGGCCGAGAAGCGGCTTCATCTGCTCCGCCACCTCCCAGGCCTGGTGTGCTTTCAACGCGATGATGACGTAATCCTGATGGCCAAGTTCATTGGGGTCGGCAGTTGCGGTCATCTTGGCGGACTTTTCGGTGCCGCCGATCTGCAGCTTGAGCCCATTCTTTTTGATGGCTTCCAGATGAGCACCACGGGCGATCAACGATACGTCAGCGCTGGCGAGCTTCATCAGAACGCCGACATAGCCGCCGATGGCGCCCGCGCCATAAATGCAGATTTTCATATTTCCTCCAACGGCGTGTTTTCGAATACAGCCTTGCGATCTGTATATATAATGATGCGGAATCGCGCCATGCTGGCGGGGCACACTGCCGGGCGAAATGGGGTTGGATATGAAGGATATTCTCGACAAATTCGAAAGCCGCCGGGCACAGGCACAAAAAGGCGGGGGCGATGCCCGCATCGAAGCGCAGCATAAACGCGGCAAGCTCACCGCGCGCGAGCGCATCGATCTTCTGATGGACAAGGGATCGTTTGAGGAGTTCGACACCTTTGTCGAACACCGGAATATCGATTTCGGAATGGAAAAAACGAAAATTCCTGGTGATGGCGTCGTCACCGGCTGGGGCACGGTGAACGGACGACAAGTATTCGTATTTGCCAAGGATTTCACGGTATTCGGCGGCTCGCTGTCGGAGACGCATGCGCAAAAGATCATGAAGATTCAGGATATGGCACTGAAAACTCGCGCGCCGATCATTGGCCTGTTCGATGCTGGTGGCGCGCGGATTCAAGAGGGGGTTGCTGCGCTCGGTGGCTATGGCGAGGTGTTCAAGCGCAACGTGATTGCCTCTGGCGTGATTCCGCAGATTTCTGTCATCATGGGTCCGTGCGCAGGCGGTGACGTTTATTCGCCAGCGATGACCGACTTTATTTTCATGGTGAAAGAGACGAGTTACATGTTTGTTACCGGGCCCGACGTGGTAAAGACCGTGACCAATGAAACGGTGACGGCGGAGGAATTGGGCGGCGCGCGCGTGCATACAACGCGTTCATCGGTTGCTGATGGTGCGTTCGAGAATGATGTAGAATGTCTGTTGCAGATGCGGCGGCTGATCGATTTTCTTCCGGCATCTTCCGAGGGGCCGGTACCCGAATGGCCTTCGACCGACGACATCGAACGAATCGAGCCTTCACTCGACACACTGGTACCGGACAATCCGAACAAGCCTTATGACATTAAGGAGCTAATCCTGAAGGTTGTGGATGAGGGCGATTTTTTTGAAATTTCGGAAGCGTACGCTAAAAATATTCTCACCGGGTTTGGCCGTATCGCGGGTCGTACGGTCGGTTTTGTTGCGAATCAGCCAATGGTGCTCGCGGGTGTGCTCGACAGCGACGCCTCGCGCAAGGCTGCACGTTTTGTACGCTTTTGCGACGCGTTCGGAATTCCGATTGTCACCTTCGTGGATGTGCCTGGATTCTTGCCGGGCACGGCGCAGGAGTATGGTGGGTTAATCAAACATGGCGCAAAATTGCTATTCGCCTATTCACAGGCGACCGTGCCGCTCGTGACCGTCATCACGCGCAAGGCCTATGGTGGTGCCTATGACGTCATGGCGTCAAAGCACATCGGTGGCGACGTTAATTATGCATGGCCGTCGGCCCAGATTGCCGTGATGGGTGCAAAGGGTGCGGTGGAGATTATCTTTCGCAGCGATATCGGCGACAAGGATAAGATCGCCGCGCGCACCAAGGAATATGAGGAGCGGTTCCTCTCGCCCTTCATCGCCGCCGAGCGCGGTTATATTGATGATGTGATTGAGCCGCATGAAACGCGCCTGCGCATCGTCCGCGCACTTGCGATGCTGCGGACCAAGCACGTGGAGCGGCCGAGAGCGAAGCACGATAATTTGCCTCTCTAGGGATTTTTGGAGTGCCGCTGCGGTAGCTTTTGCGCTTTCAAAACTTATAAAAGCTGAATGAAATCGATGGAAAATTGGCGGCGCAGATTTACTGCTTCGCCCAGGCGTTGATCGCCGCCGTGGAAACTGCGCCGCCTATCACGCAGGGGAGACCGAGCGCTATCGTTCCAACGGCTGCTGCCGCGATGCAGCCAAGTCCGATGGCGGCTTGGCCGACCTGACCCCAGGTTGCAATGTTGCGCTTATAACCTGGGCCTTTGCTCTTCAAATCTTCGATAGAAGCGAGCGCCATCTTGCGGAGTTTCACAGTGTCGACGGTTTCGGCCGCATCGATGACTTCCGCGAGGACGGGCTTGTCTTCATCCTTCATTTGTCTGAGTTGCCAACGCAACATCTGTAGCAATTCGGCATCGCGCGCTGCGTTAGTCGCGAGAGTATATTTTGCCATGCTGCCGACCGTGAGCTTGTCGACGTTGTTGTCGTCTTTGGTCCATCGTAGCATCGCAACAATCTGGGCGACTGGGCGATACGATCCGGTCGCGAAATAGAAGCCCCAGAGCACATCCACGATTTCGGGTGTTGGTTCGAGCTTCAGTTTGTCTTCGTCAACGCCCTTGCCGGTGAAATAGACTTTTACTTTTTCCTGCCAAGTCAAGTCGTGATCGAAGGCAAGTTGATCAAGCGTCGGTAGCTTATCTTCGAGGAATTTGTGAATCATCGTTTGTCGGCCCGGCATGTGCATTGCGAATTTGCGCAACAGGTCCTTCCAATTCGAATGCCCCGAATAGGCAATGCCCCGGATTACGATCCACTGATCCTCGAACGGAAGGGGAAGGGTTTTGCCGATCACATTCTCGGCGAGATCAGGTGTGCCACTGAGAACGCCGGCGAAGAATCCGAGATAGACGGCAGCCGCTTCAGGGTCTTTCAACACGCCGCCTTGGCTTAAGGCGCGCATAACGACGGGCACGCGCATCGGTTCAGGCTTAAAGCGATAATCGCCGATCCATTTCAAAACGGCTTCCGTTGAAACGCTCGACGTTTGCTTCTGTGGCTGCGATGCGGCGCACACCGGCGACTGAATGGCAATGGCAGCGGCGAGAGCCACGGCGATGGAGCGCATTTCCCCTCCCGGCGCGGAAAGTGCGCGCGCTACGCAAAACACACGGAAGCCCCCCCACCGCCGGTCAATTGACCAACTCGGCGCGACTTTTTCGTGGCCGCTAAAGCCTTGCCACAGCTTGGTTAACGGGTTGGAAAACTGCAGATTATGGGGGCAAAACCGGCTCTCGCCTCCCGGCCAACACGGATTTGCCGCAGGGCCGGGAGCGTAGCGGGCTCACGGCATTGGAATTTCGGTGACTTTCTTTGGGATTTGATAGCCTTTTTGGACCGCAGGCCGGTTCGAGATCGCGATATACCAGCGCTTCACATTCGGATATTTTGAAAGATCGATCTGCTGCCACTCGAAGCGCGAAATCCACGGCCAGGTAGCGACGTCGGCAATCGAATAGTCGCCCGCCATGTATTCATGGTCGGCTAACAGCTTGTCGAGCACCCCGTAAAGCCGGTGGGCTTCTTTCGTGTAGCGCTGTTCGGCATAAGGCGCTTTGCCGGGATGGTATTTCACGAAATGGTGGACCTGGCCGAGCATAGGGCCGATCCCGCCCATCTGCCACATGAGCCACTCGACCACACGGTAACGTGCTTTGAGTTCTTTTGGCATAAGCTTTCCAGTCTTCTCAGCCAAATAGAGCAAGATCGCGCCAGATTCGAATAAGCTGAAATTGTTTTCGTGATCGACGATGGCAGGGATGCGGTTGTTCGGGCTGATCTCCAGAAACGTAGACGTGAACTGCGCACCCTTGCCGATATCGACGGGATGTACCGTATAAGGTAGTCCGAGTTCCTCGAGCATGATCGAAACTTTGCGGCCATTGGGTGTAGTCCAAGTATAAAGGTCGATCACTTTGCAGTTCCTTATGTAGAAAATTTTTGATTCTTGTCAGTTGGTTAGCATAAGATTGTGAAGCGATGCATTAGCGTCAGCCTTAGTCACCTTGTGACATCTCCTGCATCAGGACCAGCGCGCGGTGCGCCGATCATTCGCCGCTAGCAAGACCGAAGAAAAATCTTGGGCGATGTCGACAGCGTCAATGAGGGATGCGTGAAACGGCTGATGTTAAGTAACAAGACTGATCAAGCAAGATGGAAATCACGTATCGTTTTTTGGCGGGATCACCAATTGTGTTTGCGTGACAATCGCTGCGAGGCGCCCATCCTTGCGCGTGATCTTGGTCTGCCAGACCTGCGTCATGCGCCCCCGGTGAAGCGGTCTGCATTCAGCATGCGCTGTATCGCCGACGGGTATTGCTGAAATGAAATTCGTCTTGCTTTCGATCGTGACTGTAGCATATCCGCTTGGAAGATTCGCAGTAGTGCCGATGCCGCCGAGGGTATCAGCAAGCGTCATGATTGCGCCGCCATGCAGAACGCCTGCTCGGTTTGATAGCTCCTCACGCGCTTCAAGCGTCGCCTCGATTTTATCGGGAGAATAGCTGACGATTTTCAGATCGATGAATCTCGAAAAATGTGATCGATTGCCTTCCAGAAATTCCTTCACTTCACCGACAGCCACCTGACTTTCCTCCCGAATGCGATTTGTCCATGCCGGTCTGACGATATAGTTTTCGCGCGATCAATGTATTGTTCCAAGTTTTATCGGTCAAATTAACCTTTCGGAAACGCTGATCGGGAGGCCTAAGTTTTTTTTTAAAAAACATTCAAAAAGTCAACCGATATGCGATTGATGCTTGAAGTGACACCGATGATGATGCGCGGATATAGCGATCGAGGACGTCATCTCCATCGCCGCCGTCGATCATCCCGTAAAAATTGTCGGATGCTTTGGAGAAGAAGGCAGAAAGCAACCTACTAAACAAAACGCGGAGCCGAGACCTCTCTCGACTCCGCCCAGTCTAGATAGGGAGGCCACAGTAGACTTCTCGTCACTTATGCCTTCGGTTGCCGCACGATGCGGATATAAGGCTTGGGCGATTTCCAGCCTTGCGGATAGATCTTCTTTGCTTCCTCGTCAGAGACAGAGCCCGCGATGATTACGTCTTCGCCCTGCTTCCACTGCGCGGGCGTCGCGACCTTGTATTTCGCCATGAGCTGCAAGCTGTCGATCACACGCAGTACTTCATCGAAGTTGCGGCCCGTGGTCATCGGATAGATGAGGATGAGTTTGATCTTCTTGTCCGGTCCGATAACAAAGACGTTGCGGACGGTCTGATTGTCGGCCGGAGTGCGTTTCGCCGGATCGCCGCTGACGGCAGCGGGAAGCATGCCGTAGAGTTTCGAGACGTTGAAATCGGTGTCGCCAATCATTGGATAGTTGGGTGCGAAACCCTGGGTCTCCTTTATGTCGGCGGACCAGCTTGCATGCTTGTCGACTGGATCGACAGAGAGACCAATGATCTTCACGCCACGCTTGTCGAACTCCGGCTTGATCTTGGCCATATAGCCAAGTTCGGTGGTACAAACGGGGGTAAAGTCCTTCGGATGCGAAAACAGTACTGCCCAGCTATCGCCGATCCACTCGTGAAACTTGATCTTGCCCTCAGTGGTTTGGGCTTCGAAATCCGGGGCTACATCGTTGATTGAAAGTGCCATGGTAACTTCCTTTTGGGGGCGTGGGTTCGGCGCACGATCGCGTTCATTCAATGCGCTAGCTTCCCATAAAATAAAATATAAAGAGTTTTACATCAATTGCTAGACGAAAATTTAATTCACGTTTCTAATATGTTAGTTATCAGCACTAGCGGCTCGTGATCTGCGAGGGCACACCAATCGTTCGACCCGGGAAGCCTCCGGCATCAAAGTAAGCTGTATTTCCGACGCGCTGAACCATTAGCGTTGTGACAAGGCCTTCTGTACTCGGTTCGGACCGAATAATAATCGAATCCGAAGTCGGGACTGTTCCGCCCGGGAGCGCTTCTTCAATCACACGGCCCATCAACATACCCTTGAATGGAATGTTGAGCCCGAGGATGTGGGCAATTGTTTTACCGATGTCTGGGTTGCTGATGGGCGCTGGATCCGTAAAGGTGGTCTTGAAGCTTGGCCCTGCCGCCGCCAGAAAGTTCATCGTGTCTGAGCGGCTAAAGCTGCCATGCATGCCTTGACCCTGTTGCAATCGGGAATCGGCGACGGAAACCGTGCAAAGCAGGGGTTGATCACAGCCGGTCGCATAGGATCGAAAACTGACGACAATCGAAGGCGTTGGTGTGATGGCCGAACCTTTCAGCCTGATCGCAGTCAGCGGTAATGTGCCGGAAATTTTGCCAAGCTCTTCATCGACGAAAATGCCGCTGATGTAATCCTGCTTCAGAAGTTCGGCGATTGCGCGTGCCGCGAGCGCCTTGTCTTTGTTTGGGAGGTAGAGAAGATCCGACCCTCCGTTCGCCGCCACGACCAAGTCAGGCTGACTCGGGTTCTCGCCGATTAAACCATTGCCGAAACGGGGAAAGTTATCGTCGGCGACGCGCCCATTTTTGGAATCAGGATCAAACAAGGGAAGCGAAAGCGCTTTTGCGAGGTCGATTGCGAGGAATCCAGGTGGCAGCAAGCCCTCTGGCACCGCGGAATAAGTATTGTGTGCCGCGGCGCTGGTCTGACTTTCTTTCGAGATTGTCGAAAAACCATGATCCGAAGCGATGAGGATATCGGTCGTGTCCGCGAGGCCGAGTTCTTTCAGTTTGTCGATGATCTGCTTGAGATTGTCGTCGGCGTTTCTAATTGCCGCGAAGGACGTCGGTCCGTTAATACCGGGCGTGACGGTATTCGGGCTGTCACCTTGATTGTGCTGGGTTCCGTCGGGATCGCGCGACCAGAAAACAAGGACGAAGGGCTTATTGCGCTCCTTGAACAATGGCAGCACGACTTTGGTCGCGATGTCGGCGAAGTAAGCCTGCTGGGTGATGTTCGCGGTTTTCGCGCCGGGCATTTTTGCATCGCCCGCATTGCCGTTCTCGCCCGGATTATTGCCCCGGCTCGGGGGAGCGAGCTTAAGCCCCATCGTCTCGAGTCGCGTTTTCATTTCCGCCGACAGCGGAATGCCATTCGCCGTTCCTGTCGCATCATCGATGGCAATTGTTTTTTCCCCGGTTCGCTCCGTGTGATCAAACAAGAGGATTGGCCCGAGCTTGCCGATCGCCGCGGTGCTGAAACCCCGCGCGCGCGCAGCCTTGAGGATTGTTATCTCATTAAGGTAATCGCCGGAAAAGTGAGCATCGATATCACCGAGAATTGGATCGGCCTCGATGAAGGGCGTCAAGCTGCCGCTCGCAGTCGGCACGGCGTATCCGGTAAAGACTGTGTTGCCGAATGTGCCAGTATCGCCGAGATAATGACCAGTCGCCATGCCGGATGCATTCGGCATGGTGAAAGTTGGAAACAGTGCGTGCGGATTCGTAAAATTGACGCCGCGATCACGGACTGCAGCCATTGTTGGCGCGATTTCGGGAGTCACACTGAGCGCGCGAAGCCCATCAGGTATGAAGAGAACCAGATTAGGCTGTTTGGGCCTGTCATCGGAGCAAGCGGTAACCGTAAGCAACAGGCCAAGGGATAGACCAATATGGAGAACACGTTTTACCGCCATGCCATCCTGCCCGATTGTGTTACCCTTTTAGAGGCTTCTATGCCGCTGATAAGACAACTACATTACGCTTCAAGTGTGCGGACCAATTGACTTTTTCCGAGCCACGCCGCTACACAAAACGAAGGGAACTTTGAGTAGGGGACATGTTCGGCAAGATTCTGATTGCCAATCGGGGCGAAATCGCGTGCCGTGTCATCAAGACGGCGCGCAGAATGAAAATTAAGACCGTGGCGGTTTATTCTGATGCTGATGCCGACGCGCTGCATGTCGAGATGGCTGACGAGGCCGTTCATATTGGGCCGCCGCCCGCGGCTCAATCCTACCTTGTTATTGAAAAAATTCTAGCTGCCTGCAAGCAGACGGGCGCTGAGGCCGTGCATCCGGGCTACGGATTTTTATCCGAGCGAGCGGCCTTCGCCGAGGCCTTGAAGGCATCAGGCATCGTTTTCATTGGTCCCAATGTGCGTGCGATTGAGGCAATGGGCGATAAGATCGAATCGAAGAAATTCGCGGCGCAAGCAAAAGTCTCTACTGTGCCCGGATTTCTCGGCATGATCGATAACGAGAAGCACGCGGCCAAGATCGCTGATGAAATCGGCTACCCAGTGATGATCAAGGCCTCCGCCGGTGGTGGCGGCAAGGGCATGAGGATCGCTAATTCGAAAACGGAAATTACTGAAGGCTTCGAGCGAGCAAAATCAGAAGCAAAATCATCGTTCGGCGACGACCGCGTTTTTATTGAGAAGTTCATCGTCAATCCACGTCATATTGAAATTCAGGTGCTCGGCGACAAGCACGGCAACTGCCTCTATCTCGGCGAGCGCGAATGCTCGATCCAGCGCCGCAATCAGAAAGTCGTCGAGGAAGCGCCATCGCCGCTGCTCGACGAAAAGACGCGCAAGGCCATGGGTGAACAGGCAGTCTCACTCGCAAAGGCGGTCGGCTATGACTCGGCGGGTACGGTCGAATTCATCGCGGGGCAGGACAGAAGTTTTTATTTCCTCGAAATGAACACCCGGCTTCAGGTCGAGCATCCCGTGACGGAACTGGTCACTGGTATCGATCTTGTCGAACAGATGATCAGGGTTGCTGGAGGTGAGAAGCTTTCGATCAAGCAGAACGACGTTAAACTTTCGGGTTGGGCGATCGAGAGCCGCATCTATGCGGAAGATCCGTTTCGCGGATTTTTACCTTCAACCGGGCGACTCGTGCGTTACCACCCGCCAAAAGAGGGCAAATACGGTGATGCAATCGTTCGTAACGACACTGGCGTTTATGAAGGCGGCGAGATTTCGTTATTCTACGATCCAATGATCGCAAAGCTCGTTACGTATGCGCCAACGCGAACAGCGGCGATCGAATCGATGAGCCAGGCCCTCGATGCTTTCACTATTGAAGGTGTACGTCATAACATCCCATTTCTTGCGTCGCTGATGCAGCATCCACGATGGAAAGAAGGAAGGCTTTCGACGGCTTTTATCGCGGAAGAATATCCCAGCGGATTTCTCGCAAGCTTGCCGGAGGGCGAAACAGCGAGGACGCTCGCGGCTGTCGCGGCCGCCATGGATCATGTACTCGGCGAGCGGAAACGCAAGATTTCTGGCCAGATGATCGGTCGCGTGGTTACGCGCGAGAAGCGTCGCCACGTGCGGCTTGGCGAAGTCGAGGTCGGTCTTGAAATCATGCGGCAGCAGGATGCGATCGGCGTTCGTTTTATTAACGGAAAGCAAATCAATACGCAGATTCATGTCCTTCAGTCGCAATGGAGACCCGGTGGTCAGATTTGGGCGGGCACAATGGACGGTAAGGAAATCGCAGTGCAGGTCCGTGCAATCCCGAATGGTTTCTCGCTCGCTTGGCGCGGGTTTGAAACAAAAGCGCATGTATATACGGGATCAGAGGCGGCGCTTGCGCGACTTATGCCGGTAAAAATTTCAGCTAACAGCGGGAAGCAGGTGTTATGCCCGATGCCGGGTCTTGTAGTCTCAATTACGGTAGTTGAGGGACAGGAAGTCAAAAACGGCGAGCAGCTTGCCATTGTTGAAGCGATGAAAATGGAAAATGTTCTGCGTGCCGAGCGCGATGCAACCGTGAAAAAAATTCACGTTAAGCCTGGCGACAGCCTGGCTGTCGATGCGGTGATCCTCGAATTTGCGTGAGGTAGCAATTCGCCTGTCCCTCGGCAAATCCAGTCAGGCTTCGCGTGACCGGTGCCCGTGTCGACAGCGTGTGTGTGCGAGCTGGAAAAATTGCTGCCCGCCGCGCATTGAGGAAAGAAAATGCATTACACCCGACTCATCATTCGTGGCCGTGTTCATGGCGTTGGATTTCGGGCTTTTGTCGAGCGCGAGGCGAAGGAACGTGGACTTGAGGGTTGGGTGAGGAACCGTCGCGATGGATCAGTCGAGACCATGATTGCGGGCGATGAAATTGATCTCAAAGCAATGATTGAAGTGTGCGGACAGGGACCTGCGATCGCGCGGGTCGATTGGCTCGATATTAAAGACGCCGATGCTCAGGAGCTATTGAAGCGGCAGCCTGGCGAAAAATTTTCGGTGCTGATGACAGTCTAGGTTCTTTCCGCATTCGTCTTTGCAATCGTCTCTTGCTTTCGCCCCAGCCACACGCCGTTGATCAGCCAGATCAATGAGAGTGGGATCGCAGCGATGGCTGCGCCTGCAGCACCTAGGCCAAGGACGCCAAGTCCCGTATAAGCCCAGGCGCCAATCTGATCGCCGCTGCGATAGACAACGGTGTCGATAAAGTTTTTCGCTTTATAACGATCCTCGCGCGGCACAACGGTATAGAGAACCTCGCGCGCGGGCCTTGCGATGGCGTAATCGCTGGAACGGCGCAGCACCTGAAACACGACCAGCACGGCGATGGTCGGCAATAAAATGAGTGCGGTGAACCCGACCAGCGTTAGCGCAGGCAAAATTGCGAGTGTAAGGCCGACACCGAGCCAGCGCATAATTTTTCCCGTGAGAAACAGCTGCACGATCAGTGTGAGGGCGTTCACCAGCAAATCGATAGTCGCGAAGAGGGAGGTTTGTTCGCCACGATTGTTGAAACTGCTGCTTACGATGCTGGCCTGTTCGAAATAGAGAAATGTTGCGGTTATTCCGAATAAGAGAATGAAGATCGCGACATTGCCGAGATAGAGTGATTTGAAAGTGTGCGTAATGCCGGCCCAAATGCTACCGCCGATCGGACTTTCATCCGAAGCTGGCCGGGCGCGGAGGGAGCCCGCGAGCTTCGATAGCCGTCCGACGCTGTAGACCGCAACTTCGAGCATTAGCGCTGACATGATCAGTAATGCTGGTGTAGGGACGTGGCGTGCAAGCAAAGCCGTCGCGCCGGAGCCGACAATCGCGCCAATGGTGGCGCCGGCCGCGATGAAGCCGAACAGGCGTTTGCCCTGTTCGGAATTGAAAATGTCGACGATAAGCGCCCAGAAAACCGAGACGACAAAAAGATTGAACACTGAAAGCCAGATAAAAAATATGCGGCCGATCCAGACCGCCAGCGCGGGGTCTGAGAAGTGGAGGATTAACGCGAACAAAAGAATATTTGCGGCGAAAAACCGATAGGTAGTCGAGATAAATTGAGTACGTGGAAGCTTCTTCACCAGATAGGCAAACGGAATGTTCAGTAACAACATGCCCGCGAGCGTTCCGGTAAATAGCCATTGCAGATTCATTACGCCGCCGGCGACGCCCATCTGATCGCGGATTGGGCGCATGACATAATAAGACGACAGCACCGCAAAAATATAAAGCCACGACCAGGTGAGCGCGGATATTTCCTCTGGCCGGACATTGATGATCCGCGGAAGTAAGGAATAAAGAAAGCCGCGGATGGATATTTCGTCAGCGGTCTCTTCAATCCTTTTTTTATTCATTGCGTAATCCCAAGCGCTTGTTTCAATTCGCTCGCTGGCATCGCTTTTCTGAACAGGGGGCCAGGTGGTGTGAATTCCTTGGCGCGAGCGAGCGGTACCGCGACTGGCTCGAACCCGGCGTCGCGCACAAGTTTTGCGGCAATAATGAGCGCGCCCGCATCATCGCTTGCAATCGGCACGCCGAATTTCTCACCGGCGCGATTCGACTCGTTTGCAAAAATGGCGGATCCAAAAGAGTTGAAGGCACGCACTAGCCGAGTACCGGGAAGATATTTTGCGGAGGTAGCGCCGACGCCGTTTTCGTTCGCTTCTTTTACGATGTCGCCATCGCGCGATGCAATCGGATTGCAGGCATCGAGCACGACCTTGCCCTTCAGGCCTGCGGCATTATCGGCGCCCACTTGCGGTAGTGCCGCATAAGGAACCGCGATCAGAATCACTTCGCCGAAGGAAACTGCCTCTGCGACGGTGCCGATCTTCGCATTTGGTCCAAGTTCTTTGGCCATGGCCTTCAGTTCATCAGGGTGTCGCGAAGAAAACATTACGCGGTGACCAGCCTTTGTCCACAATCCCCCTATGGTTCCGCCGAGCTTTCCAGAACCGATGATGCCGATTTTCATTGAATCGCTTACGGCCCTCTGGGCGAGGGCTGCTGAGAAGGGCACGACCAGCGCGGCACTTGCGCTGAGAATAAGAAACTTGCGACGGCCAGAATAAAAAGTACGTTCGGCATTCATAATGCTCTCCCTGTTGGCTCTTTTGTAGGACGTGCACTTGAGACTAAATCATTTAGCGTGGCTGCCAGCTAACAGACCGGAGTGCTGCGCCAATTTGGAGCGGTGCGGCGCCAAGTCATTTGAGAGGGATAAGTTCCGGTAAATTTCCTGAAATTTCCATTATGGGCCCGAATAACTCCTGGAAAGATTCTTTTAGTGCTACATCCAAGTCCGACATGGATATGCGCACACCAAGATCGGCCAGACTTGTCACACCCAGTTTTTTCTCGGAGATTCCGCAGGCAAGGATGCCCGCATAGTGCGAGAGATCGGGCGCCACGTTGATCGAAATGCCATGCAGCGTGATCCAGCGTTTTATGCGAATACCAATTGCCGCGATCTTGTCTTCGTAACCTTCGCCTTTGTCCGGCCGCTTGACCCATACGCCAACGCGATCGGCATGCCGCTCGCCCTTCACGTTGAAACACGCGAGCGTTTGGATGATCCATTCTTCAAGCGCGACAACATAGCGCCGCACGTCTGTGTCACGTCGCTTCAGATCGAGCACGGCATAGGCGATGCGCTGCCCGGGACCATGATAGGTGAGCTTGCCGCCGCGTCCACTGATGTGAACGGGAAAGCGTTCGCTCCCGATTAAATCTTCGCTGCGCGCGCTGGTACCGGCGGTCAAGAGAGGAGGGTGTTCGAGCAGCCAGACTAGCTCGGAACTTTGACCAGCGGCGATGGCCGAAACACGCGATTCCATCAGATCGACAGCTTCCCGATAGCCGACAGGCGTGGCCGCCGTGCGCCATTCAACGGGGCCCGCACCCGCGAGGGCTGAGGAAAGCGGCTTTAGGCTGAGGCGGTCATTTATCATTCGCAAACCAAAAGCATGATGTGTTTATAGGGCTTTTACAGGGGGACGTCTTCGCGACGATCAAGTTGCTTGCAATATCTTGGTGGTGCCGGATGCCAGTAGAATCCCGGTCCATCAAATGTTGTGCATGGGCTGTGTGGCGCTATGCTCGAAGTGAAGCGACCGTGGGAGATGAGGCCACCGCGGTCCTTGCGAACAATAGGGCGCGGTCTCCTTCAATGGCAACCGCATCGGAATCGTGGTCTACCGCGCCCCAAAACGGCTGCGCGGTTTATAATTGCTCGGCCCTTGAGACTATGCCCCCGATTTGTTACATGCGGCCTCGGACAGGCGTGCCTGTTTCGAGACACTTCCTCAGCGGCCGTGGCGGAATTGGTAGACGCACTAGCTTGAGGTGCTAGCGGGGCAACCCATGGAAGTTCGAGTCTTCTCGGCCGCACCATCTCGCAATTAGATCCACAGTGGGATCAGTACAAATATGGCGATCACTCGGCATGCGCTCGCATTGAGCTACATCAAAACATAGTAAGATTAGTATTGACAACTTGCTACCCTGGAACGCTGGGAACCACTTTGTGTTAATGGATCTCGCGCCGTTCGAAAAATTTCAACCAGGAAATCCATGCCGGTTGTGAAGCGGCATCGACTTGTACGCGACGAAGTCGCTGGCCGACTGCATGGCGGATCGGGGCAGTTTTGGTTGGGGATAATTCTGGTGCAGTGGCGACGGGCACAGCAGGAGCTTCGGGCGTGCTGTGCTCTGCCGGTACCATTTGAACGATACGATAGCCTTTGGCCTTTAGCTCCTTCAGAAGTTTGGGCAGCACTAGTACGGTCACCGGCTGTACATCATGTAACAGCAAAATTCCGTGGCCCTTCGCCTGGAGGCGAGACATTGCGCGTGCCAGCACGGCATCCGGTCGCTCCCGCAGGACGGGAAACCAATCGTCGGCGGGAAAATCCGCGCTGACAGCCATGATGTGGTGCGATTTCAAATAATTGTCGAGTGCAGGCGTGTTCTTCAATCCCGGGAAGCGAAACCACGGTTGCGGCTTCACGCCTACGGGCTCCAGCGCTTCTGTAACGGAACGAATTCCGTCCTCGATCTCATGCACGCCGCGATCAAAAGAGATGACATTGAAATTCAGCGGATGATTCTGGCTGTGCGTTCCGATCGTATGGCCATCTATTGCGATTGCGCGAACGAAGTCCGGAAACCGTTGTGCGTTTCGCCCAATTATAAAATAGGTTGCCTTTACGCATTCCGCCCGCAGAATTTCGAGGATTTTTGCCGACACCGGCTGCATAGGTCCATCGTCGAAGGTCAACACGACTTCTTTCGGCTCTAACTTAAGCATCGCCGGGTAGCTCATGCTGCCGACGCGAGGAAGCTCGCTCGGATTGACTGCGATTATACGCGCGGTGCCGATTCCATCGGGATTGCCGGGGCAATCTTCCGCGAAGGCTGGGCAAACCATCAGGCTCGCCGCGAGCGCGCCATAGATAGAAATCAGTCGCATGAAGAAATTATCTGAATTCCTCGGGAAAGGTTCTTGTTCCGGAAGACTCGTGCTGAATATGAGCAGCCACATGCGTATTGTGCACGTAGCGATAACCTGAGTAATGCCTGCGAGATCTTTCGGCTTTTTCGATTTTCTCGGCTTTTTCGGACTTTACCGCCTTATCCGATTTTTCGATTTTATCGGTTTTAGCCACGAGCTGGGGCGGAGAGCCAATCGGGTCGGCCGCTGGCGGGATTGTGGGTAAGGCGCCATCTGCGGGCATCATGTGAACTAGCTTGAAGCCGCGCTCCTTCAATCGTTTGAACAGTTCGGGCAGCGCGGCAACGGTAACTTTCTTTACGTCATGCAAGAGGAGGATACCCGAACCTTTTTGTTCTAGGCGTGTAATCGCGCGCTGGAGAATTCCTTCGGGACTCGATTGTAAGCGATGAAACCAATCGCTCGCGAGCACGTCGGTGCTAACGCTCGAGATACCATGCGATTGCAAATATGCTTCTAGCGCGGGCGTGCTCATGAGTCCTGGAAAGCGGAAGAACGGCGCGACCTTCATGTTGATTGGGTCGAGCGCCTCTTGAGCCGCGCGAAAACCGTCGTCGATCTCTTTCACCGCTCGCTCGTAGGAGAGCCGGCTGAGATAGGCATGCGTCTGGGTATGGGTGCCGACCGTATGTCCTTCGGTCGCGATCCGACGCGCGATATCTGGATTTTCTTTCACATTGCGGCCAATCAGGAAGAAGGTTGCTTTCGCGCACTCCTTCTTCAGGAAGTTGAGCGCCTCTTTGGTCTGCGGCGATATCGGGCCGTCGTCCAGCGTGAGAACGAATTCTTTGTCCTCAAGTGGTAGCTTTACCTGCTTGTACTGGTGGACGCCAATGAGCGGAAACTCTTTCGGATCGATCTTGATCGTGCGCGAGGTGCCCATAGCGTCGGGATTGCCGGGGCAGTCTTCGGCGAACACCGGGCAGATGATCAGGCACGCGGCCACAATTCCGTAAATCGCAGTTAGACGCATGAATCTCTATCCCTCATTCGCGCCAACCTAGCGGGAACTACGACGGAGAAAAGGGGTCTCGGTTCAAATATTGGCTTAAAAGTTACTTAACGGGATCAATTTGCGTCTATTGCCCAGGTTGTGGGGGCACCACATGCACTACTTTCCAGCCACGGGCTTTAAGGGTCGCGAGAAAGGTTGGCAACATACGGGCTGTCTGAATCTGGGTGTCATGGAAGAGCAGGATTCCACCCCCCGCCTCTTCCAGACGTTTCATGACGAGAGAAAGCTCAAAACTCGGCGTCATCAGGTTCCAATCGCTCGCCCATAGGTCGGCGCCGAACACGGCGAAGCCTTTGTGCTCCAAATACGAGAGAAGAGCTGGCGATGATCCGAAGCCGGGAAACCGGAAAAAAGGCGCGGCTGGCTGGCCCAGCGCGCCATCTACCGCAGCAATTCCCCGTTCGATGTTATCGATAGCGGCCATATAAGGCATGGTCGCGAGCGTCATAGGGTGAGTCATGCTGTGGTGTGCGACCGTGTGGCCCTCCGCCGCGAGCCGGCGCACAAGTTCGGGATGCGATTCGGCCTCACGGCCAATGATAAAGAATGTTGCCTTGACACATTCATGAGCAAGGGCCGCGAGCACCATCGAAGTTGTCGCGGGATGAGGGCCGTCATCGAAAGTCAACACAACTTCGCGCGGGTTTAACGCAAGCGAAGTGGGAAATTGCTTGGTCCCGACTCGCACACCATGGGGATCGAGAACGATTGTCCGCAAAGTACCCAGTGCCGTCGGGTTGTCGCGACAAGACGAATTTTGCGCATGGGCTGTGCTCGTCGCGAGTACAAGGGTGAGCAGAGCCTGGATGGGGCAACGTAAAAGTGTCATGGAGAAGCTAGCGTTATGGGTGAATCCGTTTCTGTCGGGGGACCATCTGCCTAGAACTAAGTGATTGCCCGATCAAGCGAGCCGGTCATTAACGTCGGACAACCTAAGGTGACGCGGAGTAAGTGGAGACATCAAGATGGTCGGCGACATGAAGCCCGACGAATAAATGTTCGATCCGTTCTGGCGGATCATACATAGGCGTTTCAAGTGGCTCTTGGTCAATCTGGCGATCGCTTTTTCCGGCACCCTCTCTGCCGGAGATTAATCGTGACGGTTGCAAACGGGCTAGGTTTTTCTCATCGGGCTGGGTTTTTCTCATTTCTTACGATCGCGACGCTTTGGTTCGGTCTGGTTTGAAATTTACTAGCCGAGATGGAGATAAATTCCAAAAAAGTGGGCGCTTAAGGTCTTGCAGATAAATGATTTTACACTTGATTTACCCTCTTTCCGTTCGCTGTCACAGGCTCAAGCCGAATTAATCGCTCGCCCGTAAGATTTGGACCAAATGGGGATAGAAGTCCTTTGAAGCGGTAGCGGGAAGCTATGAAAGAGCTGTTCAAGCGGCATCGGCTCGGTGACCGATGGATTGCCGCAGTCAGTCTTCTGGTCGCTGGTGCGGTCGGTGTTCTTTTGGGTCTGATTGTTCTCGTCGTGCATCGCGTCGATGAGGATAGCGCGCGGCGCGAAGTCGAAATCGTCAAAAGTCATTTGAATAATCAAGTTGCACGGATGCGCCAAGATCTTGCATCGGTGGCTCAGGCGCAGATTGTGCCCGAGCTCACGATTGCGACCGAATTGCACGCTATCCACAATGACTTTGGTAAACGTTTGCACGTACTGAGCGGTCACCATCTCTCCTATATTCTCAATTCTGCGGGCCTTTCTTTATACGCATCCGTTAATGGTGCGATCGTCGAAGCCAGCGCTTATGAACTGATCGCCCCAATGCTCGCCCCCATTCTCAAGGAGTTACGAGACGTTTACGTGTCGCAGAACGCTGCGATGGCACAAACCGGAGATCCCGCAAGCGAAGTGATGCCCAAACTAATGTCACGTGCCGTTTTTCAGCCTATTGATCATCGGATAGCGCTAGTTGGCGCCCAGACGCTATCCTCAGTGCCGAAGCAGTGGTCAAACGTCGATCGTTTGCCGCCGATAGCGGTAAGCGTTATATTTCTCGATGAATCTCTCCTGCACGAACTCTCCGATGATCATGCGATCAAGGATCTTGCGCTAGAGAATACGGCGCTTTCAGAAGTCACACGACGTTCGGTAGAAATTCCGCTTTACCCGGGCAATAAGCGAGTCTGGCTCACTTGGACGCCGGCGAAACCGGGTACCGCACTGCTTCACGAGCTTCTGCCTGCGCTGCTTGGCATTGCGATCTTCATAGGATTTATTGGTTTTCTGGTGCTGATTCATGCGCGGCGCGCGACGACGCAGCTTGCCGAGAGCGAGCGGCGCGCGACCGAACTCGCGTTTCGTGATGCGCTGACGGGTCTTGGCAATCGCGCGCAGTTGATCGAAGCGCTGACGGAAGAGATAAGTGCATTAGACACCGGCAAAAAACTGGCGCTATTATTTATCGATATTGACGGCTTCAAAGACATCAACGATACGCTCGGTCACCATGTCGGCGACGAATTGCTAACGGTCGTGGCGTGGCGACTCGCGTCGATTAAGGACAACAAGGCGGTCGTACGCTTCGGCGGTGACGAATTCGCCGTATTGATCGCGAGCGACAACGTAAATGAAATTGGCGTGATATCCCGCCATGTTCTAGAAAGCCTGCGCCAGCAAACTCCGGCGGGCGATCATGTACTGGGCGTGACCGCTTCCATTGGCGTCGCGATTGCGCCCGATCATGGCGGCGATCCGGGAACGCTGCTGCGCCGTGCCGATATCGCGCTGTATCGAGCCCGTATCGAAGGACGCGGCACGCTGCGGATGTTCGATCCGAGTTATGAGGACGCGCTGCATAAGCGCGGCAAGATGGAACGTGAACTTGCGGGCGCACTCGCGAACGAGGAATTTTCCGTGCTGTTCCAGCCGCAATTCTCCGCTGACGGCGAACGGCTCATAGGTGTTGAAGCGCTAGTGCGCTGGAATCATCCGGATCGCGGAATTGTGACCCCGACGGAATTTATTCCTATCGCGGAGCATTCTGGCCTGATCGTACGGCTCGACGAATGGGTATTGCGGCAGGCCTGTGAGCAGGGAGCGAAATGGCCGGAGATTTCGCTCGCGGTTAATCTATCGCCGTCGAACTTCCATCATTCGGATGTGGTGAACCGTCTCACGCGTATCCTGAGCGAGACGGATTTTGATCCGCGTCGCCTCGAAGTCGAAATTACCGAAAACATGTTGCTCAATGCAACGCCGGAGGTACTCGGCCAACTCGTGGAAATGCGCCGTATGGGCATTCGGATCGTACTCGACGATTTCGGCACAGGATATTCGTCGCTCGGCTATCTACGCCACTTTCCGGTCGACAAGATCAAGATCGATAAGTCCTTTGTCCATAATCTTGGCATCACCGAAGAAGCCGCAGCAATCATCGAATGTGTGGCGCGCCTTGGACGCGCGCTCGGTCTTACCATCACAGCCGAAGGGGTCGAGACCGGCGAGCAGCACCGCTTCGTGCGCGCAGCCGGTTGTCATCAATTGCAAGGATTTCTGTTTTCGAAGGCGGTGTCACCGGAAAAAATCTCTGGGATGCTATACGGCGATAAAGCCACGATCTCCAATAAAAATGATGTCTGGCTCGCGTCGGCCTAACTCATGAGCGGGGCCAGCGGGCGGCTCGACTGCTCTGGATACGCAAAATTTCTTCTCAGTTGACGGTTGACCGCGCCGGCCTAGGCTAGCTTTTGTTAGCCGAAAGGAAGATGTTGATGGTCGCCAAAAAGCTCGAGCCACGCGATCCGAATTGGGACGCAAAGGTGCGCGCGAGCTTCGCGCGCCAGACCTTCATGGATACGATCGGTGCGCGCTTGACCGCGCTCTCACCCGGTCATTGTGAAATCGAGCTGCCATTTCGCGGTGATCTCTGCCAGCAGAACGGGTATCTGCACGGTGGGGTGGTTACTTCTATCGCCGCGAATGCTGCAGGCTACGCAGCGTTTTCTCTAATGCCACCGAATTCCTCCGTGCTGGGCGTCGAATACAAAATCAACCTATTGAACCCTGCTGTAGGTGATCGCTTCGTCGCGACCGGCAAGGTGCTGAAGCCGGGGAAGACACTCAATGTTGTCGAGTGTGATATCGAGGCGGAATGTGGCGACAAACGAACCTTAATCGCGAAGATGCTGACGACGATGATGTGCCTTGATGGTGTGCCGGACGAAATCCGAAATACGAACTAGGGAGGAGCAATGCGTAATAGTTGGCAAGGACTCGATTTCGATCTGGGCGAAACCGCCAAAATGCTCCGTGATTCGGTGCGCTCATTTACCGAGGACCACATTGCACCGCGCGCCGATGAGATCGACCGCAGCAACCAGTTTCCGCGAGACCTCTGGCCAAAACTTGGTCAGCTCGGCGTTCTCGGTATCACCGTTGAAGAAGAATATGGCGGCGCTGGGCTCGGCTATCTCGAGCATTGCATCGCGATGGAAGAAATCAGCCGCGGCTCCGCCGCGGTTGGACTTTCCTATGGCGCGCATTCGAATCTCGCGGTGAACCAGCTACGGCGAAATGGCAACCACGCGCAGAAGAAAAAGTATCTACCGAAACTGATTTCCGGTGAGCATGTTGGCGCACTTGCGATGTCCGAACCCGGCGCTGGCTCGGACGTCGTCGGCATGACGACGCGCGCTGACAAGAAAGGTGATCACTTTGTGTTGAACGGCAACAAGATGTGGATCACCAACGGGCCCATCGCAGACACGTTGATCGTGTACGCGAAAACCGATCTCGCGGCGGGGCCGAAGGGGATTACCGCCTTCATTATCGAAAAAGGCATGAAGGGTTTTTCAACCGCGCAAAAACTCGACAAGCTCGGCATGCGCGGTTCCGATACGTGCGAGCTGGTCTTTCAGGATTGCGAAGTGGCGACGGAAAACATCGTCGGCAAGCTCGGCGAGGGTGTAAAAGTGCTGATGTCCGGTCTTGATTATGAGCGCGCGGTGCTTGCGGCCGGGCCGCTCGGCATCATGCAGGCGTGCATGGATGCAGTGCTGCCTTATGTGCACGAGCGTAAGCAATTCGGTCAGCCGATAGGTACGTTCCAACTCGTGCAGGCCAAAGTCGCCGACATGTATGTGTTGATGAATGCGGCGCGCGCTTATGTCTATACGGTCGCGCGGGCGTGTGACCGAGGTGAGACTACGCGCGAGGATGCGGCGGGCGCGATCCTGTTCGCGGCTGAAAAGGCAACACAGATCGCGCTTGATGCCGTGCAGTTGCTTGGCGGTAACGGCTATATCAATGAGTTTCCGACCGGACGGCTGTTGCGTGACGCAAAACTTTATGAAATCGGCGCGGGGACTAGCGAAATTCGGCGCCTCCTGATCGGCCGCGAGATTTTTGAGAAGACGAAATAGGGAGGTCAGCGCTTATGTTAGTTCGGAATGTTGCAATCGTAAGTTTTGCTATGTTTCTATTCTTGATAAGCAGCATCGATGGCCACGCCCAAAATCGCCAACCCACACCGGAGGAAATCAGACTTATCCGAGATTGCGTGGAGAAACATCCAGATGACGGAAAGGGTCCAGACGAGTGCAGCTTCAAGCTCGTTGCTGAGCCGTGCATCGAAAAAGATGGTTCCAATCTTGGCACGGCGGATTGTTACCGCATTGAATCCGTAATTTGGGACACAATTTTAAATGAGAATTATAAAGACCTGATGGATGCGATCGACGAAAAGAAAGCCCAGGATAAGCTCAGGGAAATGCAGCGCACCTGGATCGCATTCCGTGACACGACCTGTGATTTCTACTGGTACAAAATCCACGGCTCAATGTCGGTACCGATGACCGCAGCCTGCCAATTGCGTGAGACGGCGCGACGCGCATTTTTGCTCGCATTGCTGCAGCGCGTCTGATGTGCGCAAAAGCACTTTTCCTCGCGGTGGCGATTTATGTTTGCGCGTGCGCGAGAGCCTTGGCGGATGCGACTAGTAACTCGCCGGAAGCTGAAAATCGGGCAATCATCGAAAGTTGTCTGGCGAACAAGACAAAGGCGGGCGAGAAGCTCAGTCGCTGCATTGGCATCATCGCCGACCCTTGTCTTGAGAATGGCGAGGATCCATCAACCTATGGCATGGCCAATTGCAGCACACGCGAATACGACGTATGGGAGACGCGGCTCAATGAAAATTATCAGAAACTGATGAAAGACCTTGATGGCGAGGCAAAGAAGAACATGCGCGAGGTCGAACGCGCATGGATTGTTTACCGGGATAGGAAATGCGGATTTTATCACGTGTTAGAGCAAGGGACTGCTGCTATTCCTATGGATGCCTATTGCACAATGACAGAGACCGGACGGCAGGCCATATTTCTCGAAAAAATTCTCGGCTATAGCGGAAGCAAATGAAACATATCCGAGTACTTTGTATCGATGAATCAGATTGAAAGCGCGCTTGTCCTGTTTTCCGGCGGGCAGGATTCAACAGTCTGCCTCGCCTGGGCGCTCGCGCGTTTTTCGTGCGTCGAAACTATCGGATTTGACTACAGCCAACGGCATCGCGTTGAGCTCGATGCGCGGCCGAAGATTCGCAAAAAACTAACGGCACTGAACCAGGATTGGAAGGCGCGCCTCGGGGAAGATCATCTCGTGAAACTCGATGCGCTCTCGGTGATTTCCGATACGGCGCTCACGCGCGAGGCTGCCATCGAAATCGGCAAGGATGGCCTGCCCACAACTTTTGTGCCAGGACGCAATCTGATCTTTCTGTCATTCGCGGGCGCCGTAGCCTATCGGCGCGGGGCAAAGCACCTCGTTGCTGGCATGTGCGAAACGGACTATTCCGGTTATCCCGATTGCCGTGACGACGCCATGAAGGCAATGCAGCTCGCGCTCGGGCTTGGCATGGACCGGCGTTTCGTTGTGCATACGCCGCTGATGTGGATCGACAAGGCGGCAATCTTCGCGCTCGCGGAGGAGCTCGGCGGCGACGCGCTCGTCCATCTTGTGATTGAGGAAACACACAGCTGCTATCTCGGCGACCGAGCGCATAGGCATAAATGGGGTTACGGTTGCGGTACATGCCCGGCCTGCAAATTGCGCGCGGAGGGCTGGAAACGATGGATTGCCGTTCGATAGACTTGAAGAAAACCATGACGTTAGCCGTGCCGCTATACCAGAAACATTCGGCTTGAATCACTCGGCGAGGGTTTGCCAATTTCATGACTACTACGCCCGATCTGTATAAAGCGCTCACCGCGATTTCCACCGCGACATTGACAACGGTGCTGTTGAAGAAGGGCCTGCGCCGCACCTGGATGCAGGGCCCCAAGCCACTTGTCGAGGGACAGACGCGCGTCGTGGGCGAGGCCTTCACGTTGCGTTTCGTGCCGGCACGGGAGGATCTTGCCACGCCCGCAAGCTGGGCGTCGCCGAATTCCACGCGTGTTGCGATCGAGGCGATGCCGCCGAGGTGCATTGCGGTAGCCGATGCGATGGGGATAACAGCCGCTGGAATTTTCGGCGACATCCTCGCGCTTAGGATGCAGAAGCGTGGCGTCACCGCGCTCGTCACGGATGGCGTGATGCGCGACGCCGAAGGCGTGCGGGCGACGCACCTGCCGATATGGTGCGCTGGTGCCGCGGCTCCGCCTTCAGTCGCGTGTTTAACGTTTGTTGGCTGGCAGGAGCCGATCGGCTGCGGTGCTGTCGCGATTTTTCCTGGCGATACGATCGTCGCGGATGGCGACGGCGCGGTGTGCATTCCGAAGGTGCTCGTCGCGGACGTAACGAAAGAGGCTGTCGAACAGGAAGCATTCGAGAATTGGGCCATGGCAGAAGTGGGGAAAGGTGCGGCGCTTCCCGGACTCTATCCGCCGAACGAGGAAACCAAGAAGCGCTACGAAGCGGCGCGGAAAAATCGCTAAAGAGCAATGCAGGTCGCAGAATCGGATGGCGCTCGCATTCCGCTGCTCGGGCTCGGCACGTGGGAATTGCGCGGCGTGGGTTGTTCGCGGATCGTTGAGCAGGCGCTTCGACTCGGCTATCGCCACATCGATACGGCGGAAATGTATGACAACGAAGCCGAAATCGGCGAAGGTTTGCGGAAGTCCGGCATCGCACGCGACGAGATTTTCGTGACCACGAAAGTTTGGCCGGAACATTTCGCTGCCGCCGCTTTTTTGCGATCGACAGAACATAGCCTGAATAAACTCAAGTTAAAGCACGTAGATTTGTTGCTGTTGCACTGGCCGAGTTCGCTGGTGCCGCTTGAAGAAACCATTGGTGCGCTAAACGAAGCGAAGGAGCGCGGTTATACGAAACATATTGGGATTTCGAATTTTAACGCCGAGCTGGTGGAAAAAACCGTTAAGCTGTCGAAAGCCCCAATCGTGAATAATCAGATTAAACTGAATCCGTATTCCGATCAGCCGGAGGTGATCGCGACCTGCAAGCGGCATGGTATTTCTATCACGGCCCATACCCCGATCGCGAAAGGTGACGCGGCAAGAGATAAGATGCTCTTCTCGATCGGCGCCGCGTATAAGAAGAGTGCGACGCAAGTATGCCTGCGCTACTTCGTGCAGCGTGGCGTCATTGTCATTCCGCGCACCAGCAAGATGGATCGGCTTGTCGAAAACGCAGCGATCTTCGATTTTAAGTTGAGCGCCAGAGAGATGGAAATGATTCGCGCTGGGGCAGGCCCAAAAAGACAATCGTAGCTAACGGCTTGGGGCGAGCGCATTGACTATTTGCGGCGCCTGTCAACGTATTCGATGCATTGGGCGTGATTTTTTCAACAATAGGGGCTGACTTGCAAGCGGCACCGGAGATCGAACATAAACGCTTCATGTTGTTGATCTGAACCTCGACCTTCTCGTGATCAGTTTCAGTGGCCACGAAGCTTGGGGGCCGCGACCTGATACAATAGAGCTTCAGAGCTTTTCGTTTTCGATCACCCAATTCGCATCTGGACCGAACTGGCGCTGAACCGTGACGAGCAATACGAAAAGTGTTGCCAGCATGAATGTCCAGGCGTTCGCGAACCAACCCAGATAACCGAGCGCGAAGAAGAATGCACGCTGGCCGCGATTGAAATGGCGGCCAGCAAGCGTGATGACGCGCGCGACGCGCGCTGCGGCTTGCTTCGCTGCGGGCTTGTTTACTTCGCGCGCAGGCGGCGTTGCGCCCAATAATATTGCAGCGTAATTGAACAACCGGTACGACCAGGCAAATTTGAAAAATGCATAGATAAAAATGACCAGAAGGCCAATGATTTTGGACTCAAGCACGCCTGATGTGGTCCGAATGCCGAAAGGGAGTACTGCGAAAATTTCCATCACGTCAGAGGCGGAGTGCATTAGTGCAAGTGTGCCGCCAATCGCAAGCAGTGAGGTCGAAGCAAAGAACGCTGTGCCATTCTGCAACGACCCGATGATCTGGCCGTCCACCATGCGCATTTCGCGCCCTAGCATCTGCCGCATCCAGTCCTCGCGGTAGCGATGCATGCAGTTGTTTAGGCTGCGCTGACCGAGCGCGGTCCATTCAATCAAAACACTGTATCCCGCCCACGCGAGAACGAACCAGGTGACGGCGACGAAATCGAGAGTACCGAAGCCGAACATCTATGGACCGTAGGAATCGTTGACAGCCACGATGCTGCCACCGTAAGGCGGTGGCCGCAACGATCACTTGAAGTTGTTAAGCTGCCCTGATGGATCCGGAGTCGCGCAGGAAGGCGCTTACGATAAGGCGCTGAAATTCGCGTCGGTATTCGTGTGGCTTTACGGGGAGGCGCTCGACTTTCTTCGGCTCCATCAAGAATTTATCAAGCGTATCGTCATCAACCATCGGCAGAGCAGGGATTATAGGAGGACAAGAGATTTCTGGCGGTATATTGTCGGCAGAGTTCAGTTTAAGACGTTCTTCTGCGTTGACCATTATATTGCTCCTCTACGCGAGTTACTGCTTAGAATTGCCAAGATCGGCCGTCGTCAAGGCGGTAGGCTGCGCGATGTAGCCGCACATCAAGATCAGCCCTGTCTCGTTATCGCGGAGTGCGAACAGGAAGGGCTTATTCACGACCAATTTTTCCGACGGCGTTGGTGGGTGTATCGACGTCGCCTTAACAATGACCGCAGTTACGGCGGCGGCTTCCGTACCGTCCTCGTCGATGCGCAGATATGTTTTCTGCACGATGTCCTCGATTTCCTGCGGCAATGGCGAGAAACCTTCGAAGGCGGTGGTGGAATCCATTCCATGGCTCAGGCCAATGGCTTTCGCGGTGTCGAGCAAACTTTCGCTGCTCTCAAGCTTGAGACGCGGAAGCGCCAAATCGACTAATTTTGGTTCGAAACTTTCACCCCTTAGCCACGGCGCGACTTCCGCAAACTCTTGAAGCTTAGCCGGGCGGTCGCTGGTGGTGACAATCGTCAATGCGAAACGATCGCCTTTGTAAGGCAGATTGGCTGCGACGAAGCGCCCCGTCCTTCGAAAGGGAAGGGCACGCTCCGTATGCATCATCTGCACTTCGAGATCGCCTCCAGTCGTGTAAAACGTTTGCGGCTGCGTTGATTCTTTAGCAAATGACACCGGCCATTTACCGTCGAAATAAAGCGCATTCAGCCCGACGAGCCCGGGCGGTAGTGGTTCATCCAGGATCGACGGGATCAGTCCGTTGGTTTGTTTAGAAACCCAATCGTTAATCCGCTTGATCGTGGCAGGGTCGGCAAGGGAGGCGATAGTTACGTCGGCGCCGGTGGAGCGAATTTGCGCGATCGCCTTCTCATAGGGCCGCGTTGTCGGATCGAACACAATGGAGTTTGCGATCGTAAATTTTGCAACGTTCTCGTGTCCAGCAAAGGTTGCCTTGCTCACAGCTGCGCGGAACCCTTCAAGATCGGGGCCGGGTTCATGTCCAAGCGCGGGGGTGAAGCCGAGCGTCTCGAATATCGCGCCGCGCATTTTGGTGTCGGCGCCGATGTCGAGCAAAGCCAGAATGCTGGCTAGGCTCGCAGGGGAAACGATGACGTTGTTGCTCTTGCGTTTCGGGTGGTGTTCAAGCGCCGTAATTAAATGCTCGGAAAGCCTAGACTGCGCCCCGAGCACGCGCTCCTTCGACAGTGGTTCGGCCGCATTAGGTGCGGTGGCAGCGTGGGCGAGCACGAAAATAACTGTGGCCCATAGAGCAATACGCATTGAATTCCCCGAACAACAAAAGAAACCACAAGCATTCAATTTGACCGTGGCCCAATCTTGACCGGGGCAGGGCGAAGGTGCGACGAGTGCGCCCATGACACAGAAAATCACACTCGGCCACAAAGCTTTGGTTGACGCCGCCAGCCGTGAAATCGAAACGATCCCGACCGCCGACGCAATCAAGCTGCACGGGAATCATGATGTCGTTTTTGTGGACATTCGCGACATTCGCGAATTGCAGCGCGATGGCCGTATTCCCGGCGCGTTTCACGCGCCGCGCGGCATGCTCGAATTCTGGATTGATCCGACCTCGCCTTATCACAAACCGATATTCGCCGAAGACAAGAAATTCATCTTCTTCTGCGCGGGCGCGCAGCGCTCGGCGCTTGCGACAAAAACTGCGCAAGACATGGGCTTGAAGCCGGTCGCACATATGGCCGGAGGGTTCAGCATCTGGAAGAAAATGGGCGGACCGGTCGAGATGGAGGAGAAGAAGAAATAGTGCCCGCGCCCACCCCGCTGTTTGCCTGTCTTTAACATCATGGCCACCAGCGGCGGCATGCGGAGTTTCGACCGGTACTTGCACGGAACGAAAGATTAATTCTGAATAACTAAGTACTTGTATGTGGCAGCCTCTCTCGGCCATCTTGCTCGGGGAGGCTTTCGATGGCGCTGACGCTCATTCTCGGCAATAAAAATTATTCATCCTGGTCACTCAGGCCCTGGCTTGCGCTCGCGTTTCATAAGATTCCGTTTAAGGAAATCGTCCTCAATATCTATGGCGAACAAACCAAGTGGGAAATTCTAAAACATTCTCCGACGGGCAAGCTTCCGGTTTTGCATGACGGTGAGGTGAAGGTGTGGGAGTCTCTCGCGATCATCGAATATATCGCCGATAAATTTCCGAAGCTCGGGCTGTGGTCGATCGATCCGGTTGCGCGAGCGCAGGCGCGCGCGATCTCGGCGGAAATGCATGCAGGCTTCCAGAATCTTCGGCGCGACTGTCCGATGACGCTGAAGCGCTTGCCGCGCCCGATTGAGATGAGCGACGCCGCCAAGTTGGATGTCGAGCGCATCGTAGCGATGTGGCACGAAACACGAGCGCGTTTTGGAATGGGCGGCAGCTTCCTATTCGGCAAATTTTCCGCCGCGGATTGTATGTATGCGCCGATCGCCGCGCGCATTCGAACCTATGCGATTCCCGTAGATTTGGTCGCAAGTGCCTATGTCGATGCCATTCACACGCTGCCCGCGTTCGAAGCCTGGCGCGATGCGGCGCTGAAGGAATCATGGACCGCGCCTTATGACCATCTCTGACCGGTCCGAATCGTTCTGCTGATTAGTTGAGTCGTTCGCAAGACGATTCGTGATTGACTCTTTTTCCGCAAGATCGATTCTTGAAAGTTCCCGATTCGTTGACTTGACTGGACGTCACAGCCGACTCAGCTCAGCTTCCGCGCTGGCTAGATCTAAAGGGAAGTCTGATCGGTCCATAAGAGCTTCGTCCTCGGCCGCAATCGAAGGACGTTGTTGCGCCCCCGGTGCCTCGACTGGGAAGCCTCTCTGAGGCGGGTGAGATGGGGAGACGGCCCATCTCTGCTTCTCACCCGGCGCCTTTTCCCTCGATGGAGTTGCGTTTGTGCGCCAAGCGCGGCACTTTCGCGGTTTTGGGGGGAACATCTTGGCCGCACTGGAAACTTCCGTCGATACGAAATCGAAAGAATTCAAGGCAAATGCTGCGCAGATGCGGGCGCTCGTCGATGAATTGCATCGCCGCCGCGCCGAAGCCGCGCTCGGTGGCCAGGAGAAAGCGCGCGAGCGACATTTGAGTCGCGGTAAGTTCCTACCGCGTGAACGCGTCATGAGGCTAATCGATCCCGGTTCGCCGTTTCTCGAATTATCGCCGCTCGCCGCGAATGGCCTGTATGACGACGCGATTCATGGAGCCGGCATAATCACGGGCGTCGGACGGATCGAAGGTCGAGAATGCGTGATCGTTTGTAACGATTCGACGATCAAGGGCGGTACTTATTTTCCGATGACGGTTAAGAAACATCTGCGTGCGCAGGAAATTGCCCACGAGAACCGACTACCTTGCGTTTATCTCGTTGATTCTGGTGGCGCTAATCTCCCGCAATGGCCGGAGGTTTTTCCCGACCGCGATCATTTCGGTCGGATTTTTTACAATCAGGCGCGGCTCTCGGCTGCAGGCATCGCACAGATTGCGGTGGTGATGGGCTCATGCACCGCTGGTGGCGCCTATGTTCCTGCGATGTCGGACGAGACCGTGATCGTGAAGGGGCAGGGCACGATTTTTCTCGGTGGGCCGCCGCTGGTGAAGGCCGCGACTGGCGAAGTAGTAAGCGCCGAAGATCTCGGCGGTGCCGACGTGCATGCGCGGAAGTCCGGCGTCGCTGACCATTACGCCGCCGATGACAGTCACGCGCTTTCCATTGCGCGGCGGATTGTTGCGAACTTGAACAAACCGAAGCGAGTTGATCTGGAATATGACGATCCGCGCGAGCCAAAGTATGGGATTGAGGATCTCGATGGCATCGTGCCAGTCGACCTGAAAAAACAATACGACGTGCGCGAAGTCATTGCGCGGATCGTCGATGATTCCGAATTTGATGAATTCAAGCGCCTTTACGGCACCACGGTTGTCACAGGTTTCGCGCGACTCTACGGCATGCCGGTCGGCATTGTCGCAAACAATGGCATTCTCTATTCCGAGTCCGCGCTGAAGGCAGCGCATTTCATCGAGCTCTGTTGCCAACGACGCATACCGCTCCTGTTCCTGCAAAACATTTCTGGGTTCATGGTGGGCTCCGCCTACGAAGCCGGTGGCATCGCGAAAAATGGCGCGAAGATGGTAATGGCGGTCGCTTGCGCCAATGTACCTAAATTGACGCTTGTTATCGGTGGCTCATATGGCGCGGGGAATTATGGGATGTGCGGTCGGGCTTACTCGCCGCGTTTCATGTTCACTTGGCCGAACGGCCGAGTGCAACTGATGGGGTCCGACCAGGCGGCAAACGTGCTCGCGACCGTCAAGCGTGACAACATCGAAACCTCGGGCGGTGCGTGGTCAAAAGAAGAGGAAGAAGAATTCAAACGACCAATTCGCGAACAGTTCGAGCGCGAGGGTGATCCGTATTTTGCGACTGCGCGGCTGTGGGATGACGGCATCATCACGCCCGCTGAAACGCGCCGCGTATTGGGGCTCGGCTTTTCAGCGACGCTCAACGCTCCAATTCCAGAAACAAGGTTTGGTGTTTTCAGAATGTAGAAAAGTGAAATGCTTATTCTGCCTCGATGCGCAACAAGATCAGGCCGATATCGACCATTAGTAGCATTCAGAAATTCAGTGATATCGAAATCGGCGAGTCTCTGCAGCAAATCCAAAATGATGTTCAGCCGAATGAAGACACCAACTAGACCATGAAAGACGCCGGCATATCCCTTGCTAAGCGCAGTGATGGGCGATTCAAATCTTGTAATCGCGGCGCCTTCTGTGGGCTGGCGGAGCGCGGATCATACATGAGTCTAAAGAGAAGTGGTCCGATGGCCGGTTTATTTTTTAAAAAAATTGCATTGGGATTCGTACTGATGTTGGCGCTGACCGTCGCTGCGCAGACAGAAACCAGAATCTTCGCAATCGGTGCAAGCAACACGTCGGGCTTCGGCGTTGGCAGCGCGAACGCTTATCCCGCCCAACTTGAGGCCATGCTGAAAGCGCACGGCTATAATGTACAAATCATTAATGGCGGAATCCCCGGCGAAACGACGAATGGCATGCTAGCGCGGATTGACTCATCCGTTCCTGCTGGTACGAAAATCGTAATTCTACAGCCGGGCGGCAATGATGCACGCTTCGGTGTGCCGAGGGAAACGCGCGCAAAAAACATCCGCGAGATAAAGGCGCGCCTGCAAAGGCGAGGTATTCGCGTGATCATCGCTGACAATCTGCAAGGTCTGCTTGTCGGAAATTCGTTCGATGGGATTCATTTTAACGCGGCTGCGCACGGCATCATCGCGAAGAAGCTCTATCCGCGTGTCGTCGCGGCACTCGGTGGCGGTACGAATGTTGCGAGCAGTTCACTCGCGGCAACGCCGAAACAGGATGCGAAAACAAGCAGTGCCCGGCCAACGCCCAAGCAGTAGCATGCCGCAGCTTGCGTCCATCGCGAACAGCTGGTCGATGGGGCGGGCTAGGAGAACTCTAGCATCGAAACTGAAGGAAAGCCTGCATTGAACAAGTGGTTCGACAAATTTCGCGATGATGCAGGTGAGTCTGGGTGGCTCGATAGGTTTCCGGACGATCCGGTGGCTCAGAGCATCACGGATCCGCCTCGTAGCATGCTGATGTTTGTTTATCTACTCGCGGCGTCGCTTGCGCTCGGTCTGTTCACGGTCGCCGCAACCTACAGTGCACAGGCGCAGCTCCTGTCGCTTCCGGAAATTGTTCTACCGGAAGTTATCACAATTGCTTTGTTCAGCGTGTTTATTTGGCTCGCGGCGTTTCGCCAAAAACAATGGGCGCTGTGGACGCTGTTGATTTTCTGCACCGCGCGGCTTTTGTTTTTCCTGCCATCGTTTGTCTATGTCAAACTGTGGGTTCAGATCATCACGGCGCTCTATTTCACGCTGCAGGCGGCGGCGTTTTGGTTCGCGTTCAAGCCGGCATCGCGGCGGTGGTTTGTCAAAAAAACTCGGAGCTCATTCTAGGCAGAGACTGAGAGTTCTCTTTAATAATTAATCGCTCGATAGAGGCGCTGATCGTAGAGTGCGACGCTCATCGGCAAGGTCTGTTCCCGAAATATTTTGGTGTGCGCAGCCATTTCGTGCGCTTCCAGAGCAGCGATATTTTTCCATGTCTCAATGAGCGTAAGATGATTGGGCCGGCTGGTCTGCCGTAATATGTCATAGCGCAGATTGCCGATGTCGCGACGGCTCGGCTCGCTTAATTTCTTCAGGGCCTCGATACCCTCATCCTCTTTCGATTCAATGAAATCGACATGAGTAATCGCCCACACGCCGTCCATTCCGGTCTGCGCACTGCCGAGGTGGACAGCTCTGTGCAGCCGCTCATCGTAACCTGCAATGGATACTAGTTTCAAAGTATTGCGAAACTGGAAGGTCTGTTCGGAACTGCCGTAGGTGTTTAGCGCTCTTTGATCTTTCCAGGCGGCAAGGATCACAAACTGGTTCGGACGATCGACACGCTGTAACGCAGTAAATGAGAGATTGTTGATAGCTTTGCGGCTGACACCTGCGTATTTTTTCAAGGCCGTGACCGTGCTTGCGATTGCCGGTGACGCAACCTCGAGATAAGTAACGACATAAACGGGGCCAATTTCTTGCGCGCGAGCGGCCGGTAAGCTCGAAACAGACAGAACGACCAGACCGGTGAGGATGCAAACGACATTGCGCATTAATTTTTCCTGATTATGCCTACCCCGGTATTCGTTATGGCGCCATCGCCGTGCAAACGAAAGCAACGCGCCGGTGAAGGTCGTAACCTCTCGACCGAGGGACAAGATGTCGGTGCAGAGGCTAGCTGATAGCAATCTGCGCTGCCGGGTATTCCATACGCTGTTTTGGATTTTATTAGCGTTTTTGAGCACCGTTATTTTGCGGAATGGCAAAAAGACTGAAGAATGATTTTTCTGCTTTATCCTTGGCTGGCTTCTTTCTAGCGGCTGCTCTTGGATTTGGAGCTGGTAGCGGAATCGGCACTGCTTGATGCGGCGGAATTGAGCCGGTGACAATTTCATGCTCGGCGGGTTGTGTTTCCGGCTCGGGAATCGCGGCGACTTCCGACTTTGAAGCGATTGTCTGTTCGATGCGTGCTGCGGCCGAAGTATTTTTTTCGTTCTTGTAGTTCGCCGCGAAAATTGCTGCGGCCATTCCGATACCTAAGATTGCGATGCCCGCAAGCGGGGTTGCGGGCAGAGCCGCGCGTTTGCCACGTCTCGACTTTCGTCGCACGGATTTTGCGCGTCCCATTGGTCTCAGATGCTTCCGCATGGGAGCTCTCCAATTGTGCGAATCGCTGGCAGCTTCAATCCTACAATGGAGTGTCGGCTACGTTTAGCGCCGTGTTCGAATCGAAAATACGGACAAGCAACCCGCGCCGAAAAATCTAGATTGGGAAAGCCCGCTTCACTTGCCCGATATCTTGTTCCACTGCTCCCGCGCGGCCGTCGAGGCGCGCCGGGTGAATGTGCCGACGACATCCCAATTGACCATCGGACGCGGTTCGCTACTGATGGCGGGTGCTGTGAGGGGGAGCGGCGCGTACATGGAATCGTGGATATAGGCGATTCCGATAGTAGCCGCGGCGCCCAGGATCATTCCGAACAATAAACGCATGACTCAAACTCCTCCCACAAAAGGCCTAGGAACCCTGCGGACAGATTGCGGCAAGACCACGATCATCCGTGGATCGTCTATTTGACAAGCGAATGACCGATAGGCAAAGGCTCGCCGTCGAGCCGGCAGCGGCTTAAAGAGCAATTTGAGCGTCAGGATGGGGTCATGAAATCAACACGTGTCATTGGCCTTATGGTCCTCGTCACGGCTGCCTTATTCAACATCATTACTTGCGCAAGTGCGCAGACCGATTTCCGTACGCTGAACTGCCAATTTCCGGGCGGTACGAGTGCCAAATTCGATAAGGATTGGGACGTCAAGGCCGCTGCGGATAAACTCAACTTAAAATTCGAGAACATCGACTTGATACAAGCGAAGGCGCGGATTGTTGGCCCGTTCGGCATGACGAATGTGCTGCTGTTTCGCGGGAATGGTTCGCTCAATTTTCTCGAAATCATGTCTGACGGAAATCAGACGTTCACGACGGTTTTTTTCAGTTTCCAACGCGAAGGCAAGCAAAAGGGCGCGGCTGTTTGGTATCCAGCCGTCCATTCGCGCCACATGATGATCGGTTCGAATCCAGTGGTTTCGCACCTGCGCGGTTTTTGCCAACCGAATTGATTTTGCGTGCTACGGATTTGCTAGTTGCGCTAGCGCAACCCGTTTCCACATATCCCATGCACGCAGATGAATGCTATCGAGAACCTGCGCGGCCTTCTCACCTTCCTCGAGATTGAGAAAATTAACAGGCCCGCCAAGCGTCTGTGTCTGTAACTGTAATCGCGCATTCACTTCGGTATAGACCGCACGGAATACTGCCATTTGAATTGTTTTTGCGACAACGACATTGCCGTGGCCGCGCATTAGCGCGACATTATTTTTACCCAAGATATTTGCAAGCGATTTTCCGAGCGCGCTGCTCGAGATCAGCATGTTGCTCATTCCAGCAAATTCGCGGATCTCGAATACAGGCACGCCACGGGCGAGGAATGAAGACATATGATAGAGCGCACGCATGGGATGATCGGTCACGCCGAAGGGGATCACGCTCGGTGAGTGGGAATGCACCACAGAGTTTACATCCGGGCGCGCGCGATAGACTTCGCCATGGATAAACCGTTCCAGAAAGTGCGTGTAATTCGTGGGGGCGCTGATCGGGTTGCTGTCGAAATCGTATTCGACGATGTCCTCAGCTTTTACGAGGGCCGGGGCAATATTGCGGCTCAACAGATAGCGCTCGGAACGACCCGGATGACGGACGCTAACGTGTCCATAGGCATCGAGCACGCCCTCATTCACGAGAATTCGATTGGCCGCAACCAGATCCTCAATGGTTTTGGAACCCACCCCTTGCGTCATCGAATAGCCTATTCATTGAAACAAACTGTGAGTTCGTTTATCAGTTGAGACAAAGACTAAGCAAGATTAGGAGAATGGCGTGACTTTTGTTGCGCGTACTTGCGCATTGCTGAAGTTTGCTTTGGCGCTGCTTTTGCCGGCAACTTCATCTTGGGCGCAAGCTTATCCTGCGAGACCCATCACCATCATCGTGCCGTTTCCAGCGGGCGGGTCGGCAGATACCCTCGCACGGATTATCGGCGCTCAATTGAGCGAGAGACTCAAGCAACCGATCGTAGTGGATAACAAACCGGGTGTTGGCGGCAATCTCGGCACCGATTTAGTCGCGAAGGCCGCTCCCGATGGCTACACACTGTTACTGACACCGAGCTCGATCGCTATTACGCCACACCTCTATAGTCATTTGACTTTTGATCCGGTTAATGATTTCGCGCCAGTCACCCTGATCGGCAATATTCCCATGGCGGTGGTAGTTAATCCGGAATTTTCTGCAAAATCCATCGCCGAGCTGATCGCGATGGCAAAAGCAAAGCCCGGAGAAATCGCTTACGCATCGGCAGGCAATGGTACAACGAATCATCTTGCGGTTGAACAGTTCAAACAAATGACGGGCATCGATCTGTTACATGTGCCGTATCGCGGCAATCCGCTGGCCGTGGTTGATGTAATTGGTGGACGGGTTCCGGTATTTTTCGACTTTGTGCTGACGGCCTTACCGCATGTACGCGAGGGCAAGGTGAGGGCGCTTGCGACGACCGGATTGAAGCGTAGCTCGGTGATGCCCGATGTGCCGACCGTCATCGAAGCCGGGGTGCCGGGCTTCGATGCTGGTACCTGGTTTGCGGTCTATGCGCCGTCGCGTACGTCTAAGACAATTGTTGATAAGCTCAATGCCGAGATCCTGGCGGCGCTGGCGATTCCCGCGGTCAAGGAACGCCTGGAAGCGCTGGGGGTCAATATCTGGGCAAAGGGACCCGATGGGTTACGTGAATTGACCGCGATGGATCTCGCAAAATGGGGGCCGATTGTGCAAAAGGCAGGCATTAAGCTCGACTGATAATGTCCGGAATATGTGCCCGCGATGCTCCCGGTGACGGTACATGACACGGGCTTTAACGCTGTGCTACAGCCTCGGTCGCTGTGAGTGACGCGGCGCAATTTCGTCCGAAAACCTCCCCATGATATCTTCAATGTCAGGCTCAACCGTCATCGGTGTGCCGAGTGATGGACATACCAAGAACCATTCCATTACCGATTTTTCCTGGAAACAGCGATCAATGTCACAACGTTTTTTTCAGAGACGTTTCGAGCGCGTGGTAGAAATACAAACTTAAGTTAGGATCTAGAAGGGCGGAGTCTTCGCGATGGAAGTGTCTGGATCCGGCGTGCAGCCCGCTGCGGAAACCGATGAGATTCATTCGGGAAGCGGTTTCTGGACTCTAGCATTGGGTTGCATTGGGGTCGTGTATGGCGACATCGGCACGAGCCCGCTCTATGCGATGCGTGAATCCATCAACGCCGCCGTCGGTGCTGATGGCCAGGTAACACGCGATGCCGTTCTTGGCGTTTTGTCGCTGATCGTATGGTCGCTGATGATCGTCGTTACAGTGAAATATGTTTTTATCCTGTTGCGAGCGGACAATAAGGGTGAGGGTGGGACGCTGTCCTTGATGGCGCTTGCACAGCGATCACTTGGAAGAACTAGCTCTACAATACTGATGCTCGGTATCGTGGGCGCAGCTCTGTTTTATGGTGATGCGATCATCACTCCAGCGATCTCGGTGCTTTCTGCAATTGAGGGGCTCAAGGTCGCAACACCTGCTTTTGACGCCTACATTTTACCCATTACATGCATTGTTCTTGCGATACTGTTTGCCGTGCAATCTCGTGGCACCGCGGCCGTTTCAGCATTTTTCGGACCGGTGATGGCGATCTGGTTTGTGGTAATTGCCGCCCCCGGATTTTTTCAGATCGCGGGCGATCCAAGCGTGCTCTTTGCTTTTAGTCCGCATTACGCGATCCATTTTATGCTTCACCATGGGATCGTCGGATTCGTAACGTTAGGTGCCGTGTTTCTTGCCGTCACGGGCGCTGAAGCGCTTTATGCGGACCTCGGTCACTTCGGAAGAAAGCCCATTCAAGCGGCATGGCTAGGGTTTGTGTTTCCAGCGCTCGTCGTGAATTACTTTGGGCAGGGTGCGCTGCTACTCTCAAATCCGAAAGCGCTCGAAAACCCATTCTTTTTGCTCTATCCGGACTGGGCGCTGATCCCGATCGTCGGGCTCGCGACCGCGGCAACCGTCATTGCGAGTCAAGCGGTGATTACTGGTGCTTACTCGCTGACACAGCAAGCAGTCCAGCTCGGATTGCTCCCCCGCCTCGATATTCGCCACACCTCGGCATCGCTAGCAGGACAAATTTATATTCCGCGAGTCAATTGGCTGTTGCTTGCGGGCGTCTTGCTGTTGGTCGGGCTCTTCCGGTCATCGAGTGCGCTAGCCTCGGCCTACGGAATTTCGGTGACTGGCACGATGGTCGTGACGACCATGATGGCTTTCATCGTGATCTCAAGAATGTGGAATTGGAGTCTGTTGGCCGCGGCACTTCTTGTCTTACCGTTCGTTATGCTTGATATGACATTCCTTGCAGCGAACCTGCTGAAGGTCGCAGAGGGCGGATGGATTTCACTGCTGGTCGGCGGTGCCATCATAATTATTATGATCACATGGCGACGCGGAGCAAATGCTCTATTTGAGAAAACGCGCAAACTCGAAGTGCCGTTGGTCGATCTTGTAAAAAATCTCGAAAAGAAACCGATACATCGTGTACCAGGTACGGCTATTTTTTTCACCGGAGACTCACAAAGCACACCAACAGCGCTACTGCATAGTCTCAAACATTATAAGGTTATGCACGAACAAAATGTCATTCTCACACTGAAGACCGAGGAGATGCCGAGGGTTGCCGCTCACGAACGCGTAACTGTGGAAGGTATCAGCAAAAGCTTTTCGCGCGTGACAATCCGCTATGGTTTCATGGAAAGTCCGAATGTGCCGAAGGCACTCGCGATGGCACGGAAACTCGGCTGGGAATTCGACATCATGAGGACATCGTTTTTCCTTTCGCGTCGTGCGCTGAAACCGGCGGCTCATTCGGGTATGCCGCGCTGGCAAGATCACCTTTTCATTGCGCTTGCACGCACGGCCAATGACGCAACAGCTTATTTTCAAATTCCATCTGAGCGAGTCGTTGAAATCGGTACCCAAGTCACGGTCTGAATTCTAAGAACGCAGCATCTGGGCCGCTTCCGAGGCCTTTCGAAGCCCATGCGAAATGCGCTAGCATTAATTATGGAGGCCATGCTTGCCAGCGTAACGGTGCCGACATGGGCCATCGTTGTCGGCGCGTTCGCTCTGCTCATGCTGTTGATGCTGTGGTTGCGGCCACGGGCAGAGGGGAGCGATCCGCTCGTCTCCTTCATGCAGCTCGCTCTTCTTCTGAGTGTTGGCGGTCTCGGTTTTGTCGGGCTTAAGCATTTTGAGAATGAAACCCGCAACAATGAAAGGAATTCGTTGGCGCTACGCGCCAGCGCTCTTTTCGCGCAGATGAGCCAGGGTGGCGCCACCTCGTGTATCGACGGATCCACTAATTTGGCGTTGCATCAAGCCTGCGAGAAACTTCTATTTTCGGAACCGCAGTGGACGACCGCGGCGCTTGCGCTGACTCGCCAGCGGCTTAGCTTCATCTCAGAAATTGTTGTGTACCCCGATAGTCGCGATTTACCTTTGCGGGATCAAATCGAAACTCTTCGGGTGGTCACCGACGCTGATCCATTCGGTTTTGTCGCACAGACGATGGTGGAGAAGGACAACTGTACGCCAGAATCGTGCGCACTTTTCAGCCTGTTACGCGATCCCTCGCATGTGCAAGAAAATCTAAAAGAAAAGAAGTTTGAAACACTGCTTGCAAAGCACTTGATTGGTGCTGCCGATCTCTCGAAAACGGATGAGAAGCGCAGGACTTCGAATGAGCAAAATGGATCAGTCAATCTTGTGATTCCTACGGTCGAGCATTCGTTGATTCAAGATTTGGCGCGCCAGCCAGTTGCCAATGAGGCTACGTTGAAAGAGCCGATGGTTGCGCCTGTTTCGAGTACTCCGAAGCCGAGGCCGAAAAACGCAAGCACTTCGGCAACACCTGCACCGACGACTTCGCCGAACTCCAACCCATCCATCCCCACGCTTGCACCGCCAGCTTCGGTCGGGCCTCGCTGATTTCCCCGGAAACCGTTCGATAACCTCTAGCGATTGCCACAAGGGCCGCTACTATTCCGCCATGTTTCGCTCGGTCCTCATTGCCAATCGCGGCGAGATCGCTGTGCGCGTCATTCGAACCGCGCGTGCGCTGGGCATGCGGACGATCGCGGTCTATTCCGACGCAGATCGCAACGCAATGCATGTAAAGCTTGCGGATGAGGCTTATTTCATCGGACCTGCTCCCGCACGTGAAAGCTATCTTGAGATCACGCGGATTATTGAGGTGGCGCGAAAAGCAAAAGTTGAGTGCATTCATCCGGGTTATGGATTTCTCTCAGAGCAGCCGGAACTTGCCGAAGGCTGCGCTGCCGTTGGGATCGTCTTCGTTGGGCCGCCGCCCGCCGCAATGCGTTCGATGGGATCGAAGAGCGAAGCAAAAGTCTTAATGCAGAAGGTTGGTGTGCCTGTCGTGCCGGGCTATCACGGGGAAAAGCAAGATACGGCATTCCTGCGTCAGAAGGCTTACGAAACGGGCTATCCGGTTTTGATCAAGGCAATCGCTGGCGGTGGCGGTAAAGGGATGCGCAAGGTCACTAAGCAAATCGATTTCGACCAAGCGCTCGCCTCATGTATGCGGGAAGCGGAATCATCCTTTGGCGATAAACGGGTATTGATTGAAAAGGTGATCGAGAATCCACGTCATATCGAGATTCAGATATTTGCCGACCGTCACGGCAATGTGGTTCACCTGTTCGAACGCGATTGTTCTGTGCAACGGCGTCATCAGAAAGTGCTTGAGGAAGCACCGGCGCCTGGAATGACCGAGCAATTGCGCGCGGCAATGACCAACGCTGCCGTGATTGCCGCGAAAACCGTCGGCTATCAAGGCGCTGGCACAGTTGAGTTCATTGCGGACGACTCAAAAGGCCTGCGAACCGATGGATATTATTTTCTTGAAATGAATACGCGGTTGCAGGTTGAGCATCCGGTCACTGAAATGGTTACTGGACTCGATCTCGTCGAATGGCAGTTTCGCACTGCATTCGGTGAAAAGCTTCCGCTTACGCAGGACCAAATAAAATTGCATGGACACGCCGTCGAAGTGCGGCTCTATGCCGAGGACCCCGAGAGACACTTTCTGCCTTCGACCGGCACGCTTTATGGTCTACGATTTCCAAAAGGGGAGGGTATACGGATCGATAACGGGATCGAGGAGGGTGGAGAGGTCACGCCTTATTACGACCCTCTAATCGCGAAATTGATCGTTCACGCGCCGACCCGAAATGAAACGCTCGATCGCTTGACCATGGCGCTGGATCAAACCCTGATTGTCGGTCCCCGCAGTAATGTCGCATTTCTGAGAACGCTCGCAAATTTGAAACCGGTACGAGATGGTAAGATCGACACCGGCTTGATCGAACGTGAGGCAGTTGCACTTGGAACATCCCCGCGCCCAACTGATTTTGCGGCGGCCGCGAAGGCGGTTGAGTCATTGGTCGCGCGTGATCAGAGGCGAATAGCAATACGCGCACAAAAGCGGTCTAACGAAAAACTTTCGCCATGGAATGCGCATGATGCGTTCGACTTCAATGGTGTGCGAGAAACGAGTTATGTATTTAGCATCGAGGGTCAACGAGTGACCGCGCGCGTGCGCTTCGACGCCGGTGGTGCGCATGCGAGCATCAATGGGCAGCGTGCTGTTGACTGCATCGTGATTGAGGCCGGCAACAATGCCATCGCATGGCATAATGGACGGCAAACAATTGTCATTCCCGAAGATGAAATTGTTATTGATGTCGAACATCTGGACACAGGTGGCATGATCTTCGCTCCGATGCACGGCAAGGTTTTATCCATCGATGTGCAGGAAGGCGATCGCGTCGAGAAAGGTCAGCGGCTTGCCGTGATTGAGGCGATGAAAATGGAGCATGCTTTGGTCTCGCCCAGCAGCGGAACGGTGTTGGAAATCGCGGTCGCGGCTGGCGATCAAGTGGCCGAGCGGGCGAAGGTAATGGTAGTTTCGACTGATACAGTCGAAAACGAAGAACAGAATAAAATTCCGGAGAGCGGATAATGCCTGGGAGCTTTAGCAAGAGTTTCCAGGGCGAGAGCTGGTGGGCAAGCAGTTGCAGGTGATCTCGCTGTGGATCGCGACCGGCTGAGGTATCAGCGCAGCATAATTTTGGAACAACCATATGGCCCTTCATCTCGTGAAGCTCTGCGTCGGAGTCTTTTCGATTAGTGAACTGAAAGAATGGATCGCGCAGAGGCTGCACAAAAAACGCGGCAAGAACCGACCGGCAGAACATATTCATATTACGCGTATGGTGCCGACGCGTAAGGATGAAATTCTCGCCGGCGGTTCGCTTTATTGGGTCATTCGTGGTGAGATAGCTTGCCGCGAGAAGCTCGTCGATATTCGCCCGTTTGTCGATAAGGACGGGATCAAACGTTGCCGACTGGTGATGGATGGAAAAGTGGTACCTGTTGTGCCGAAACCGCGCGGACCGTTTCAGGGCTGGCGCTATTTGTCGGCCCAGGAGGCACCTCAGGATCTTGATAAAAGCGGAAAGGGACTCATAGAACTGCCCGAAAATCTCAGACGGGAGCTACGCGAACTCGGACTGCTTTGATGGCTGTTAGAGAATTTGCGGCAATCGAATTGTGGTCTTTCGGAGAGCTCAAAAAAAGCACGAGTTGTGCCGTAATCCTGAAGTCATTGCTTATTTTTGGCTAGTTTGATCGGCACGCTAATATTGTCGATTAATCGAGTGGTTCCAATTTTAGCGGCGATGAGTAACCGGATTGGGCCTTCGATTGCATATTTGAGAGGCGCAAGCGTTTCGGCGTTTCGCGCATCCAGATAGTCGACTGCAAAACCAGCGCTTTCAATTTTCGACTTGCCCTTCGCGACCGCGCCCGCGATGCGCTCGCCTTTGGCGATGGCCGCTGCAATGTCTTTCAGCGTGCGGTAGAGCGTTGGGGCCGCCTCGCGTTCTGCGGGCGATAAATAGATATTGCGCGAGGAGAGGGCGAGGCCGTCTTTCTCGCGTACAATTGGTCCGCCGACGATTTTGACTGGCAAATCAAGGTCGCGCGTCATGCGTTTGATCACAAGGAGTTGCTGATAATCTTTCTCCCCAAAAATGGCGATGTCGGGCATGACTTCAACCAGAAGTTTGGCCACGACTGTTGCTACGCCTTCGAAGAAATGCGGCCGGAATTTGTCTTCTAAACCGGCAAGGGCGGGTCCCTTAGGCGAGATCCGGGTTGCGAAACCTTCCGGATAAATTTCTTTGATATCGGGTGCGAATAGGAGGTCAATTTTTTCGCGACGCAATGCTGCGATATCGGCCTTCCAGGTGCGTGGATAGCGGCCGAAATCCTCGTTCGGAGCGAACTGGGTTGGATTAACGAAGATTGAGGCCGCTACGAGGCCAGCCCGTTTGTGGGCAAGCCGCACCAATGAAATATGGCCGTCATGAAGTGCCCCCATAGTAGGCACTAAGGCCAGCGTCCGACGGCGGCGGCCTCGCAGTGTGGCAACTGCCGCGCGCAGCGCCTTTACCGTGCGAACGATGCGCGGCCCCGAGGCCATTCCCGCCTCCAATTGCTTGTGGTCCGGGAGATGAGGAAGTCTAACAGACGCGTATGGGTGCGCAAAGCGATGAGAGCAGTCACCGAAGATGACGAAAGGCGTCACAGAGTCGGTCCATAAGACGATTTCTGCTTGACGTCTTGCGAATACAATTTGCACAATGATCGAAGAGCCCTTTGGGCTCAGGGTTAGTAGAATGCGTATCGAAAGTCAGGCGTTTTTGAACGCTACAGGCAAGGCGAGGTCCATTCGGTCGTCGCACGTTATCGTGCTCGCCAACGAAAAGGGCGGCTCCGGCAAAACGACGACGGCGATGCATGTCATTGTTGCGCTGTTGAAAGCAGGCCAGCGCGTTGCTGCGATTGACATCGACAGCCGTCAGAAAAGTCTATCGCGTTACATCACAAATCGGAAAGCTTGGGCCAAGAAAACCGGTGCTCTGCTTGAGATACCCGACCATTATGTGATCGATCGCGCAAATACGCGTAGTGTCGATGAAAACGAGGCTGCCGAATTTGCTGGCTTTGCTGCAGCGATTACCGCGATCGAGAACACACACGATTTCGTCGTGATCGATACTCCCGCTTCTGACAGTTATTTGATGCGACTTGCGCACGCGATGGCCGACACGTTGATAACGCCATTGAATGACAGTTATGTCGATTTCGACGTGTTCGCGAGCGTAGATCCTGAAAGCTTCGAGGTGACCGGCACCAGCCATTACTCTGAAATGGTTCGTGACGCGCGCCGCCAGCGTCGACTCGTTGAGGATAATGATACTGATTGGGTGGTAATGCGAAACCGTATGGGGCAGCTCGAAACTCGCAACGGCCGCAATATCGCCGAAGGCCTGCAAGATCTCTCCCGGCGTATGTCATTCCGGCAAGCAGATGGTTTCACTGAACGCGTTGTCTATCGCGAGATGTTTCCTCGCGGTTTAACCGTGCTGGATACGCTGTCCGAGCGGACACTTGGGGTAAAGCCAACGCAATCCCATCACGTCGCGAATGAAGAAGTGACCAAATTCTTCAATACGCTTCGACTTCCAATCGACGAACGCGGCAAGCGACGTGCCGTCGCACGAGCAGAGTGGTTTCGTTCCTCCCGCCGCCCGCTTGACGGCAGTGAACTGATCGCGGAATAACGCGTGAGGAGGTCGCTTGCTTGCGGCCGCAAATGCCCCAATCTGATTGATGAAGACCTGCGGGTAAGCCGGTCTGATCAGGATTTATCGGATGGCCAAAGACGACGATAGCTCGCGGCCTCTTGCGACTAAAGCAGAACAGGCGGCGGCGAATCCCGCTTCGGGGCGGGAAGAAATCGACGCGTTTCTTGCGCGCGCTCGTGCCGTCGGCCCGCGTGTCGACGGAAAACGCGGGCGGCTCGTTTTCGCATTAGACGCCACGATGAGCCGTCAGCCGACCTGGGATCTCGCCTGCGGACTGCAATCCGAAATGTTCGATGAGGCAGCCGCGATCGGTGGCCTCGACGTGCAACTTATTTATTACCGCGGTATCTCCGAATGCGCGGCTTCGAAATGGGTCTCCGATCCGAAGCGTCTTGCCGGACTGATGGAGAAAATTAATTGTCGCGGCGGCCATACGCAAATTGGCCGTGTACTGGAGCATGTACGCAAAGAAACCAAGGCGCAGAAAGTTAATGCGCTTGTTTTCGTTGGCGACTGCATGGAAGAAGGTGTTGATGATATTTGCGCGACGGCAGGCGAGCTCGGCCTGCTCGGGGTGCCCGCTTTCATGTTTCAGGAGGGCAATGATCCAATTGCCGAGCGTGCATACAAGGAGATTGCTCGGCTTACGAACGGTGCCTGGTGTCCATTCGATGCAGGTGCAGCTCATCAGTTACGCGAGCTGTTGCGTGCGGCGGCAGCGTTTGCGGCCGGTGGACGTATGGCGCTTGCCGATCTCTCCAAGCGGCGAGGCGGTGACCGAGCCATGCGACTTCTTGGCCAAATGAGGAAGTAATATGGCGACACTTCTGCTCGGTGCCGCCCTATTGGTTTTTGTGCTCTATACGATGCGCTTGCTTGTGAACGCTGATCCGCATTTGCTAGTGAAAAACTTTCGCCGCGGAGGTGGCGTCGCGGCACTTGCCGGAGCAGCTGCTCTCACTGCCACCGGTCGTTTCGCGATGGCAATTCCACTCGGATTCTTAGGATTGGGGCTGCTCGATTTGCTACCGAGACCAGCGAGCTTTGGTGCGCGGACGCAGCGCTCGAGCGGACAGACGTCGAATGTGCGGTCAAGCGCGATCGAGATGGAGCTTGATCACGACAGTGGCGACATGCGTGGTAGATTTATCGCGGGAAAATATGCGGGTGTGACCTTGGGAGCGTTAGATCTCGACGCGCTCATATCCGTCCTGCCAGAGCTCGACGAAGAGAGCCGCGCATTACTCGAAGCTTATCTGGATCGCCGGGACGCCGCTTGGCGTGAGCACGTCCAGGAAGACTCGGGTCTTGGGGCGAGCGAGCCGACGCGCAAGGGCCCGATGTCCGAGGAAGAGGCGCGTCAGATCCTCGGGGTCGAACCAGGTGCGAGCGCGGTCGAGATAAGTCGGGCGCACCGGACGCTGATCAAGAAGCTCCACCCCGACCAGGGTGGGTCGACGTATCTCGCGGCTCGTGTCAACGAGGCGAAGGAAGTCCTTCTTCGTAGCCATCACTAACTCCAACACAACAAAACGGGTTACGACACTTCCCTGTTTTCTTAGTTTTTTACCGGTATGCACGCAAAGTCATTTCGCTTCAGCGCGTCGCAAGCTTTTCTGGCGTCTGCCTCATCATGAAAACCAGCAAAACGGGCGCGGAAATATTCCACTGAGCCTTTGAAAGTTTTCTCGGTGTACGATTGAACATTCGACAGCATGCCGCCGAGTTTGGCGCGAGCAGATTGCAATTTGGTTTGCGCTTCAGCTTCGCCCGTGTAGGCGCCGATCTGAATATGCCAACCAGCACGTGCGGCAGTTGTTAGAATTGGTTTATCGGCCGCGGGAGGTATTGCCATCGTCGTCTGGGTGCGCGTCGAAGTGGAAGGGGGTTCGAGCGGCATCGGCGCGACTGGACCCACAGTTGCGACGACCATGGTCGTCTGCGCCAGTGGCGGTGAGGGCAAGGCGGATTTTGGTTCCGAAGCCGGAGGGACGGCTGGCGCTGCTTCCGGGAGATGAATTGGCAAGGCGCCCAATTGAGAAATTGGTGAGGGAGCAACGGCGTTCGCGGCATAAGCCGTGACCTGCAGCGGTTGAGGAGGACCGGCAGTCACATCTCCAAACGGGCCCATTGTCAGTGTGCCGAGCACCCCACTATTAGGCTCGATCGCGATGATCCGAGTCTCACTCTCTTTCTTCAGGGCCACGGTCCGCACTCGACTTGGCTTGATCGGTTCGCGTGAACCGGGCGCAGGTCGCGGTGTGGGAACAGTGGCGAGGCGAATGGGTGCAGCAGGTACTTCCGCCATTAAGGGGGCCACGCGTTCGCCGGCATAAGCCTTGGGAAGATAATGGTCGAGCAACTCGCGCATGTGTTCGTCGCGTGCTTGAGCGCTGCGGCCGCCGAGCACTACAGCCACAAGCGAGCGGTTATTTTTTTTGAGACTGGTGACAAGATTGAAACCGGAGGCGCGTGTGTAACCCGTCTTGATGCCGTCGACGCCGTCGCGGTTGATCAAGCGGTTATGATTGGCAATCTGCGAGCCGCGCCAAATGAAGGTTTTAAGCGAGAAGAAACGATAGAGCCGCGGAAAGCGATCCTGGATTGCGCGACCGAGAATAGAAAGATCACGCGCGGTGGTGATCTGTTCCTTGTCGGGAAGACCGGACGCATTGCGGAACGTGGTGTTGATCATGCCAAGTGCGCGAGCTTTGCGCGTCATATTGGCGGCGAAAACTTCCTCACTTCCGGAAATGGCCTCACCGATCGCACAGGCGACGTCATTCGCGGACCGCGTCACGATTGCCTTGATGGCATCTTCCACTTCAATTTTTTCGCCGGCATCAAGATCGAGTTTGGAGGGTGCTTGATCAGCAGCTTTCGCGGAAATCGTGATTTTCGAATCGAGATTGATGCGTCCGGCTTCGATTTGCTCGAACAGCATGTAGAGTGTCATGATCTTGGTGAGGGAGGCCGGATGCCGCGGCTTGTCGGCATTGGTCTCCTCGAGAATTTTTCCAGTTTTGGCGTCAACAACGATCGAGGCAAAGCCCTCGCGCCAGCCGGCTTCGGATTGAGAACTGGAATCTGAATTGCGGCCATTGTCGCGATGTCGACGTGAGCGTGCGTCGGCGTCAAAAGTTGTAAACAGAAAAGCGGCCACGGTGATGGTGGCAATCGTGCCTGCATAACGCGAACAACGCGGCGCTCCCCGACGCATACGCAACATCTTCGAACCTGCAACTCCTGCCGGACCACTAGGGCAGTCCAACCGCGTTACGCGAATATCCCTTCCGGGACGGTCTCACGGTGGCTGCCAAAATGGGCATCCACAGGTCAAAAATAGGGAGTTTGCCCTTAGAAAAGCGTTAAGCGACCAGGGCTTTAGCCGAAAGGCGCGAGAATATGATGCTGCATTGCAAAATTTTAATTGACTTCTATGGTGCACTGCACTATATGAAAAAAATAGAAGTGCACGGACATGCTCTTCTTTCGAACAACCCCCTTAGAGCCGCTGCCGGAGGTCCGATGCCGGCACGAATGGAGAGGAACATGATTCAAAACTTCGAAGATCTGCAGAAGATTGGCAAAGAAAATACCGACCTGGCGATGAAAAGCTTCAACATGGTGTCGAAGGGCGTGCAAGCTATCGCCGTTGAAATGGCCGATTATCAGAAGAAATCGTTCGAACAGGGCACCGCTGCCTTGGAGAAGCTTTTTGGGGCGAAGACCCTCGATAAGGCCATTGAGACCCAGACCGAGTTTTTCAAGACGGCTTATGAAGGCTTTGTTGCTGAATCGAAGAAGATCGGCGAACTCTATGCTGATCTTGCGAAAGAGACCTACAAGCCGATCGAAGGCGCGATCGCGAAGGTTAAGTAAAGCACATCGAATTCAGTTTGCGTGAAAACGTTGGCCCGGCCTGATGCCGGGCCTTTGTTTTTTGCGAAACCCAAAAAAGAGTGCGAGTTATTAGCGTGGCTCGCCGCGAATTCAAATTTCTCATCGTTGATCCTGAGCTCTGATCCATCTCCGCTATGGGCTGGGTCGGTTTCGGTCGTATCGCTGCGTTTGATTGCCGCCGTGCTATCGGATCGACTGAATAAATCCGGCGACCTAGAAGGCTCACCTTGCTGAATTTCACGGATTTTTGTGTGTCGTGATCGAGTTCATTGCATCGACCGGCGATTAAAAAAAAGCCCGGCGTGATGGCCGGGCTTTTTTATTACATATGGAAATTTTAGCCTGCGCGAAACTCACAGGGAGAGGTGTATATTCGCCAGCGCCGTTCCGATTTGATTGAATGTTGTCACAATTTGAGTTGAGGACGTGAGCAAGAAGAATTTGCTCGGATCGGTCGCGCAATTCTGTAACAACGTAGATGTCGGATCACCGCCAGTATTGACCTGCACTGTGTAGATGGTGACGCCGGTGGCCTTGATATTCGCGCAGGTGCCGAGATTATTGTATAACATCCGACTGTCGACGGCCGTGGAGGTGGTGGAACCGTCACCGTACCAACGATCATATGTATTCAGGCCGTCGCTCAGAAGAATGATGACGTCATTGTACTGGTAATTCGGATCCTTTGCTGGTGATGTGAGCGGCCCGCCGCCCACCAGTGACTGCCATCCCCAGACGAGACCGACGGGCTGATTGGTGGCGCCGTTCGGGGTCATTTGGGAGACCAAAGTTTTCAGCGCAGACCAGTTGTAGCTGAGCCCCATCATTTGCAGTGGGCAATAGGTTCCGCCGGAAATCACACCCTGATCAGCTGGGAACAACGTCGCAGTATTGCCGGCGACCGGGAGGTCGACTTTCTGATCGTACCCGCTCTGACCCGTGGTTCCGGGCGCAGCGCCACCTGTTGAGAGTGGAGGGCCGCGGTCGGTCACGCAGCCATTCCAGGTCGTGTGGCTAGCGGGGGTCCAGGTTCCTTGATTCCAAGTTGCCGCGGTCCACGTCGCTGGGGTCCAAGTGTCTGCGGTCCAGGTGAATCCGTTCGACGTGCATGTGGTCTGAGTCGTATATTTTGATTTGCTGCAAGTCCCGTTCGCCACGCAGGTGCTCTGGGTTGTATAAGTTGATTTACTACAAGTCCCCGCCGCCACGCAGGTGCTTTGGGTTGTGTAGCCCGATTTACTGCAGGTCCCCGCCGCCACGCAGGTGCTCTGCGTTGTGTAGCCCGATAGACTGCAAGTGTACGTCGCGGTGCACAAGCTCTTCATGCTCTGCGAGCTGTGCGGGGTTGGTGTACCCGATACAGTTAAACTGCATGTTCCGTTGTTCGCATCCCAATCGGTCCAGTCGAGCCAGCTTGCAGAGTAATTGCTTGAGCCGACATTGACGTCATTAACGAACGGAATAATTGAAATATAGACATCGCCGGGAGTCACCGACACGCCTTGAAGCTGGGTGATCAGGTTCGTGGTAGCAGTCTGTAGAGCCGTGATCTTGCCAGACGCCGACATCGATCCGGTATTGTCGAGCACCAGGGCAACGCGGAGCCTGGAATTTCCATACGATATTTGATTAGTGGCATTGATGGGTATGGTTGGCGCAAGCCCAAGTGGCTCCAGCACGGTTGCAAGCCGAAGCTTGTACGTCGCAGTGATAGCAAGATTGATCTTGCCGGTTGTAGTGTCCGCTGAAACGGTAAAATTGTCTTGGCTGAACGTGAGCGGCACGTTTCCCAGATTGGCATTGAAAATTTGCCAGCCGTTCGTGTTGAGCTGGTTTTGCGTGAGGGGCATCATCTTGGAGAGCGCGAGCCCCGTGTTGTCGAGCGCGGCTAGTAATTTTGTGCGGTTCGAGTTCGCATAACTATAGTCGAGTGCTGCGCCCATGGCGCCGAAAATAGGAAGGATCGCAAGCCCGAATAGGATCGCGATATTGCCGCTCCGGTCGGACCCAAAACGATGCAGCTTCGATAGCAATCGGCGCATAGCCTGCTCCAATACATCTTGAAGCAAGGACGATGGCATTCGGATTCTAACGAATTCTTGCGCGAAAGCTCTATTTTTAGGGGTTTCGCCCACCGATAACTGCCTCTACGTGCGGCATAGTTAAGGAACTGCTGCGCAGATCGGCGAATGAACGCTTATTCGTGCCGAACTGGCAGATCTGTGATCATGGCAGCGGCTTTTTACCTAACAGCGGGAGAATTAGCCTCTTACTTAAAAATGAGAGATTTAGCTGCAGTAAGATCTCACTGCGACAAATGCAGGTTCGCCAAAGCCGTTCCGATCTGATCAAAGGTGGTTACGATCTCGTTGGCCGACGTTAGCATAAAAAACATGCCCGGATTGCTCGCGCAATTTTGCAGCAGCGTGGATGTCGGATCACCGCCAGTATTCACCTGCACAGTGTAGACTTGAATGCCGGCATCCTTGATGTTCTTGCATGTGCCGGAGATCGTGCCATTGTTATTATAATACATCCGACTGTCGACGTCTGTGGATGTGTTAGACCCATCACCATACCAGCGGTCTTGCGTATTCAGGCCGTCACTCAGCAGAATGATGACTTGGTTGTACTGATAATTCGGGTCAAACGCCGGTGCGGTGAGCGGCCCGCCGCCCACCAGCGACTGCCATCCCCAGACGAGGCCAATGGGTTGGTTGGTGCTGCCATTCGGGGTCATTTGACTGACCAAGTTTTTCAACGCAGCCCAGTCATAGCTTAACCCCATCATTGCAAGCGTGCAGTAGGCGTACTGATCAGCGGGGAACAAAGTCGCTCGATTGCCGCCTTGCACTGGGAGGTCAACTTTCTGGTCGTATCCGATCTGACCAGTCGTTCCTGGCGCGATATCGGTGCCGCGGTCGGTCACGCAGCCGTTCCAGGTGTTGTGGTTATTGGCAGTCCAAATCTTGTTATGCGATGTGCAGCCGCTCTGTGTCGTATAATTATGGTTGCTGCAGGTGCCATTGATTGAATTCCAGTCGGTCCAGTCGATCCAGGTTTGCGAATAATTGCTGGCGCCGATATTAACGTCCCTGCTGAATGGAATGATCGATATATAGACGTCACCATTCGTCGTCGAAACGCCCTGAAGCGTAGTGATCAGGTTCGTGGTGGCGGTCTGGAGCGCGCCGATCTTGCCGGACTGCGACATCGATCCAGTGTTGTCGAGAACCAGTGCGACACGCAATCTGGTATTCCCCCATACCACTTTCGTCTTTGACGTTAGCGGGATGGTCAACGGCATATATTTACTGAGAACACTTGCCATGCGGATAGGATACTGAGCGTTGATCTGCACCGAGAGCGTGTTCGTGGTCGGTGTGATGATGAGATCGGCTTGATTGATTGTGAGCGGAGTTGTGCCAAGATTTGCCTTGAAAATTTTCCAGCCACTGTCGTTAAGCTGTGTCTGTGAAAGCGGCATCATTTTTGAGAGCGCGAGTGCCGTGTTATCGAGCGCGGCCTGCATGGCGGTGCGGCCCGCATTGGCAAAGCTGTAATCGAGCGCGACACCCATCGCTCCCACGACGGGAATAACGGCTAGACCGAACAGAATTGCGATATTGCCACCGTGATCCGAGGCGAAACGGCGGAAGATCGACAAGCCGCGCATACTCGTCTCCATGATGCTCGACAATGTGCGGAGCGTGCGGTGGCCTTCTTGCCTAAACCTTGCCGAGATCGACGAGATTCGGGGGTATCAGCCGGCAATCTCGCTTAACGTTAAAGGCGACCTTGCTGGACCGTTAGAAATCACCATATTTTTGCGGTGGTCCGAATTCCTCCTCTGGCCTATTATTGTAAAATTATTTGCTACACCGCAATTCAAGGGGCCTCCGGGCCCGCCGGACCAGGGGTATTCGGACATAATGCAATCGAATAATCGGAAGCTTTTTGAGTTACAGACCTCGGTGCCATCGCCGCGTCTGGGCGGGAGTGGCGGCAACCGCAAACGCCCTGGCGACGGAGGCACAGGCACGGCAGTTATCACGCGAACGAAACCGCAAACGAAACGACCGAATCTGTACCGCGTGCTGTTGTTGAACGACGATTACACTCCCATGGAATTCGTCGTCCAGGTCCTTGAAAGGTTTTTCGGCAAAGATCGCGAAGATGCCACAAGAATCATGCTTCATGTGCATCAGCATGGAGTAGGCGAGTGCGGTATCTATACTTATGAAGTCGCGGAAACTAAGGTTACGCAAGTGATGGACTTCTCTCGCAAGCACCAGCATCCTCTGCAATGCGTGATGGAAAAGAAATGAGTCGGGTGGAATTAAAGAGGAATTGAATGCCGACCTTTTCGCGTAATTTGGAGCAATCTCTACACCGCGCGCTCGCGCTCGCGAATGATCGTCATCATGAGTATGCAACTCTCGAACACTTATTGCTGTCACTGATCGAGGATCAGGACGCTGCCGCAGTGATGCGCGCCTGCAACGTCGATCTTGAAAAGCTCAAACGCAATCTGGTCGATTACATCGATGGGGAACTCGACAATCTTGTTATGGAAGGCGACGATGATTCGAAACCCACCGCGGGCTTCCAACGCGTGATCCAACGCGCGGTGATCCATGTGCAATCTTCGGGTCGCGAAGAAGTGACTGGCGCGAATGTTTTGGTTGCTATCTTCGCTGAGCGCGAGAGTCATGCTGCTTATTTCTTGCAAGAACAGGACATGACGCGCTATGACGCCGTGAATTATATCAGCCATGGAATCGCGAAGCGCCCCGGCATGACGGAATCGAAACCGGTACGCGGCGCTGAGGACGACACCGATACGAAGACGGGCGACGAGGGAAAAAAGAAAACCGACGCACTCGAGGCCTATTGCGTCAATCTCAATAAAAAAGCGCGAGACGGCAAGATCGATCCACTGATCGGCCGCGAGGCGGAGCTTTCGCGTACGATCCAGGTACTGTGCCGGCGGCAGAAAAATAATCCGCTGTTCGTAGGCGAGCCGGGTGTGGGCAAAACGGCAATCGCGGAAGGTCTTGCGCGACGGATCGTCAACGGTGAAGTGCCTGATGTATTGAAAACGTCGACCGTTTTCTCGCTCGACATGGGGTCGTTGGTCGCGGGCACGCGCTATCGTGGCGATTTCGAAGAGCGCTTGAAGCAGGTCATCAAGGAACTGGAAGCGTACCCAAATTCGATCGTATTTATCGACGAGATTCACACGGTAATCGGTGCCGGGGCAACCTCAGGTGGCGCTATGGATGCGTCCAATCTGCTGAAGCCGGCGCTCGCATCGGGATCGCTGCGCTGTATCGGCTCGACGACCTATAAGGAGTATCGCCAATATTTCGAGAAGGATCGGGCGCTCGTGCGCCGGTTCCAGAAGATCGACGTGAACGAGCCATCGGTTGATGACGCGATCGAGATTCTCAAGGGGCTCAAGCCTTATTTCGAGGACTTCCATCATCTGAAATATACGAACGAAGCGATCAAGGGCGCCGTCGATCTTTCGGTGCGCTATATCCATGATCGTAAACTGCCGGACAAAGCCATTGATGTGATTGACGAGTCGGGCGCCGCGCAAATGCTGCTTCCGGAAGCAAAGCGCAAAAAAACGATCGGCATTAAGGAAATCGAGGCAACGGTCGCGACGATGGCGCGCGTCCCACCCAAGACCGTTTCCAAGGATGACGCCGAGGTGCTCTCGAATCTCGAAACGACGCTGAAACAAGTGGTCTACGGGCAGGACAAGGCGATCACTTCGCTTACGTCAGCGATCAAGCTCGCGCGAGCCGGATTGCGTGAGCCGGAAAAACCGATTGGCTGTTATCTGTTCTCAGGCCCGACCGGGGTTGGCAAGACCGAAGTGGCGAAGCAGCTCGCGGTGTCGCTCGGTGTGCCGATCCATCGCTTCGACATGTCCGAATACATGGAGCGCCATACTGTTTCGCGATTGATCGGCGCACCGCCCGGCTATGTCGGATTCGATCAGGGCGGCTTACTCACCGATAGCGTGGATCAGACGCCGCACTGCGTATTACTGCTTGATGAAATCGAGAAAGCGCACCCAGATCTATTCAATATTCTTTTGCAGGTCATGGATCATGGCAAGCTCACCGATCACAACGGCAAGCAGATCGATTTCCGCAATGTGGTGCTGATCATGACCACGAACGCGGGCGCATCTGACATGGCGAAGTCCGCTTACGGTTTCACACGCACGAAACGGGAAGGGGACGATATCGAGGCAATTAATCGTATGTTCACGCCGGAATTCCGGAATAGGCTCGATGCCACCATTACGTTCGGCCATTTGCCTCCGGAAGTAATCGCCAAGGTGGTCGAGAAGTTCATAATGCAGCTTGAAGCGCAACTTGCGGATCGTGACGTCACCATCGAGCTTTCGGAAGAGGCGCGTGCGTGGCTCGTGATGCATGGTTACGATGAACAGATGGGTGCGCGACCCATGGCGCGCGTGATTCAGGAAAAGGTGAAGCAGCCACTCGCCGATGAAGTGCTCTTCGGCCGACTGAGGAATGGCGGTCATGTGCGCGTAATCCTGAAGAAAGATGAGAATGGCGCCGACGCTCTCGGCTTTGAATATCCTGAAGGCCCTGTGAAGCCGAAGGCCGAAGTTGAGGAAGAGGAGGCCAAGCGCGTGCCGAAAGCGAAAAAGCCGAGCGGCGGTTCATCCGGTTCATCCGGTTCCTCTGGAGGCCCAATGCCCCCCAAACCGCCGCGCAGCCCGGTCCCGAAAGTGCCGCTCGTCAAGGCGTGAAGCGACTTCAGTTCTGTCTAGAGAAGCCGCCAGCCGCGTCGGGTTTTTTTGTTTGCCAGCCTCGACCTTTATGCCGAGGTTTTTATTTTCGACCTGCAACATCGCGCTGCATAGGTGCGCGCAAAGTTCTAGCGGACTTGCTAATAGACCGCCGTGTCTGAATCCGACGTGTCCATTCTCCCAGATCCAACAAGCCAGCCCGCGCTAAGCGCTCGGCAGTGGTATTTGCGCGGGCTGTGGGCCGGCATTACATCGGTTCAGGGAATTGTGCTCTTCGCATCCTATATTGGCTTTGGGGGGCTTTGCGCCGACAGTGGCGTGCCATTGGGTGCCGCCGCATTTTCGACTTTTCTGATTGCGGCGCTGCCTTCGCAGCTGTTGCTTGTCGGTGGCTATACGTCCGGGACCGCTGCGCTTGTGATTGCGCTCGCTGTGCTGCTGTCAGCAGCGAGGCTTCTGCCGTCGGTTGTGACGTTACTGCCTTTGCTGCGTGGTCGCGGCCGGTTTTGGGTGCAGCTATTCGCGTCGCATTTCGTGGCGGTAACGGTGTGGGTCGAAAGCCAGCGATTGCTGCCATCGCTCGCACGCGAGGCGCGGCTGCCGTTCTATTTCGGGCTTGTCACGCTGTTCAACATGAGTTGCGTTATCGCCACCGTTCTCGGATTTTTCCTGTCGGGCCAATTACCGCGCGCGCTTGCGATCGGGCTGACTTTTCTCACACCGATTTCGTTTTTGCTCGCGCTGACGCGCAATTCGCGTGACCTAGTCGATTATCTATCCCTTGCCCTCGGCCTTGTGCTGGCGCCGGTGTTCGTCGAATTCGGTGGCAGGCTCGACATCCTTTGGACTGGACTCGTAGGAGGAGCGGCCGCATGGCTCATTCATCGCTTTCGCAAAATGAAGAGGGCAACATGAATACGCTGATTGGCAGCGGGCTTTGGCCCTATCTGCTTGTCATCTTCGCTGGTTTTCTGCCGACCGATATCTGGCGCTGGCTCGCCGTGATTTTTGCACGCAGGCTCGACGACGACAGTGAGCTGATGGTTTTTGTGCGCGCCGTCGCAACCGCGATGGTTGCGGGTGTGATCACGCGGCTCGTGTTGTTTCCTACCGGCGATCTTATATCGATACCGCTTATGATCCGCGTCGGCGCCGTGGCGGGAGGATTTATCGTCTATTTCCTCGCGCGACGCTCGACCTTAATCGGCGTGATCGGAGGCGAAGCGATTATGATCGCCGGAGCTTATTTCAACGTCGCCCCATGACTGGCACTTACTTCTTGTCGAGCGCGGCTCTCATCTTTTTCGCGTGAGCTTCCAGTACTTCCGGGTTTTCTTTTGCACTTGCCGGCGGCTTTAAAGCAACGCCCGTATGTCGCGGGATCACATGCACATGGAGGTGAAACACGACTTGTCCACCGGCCGCTTCGTTGAATTGCTGCACCGTAATGCCGTCGGCGCTGAAGACTTTCATGCTGGCTTGCGCCACTCGCTGCGCGACCTTCATCACATAGGCGAGATCGTCGGGTGGCACGTCGAGAATGTTGCGCGCCTGATGCTTCGGGAGCACCAGCGTGTGGCCCGGGGCGCGCGGCATAATATCGAGAAAAGCAATTGCGCGGTCGTCCTCATAAACCTTATAGGCAGGGAGATCGCCGCGCAGGATTTTGGCAAAGATATTGTTTGGGTCATAGGCGCTCATGGCTCGTTTCCTCGATTGCTTTTCTGACTATAAATCTTTCGTGGCTGCTCAAAAATCGGGTTCTTCGCGCCGAAATGGGGTCAACGCTGATAGCTCCTTCGCCTCGGCAGCGACATAGGCGCGCTCCCTCTCGAGATATTCTGCGACTGCGCGGCGAAGCGAAGAATTCGCAATGAAGTGCGCGGAATAGGTCGTCACCGGTTGATAACCGCGTGTAAGCTTGTGCGCACCTTGGGCCCCAGCCTCCACGACTTTCAGGCCGCGTTCGATCGCATATTCGATAGCCTGATAGTAGCAAACTTCGAAATGCAGGAAGGGGCGGGGCTCTGTCATCCCCCAATAGCGACCGTAGATTGATTGATCGCCTAAAAAGTTTAACGCGCCAGCGATGAATCGACCTGCACGCTTTGCCATGATTAGCACGATCCGGTTGCGCATGCGCTCGCCGACGATCGAGAAGAACTTGCGGTTAAGATAGGGGGTACCCCATTTGCGAGAACCGGTGTCCATATAGAACTTGTAGAATGCATCCCAGGCGGTCTCAGTTAGATCGGCATTCGATAATCGGAGAATTTCTACGCCCTCTTTTAGCGCCTCCCTCCGTTCACGAAGAATCATTTTGCGTTTGCGTGAGGAAAGCACAGACAGAAAGTCGGCGAATGTCTGGTAACCCTTGTTGATCCAATGGAATTGACGGTCAGTGCGCGCCAGTAGACCCAGTCCCGTCAAATATTTCCATTCGGATTCGAGTGGGAAAGTTACATGTAAAGACGAAGCTTTTTCTCGCTTCACTAGCTGTAGACCCGCAGCCACGAGAGCCTCGCGTGCAGCATCAGCGGACGGACCAGGACGGACCAGCAGGCGGGGGCCAGTGACTGGCGTGAAAGGCACCGCAATTTGAAGTTTTGGATAATAGTGACCGCCAGCACTCTCAAAGGCTTCGGCCCAGCCGTGATCGAAGACATACTCGCCGCGTGAATGGTTCTTTAAATACACGGGCTGGGCTGCGAGTACGGAGCCATTTTCATCCTCGACGAGCAAATGACGGCCAAGCCAGCCGGTACGTGCGGTGGCGGCGCCCGATTCCTCTAGGGAGCTCAAAAAATCATAGGTTATGAATGGGTTCGAAGAGTCTTGTTCGGAAATTGATTCTACTTGTCCTGACTTTGATTGAACCTTCCGAGGCCAAGCTGAAATGCAATCACTTTTGCTGGTGGTATCTTTTTCCGTTTCCGATTTCTCGAGTCTTCTCAAGTCACTCCTTTCCCCGTTTGAAGTTTGGATTCCAGTTGGTACTGCGCGGGCACACGCATCCCAGATCTCGGCAGGGATGGACCGGATCGAAGATTCGACGCGAACACGGAGGGTGAGACCAATCATTCGAGCTAGTTTAAGGCCGAAAGCCCTCAAAGATCATCTGATTTGCCCACCAACGAGCACGTCTACGCTCGGCTTCGGTGCGTACAGTCCATGTGAGCAGGGGCTTGCCAAGGATGAAGCGCGCAAACAACGGAGCTAAGGCCGGCAAGTCCTTCAATGCATAGGCGATGAAATCGGGCTTGGTCTGGGTGATGTGAGTGAGATTTCTGAGCCCGAATTTCTGCATTTGGGTCGCGCTTGACCAATCTGGATCGTCATAATCATGTTCAGCAATGATGCCGCGCGGCAAATCCGGTGCAATCAGCCTCAACGCACGCACGAACCAGGGATCGAAGCTCATCAAGGCACAAGGACCAGAATAGTGCGCCAAAATTGACGCAACGCGTTCGACTAATTTGGTTTCGCCATTCCATTGGCTTTTAAGTTCCAGAAAAACCGGTGTACGGCCAGCGATGCAGGCAAGAAATTCGTGTAAGCTAGGGATGTAAGATGCTGATTCTCGAAAAGAAGTTGCTCGCAAATCGGCGGCGGTTTTCGCGCGTATTGATCCACTTGCGAGCGTTAGACGATCGAGAGTATCGTCATGAAAGACGACGACTTCGTCGTCGGCGGTTAGCTGCAGGTCGCATTCGATTGCATATTTTGCGCTCGCGGCTGCGTCCGCCGCCTCAATAGTGTTTTCCATGATGGGACCACCATGCAGTCCGCGATGCGCGATCGGCCTTCCCGTAAGCCAGTCTGGTGACGAAGTCACTCTTAATCGACCTCGAACAGCGCGTCGACCTCGACAGAGGCACCAAAGGGCAGCTCGGCGACGCCGACGGTCGTGCGGGTATGACGGCCCGCTTCTCCCAATACCGCGACCATGAGATCGGAAGCTCCATTCATCACTCTGGGAAGTTCACCGAAAGTCGGCACCGCGTTGATGAATCCTCCAAGCCGCACACAGCGGTGAATACGATCAAGGTTACCGCCCAGTGCGGCTTTCGCCTGTGCTAATAAATTGATCGCGCAAATTCGCGCCGCTTCTTGGCCCTTTTCAAGGGAAATTTCTTGGCCGATTTTTCCCCGAATGGCTTCACCGCCATTCGCGATAGCGGAGACCTGGCCCGAGCAAATCAACAGATTCCCGGTGCGCACCGTCGGTACATAATTGGCGACTGGCGCCGCCGCGGGCGGGAGCGCAATCCCAAGCTCCGCGAGTTTCTTTTCGATGTTTCCCACCGTGCGTTTCTCCCCATGCTTTTGCCAAAATCACCGCAGATCACTCTTGGCCGATCATCGCGTGCCGCGCAAGGCGACGTGGGGTGTTGTGATCGTGGGTTCTAAAACCTATCTTGTGCACATCGCTCAAGCCTTACTCGAATCGAGGATTTTTAATGTTCCGCGCGAAATCGATCATTCTTCTGGCGGCGCTATTTGCCGCGACTGCTGCGTGGCCAGCAAAAGCAGAGCGGATTCCACTGGCGGCTCATCGCGCTGTGTATGAATTGGCGCTCGATCCCGCCAAGACTGGAACGCGGGTCGACACGGCCCGTGGGCGTATCGCTTTCGAGATGACCGGAAATCCCTGCGAAGGCTATGCGGTGACACTGCGCCAAGTCACCGAACTCGATACAGGTGAGGGCAAACAGACAACCAGCGACCTCCGCAGCACTACCTGGGAAGATGGCGCGGCTAAGAGTTTCCGGTTCAAGAATCAAAACTATGTAAATCAAGAATTGCGTGACGATGTCGATGGCACCGCGGAGCGGACGCAGGACGGCAGCCTGTTGGTCCGACTGGCAAAACCAAAGGGTGGCCCGCTTAAATTCGGCGGTCCAATCCTACTTCCTACTGAGCAACTTGTGAAAATACTCGATGCGGGCGAGAAAGGAGAGCGTCTGTTGGAAGCGAAGATTTTCGATGGCTCGCCAGATGGCAAAAAATCCTATGATACGCTTTCCGTAATTGGTGACGCGGTGATGGGCACAGAATCGGAAATGGAGCAGCCGGCGCGAGTGGTGACGCTTTCTTCGATCAAACGTTATCCGGTGACGGTGAGTTATTTTGAGACGGATGGTACGGGGGAACAAACACCTTCTTATATTCTCGGCTTCGAGCTTTACGAGAATGGCGTGAGCCGCGCGTTGAAACTCGACTATGGTACTTTTGCACTAAAGGGAGAGTTGAAGAGTATCGAATTTCTTAAAACCACAAGCTGCAAAAAGTAAGCGCGTTTCTTGTTTGAGAGAGAAACAGTGCTTGGCACGAAATCACATTGAACTGTCGACTGGTTCGCCAAGCAATGCTCGCCGCGCAATGCCGACATATTTCGGGTCAATGTCGATCCCGGCCGCGAAGTCGAGCAGATCCGTCTCATGCGAGAGAAGGAAATCAAGTATCGCGGGCAAGAAAGCAGGATCACGCGCGGCCTTTCGCACGGTCTCGGGTCCTAGGCCGCTTTCTGCAAGGAAGCGTCCGAGCCGCGCGGGATCGCCGACGATGAAGGCGAGGGCCTGTGTCGCGATTCTCTCCGCGATGTCCGCAGAAAGACTACGGCCCTCTCTGTTTTTGGGTTGCATTTCCTATTCCCTAACGAATACGGCATACCGTACCCATGGTAGGGTAAGTTGCCAACGCCGCCATGTGCATATGAGCTAGAAAACTTTCCATTCCTACAGCGCGACAGGAAATATTAAATCGAAGGCGTTACATCTTGATTCTCGAGTTTTGATCCGAAAATCCGCCTGAGGGCGACATCGAATCCAGTCCGAGCTTAAGTTAGCCGCGCGGAGAGCGGCGAGAGGGTGGACAAAGTCAATGCCGAAAACTGTTCTGATCGTGGAGGACAATGAGCTCAATATGAAGCTCTTCCACGATTTGTTGCAAGCGAATGGCTTCGCCACGATTGAGACCCGAAACGGTATCGAGGCGCTGGACCTTGCACGCAAACACAAGCCCGATCTGATTCTCATGGATATCCAGCTTCCCGAGGTCTCCGGCCTCGAAGTGACGAAATGGATCAAGGAAGATGACGAATTAAAATCGATCCCTGTCGTCGCAGTCACCGCATTCGCTATGAAGGGTGATGAGGAGCGCATCCGCGAAGGTGGCTGCGAGGCCTATCTTTCGAAGCCGATTTCCGTCGCAAAATTCCTCGAGACTGTGCGCCATTTTGTCGGAGACAGCTAAAAACCCAGTCACCGATCCTCTGACGCTAAAAACGCACCGACGAAGCGCTCTATGGCGTAAAACACACCAGCCGCAATCGAGTAATTTCCGTTGCCGCTTAACCTTGATGCGATGCGGGTAAGGTTACGCACTAACGAAGCTTGCAAGATTTCTTGCATAAGCCCCTAGAATCATTTGATTCGCTCAATTCTTCGGCTAGCGTCGAAGACAGGGGCCGAACCTACTTTTTCACAGAATTTGGCCCCTTGAGCTAGCCCTACGGAGTGCTCAGGTCCGCCGCATCTCCTGGGTCCGTGGGGTTCGGCCGGCGGGCGAGTGGCGAGAATGGCCTCTTTAGCCACTCACCGCCGGCCACCTGTTTCCTAAAAAAAGGGCGCCCCGCGGGCGCCCGTATTATCTTTAAAAGTCTATTCGGTTACTTGATCTTACTTTCGCGGAATTCGACGTGTTTCCGCGCGATTGGATCGTATTTCTTCTTGGTGAGCTTTTCGGTCATCGTACGCGAATTTTTCTTGGTGACGTAATAAAACCCCGTGTCAGCAGACGAG